>Ga0307930_1003157_pt1 | contig 12223 bp, 10 predicted proteins | sample OrgLakmetageno46_FD_203161 | JGI IMG/M metagenome (GOLD analysis project Ga0307930, IMG submission 203161) | Saline water microbial communities from Organic Lake, Antarctica - #46 | ecosystem: Environmental > Aquatic > Non-marine Saline and Alkaline > Saline | place: Antarctica: Organic Lake... | reverse complement strand
GAGAGGCACATCTCTGGGAAAGCGATTGGCCAATCACAGCAGCCAAGACGCGGTAAATGCCGAGACCAAGGGCAAAAAGAAGAAGAACAAAAAGAAGAACAAAAAAGGCAACAGCCGCAGCAACAACAGCTATGGGAATAGTGGTGGCGACGTTCACAATTACGGAGAAGATGACGTTGACATGGATGCCGAAGACGATGAAGCGGTGTCGCCAGCAGCAGTGAAAGAAGAACTTGAGGAAGAAAAAGCAACGGTATGAATTTACTGTAAGATTTCAGAAGCCTTAAGAAACGTACTTTTGTTATTGATTTTGTTCAAGATTTTTTCTTTTATTGAAGGCATCCTCACTTCCTGTGAGGTGATGAAATTGGACATCACCCACATGCGCACCGGTTGATCACCCATGCTTTCACCTCCAGGTGAAGCACATGTTCCACGAATGCATTGCGCTGCGGCGTGCTATTTTAGAGCTAGACGAGGCCAATGCCAGGTGTGATTTATCGATGAAAGAGCGGTGGGGCCGCATTGCGACATGGGTGCTGGAAGCTTCTTCTTCTTCGTCGTCGTCGTCGTCGCAGCCTCTTTCTTCAACGGATGAATCATCCCAGCCAGACGAAGCCACTGCTAGTAGCTCAAGCCACGAATTAAATCACTACGGCAAGAACAGCAATATAAGCAGCAGGACGAGTGGGCACGCAGGCGATTCTGCAGCAGCGTATGCGGCAGCGTGGTGCACCCACGGGGACCAAGGTAAAGAATATTACATATTAGCACATGAGAATCATATACGAAGACTTACATTAGAAGTGTGGGCTATTCATGTCCTCTTCTCGTAATGCGTATACCCGTGCTTTCCTATTCATGAGTAAAATTACAACACGGAATATCTTTGACTGGAGCACACATTCAATCATTACTTCGAAAAATGATAAACATCAGATTGGGAGGAGATATTTGGCCCCGATTCCCTCGTTGCGGCGGCCGTGAATGGAGAAGTCGCTGGCATGGAACATCCCCCTTTTGGGGTGAAAAACGCCTGGGACGAATGCTTGACCATTCGGGCTACGATTGCAGAGCACAACGAAGAGAAAGCTGCTCGACAGGTTGGCTTCTGCTTTCACCCATTCAATCAATGAGACCTTGAATAGTTTTTATCTTGAATTGATGGGTCTGAATTTCCGTGCTTGCTTTCTTAGTCGATCTCTGTTCGCTTTCGAATTATCTGCCCCTTTCCTGTTTTTTTTTTCCTTGCCCCGTCGGGATCTTTCTCACATATATTACACCGGTATACACCATGTTCAGGCGGAATTGAAGGAATTCGAAGCACTGCTGTGGGAACTGCACGACTCTCTGAAAGTGAAACGCGAAGCATCACGGTCAGCGCTCCTCGCTGATTTAGCGCTGTCGTCGCCAGAGCTGGTGGATGCGCTTTACGCCAGTGGTACGTCTCATGTGCATGAACACGCTTGTACATTCATACGCAAGTAGCAAGGCATCATCATCATCAGCAGTGGTCGAAATAGATACCCCGGAATGGATACCTTTTGTTGAAGGTTTGACTCCGCTGTGTTTTTGTCTCTTTCCTACAGGTCTTCTGGAATTGCAGAACATGGAGTTGGAGCAGCGGTGCTTGGTTCAAGAAGGCGCCTTGAAAGAGCGCGATTTGCAGGGGCTGCGATTAACGCGTCAATTGAAAGCGGCACACCGGGTGATTGCGGCTCAAAAAGCGGCTATCGGGCAGATGAGTCATGGAACTACGAGTGGTACTACTGCTACTAGTGTTGCCGGTGCCAGTACCAGTGATTCTCAAACTGGCAAAGATGGCGACGTCGCTGATGAGCACGCAGCTTCAGCACCAGCTTCTTTGACTTCTTCTTCTTCTCGACCGCCGCTGCGTCATCACGCGGACTCCTTCTCAAGCGTTCGACCGGGACCTTTGCGAGGGGACAGCCTTGAAGAGGACTACAGCGAAGAAGACGATTATGACATCAACGATGGGAGTAGGACTGGTGCTGGTGTAGACGCAGGAGGTGTAGAAGGTGGTGGTGTAGAAGAAGTTAATGAGCAAGGCGGCAAAGGAACTGATGCCGCCAACCTCAGGAAACTTCTGTTGCGGCTTGGGAGTCGGCATCCTCCTCATCTCGACCCTTCTACATTATCTGTCAACGCCTCCTCATCGACCATGATGAACATGGGAATGGGGGCAACAGCGGAGCACTCCTACTCTCCTGCGTTGAGTTTGGATTCCCCACCATCTGATGGTTCGTTCCTTCCTGTAGAGTTGGATGCATTAAATGGCGGTACCAGTAGTGGCAACGGTCATGGCAACGCATACAACAACGACTACGGTAGCAGCAGCAGCAGCAGTGACAATGGCAGGGTTGACCACCATAACAGCAGCAGCAGCGAATTCGGCAGTTCTCAACACAAGGCATTCTCCACTCCACCGACTGCGTTTGGCCCGATGTCCCGAGCAGGAGGAACAGCAGGAGCTCAGCCACCAGCGACTGCAGGCGGTCTGAGGGCAATGACCAACATCGTGGCTGCTCAGCTGGAAGAGTACAGCGCTGCCGGAGGTGGTGGCAATGGTAGTGGTCAAGTTCTATCAGCAGGAGCTGGCAATGGTGGTGATTATGATTATGACAGGGCCGCTAGTGGCGAAGGTGAAGACGATCGTGATGATGGTCGCAATGGCGATGGCAATGAAAGGCAGCAGCCTTCAGCAGGATCGCAGGTGAAGCAACCGACGGATCCCTCTCAAGTCTCGTCGATGCCGTGGAGCTTGCAAAGCGATCTCGACCATGAATCATTGGCGGCTGCCGCTGGCACTGTTGATGATGGTGGTGCTGATGGTGGTGCTATTAGTGCTAATGATGGCAGTAGTGATGGTGCATCTCCTCCATTCAAGGACCATCACAACTCTTTGCTCAACCAAGTGCACCACTGGGGCAGCAATAGCCCTTCATCATTATCGTCAGATCCTGCGATGACTACTGCCTCCACTGGCGGCTCTGCCATCAACGCTGCTGCTGCTAGTGCTACAAATGCTACTGCCACCGCTGCACCGGTTGATACCGAAAGACAGGTCAAGGAAGAGGCCAAAGCACCCCCCTCCGCCAAGGACGGCATTCAAGCTGCATTGGCACAAGCGGCAGCGATTGCCGCGTCCGAAAGGGAGTCCGAACTCGCGCGCTCGGGAGCCGAAGCCATGGCCTTTTCATCGGCACCACAAGCAACGTCAACTGATCAATCCTATTCTTCGGGCAATGATGACCTATCGTCTACCCTTGCCAGTGAGGCCTCGGGCGAAGACGTTGGAGCAAACTCTGTCCATAGCGCTCCAACCGAAGAAGCAGAAGCAACGGTCCCGTCGGGATCTTCAGGAGGCCGAGGCCGGGAGCCTTCGATTGACGTTGACCTGTTGCGAGGCTCCAGCGACGACTTCGGGGTAAGTGAGCGTAGCGACATCATTTTTTACTACTTAGTATGTTGTCGGTCTTTTTTTTTACTGCGCACGGTCCGAGCGAGGCCTCATTTGTTTCCCTATCTTTTTCACGAGCAACATCATTTCCTGAACGACCTCTGAAGTATGATTTCTCACCCACTCTCCCGTTTTTCCCAACGTCTTCTTATGTATTTCAAAGGTGAGTCCACGAGGCGTCACCAAGGGTCTGCTGCGCATTTCCGACGAAGATTACGACCACTACGCAAGCGCGAACCTCGGCAATTACGGGAACGACAACAATTACGGCGATGCCAACACTGCCACCAACTTTGGCAGTGGTGCGAACGGACCTTCGCGAAGAGGAAGCGGGGGAACGCGAGATGCTCCAGCTGCCAGGCCGGGAGCTGCGCAGAGGGCACTCGCCCAACCGCCTCTCATGGAAGAAGACTACAACGAGGTTTGCTTTTCTTTCATTTCATTCTTCGTTTTTCTCTGGCGACTTCAATTTTCTTTCTTAGTGCTTCCCAGTGAATTTCTTGCATGATGAATTTGCTTCTGGTTACATAATGAATTAGCTTCTGGTTACATCAAATAATTTATTGATCTTCTTCTCTATCTCTATCTCTGTGTCTATCCCTTCTGCTGCTCTCTTTTTCTTCTGCCACCCCTGTAGGCTCACTCGGTCGATTTGGACCAATCAGACAAGGACCCGTTGTCTCCCACCAACCAACCAGACGTAGACCTCGACGATGCAGTACCTTCCTCCTCCCCTGTAAATCAACTGAACTCCCCTGTAAACCACCAGCGGATACCACCTCCTCCTGGTGGAGAGGAGTGGGCGTCGCCTGAGCCGCGCCTCGAGGTATACTACATTAGAGAATGTTTCATCTCGCGCATACATGAATTCATCAGATTTACTTTCTCCTTTGTAAGAAAATCTCCTATTTCATGTTGGTTGGTCTGATAGTGAATGTCTCTCAATCTATTGACGGCCATCGGCCTTGTCGATTTACATCAGGTGGGTTTGAATTTGGACGATTCGCCGTTGCCAGAAAGGTCTGCCGCCATCAGCCCGATCCGCAACGACGATGAGTTCGACGCGTCACCTTACACTGGGCCTCCTCCTCCTCCGCCGGCATCAGCGCCGTTGTCACCTGCCTCGGCTGCAGCTGCGGCAACCGCGCTAGACGCCGTTACAGCAGCGAGGTTTCCACCCCGCAGTCCCACAAGCGACAACATCAAGAAGAACAGCCTCGGAAGTGATGCTCATGATTGGGGCTCTAGTGTTCCGATCTCCGATGACATGACTGGAAGAGCGGCATCCTTACACCGCCCACCAGCGCCGCAACGAAAGGCCTTACCGCCTCCTTCTGCTCAGCCTCCTCCAGCACAAGCGCCAGCCTCTGCTACCCGCCGATTCCCCGACAAGAGCTCGATTGGCATGCTGGAGTCCGAGTTGAACGATGAATTTTTGACGGTGTGTACATGCACATTTATACAATTGATGCATATTTGTTTTTCTTTTGATTTGAGACCTTATGGTTTGATGTGCTATCCGAATGCTTCGCCCTGAATATGCGCTTCATTCTGTCTTGCCATCGAATTCCGTTACATGCAGGTGCGCTCTGAGGCTGCTCGTTTAGCTCTTGACCAGACTTACGATGATGAAGATGATGACGAAGAAGAAGACCATGACGTTTTGAAACAGCAACAACAGCTGAACCGTAATATCTCGTCGACCAGCCCGCCTTCCGTGGCCGACGGTCTCTCCACAGAGCCCAGCCCAGAGCTTCAGCGCTCGTCGGCCGATCGTGTGGTTTACGGAAACGTTGAGGAGGGGCACTTAAATGATAAGCATCTCGTGGAATCCAGCAACAAAGAGATTGGTGAGGACTTGGATGACGACGACAAAGTCTTTGATTACCATGATAACGATGCCAATGGCAATGCCAACCAAGATCTTGACCATCTCGGCGATGAAGTCGATGACGACGCTGAGCACGATGATGCCGAAGGCGAATACGACGACGAGGACGATGCCGATAAGCTGGTGGTGCACGGGGAGCGCATTCACGTGGCAGTTCGAAAGCGGCCCGTGAGTGACGGCCAAACGGACGTGCTGCGGTGTGGAGAATCGGATTTGGTGCTCTTGGAGCCACGCAAGAAGGTTGACTTGACCCAGTACACGCACCAGCATGCGTTTGCGTACGACAGCTGTTTCAGTGAGCGCGACTCGACCGTGGACTTATGGCAGCGCAGTGTCTACAGCTTGGTTTACAATTTGTTCCAAGGTGGCACCAGCACTTGCTTTTGCTTCGGTCAAACAGCATCCGGCAAAACGCACACTTTGTTTGGTCAATGTGGGGGTGGAGAATCTAAGGGCATTCAGGGCTTGTACCAGATTGCTGCGCAAAAGATCTTCGACACTGTGCAAGAACTCAGTGACACCGCAGGTTTAGTCATGGCAGTGGGAGTGTCGATGTTTGAGATCTATGGCCAGAAAGTGTTTGATCTGTTGGATGACCACAAAGCTCTGACTGCGCTGGAAGACAAAGATGGCGTGCTGCAATTGGTTGGACTCAGTCGGCACCGTTGCGAAGACTTTGAACACTTTGTTGAGGTGACCGACGGTGGTCGCAAAGCGCGGAGCACTACAGCAACGGGTGCTAACGCAACGTCCTCTCGTTCGCACTGTGTGATGGCGATTAGTTTACTGGATGACAGTGGTGCCGACGAGGCTATTTCTTATACGCCAAAGAATTCTGACGATGTTCTGGGGAAGTTGTCGTTGATTGATCTGGCAGGCAGCGAACGTGGCGTTGACAACGAAGCCACGGACAAGACGACTCGAATGGAAGGCAAGCAAATCAACACGTCGTTGTTAGCCTTGAAAGAGGTCATTCGTGCACTGGATTCGAGCAACAAGAAAAGTCACGCTCCGTTCCGACAGAGTCGATTGACGCAAGTGCTGCAAGAATCTTTGATGGGTGACATGTGTCAAACCGTCGTGGTAGCTTGCGTCTCAGCCACGCAGGAGAACTGCCAACAGACCATCAATACCTTACGATACGCAGAAGGGCTTAAGCGTTCTCAGAAAAGCAAAACCAAGAAGACCATCAAAGAGGGCGCTCAGAAAGCACTGCCACCATCGCAGTCATCAGCAGCAGCAGGAGGAACGACGACTGCTGCTAAAGACTATGGAGATAAAGACAAAGCTCGGAGTGTACACCCGCCTGCTCCCAAGCGATCCACTCCTGCTGGGGGCGCGAATGCACGATCGCCTGCTCGCAGCACTGCCAGCAGCAGCATCAGCAGCGGTTACGGAAGCAACTACAACAACAACTATGGAGTTACACCGACCCGTACGAGGGCGCAGTTATCGTCGTCAAGTGGCGTGTCATCGCGCAGCCAAAGTCCTGCTGGTGCCCCAAAAACACCGAAGCGCCGGTCGACTATCACTGACGTGAGCACGGCGAGCAACCAGAACAACAACAGCAGTCGAAGCAGCAACAACAGCATCAAGGGTCGCAACAGCAGCGGCAGCAGTGCGGGGCCACCTTCCGCAGCGGCGGTGGAAGCTGCGCTGGACGCGGAGTCCGACGAAGAAAACAACGCGGAAGTGCTCCGTGCGTCATTGGCGCAGCGCAGCCGCACGCCCCCCAAAAAGGGGGTTTCCTTCAATTCACCGCGGCGTTTGCGGTCCAACTCCGAAACCGATCTGATGGACCACCACCTTCACCACCAGCACCACAATTACAGCGGCCACACCCACAACAACAACAGCAGCAGTGGTGCGAACGCCGCAGCGTCACGGCCTCAATCGTCGCTGAAGCAGCTGTCCCCTGTAGTGGCCAAGACGGCGGCAAGGCGACGCACGCAAGAAAGCGAAATGGAAGTGCTGCGCGCTGACGTGGAAGAAGCGCTTCGATACCGGCAGAAGACCAGCCCCGGCGGAACTACAACAACCATTGAAGACGACTTGCAGTTTTTGGGTGACGAGGATGCTCGCGACAGCTTTGAAGAAAGTTTCTTGGGGGCCGATTCTGACGATGATGATGATGACGAGGAGGATGACGACGTCGAAGAGGAAGAAGAGGAAAGGCAAGGCGATCCAACCAAAGAAGGGGAATTCTTGCACGGCGAACGAATTCACGTGATCGTTCGAAAGCGCCCTGTAAACCACGGGCAAACCGACGTGCTTCAGTGCAGTGGGTCCTCGATATTTCTGCACGAGCCCAAGAAAAAGGTCGATTTAACGCAGTACACGCATTCGCACAAGTTCAAGTACGACAATTCGTACAGCGAAATCGACAACACTGGGGTGCTGTACCGGCGCAGTGTCCATAGTCTGGTGCACAATTTGTTCCAAGGTGGCACCAGCACCTGCTTTTGTTTCGGTCAAACCGCTTCAGGCAAGACGCACACTTTGTTTGGCCAATGTGGGGGTGGAGAATCCAAGGGCATTCAGGGCTTGTACCAGATTGCAGCACAGCGAATCTTTGACTCGATTGAACAGAACCCGGGTGGATTTTTGCCGGCCGATTTCCGGGTGAAAGTGGGGGTGTCGATGTTTGAGATCTATGGCCAGAAAGTGTTTGATTTGTTGGACGACCACAAAGCTCTGACTGCTCTGGAAGACAAAGACGGTGTCCTGCAGTTAGTTGGGCTCAGTAGGCACCGTTGCGAAGACTTCGAACATTTCCTTTCAATCACGGACTATGGCCGGGAAGCGCGGAGCACTACAGCAACAGGCGCCAACGCAACGTCCTCCCGTTCGCACTGTGTGATGGCAATTAGTTTACTGGACGAAAGTGATGGTCCTGGTGAAGCCGTTTCGTATACACCTCAAAACAAGGAAGACGTGGTTGGAAAGCTGTCCTTGATTGACTTGGCAGGCAGTGAGCGAGGAAAAGACAATGAAGCTACGGATAAGACCACTCGAATGGAAGGCAAGCAAATTAACACGTCGTTGTTGGCCCTGAAAGAAGTCATTCGAGCTCTGGATTCGAGCAACAACAAGCGCCACGCCCCGTTCCGACAGAGTCGCTTAACCCAAGTTCTACAGGAATCTCTGATGGGTGACATGTGTCAAACCGTTGTCGTCGCGTGCGTCTCCGCCACGTTAGAAAACTGCCAACAAACGTTGAATACATTGCGCTATGCTGAGGGCCTGAAGAAATCTCAAGGGTCTTCCAAAGGAAAGGTTCGTGAAATAATGAATTACTCGTTGACTGTTGAGTTCCGATGCACTTTTGACCTAACACAGGACTCTCGATATTTTCCTGTGTGTGCATTGATGGCTTCAATGAAGCACATTCATCTATTGCATACATGCTGTGCCGTACAATTCGCGTGCGATTCCTTTTCATCTTTTTCTAATATTTTCATGTATCATGATCGTTCCGCATGCAATGAGCAGGAGGTCGCCGTGGTGCGTCAGGGAGCGCGCACCCCTGTACGAGGCAGCGGCAGCAATGGCAGTGGCAATGGTGGTGCAGACTCTTCGCAAGCGCGCGACACCCCACAGACAGCTGCCAACATGCGCTGGAAACTCGCGGTGCGCGCGGTCTCGCCGCCTCCTCCTCCTTCTTCTTCTTCTTCTTCTTCAGGCCAACGCCACATTCGAGCTCACTCGTCCCCAGCGCGCGACCGCAGGGGAGGGGGTGGTACTGGCAGTGGTGGTGGGCACACGCCAGGGCGTTTGCCGTCGAGAGAAAAGCGAACCATGATTTAAGACGCCCTTTGAATCAGACGGCCCCGTCCTATTTCCTTCTTACGCGCTAAAGGCCTCTTGTATGCTGCCCTACTTCTGCATCATTCGCCTTTGGCGATCCCGCTTTAATGGCCATGTGTCTGTTAAAGAAATAAATAAACCAGCTCGGCGAGTTCCGCATTCAGAATCCGGAATCCAACTTCACTTTAAACTCTTTAAACTTCAAAAAAGTAGTTAGGATGATAGAGGTGGGGCTCTTGTTCGTATTGATAGTTGATAATTGATAGTAATAGGTATTGCGGATTACTGGATTACGGATTAAAATTAAGGACTGAGTTCTTCTCCTGCTTTTGATTCTTATGGTTACTGCGCTGTGCTTTGCTAAAAGCGATAAGGAAATATTTTTTTTTAGAATATCTTTTGAGAACTTCCAAGTATAATCCCGGCATACATAGGCCATTGATACCCCGCAGGCTAGCCGTCAGATATGTAAATCGAGTTTGATCTTCGAACGCTGTAAGAAATGAAGAAAACGAGGAAAGAAGGCCGGCCCATAGAGCCGAAGAGCCAGAGGTAAGTAAAAGGTACAAGAAGGCACTCGGTTCCGCTCCAGCTAGCCGCAACCAACTGACCTTTCTTTCTTTCTTCTTCCTCTTCTCTCAATGCCGCCAAAACATTTTTCTTTACGACTTTTCGGTTTTGGGTTTGAGGAAGCAGTACACCCGGTTCCCCTCGCGCTTCGGCTTGTCAGCTTGGGCGATGTTCTCGCAATCTTTCGCCATTTGCGCCAAGAGCTCTTGCCCGCGCTCAACTGCGGCGAGACGAAATGGTAGATTAGGCAATGATCAAACAGTAAAGAAAAAAGATTGATAAAAAAAGAGCACAAAGGAGATGTATGCTTCCTTTTTAATGTCGGATAGAATTTCCGGAGGAACACGAGAGGGCGAGGCAGGACAAGACACAAGTCCATCCAGACTGGCTAGAGGTACACACAACATACGCAGCGAATTTCTACTGCACCCTTTTTCACTCCTTCCTTGCACTCTTTTTCCTCCTTTTATATGTTACAATGGTTCACACTTACTGTGCTGTTGTTCGCGGCCGCGGAATTGCACTGTGCACTTCACCCGGTGGCCCGACTCCAGAAACTTGGCTGCGGCGCGCTGTTGTTTTAACGTGTTATATTCGAGAAGGAGGTCATAGGAAGGTCGACATTCGTCACGAAGGCAGCCGGGAAGAAAGTGAAAGAGACGAAAGAAAATTCAGGCACGAAGGAAGAGGAAATAGCAGTAAAAAACAGCCGCAAGTAAACAAAAATAGCTGATGAGCAAACTCACATAAGACTGCAAAGAAAAAGCTAGATTTGTAAAGGCAGGGGAAGAGAAGAGAGCAGAGCATGACTTATTTATCATGTCTTAATACCTGCCGGACGCCGTAGTCGTGTTCGGCAATGTTGAAAGTGAGTTTCACTTCTTTCAGGTCTTTCGAGTCGGTTTTCTTGATGTTTTCCTTCTTTTTCAGCTCCAGCGCATACCGCATCTTCCCCGCGTTCGCCACCTTCCAAGGATTTTAAAACATAGAGAGAAGACAAAAGGAATAAGCTTCAAATCGCTAGGTATCAAGTCGAGGACTGGATTCAAGTAGACAATGATGCAGGAATAGGTAGTGCGCCAGGAAAGAGCAAGCATCGCCCAGAATGCTACACCCAGAACATGCATTTACTCTATCTGGACCATTTCATCGTTAAGATGCGCACAATGGTCTAGCCTGCGGCAGGTGCGCCGACATCACTATAGTTCGCAAGAAGAAAAAATAGCGAGAGGCGTAAAATTGTCGTCGTGGTTACCTTCACCACGGGCGGGTCTGATGTGGCGGTAATCATCACCAAGTCGAGCTCCGCTTCGTCTGCAATCGCCAGCGCCTGATATATATATACAAAAAAAAAGCGCGCACGCATGACAGGAGAGAAGGGAATACACAAACATGATATGGCACTACTGGCTGTAAACAGTTACAACCTATATAGCAGCTTGTCTTGAAGTAAACTGTTTCAAATGTTGGCGAAGGAAGACATTGTATTCCAAGGCACCCCCAACATAAGGTTCTATAATTGCAGCTAGGGCATGCAACAGAAAGAGGGATACTGTTGCGCCAGGCAACATGTGCATTTACGTACTCCGTTTTCAATTACACTTATGCTACAAATCAACTACTTACTTAATATCTTAGCACAGAATTAGAAGGTGGAGGTGGGCTGGTAAAGATCTGCAAGGAAAAGAACGAGTAGGGAGGTATGCACAGCACGCAGCACACGCACCTCAGCCAGAGACATAATGCCGAGCGCCACGTCAGCTTCGCCAGGAGATGAGGCAGCTTGCACGACGCGCACAGGGTCGGCTTTGATTTGTTCGTTCATGACCATGGTGTTCTCGCGCTTGGCAGGAGGTGCCAGACTCCCCTTGTCTCTTCTAGCGTGCAAGACAACGCCCGTAAGCTGTGGTGCCTGCGGTGTGCGCGGAGTAATCCAAGGTGAAGGCACTGAGCGCGGCACGCGCAGCGAGGGCGCCATGAAGCATGCCGTCTGCTGCGCCAGCGCAAAGCTAAGGAGGGCTTTCAACATCTTCAACGTTTCGCTTTTTTTTCTTGTGCTGAGAAGATCAATCACTACTACTAAATCACTACATCTGTACTACTACTACAGTACAGAGAGTAGTACTCTGCTACTCTGTGGTGAGTGGTGGGTGGTGGGTGTGCCGGCTGCCTCTGAAGAACATGACAAGACAGTCACAGGATATTATAGTTTCAACTGTCGTGGTTCGTGGTGGGAGAACCCATATTTCTTTTACTTGTACTCAAGTGCATTACAATTTGATTTGATTTGATTTGATTATAACCCCCAGTGCAAAGAAAGACAAGAAAAGGAATTTTACACTCCCAGGGGCGATTTGCATTCGTACATGTAGCATGCATCTGCATTTAAAAAAATGAAGATTGTTTTAAACTATTTCACACGTTCCTAAGTACCTCAAAGGAGAAGTTATAAAACTCTTATTCGCCTACTTTGC
>Ga0307930_1003155_pt1 | contig 12232 bp, 7 predicted proteins | sample OrgLakmetageno46_FD_203161 | JGI IMG/M metagenome (GOLD analysis project Ga0307930, IMG submission 203161) | Saline water microbial communities from Organic Lake, Antarctica - #46 | ecosystem: Environmental > Aquatic > Non-marine Saline and Alkaline > Saline | place: Antarctica: Organic Lake... | reverse complement strand
CAAGTGCAAATGGTGCGCGATGGAGTGTTCAGGGCCCTGGTGCGATTGGCTCACGTGGAGCACGAGGCGGTGGCGCAAGACACCTGCCGGGCTTTTTGCAGCCTCTCGGCCAACGCGGAGAACCAGGTGGGGGTGTTTGGGCCCGACGAAATGCGCAGCTTGTTCCACTTGGCCGAGTCCAAGGAAGAGAATTGCGGCCGGGACGCGGTGATTGCCCTCGGCAATTTGGCAGTGATCTCGCGGAACCAGTTGAACTTGGTGGCCCTGGGGGTGTTGCCGTGCCTGGTGGCCATGCTCGACTCCAAGTTCGTGAGCTGCCAAACCATGGCCGCGCGCGCCCTGTACCGCCTCGGCGCCCACTCCGACAACCAACCTCGCATCGTCGCGGCGGGGGCTTTACCGGGACTGATCCGGCTGTGCCGCTCGCCCGACCTGGAAGTGCAGCGGTTCGTGGCCATGGCGCTCTGCAACGTGTGCACGCACCGCGACAACAAGCCTCTGCTGGTGTCCATGGCGGGTTTGCCGCCCCTGGTAGACATGCTGGGGTCCTCGTCGGATTTGGTGCGGCGTTACGCCACCATGGCCTTGTGCAACTTGACTTCGGACAAGGCCAACCAAGAGCACCTGGTGAAGCAGGGGGGTTTGCCGCCACTGGTGCGCTTGGCCGGCTCCGACGACGCCGACTGCGCGCGGTACGCCGGCATGGCCCTGTGCAATTTGGCGGCCAACCGCGCAAACCGCGTCCCCATTGCCAAAGCGGGAGCCTTGCTGCCGCTGGTGGCCATGGCCAGCCATTCTCGCTTGGAAGTCCAGCGCGCGGCCGGTCTAGCCCTGTACAACTTGAGCTGCGCGGTGGCCAACATGATCGCCATGGTGCGCGCCGGCGTGTTGGGCGCCCTCGTCACCTTGACGGCGTCCCCCGACGTGGACTGCGCGCGCTACGCGGTGATGACCTTGTGCAACTTGGCGGCCAACCACGAGACCCGCAACGAAGCCACCAAGGGCGGCGGTTTGCAGTCGGTGATCGTGCTGGCCAAGAACGAAGACCTGGAAGTGCGGCGCTACGCCGCCATTTGCCTGTGCAACATGGCCAACCACCCCACCACCCAGGTCCAGGTGGTGGTACACGGGGGGCTCACCCCCTTGATCGAGCTGGCCACGTCGTCGGACGTGGACTCGCAGCGGCATGCGCTCATGGCCCTCACGAACGTGCTGGCCAACGAGTCGAACCACAACGCGTGCATGAAAGTGGGGGCGCTCGAGACCTTGTTGGCCCTAGTCCAGTCGCCAGATGCCGACGTCCGAGAATACGCCACTTTCTGCCTGGCCAACTTGGCGTCGAATCCTGACCACCTCGGTGCAATGGGCGCTCAGGGGGCGATTCCCCCACTCATTACATTGTCCAATTCCTCCAACGTCCACAGCCAGTGCCTCGCCCTCGCGGCGCTTCGGCGCCTGTCCACAAGCCCTGCCAACCGCAGCCGTTTGGTGTCGGCAGGGGTGCTCCAGTCGCTGGCCTCGGCAGGTTCTTCCGCGGAGGTTGAAGTGCAGCGGGAGGTGGCTGCCACCCTGTGCAACGTCTCTCTCGACGAAGACATTCGGGTGGAGTGTGCGCAAATGTGCATGGTCGCTGTGGTAGACCTGTCGATGAGTGGCGACGTGGAAGTGGCGCGGCAAGCAGTGGGCGCTCTGGGCAATTTAGCGGAAGACATTGAAACCCACAAGTACATTGCGGACCAGGGGGGCGGCAAAGCGATGATTGGCTTGCTCAAGCACAACTACATGGACATTTACCGGGAAGCGGCCCGCAGCATCGCCAACTTGCTGACCTCCTTCCACCACCAGGCGGAAATCATCAACGACGGCCTGCCGGGCTTGGTGCATTTGGCGCTCTCCCCCGACCCAGAGTGCCAGTACAACGCGAGTCTGTCGTTCCGCAAACTGAGCCCCAATTTGGACAGCCACCGCGGCATCGTCACCAACGGGGGCCTCCGGTCCCTGTTTTTCTTGCTGAAAGTGCAGGACGTGAAGATTCGGCGCCAAGCCGCCACGGCCTTGCGCGACTTGGCCGCTAATCCCGAGTTCAAAGTGGCGTATGCGGAGCAAGGGGGGCTCGAGGCGATGGTGGCACTGGCGGCGGAGCCCGAGGCAGACCTGGCGACCCTTGGCGTGGCGTCCCTGCGGCACTTGAGCTTGAACGACCGCTTGAAGCGACCGATTGTCGATGCGGGCGCCCTGCGACTGGTGGTGCGAAACGCGCGCAAACCCTCCGAAGATTTGCAGTGCCAGTGCGCAGGCCTCATGGCCAATTTGTCGGAAAATGCCGAGAACCAAATCGCTTTGGTGGAAGAAGTGGCGGTACCCTCCCTGGTGGCTCTGGCCCGCGCCGAGAACGACGAAGTCCAGCAGGACACCGCGCGCTGCCTGTGCAACTTGGCGAGCAACGAGGAGAACCACATGTTGCTCTACCACCAGGGCGCCCTACGCTCCCTCGTGGATTTAACCCAGTCCTCCGAAGATGTGTGCCAGCGCTACGCAGCCATGGCGCTGCGGTTCTTGGCCAGCAACCCGGAAGTGAGGGTTCGGATCGTGAAAGAAGGTCTAGTGGCGCCCTTCTTGGCGCTGGCGGAATCCCCCCTGCTGGAGTACCAGCGCACTGCCGCCACGGCCCTGGCGTCGTTTACCCTCTCGGAAGAGAACAAGGGCCCCCTGGTGCGACAAGGAGGTTTGCGGCAAATTCTGGCGTGCTGCCTGTACGAAGACTTGCAAGTGGTGCGGGACTGCGCGTTTGCGCTCGCCAACCTCGCCGACTCCCTAGAGCTACAGGGGGATGTGGTGCGCGAGGGCGGGATCGAGGTGCTGGCCCGCATTGGGAACAGCGACGACGCGCGGGTGCAACGCGACGCCGCACGAGCGCTGGCCAGCTTGTCGGTGTCCGAAGAAGTCAAGGGCAACCTAGTGCTCCAGGGGGCGCTGCCAACCTTATTCAAGCTCGCGAGGTCCCTGGACATTGCGTCGCAGCGCTACGCCACCCTGGCCATGTGCAATTTGGCGTCGTCCGCCCACAAGGCCAAGATCGTGGAAGCGGGCGCCATTCGGCCCCTCATGTTTTTGGCAAGGTTCCCTGACATGGAAATTCAACGCTACGCCGCGCTGGCATTAGCCGGCTTGGCGCTGGGCGACCACGGGGACAACAAGGTGCGAATCGTGGAAGAAGGTGCCCTGCGCCCGCTCATTGACATGGTGCGCTTTCCCGACGACGGCATGCAGCGCTGTGCAGCTCTAGCGGTGAACGCCGTGAGTTTGGGGCCCCAGGCAGCGACCAAGAGGGAAGTCATGCACGAAGAAGGTTTGCTTCCCATCATGGCTCTGGTGGATGGGTCCGACGCCGAGTGCGTCAAGGCCGGCATTTACGCCCTCGGCACCCTGTGCGAAGTGGATGAAGTCAAGGCCAAGCTGGTGGAGCTCGGGAGCGTGGCGCCGGTGGCTGCGCAGTGTGCTCAGGGAGACCTGGAAATCAAGCGCTCGGCCGGCTATTTCTTTGCAAGGCTGTCCGAAAACATGGAGTTCCACGACGATTTGGTCCGTAACCGCGCGTTGCAGTCGGTGGTGGAGTTGGCGGCCCTCGAGGACATGGAATGTCAAGAATACGCGGCCTTTGCGCTCGCGCACTTGGCGTCCAACCAAGACTTGCAGGTAACCCTGGTGGAGCTGGGCGCCCTGAAGCCTCTGGTGAGCATGATGGCGGTCCAGTCCGAGCCGCGCCACTACGCGGGCTTGGCGCTCCTCAAACTCGCCGACAATTTCGAGAACCACGTGGCAATCGCCAAGGAAGGCGGGATTCAGGCCCTGTTGCGCCTGGGCCGCACGCGCACGACGGACGACGAGCTGCAGTACAAGGCGGCTCTGACCGTGGGGTCGCTGGCGTCCAATGCCGTGAAAATGCTCCCCATCACGGGGGTGTCCGGGGGTGGAGCCAGCAAGGGCGCGTCGGCGCTGCAGAGCAAGCCTGGATCAAGCCACAAGGGTGGAGGTGGACTCAAGGGCAACGCCAGTAGAATAGGTGGGGGGCAAGGGTCGGCTTTTCAGCCCGGCGGGATCGGCACTGGCGCAGAGATTGGCCTCAAGTCAACCATGGCCGCTGGCGACGATAGCACCCAAGAAGTGAACCAGACCCCCGTGAAAGTGAGCAAGAAAGAAAGCCGCGCGTCCAAGAAGGAAGCCGCACGCATGGCGGCTGCCGACGCGCTCTAGGGAAATGCGCCAAAAAGAAAGAAGAGAGAGAAATAATGGAGAGAAAGAAGAAAAAGGCAATGTAAATCCGACTTGAGAAAAATGGGTAGTCGCAAAGCCCAGAGTCAAGGTCTCCACAGAGATATGGTGCTATCTGGTGATCTATAGCTATAGGCCGTTAAAGTTTGCGGCGACTCTGAGATGTTTTTTTAAACTTGCAACGTAACTCGAACTCGAACTAATACAAACCTAAATGACACAGAAGTTCAACAGAAGCCAATGCTGTGGGCAGAAGTGAAGTGGGAACGTAAATTAAGTAGCTATATAGGCGTGTAAGTTGGGAATTCCTATATAGTATGTATATTTCAAGATGTAACTCAAGTCCATGTAGAGCATTACAGATAGGCCAGGAACAAAAGGAACCAAAACTTTTACTCTTATGTGAAGTAAACCGATATGAATTCGCCCCACGTACCACGCAAGCAAAGCGCTTTGGCATGCTCTATACGGGGTTGCTTTACAACGAATTTCTTTAAAAACATAATTCAGTAAATGTTCCAGGAATTCTTTGGATATAAATTTTCTTCTTAAAAAAGTGACGTAGGTGAAGGTATGAGAATTCGAGTAGAGAGCCCCGAACGAACGATAGATTCTATGCATGCCTCTTGTCCTTAGAATTAGGTCACGCCTCGCAGGGCGTCCAAAGGAAGCGGCGCAGGTTTTAGGTTACTGCGGGCGTGGGTGTTGAGCTGCTTCCAGCCACAAGTGCCCATCCAGCTGCAATGGCATGCAACCAAGGGAAATAAAGGAGAGAGAGAGAGAGCAGTTTCCGTGGGCATGCATGCATCACCAAGAAGAAGAAGAGGAAGAAGATGAGAGTTACGAAACAAATGCTTTAAATAGAAAAACAAGAAGAAAACCTCATCCTGCACACTATCAGTCAAGGGGAGCCCTAAAAAGCTCTCCTGCCCCCCCCCCCCCTGGCAGCATCCTCCTTGTACATGTGAAACGAACCTGGCAACGGGGTGGTCGGGGTTGGTCTGCGCCCGGGCTGCGTCTTCTTGCCGTTGCGCTTCGAGCTCGACCGCCTTCCCGGCTAGCGCAAGCATCTGGGACCATTCGCCGGCCAAACCCGAGGCGGCCTCGAGTAAGCTTGCTTCGGCCATCCAGGCGTCGCCCAGGGAAGTTTTGGACGCCGTTTTCGGGGGCGCGATGCTCGAAGGACTGGGCGCGTCGGCACCGGCGTCACCGTCACCCTGTGGGTCGTCTCTGGAGCCCGCTACGAAGGACGAGCTCAGTCCAGCCGTGAGGTCAATTTTAGGGGTCTTCAAAGCACTGCTGCTTTTCTTGGCCTCCTTCTTGGAGGAAGCTTTGGCCTCTTCGTCAGACTTAAGGCCGCGCTGTGCCCACAAGCGTGCTTGCTCTGCCGCCTTGGCCTAGCGCAATGGAGCAAGAAAGGAAGCGTTCGAAAGAGAGTAAATCGAGAGAAGGTGCGAGAATTTTTTGTTGTTTGCATGCGAAAGTAGAAAATTTTCAGATGGAAAATCAACGAATTAGATCTAATTTTGTTCAACACGCGTCGAAAAGAGAACACAAGAGTTGCTATTCTGAGCATATGCGTGCTGTGCACCAGAAAAGCACACTTGGTTTGCTCGTACCCCCTCCCCCAATTATTACCTTGGCACGCCACCCGCTTTCGCTCGGCCAATCAGAATGCGCCAATTTGCCGAGGTCAGCCTGCCGCTTCACAATCGCTCCAAGGGCTGCCATGGGATCATTACTTGCATTATCCGTTGAACTTGGTGTACCATAGTGATTTAAGGAGACTGGGTCAGCACTGCTGCTGCTACTAGCACTGCTGCTGCTCATGATGTCAGCACTGCCAGACTTCTGGAGTTGAGTACGGGAGGTTCTCTTCCTTTTGGGCACTAGTGATGCGTCGGCAGCCGCTGCAGCCTCTTGTTGTTCGACCGCAGCGGCTCGTGCGCTGTCTGGATGGAAGGCGCCGAGTTGGTGCTTGAGCTGTTTCAACGCTTTCTTAGACGCCGTGGTCTGATGAAGACAAGAGAGAGAATGAGACAAGACCATATGGGACGAAAGGGCACGCTTCCAATCTTGCAGTGATAGCCACAAGCAAAATAAATTCACAAATTCATCTATGAGAACAACTTGACAATGAGTGAGGTGCACGCGGAGTGTACCTCCGCTTGTACGCGAGCGAGATCGGAAGCCATCCAGGCAATGTGCTGGTGGAGCTGCGCCGTCTCAAAGACGTTGAAGATGGTTGCTGGCTCGTGCCGCACTCCCTGAAAAGTGCTGCCCACGCCCGCGTCGCCCAACCCCACCACCATCGACACGCCCAGGGCGCCACTTCGCAGCATGAACTTTTCCTTCTTGTAGCTGCTGGGGGCATCCAGTGCATCGCTGTTCTCGAAGCCTGCGCCCACTGAAGTGGGGTTGCTTGAAGTGCTGCTGCTTTTTGTGTTCTTGTTGACCGCCGTTCGACCCATGTCTAAGAGGAGGCGTAAAAACTGCACCTCAAAGACCTGCGGGTCTTCCACGAAAGAATGCGGTGGCCAATCGAGTCGAAGGGCCATAGCACTGCTCAAGCGCGAAAAGAAACTCAGGAACTCAGAAAAATCAACTAAACCGTCGTCGGACTGGTCCACGAGCGCAAAGAGCTTCCGAATGAATTCTGGGTTGGTGTGCCGCAAGATGTCATCGCTGAGGGCCGTGAACGCGGGCGCCAACTCCGTCGGTTCCAAGTGGCCGTCTCCCGACACATCCAAGTTTTCAAAGAGCACTCGAAGCAAGTCAATGCGCTCGGGGTGCAAATACCCAGGCGCGAGGGCAACGACGTTTTCAACCTGAGATTCCCCTTTTGCACGGTCTTCTCGGTTTTTACCCAAGTGTACAGTCGAGGCTGTAATGACAGCCGTTAAGAGCGTTGGCAAGACAAGCCCACCAATGCAAGCTACAGTGCAAAAGTACACGATTGAGATGGCTCCCATTGCGTGACTGTTCGTGCATTCCTCGGGGAGATTGTATACAGTGTCGCCCATTAAGCGACCGATGCTCAATTGACCATACCCGTATTTTGCACAGCCATAGACATTCACGAACATGGGCTGCTCCCAATTGTTCAAAGTTTCAACCACCCAAATGGTCCTTAAACTTTTCGAGAGACCACCAAAGTGGAAAGAGTCGTTGTCGCGAAACAAAATGATGCCCGCAACCGCAAACAAGTAATTGAAGAGCGCAAACAAAAGGGCTACCCAAACCATGGAACGGCAGCCGTACAGCAGTGACTCAGTAACTAGTTGAAGCTTGGGCAGCCGGTATGCAAGCTTGAACACTTGTACTAATCGGAGCAGCCGGGCCAACGAAAATCCCGCCGGCGCACCGCCACTCACGATGCTAAGCACGCTTCCAAACGCAATCGTAAAGTCAAACACATTCCACACTTGAAAGAAATAACGCCATGGCTTGAACCCCTCGGCAATGACTTTGACCACGCACTCTAAGACGAACATCAGCACGCAGAAGGTTTGCAGAAACACGACCACTGCGTTCTTGGGCACATAAGTTTCCGCGCCGACCGTTCCAGCATACAGTCCAATCAACGATACCAAAAGAGCTGAGTACGTCGACGATGCTACAAACTGCGTGCAGGCATCAGCGGCTGCGAGATATAACTCCGAGAGAACACCACGACGGCGAACAGCGCTAAGATATGACCCACTCGGCATATCGGTGGGCATGTGGCTTTGCTTGACTTCAATCTTCCCACAAATTACCAGTTTCATTAAGTGTTTCAAAGTAGCCCGGATGGGAGTGACTTCACCGACTTGAAACTGCGTTTCTTCGATCAAACTGATACTATTACTGCTGGATAAAGCTGCTTTCGCGTTTGCTTCGCTGGCGTCCTCTTGTTGGGCTAAGCGCGCTGCACGGGCGGCAGCTTTGCCTCTCACGCGCTGCCCTGCCGAGCGCTGCACTGGAATTACTGGCATGAGCAGCTGGGTTCTAGGCACGCCGTCGATGTCATAGAGAATGCTGTTCCCATCTCTGCCACCCAGCTTGTAGCGCGTGTACACCCTGAGCATAGCATTGCCGTTCGACGAACATGTGAGTCAAAGCATATCGATAATTTAGCATGGACATAACTACCTTTTCTCTACTAAAAGCGCACACGAAAAAGCTTTCTATCGCCCTGTAGAAGCGATTGCACATCAGAATTGAAGTTAGATATTACCTGGCCTGCTCTTTATGTTTCGATTTGAGCACCACATCTCGCCCGTCTCGCAAGTTGGCCGTGTGCATGCCGCCCATGGCGTTTTGCATCGCAATGGTTACCACGCCAACGAGCAAGCTGAGGACCACGAAAGAGCTCAGAAGCGTAAACGAAAAGAAGAAAGCAAAGCTCAAGGCTGGCTGCGCTGACGGGTTGTTGCACACGAACGCAGGAAACTCGCCGGTTTCGGTTGGCCACCACATGACCGACTCCCGGCGCGTAACCTCCTCAGCAGCATCATCATCGGCGCCTACCTCGATACCGTACACTGCGTCGTCATCGAAGCGAGGAGATGGCACGTAACCCGGATCGTTCTTGTTGCCGGTTTCATTCGCATATGGGTCAGGTGTGTTCGGCCCGAGGGCATAAGCTCCCCCGGAATACACGTCACAACCGTACCAGTTGATGTACATGAGCTCATACCTAAGGCAGAAAAGGAAGAAGTTATTCAATGCCAACAGGAAAGTATCCACAATAGCCCAGAACGAGGCATTGGCCATATGTTCGAAGGCTACGCACGTGTGCGCATGACAAAGTGTATGAGATAGAAAGGAAGAGGGATCTTGGTCATGGTGTTGATAAATTTGTTCTAGAGGCGTCCGAAATTTTTGCATCAACCTAGGATAGAACTCTGAGACAGTCACACACACCAAGCAGATAAAGTGGCGGCGCGAAAGAGAGAGACCATCGCAGCACCGAGGTTGCCAAAGTGCGCTGGATCGTTCGCGCCAAAAGTGTACAGTCCCAAGATGCCGTACACGTAAAACACCATGAGAAGTAGGGCGCCAACGTAAGCGAAAGACTCGAGGCCTTCCGAAAACCCATCCAAAATCAACCGCAACTCCTCGAAACGTTGCATCAAGCTCAGGAGCCGAATCACGCGGCATAGGCGCACCTGCAGAATCAATGTTGATCGCAAGAGAGATCAATACGAGAAAAACACGTTACCATTAGAGAACACAAATAAGGAGACGGAAATGCATGTGATAGATTGCCCGTCTTTACTTTTTTGAGAAGTTCCTCCAATTTCAACGATTATCAATCTTGGTGTAAAATTAATTGCAAGGCGGATGTGGGTCTAATAAGGGCTTTACGCACCGATGCAACTGCGCCACCGAAGTCAGCATCGAGTCCAAAATTCGTAAAGGTCAATACTAGGGAGAGGAACGAAATGCAGAAGTCGAAGCAATTCCACTTCGCCCGCACTTCCCACTCCTGTGAGAAATCCACGCACAGATTATTTAGATATGATCTTGCACCAGAGGATGAAGTTACATGCCTAGTAAACAATGATCATTCTAAAATCAAACGAAAAAGTGTTTGAAACAAAATGTGAGACTTTTCAAAAGAGCAATCGACTTTTTTCGCAGCCAATTTTTCTCCCTTTCCCTCACCGATTTCGAATACGAGATCAGAGCACGCTCGAAAAAGCCTGGTGGGTCTTTTCCTGGTGGGTTGAGCTGCAAAAAAGTCAAACGCGGGAACCATTTTTCGCCGGTAAAGTAGCGCCATGGGCTGCTGCCTTCAGTGGCTACACGAACGAGGCACTCGATGCAAAACAGGTACACGATGACTACGTCGAGTTGGTTGACGAGAGCCTCCGGGCGCGCGTCATAGTAGGCTTGCCTCTCAACCTGAAGTCGCCCAGAGATGGAGAAAGAAGTCGTGCACCAAGCCAGTTATGTTCAAGAAACAAGCTACACAGAAAAGCAGTAGAACATTAAATTCGCCAACTACATATTCGTGTGTCTAAATAACGCAAAAGTCTACGTATGCGCTAGTACCTGAATCCCGGTGAGAACTGCGCCGATACCAATGAGCGAACCCGAACATGCTTCAAACCACCAAGTATCTACGACAGCCTCGTCAAGCCAAAAGCCAAATCGGTCTAATGTTCCCAGCTCCGAGAAGTCAAGCTCCGGCTCCGGTGCCTCCGGTACCTATGTATATGTACACATATGGATTACCGTGCATGTCCGCAGATGCGCATGAGCACACCATTGTGCAGCTTGAGTGTGCGCGTGCGCCCGACATAAGTCCAAACCCTCCAGCCAACTCCATTCCTTCCCACAGGTACAACACATCCCTTTTTATCATCCATTCTGACCCAATTCCAACGCAAGCTTACTTGTTTACCTTTGAGTCGCGAAACTCATGATCAGTACGCTTTAAGAAGTCAACCACGCGGTTGCTTCCCTTCTTCGACATTGCCGACTCGATCAGGTGAGCATGAAGACCTCAGCTGCTACAAACAGTGCGCACAGCGGTTGTTCTACGAATGACTTGATTGGTACCTCGTCCCACTAGAATATTCTCCCGATCAATATCTTTCCTTTTGTCGATCAGCCCAGGACATGTGTCAAATGGGACACGTGAAGTACAATTTGGTATTATTTCTGTAATAGAAAAGAACTTCCTGAGTTCAAGCCCCAATTATCGACGCTGTGACGCGCAGCAGGCTGCGAAAAACAATCGTCGTAAACCCCTTCCTCAGTAACCGAATTGAAGTAGTTTCAGCATTTGACACGAGCTCTCAATTCTTTTAAAGTAAGCAGGCAATAAACTCAGAATGTTTACGCTATCTATCTAACTTATAGGTTAGCAGCGTATAGATAGGTACTAGTCGGACCGTGGGTAGCTCCCGAGAGCGGCTTACGGCTTACGGCTAGCGGAATAAATTTGAAGCCCGAAAAATACAGAGAGACAAAAACAGAAACACGCAATATAATAGGAAAAACCAGGGAAAAACTGTTGAAAATACCAGGAACCCCCATGGAAAATCCAAGGAAAAGAGAAAAACTTGGAAAAACTTCTTATAAAAAACTTCGAGTATTGCGGTAAATCTACGGAACAGTTTTAAAGTTCATCCCCACGCCGGCCGCGCCATCGTGAGAAGCACAAAAACTCCTAACGCCTTCAAAGCGGTGTCGCCCATCACGCACATTGCTATGAGTATTTGAGGTGTCGTACCTATAGTCTATCAGTCAAATAAGGCTGTTGGTACGTAATCGACATAACTTCTCGAGCTCGCATCCACAGTTGGTCGCATCTGCTTACTTGCCGTAAAGCACCTTGAGGGTATGCTCTGCTAACAGCGGCGGTTTTAATTTACAAAGTGCTGCGCTACGAGCTCAACGAATCTCAGCATCGGTGACTTAATTCAACCTCATCGGGGTTCTACGTGCAGTTTCCCCTTGCGGCTATCTCACGAGAGTGACAAGAAATATCTACTTGCTCGTCAGTCCTTCTCGTGACTAACTCTTTTGGATATGTCTCAGCCATCGAAGGAGATCAGCAGCGGGGAGGCAAATTCCGGGACGCAGCAAAAAGCAGACGTGCATGTGAACCCCATGGACACTCAGCCGCACGAAGACATCATTGAAGACATGCTGGAGTCCCCGCAGTGGAACGATGGGTTGGCGGGGATTTTAACCCCGGGCCGCCCTTTGCTGGCTACTCTGAGCCGAAGCGACCAAGGGTGGTGGGTAGCGCAAGACTACAACTTGAACGAGCAGCAAGCCTTCGACATCTTTTACGCTTTCTTGTGCATGCGCGAGCTGTACCACATGCAGCACCCGAACCTATGTAAGCGAGGAAAAAATAGCGTAAATAGAGTGGAGAGGCCTAGTATGACTCTAGGGTTAGGGTTAGTCCAGGAGGAGAGTGGGCCGGGATTTACCGTCGCTAGCGGAAGGTGCTCGATAT
>Ga0307930_1003152_pt1 | contig 12239 bp, 12 predicted proteins | sample OrgLakmetageno46_FD_203161 | JGI IMG/M metagenome (GOLD analysis project Ga0307930, IMG submission 203161) | Saline water microbial communities from Organic Lake, Antarctica - #46 | ecosystem: Environmental > Aquatic > Non-marine Saline and Alkaline > Saline | place: Antarctica: Organic Lake... | reverse complement strand
AGGGGGGTTCGCCGCCTCCCTCGCTTCCCTTCTCTCCGGGAATATCAGATAACAATGCAGGGTGGGTGGGTGGAAACAAGAAAAACAACAAACGCACGCAGATTCTCTTGGCTCTCTGCGCCTTTCCGGAGTTCCAATAACTCTTTTGCTACAAGCGATAAAAGATGATCAGCTCTTCATTCCTCGCAGCTAGTCTGGTGTCTCAAACGGTCTAACCTCTTCGATGCCCCATTGTTTATCGATTCCAACGCCAACACCTTCACCACCCGATGTCAACGGCTTCAATTTGTTTGCTGATAAAACGAACAGTCTGCCAATCAGCGATCAGCAGAAGAAGAATTAAATGGAATTTCGTTCGTGGTTCGTGGTGGTGGTGGTGGTGGTCGTTTTTTATGTGCCTACAGTACTGTAGTACAGATTTGTTGTACATGTGCAGATGTGCAGTAAACAAAACACCAGGCAGACCACGGGCACAAGAAGGGACACGCACCACGGGCAATACAAGGGCACTCACCCACGGGCATCTCAAGGCCGTGCACTGAGGTGCTAAGAACAAGCACCTACGCCTCCGCAGCAAACACATTGCTCCGAATCCGCGCATCGCGCGGGCACCTGAACTTGTACAGAAAATACTGACAACTGACAACTACTCTATATCTAGACGACTGAGACTGACTTCTTCAGAATACAGAATACTGACTACTACATAGACTGACTCCTTCCTATACAACTTTGCTTCTTGCGCCTTCTTTCTTGAAGCAGTCGCTCGTTACTCGTCACAATTCGTGTCTCCGTGGCCTCCTTGTTGGTTGTCGGTGTGTTGCAAGCCTCGCTGTGCCATTAAATTGCCGACAGTAGCTATGCCAGCGAGTAAGCGAGACAAGAAGGATTCAAATCCAAACGCCAAGGTGTGTGGCAACTGTTCTGAGCCCGAAGGGAGTGCAAGTGCTCTCAAGCTTTCGGCTTGCGCTCGCTGTGGCCTTGTGGTGTACTGCAGCAGAGACTGCCAGCGGGCTCACTGGAAGGCTAACCACAAGCAGTACTGCATTGCAAAAGCCGACAGAGAATTAAGACAGAATAAGAGTGCTGCAGGCGCTGAAATAGATACCGCAACGAGCTCAGATACTGTTGGAGAAAATTGTGCTATTTGCCTAGATTTTCGAACTGATGCGACGAACTGCACCCTGCCTTGTAACCACGTGTTTCATAATGCATGCGTGGCGGAGTTGCGTAAATTTGGGGTGGACCAAGTGTGCCCCTTGTGCCGCATTCCACTGCCTCCCGGGCCTGAAAAGCTTCTCGACGAAGCCATCCGGCGTTACGTCGTGATTAATCTACAGGTGGCGCGAGGTTATACATCGTGGACTTCTCTGTCACCCTCTGCACGGCGTGAAATGGATCATGTGGTGACTGTGCTGAGGGATTTGGCTGAAAACGGAAGTGCGTTGTCTCAGTATATTATGGGTTGCGTGTACGATGAAGGTCACGGTGTTACGCAGAACTATGTACACGCCGCTCAATGGTACAAGAAGGCAGCCGATCAAGGGAACATGGATGCACAGTTTGACTTGGGATACTTGATTGATAATGGCCGCGGTGTTCAACGGAACGATGTGGAGGCAGCGCGGTGGTACAAAGCAGCAGCTGAACAAGGGCACATAGAAGCACAGTTTAACCTTGGCAACATGTGCGCTAATGGCATAGGTTTGGCGCAGAACCAAGCGGAAGCAACCCGGTGGTTCAGAAAGGCAGCCGACCAAGGATTCGACCTTGCACAATATAATCTTGGCCATCAGTACGAGAACGGCCGCGGCGTGCCTAAAAGCGATAAAGAGGCATTCTACTGGTTCAAAAAGTCATCTGACCAAGGAAACGGGGAGGCACAGTATTGCGTCGGGCATATGTTCCAGGAGGGTTGTGGCACTGCGCAAAGCACTGAGAAAGCGCTCCATTGGTACAGAAAGTCAGCGAGTCGAGGATATGCTGCCTCACAGTACACTCTAGGGTGCATGTATGAAAATGGCCGCGGCGTAGAGCAGAGCGATGTGGAGGCAGCGCGGTGGATTAAAAAGGCAGCTGTCCAAGGACTTTTGGAGGCGCAGTTTAACCTTGGGTTTCTCTTTAAAAGTGGCCGGGGCGTGGCACAGAGTGATGTAAAAGCACTCCATTGGATCAAAAAGGCCGCTGATCAAGGGCTTGCGAAGTCGCAGCATTACTTGGCGGCAATGTTCAGTGATGGCGACGGTGTTCCGGAGAGCCATGCACAAGCGTTTTATTGGATGAAAAAGGCATCTGATCAAGGCAGCATGGAGGCGCAACACGGCTTGGGAGAGTATTACGAGCTAAGTGTCGGCACTGCGCAGAACTATGTGGAGGCGGTCAGGTGTTACAGAAAGTCAGCAGCTCAAGGATACGCTCCTGCACAATATTGCTTGGGAATGATGTATTTTGCTGGCTACGGCGTGGCGCAGGACTTTGGGGAGTATGACCGGTGGATTAAAATGGCTAAAGACCAAGGGTATAGTGGAGACCAAGGATTGGCTTAATGAAGTGTTCAGGTAGCTCAGTGGCACGAAAGGGCCGCCGAAGAAAGGACCAAACTTTGACATGCGATGCGGAAGCCTGAAATACGGGCAGGTGCAGAGAGTAATACTATGCTTTTAATTTTTGATTTGAAGGGGCCTCTATTGAGTCCTTGGAAATTTACAGGTACCAGAACCGAAACATAATTCTTTCTGCGTTGTATAACAAACAGTGCTCAGTAAGAAGTGGTAAGTGTAGGTGAGTAGGTGAATAAGAATTAGACGCAAGATTCTAGTTTTCTACTGCGCAGACTACAATAAGAACAAAAAGAAATAAAATATAGAAGATGAACCACCTTATGGCTTCCAGTTGACAGTTTTTCGCTCTTCGTTCTTTGTTTATTTTTTTTTTGATTTTTGGCGTTTGGCCCTCGATATTTCGGCTATAAATATATAACTCGAGCTAACTAAATACCTTTGCTACATCTCGACCTACACCTACACCCTGAACGTCTATTTCTCCTATTTCAAATCCCTTGTCTCATCACCATCTCCTATTTAAGGGCATTGGGGAGCGTGGCCATGCCACGCTGCACGTGTAAAATATAATTGGATGTGCTATTCGCCTTTGTTATTCAATCTTCAGAACTTTTACCAAAGCCCTTCACCTAGTTTCATTTTGCTCTGCTCTTTCCTCAGATACCACAGCACCAGATCCACTCGTTGAAGAAGATGGCGCTGCGCATGCATCGCCGTCCACGAGGGGTCCATCTCCAACTTGAACGCTTGTATACATCGCAGCAGCAGCGGTCGAACCATCATAATCCTCCAAAGAATCCATTCCAGCATCAACAGCTTGAGAAGCTGCTGTAACATAGGGAGTGCCATCAGTAGGAGAAACAGTGGCAGTAGCACCGTCAGCACTGTCATTCGGAGCTGCGGCAGCTTCATCGTCAAGTGGAGAAAGAGTAACCTCGGCTTCTTCAGATTCGTCTTCTTTCATTACAGCCTCCTTTCTTTCAAGTTCGCCCCTTTCTTTCTCTATCCTTTCAAGTTCAGTCCTCTCTTCTTCTTTCTTCTCTTCAAGTTCTTTCCGCTCCAGCTCAGCCTGCGCCTGTGCGCTCTCAAGTTGCAGTTCTTTGATGTTCTCAGCAGCTTCTCCACTTTGGTTCAATTCCACTAACAAGCGGCGGCTGGCGCGCACCGGCACCGTCACGAGGCTGGCACATGTAGGCAACTTCGCGGTTGGGCGCTGGTTCACCTGCACATGTAACATGCAACATGACCTGTTATGGTACCGTGGTTCAAATTGAAGGTTTCCCTTGAAATTAACGCTTACTAAAACCCGCCTGCACATGTTAAAAATGCATTGCATTTGAACTCTTTTCCTTCCATAAGCATTTCACTCCATCCAGACGAACCTGGTGTCGGAACCATTTGAAGAATTCAGTAAAGTCCACCGCTCCACTCGAATCCATATCCATCACGCGAAACACGTCATCGAGCTCGTTGGGAGAGAAGTAAGCGCTAAGAGCACCCGAAAGACACAAGGCTCGAAACTCGAGTCGATCCAGCTCGCCACTGTAGTATCAACGTATATTAGGGACAGAAAAATTAAGGTCAAGATGAGACAAAAATGAGTACGGTAGACATCTTTGATTGCAATAACACTCGAGAAAACAGGGGCGACATAAGTGCCTACCTCTTGTCAATGTCATAAACGTCAAACAAATCACGCGCTTCTGCCTCAAGCAACTGCTCACTCGACAAGTTCCTCCTCTTGCGCGCTTTTGCGCCATCCTCCGTTGCGACTTCTGCGCACAGCTCTTGCCAGCGCCGAGGATAGCGTTTGGTGACTTCCTGTAAGCGTTTCTTGAGGCGCGCGTCTCCAATCGCCTCTTTGAGGTCCTGAAGAGCCAATCGACGCTGTTTGACGTGCCCTTGCCGCAAATAGAGAAGGCGTTGGAGGAGCCACACTCTGGCGTTGCGAAGATCCTAAGGCAACGGAACAAGACAAACAAGAGCAGAAATGAAGTTTGTAAACACATCATGTAGGAAAATGAGGAGTATGCACAAGTAGTGACATGGGCTGTCTTCCAATGATATGATATAAACCCCTGAAAACTCATATGCTCACCCCTTCTTCTCGGTCGTAGGCATTTTGGGCACAGGAAGTCAGCCACGCCACATTGTCCTTCTGCATCTTCTTGATATTCTTCGCGTCCTTCCAGACGAAGAATCGAGAGGGGCGCGAAAGCACAAAGTAAGCAATCAATGAAAGAGGGCAAAGATAAGGTGGAAGAAGTCAATGATTGCTTTCATAAGGATAGACAAAAGGAAAGAATGTAATTACAAATTCTGATGCTCTTCGTTCATGAACGTATTTCACAGGGAAAATAGCGGAGAGTAAAAGACTAAGCAAGATCAACCACATGTATTAACCTGTAGACGTTTCGCCAAGAAGTCTCGAGCTTGCGCTTGCTTCACCACGTGCCTAGCGCTTTGCTCGCCTTGCTGTTTTAAGAACTTGGCCGCCATCGCAGATCGGAACACCATCTCGCAGACACCCTGTGCACAGTGGGAGAGAGCGCACGATCACAATCAAATATCCAGAATCATGGAACGATGAATGAACAGAAATGATAAAAGAAAAGAAATCGTGAACAGTAGAGACAATTGTAATCTATCAAATAAAAGTAAGGTGAATTTACTTTTTCAAAAATATTCTATAAGCGAAAATTTACAATCATCAGGTAGAGATAGAATCAGATAGAAAATCGAATATGCTAGTAAGTAGCACATCTTTCTCAACCCACGCATACCTGCCCCACAGCTTCTAGCCAGGCTTTCGCCGATGCTTTCGGCACGTAACACGTCAGCGCTTGAGCGCCCCTGCCCCGGAGGAAGTCCGCCGCGACCGTAAATTTAGGCAAGCGTTTCCCCGCGCGCTTTGCCATTTTGAACAACCGCCCGAGCATGTCTTCGCGCTAATATGAATACGAAAATAAACAGAGAGAGGTGCAAAGGAAGTGGAAGGAGAAGATTAGATGAAAACCCAAATGTACGGCAGAAGTTAAGTAGTAGAGTAAGAGCATACGGAAAGGCTTAAAAACAAGTAAACTGCTGGGGGGCACTGAGAAAAATGACTGAAATTCAACAAAACGCACGTCTCGTCTCCTGACGATCGCTTTCTTTCCCAGCGGTTTCAGGTTGTCCGTGAATATCGCCACTCGGATCGGCCAACGAAGGGCCGCCTTTTTGCCGAGCGCTTCCAGCCAATGAACGGCTTCGAGCCGCTGATTGGTGCGTTTGATCTGCAGAGCGCCCACCGCCGCCAACCACTTGAAGGCCTGGTTCGTGGCATACCTGTAGGTACATTAGTGGCACAAGTGTGTAAGCGTAGCACAAAAAGAAGAGGGGGGCGAAAGGTACCATATACTGTCGGTGTGTACTTCATGAAAATAGAACGAAGTGCCATCAGCACGAAAGGCTTAGCTCTTAATTGGTTTCCATATCATACCTTCGTTGGTAGCATTTGTTAGCATTGGTCTGATCCGATCCCATCGCGAGCGACAGTTTCACGCCTCTTCTGGCCATGGCACACAAATTCCAATACGCCCCCGCTCTACGGGTAGCGTGTTTCTGTGCGCGCACTAACCGCTTGATGAGCCACCTCTTTTGTACTCGGTGCCGAGATATTTGCTCCTTGGCGAGCACGGCTATGGCTCGCAGCCCGACTAGGCCGCGCGCTCGCACTGCTGTCTGTGAAGACGAAGGAATGTGAGCGCGCGTTAGACAACAAAATAAGAAGGGAACAAACTAAATAAAGGCACTTGTTGGTGACTAAGCCACCATATACATGAATTACTTCCTAGGCAGCTTGATGACAGCATGCATGTACACAAACAAAAGAGGGACAACAGGTGGATGCGAATGCGCACGAATCGGACCTGTTCTAAGGTTCGTGTAGCGACGTCTCTGGTGACAAGCACGCGCTTCGAGGCACATCCCGTGCGCATCAGCCACCCTGCAGCCGCCACGCGTCTCCTCACAAATGCCGCGGCATGCCCCTGCCACGACCGGTCAATCGACTTGTTGCTATCGTCATTTGCAGGTTTTGGTGCAGCGCGCACAATGGCACTAGCAGGGGCGGTAATGGTGGTACTTGAGCGGGTAGTAGCAGTGCTTATCGCCCTGGTAACACGAGCTGCAGCAGGAGAAGAGGCAGGACCAGTAGTCGTTGACACGCGGCTTGTGGAGGAGGCTAGGCGATCGCGTTGGTTGCCCTGTGCAGGTGCAGTATTGGCCATAGCATCGCTACCCTTGCGAGTGTCAGAACGGTTCGATGATAAAGACGGAGGCAGTGCATCGGCTTTGGGTTGCACTGTGGCCAGTTGTAAAGCAGTCGGTTGCCGTGCGCGCTTCTTCTGCTGGTCGATCCACACCTATTCGACGGGCGAAGTCAAAAGATGGAATAAGTGGAACGAACTTTGGAATCCATAGAGTCTTACATGTATCCAAAAGAAAGTAAGCCAAAAATAGTACAAGCAATAATACAGAAGAACCTTTGGGCGCTTCGAGTTTTATTCGCTTGTGTTCCGCGTCAAAGATTGATTTACGAGACTCAGTTTATCACACATGTGTTACCTTGGCAGGAGGCACCATGCAATCTTCAAGTCCCTCGAGCCTCATTACACGAAGGTCGATGAGAAACCTGGAAGAAGAACAAACGTGCAGACACGTTACAAATGATCGAGATATAAAAGTGTTCTTAAGAAGTGAATAGCAATAGGCAGGTAGAAAAGAGGCAAAGAAAAGCAGAAAGTGATCGGTTTTATCAGCATCATTCTTTTTAAACTCACCGCTCATAGTTGATCGGCCAAGTCAGACAGTTCGACGGAAATCCTAAATCAGTGTCGCCATAAGTTGAAGCAGCAACGTTGGCTGCAGCAGTTGCCTCGGGCGCTACTGGCACGGCGCGTTGCCTCTTGCGTTGTTCTCGCTGGCCATATTCCCTTTCCAATCCATTGCCACTACTGCTACTAGGGGCCACGCGGTAGTGCTTCACGAGTGTATCCACGGCTCGCTCCTGAAGCCTCGTTTCGCCTGACCAGCCAGCGAGCCCGAGCACAAGGCGAAAGTCACGCTCCAGCACGAAACCATGCCTGGAACAGATGGGTTGAAGAGGAAGAAAGTGATGTGTGCAAGTTGTAAGCAGGAGATGGTGAGAAGCTTTCCTATCTATTGGCTTTGTGAATGTAATGGCCACGAAAAGACGCCAATCAAATGACATGTCAAGATCCGGTTGCTCTCTACCTCGGCGGGTCAAGGGCAAGTAGGAGCTCAGTCATAGCTTCCAACTGTGGCAAAACGCAAGTAATGTAGAAGGCATAAGTAAATTTGAGATGACTCAATGAGGCATCGAGGCGGCTGAGCGAAAAGCTTTCATACTGTTGAAATAAAGCCCTCGGTGTACACACAAAGCATTAAAAACGCAGTTACCAAGTTTCAATCCTTCAGCCGTAAACATTGTTCTGCGAACATGATAAAAACTCATTGCTATAGCATATCGTCATCATCATAATAAAAATGCAGAGCCCAAACTACCTGTGCCCAATTGGCATCAAATGTGTTGACGGCCCGGCGTGCAAACAGCGCAGCTTCCTGCTGTTGTCTCCACACGTTCAGACCATCATGATCGTCATCTTCGTCGTATTCAGGGTCTGCTAGATTGTTTGAATCAAATGCAGCTGAATGAGAGCTCCAATCTTGAAACGTATTGTCATAGGACTCTTCAATGGATTCAAGCAAAGAATGTGAAGAGCCCCAGCTTGAGTCATCTGCCATTATTGTGGGCCTTTCGATAGAAAGTTCTCTTTGCAAGCTTAACTTTTGGCGACAGCGGGAAAGACGCGAGTCTATCCTTGGCAAATTGTCCACGAAACATCAGAACTTGCCATTATAGTATAGCCGGTACGACTAGATTCTAGTATGCATTTCGCTACGCTGCTTCTTACGACTAGATTCTAGTTGAATTGCTGAGCTACTCTACTCGTCGTTACTTTTCTGCTTTTTTTTGTGTCTACACGCGAAATCGCGACATCGACTTCGCGACTTCATTTATGACGGGGAGCTTGCCCCCCTGTAAAAGACGTAGCAAATCATCGAACATCGACCAGAAAATTGAAGCGGATCCTATCCCAGAGTTCCACGGGCTAGAAGTCAGAATACATTGTCCCTTGCCTGCCCCGCCTTTCTTGGCCCGTAACAGTTTTGCTAGTTTCGCAGGCTTTTGAAAACATGAAGACCCCAGCACTTCATCGAATTTTGCTTGTCGGAGTCTTGGCTAGAGTGGCAACGGCTCTCGTCACCATCCCGCGCTCTCAACTGCCTCTGAAGAAATCACCTCTGTCAGAGATAAAGCCAAACTCAGCACCTAGGGCGCACGGACTCGTGAGTCGCCACGCTGCGGCTAGTGATAGCGATGGTAAAGACGAATTGACTGGCCCAGTGCACGTGCTAGGAGCAGCCTTCAAAGCAAGTCTCTTAACTGATGTGGCGCTCATTAAAACGGTAGCTTTGCCGCTTAAGCCGCTCGTAGCGCTGCGGCTCTCCATTTGGGCGGTCCTATTTGCAATGTACAGAGCTTACCGAGGCTTTTTCGTCATCGTTCCTGTGGTGAGAATATGAAAAATCATGACTGCTTGAATTTGTATTGATTAGGACGAGTGTTTTTTGCTATCTCATCAAGGTTGCGAAATGTTTTATCTCTACCCTTGATTCCTTTTATTTTAAAGTCTGTGGCAACCATAAAACACCTCTGAATCGTAGTCGCTTTTGGCTATGCATGTCTTTTTCATAGGTCTTTCAAGAAGTGCAGTCCAAGTTAGTGCAAGGATTAACGGAAGCTGAAACGGAACTCAACGCGGATGTTGATCCTTCCACAGGCAAACTCCGAATGAGGTCATCCATCGTGATCAACTGCCTCGCTGCCATCGTTACTGTGCTTTACTCAGTGAAGGTCAGAATATTAGGAGGGGTTTTCTTTCAATTTGAGTCCACTTCGGCGGCCTGCTGCTAGCATAAATCATACGTAAACTCGGGATGTCGCGTACGTAACACTCTTCTTTCTCGTTTTCGATTTAAGGCTTGTCAAACTGTTGCTTTGTGTCGCAGGCCATCTTCCAAGGCATTATTTGGTCTATTGGGCGAGTCTTTTCACGTGGTTCAAAGGATGCCGAGATCGCGCCTTCGCCGCCTGTCACGCCGGCGCCAACCACGCCGGCTCCGTTGTGAATTATGATTAGCCCGTGAGCAGTGGATCAGTGGATCTACTAGACTCAGCAAACTTCTGCTTCTCGCTATAACGCATTTGAATCCACACAAGTGGTTGCGAGCTTAGTTGAGGTCTACTTTGCTGTGGCTGCATCTGTGCCAATGCGCTGTGCTAATATTGCGCGCTGTTTCTCTGTTGAGACCATTTGATATCATTTAAAATAGAAAAAAACAATCGAAGTGCAGATTTCATAGATAAAAATTTATGGTGCATTAGTAATTTATATATAAACCTTTCCTTATTGGCATTCGCGAATCAATTAAGCCGCAATATCTGCGTAATGTTCTCAATGGAATCCTTTCCAAGTGCCTTTAATCTTTAATCCTGAATGCGAACAGGCCAACAGCCAACAGGCCATGCATTTTGCCTCGAACTCAAACGAAAACGAGTTTGTCTCACTCATCATACTTAAAAAATGTAACGTCTTTTAAAAATATATTTAAAAAGCGGGCGATATAGGCAAACATGCACGTTCAGAGGCCATTCAGCCTTTTTGATTGTCTTTTTTGCGTTGTTTTTCATGAACAAAGGCGAAATATAAATGAGGAAGCAAGCGCCGTGCCATGGTGACCCGATCAATATTGCGGTGTTTCCTCTCAGGACGGCAACTCTTCAGGCAACTCGAGGCGCAAACCGCCAGGCAAAAGCCCACCCTCGGAATCTTGAAGAACACTGGCAGCTGTAGCAGCCTTTGCTGCTGCGAGCAGAGCCTCCGCCTATGTTTAAACGCGAAATATGTACGTAGGTAAGTGAACACACGAAGAGATTTGAGAAGGGAGAGAAAAAGCTTCCAAGCAAAGTTGGCGAGAGAGAGAGAGAGAGAGAGAGAGAAAGCGATTGCTGTAATTAAAAGTCATGCACGCGAAAACTGCAGGCGCAATAAAGATAATCTTCAAGAATAGAGTAAGGTAGCCCACGTCACCTTAGCAGATGGCATGTCAAAGACAACGGAGCCGTCGCTGAGCAATTCGGCGCGGCCAATCTGTGAGGCGAGGAAATACAAGACACATACGAATTAATACACATAAGAAAAAATCAACCAATGTATCAGTTGGATTTGCTTGCTACTGTTAAGTATCCAAAGCGCACCCCTACTTAAGAGGCCGCTAATGCAAGTGTGTGTGAGCCATTTCTGCTTCATACCTTGCCCAAGCCCAATGTCTTTACCAGCTTCGTGACTTCGGCCGGGCGCACTACATTCGGGAGGTCGTCATTCGCCGCCACCGTAGCACTCTGCTGGTCTCGGCTTCCTTCTTCTTCTTCGTTTACTTCTTCCTCAACTGTGAATTCATCATCATTACTACTTTTACTACTCTGCTTCGCAGTTGCTTTGGAGGCTGCTGCTGCAGTAGTCTTCTTCTTCGCGCCCTTCTTTGCATCTTTCTCCTCCACAGTAGGCTCAACAGAAGTAGGTTCTGCCTCGACTTGCATTGATTTCGCTTTTTTCATCGCTTCTTCGTCTTTCGTACGCCACACGCGCACTGTGCGGTCATTCTGATCGGCAGTCAACAGCGACCTCGGCGGTTGCAGGTGGGATAAGCCAGAGAGCGCGGCTAATGCCTGCGCCAATGTCCGTTCACTTTCCTCGTTATCCTGCTTCCTTGCACTACTGCTGCTGCTGCCACCCTTGCCATTGTCGTTATTAGCATTACTTTTGCTGCGGCGAAGCATGGCGCTGAACGCTTCTGTCAGTGAAGGGTCAACCGACGAAACGCGCTCAAGGGCTCGCTGGAAAGCTGCATCGAGCACCTGTTGTGGCGCAGGCGGCGGGCGTGGAGCCAGTGCCACTCCTTGTTTGGCTAGAGTAGTCGCCAAGTTGGCGGTTTGAGCAGTTTCACCCTTGGTCGGGTCGTAAAGTAGCACCTGAGTAGGAGAGGCGAGATGCAAAGAGTGAGAAAAAGCATACGTACTTCAGGCCCCCAATGAAGCAAGAGAAAGCACATGAGATAGCAAGCGTTAACACCCAAATACACATCTTTAAGCACCCTGACACCATACTATCCCTCTCGCTTTTGATGATTGATTGCAAGTTCAATCCTCGTACCGCGTCCGCAGGGACCTCTTTGTCACCGCCCACTCGCCCGGCTCTTCCTGCTCGGTGCGTATAGAGCTCGGCATCCACGGTGCCTTCCTTGCCGGCTTTGCGAGGAGCTCCCAGCTGCACCTGTCAGTAAGGAGAGGGCGTGAACAAAGAATGGGGATGGAGAGTGAATATTAAAGCCGTGAATGCATGATATGCACCATCCCATTTCTGATCAAAGGATGAGAAGAAGACGTCTTTATGGCCGTATAATACACTCTAATGTAATACCACGAGGTCAACGCCGGGCAGGTCTAACCCACGCGACGCCACGTCGGTTGCCACTAAGACACGGCACGCT
>Ga0307930_1003151_pt1 | contig 12241 bp, 8 predicted proteins | sample OrgLakmetageno46_FD_203161 | JGI IMG/M metagenome (GOLD analysis project Ga0307930, IMG submission 203161) | Saline water microbial communities from Organic Lake, Antarctica - #46 | ecosystem: Environmental > Aquatic > Non-marine Saline and Alkaline > Saline | place: Antarctica: Organic Lake... | reverse complement strand
GTAGCAAAAAGAAGGGAGAAGAAGATGAGACAAATAGAGGGAAGTGAGAAAGGTAAAGAGTAGACGAGTAAGTGGCAAGCATGTGGGTGTGTCAGGGTTAGCAGAGCACATGTAGGCACGCGCCGGGGCTAAGAGCAAAAAAAAAAGAAGGCAAAACAAGAATCCTCACTTATGAGGGTGCTCTCTGATGTCACCAGGCAGACACGTTTCACAAGATTCAATGGAGAAAAAGTGTAGTAGTGAATAAATAGATTCACGAATTGAGCTCTCGTTGGCCGTGGGATCTGAGGCGGGAAAAAACTTGAAACAGAATCATGCTAGCAGCCTCTTTCTTACCTCATCCTTGTGCCCATCGACGTCGGCACCTTTGGCGATGCACGTCTTGACGACTTCTTCCTTGCCGTCCTTGGCCGCGGTCCATATCTCTTTCGTGGCAGCCGCCTGTAAGGAACAAGAGCGAATTTGAAAAAGGAATAGCCAAAAGTGTGAAAGAGGAATCATTTGTTCATGAAAACGAAGGAAATACAATTACTTCTGATGCACTCCCTAAATGGCTAGCATAATTTTAAATGCGGTGAGAATTACGACAAGGTCGGACTCTGGTTTGGATACCAAAAGAATTTAGCGGAATTACAAGAAGATGGCACCGTACCGCTGCTGCAGGATTTTCTCGTCGTGCTGCTTCGCGCTTCGCCTGAATAGAGAGGGCATCGCGCAACAATTAGACTCTAGAACGGATGCAATACTAAGAACGGCTGACAAAGGAGCAACAGAGATCGCTACGAAACAAACACATAAAGAGCACAGAAACATACCTCTTCTCGCCTCTGCCGCTCTTTTTCTGTTTCAATTTGGTTCAGCTGCACGTTCAGATGACGACCACCAAAATCAGCCAAAATTTTGTCGCGGTCAAAGGGCTTACTCCAGCCTAGCACTATGCCGGACTGCCCAGCAGAAATTTCACCAGGTAATTGGACCAAGGCATAGCAGACCTGGTTCGCAGCCCAGCCGTTTGGCAAATTGACTGCTAAGCTCAGCGTTGCCACTTCAAACAAGGCCTCTTCGCCCTCCTTGAAGCGCACTTCCACCTTTCCGTCAGGCGTGTGGTCAGTGACTTCGCCAGCTGTGCCAGCAGCCACCCCATTAGCACCAGCCACTGATGCGCGCACGATGGTGTCGACGGGGAAAGCATGAAGAACGACGGCGAGCACGAAGCATGTGTCGCCAAATTCATCGAGCTTTTCTTGGAGCGCTGCTGCCAACTCGTGCTTACCCGCTGCGGTAGCTTCTTTCGCCGCCGACGCCAAGATTGAGGCTGCGCTACCCTTTTGGAGCTCGGGGGCTGACGCAGCATCGTCAGATGCGGCACGCTGTGCTGCTGTCTGTGCCTCAGTACAACGCTTCTCGGCCTCGGCAGCGGCTGCTTTGAGCTCGCCATCTTTCGTGGCTCGAGTCTTGACGCAAGGAGTGCAGACGCGCTGCGGGGTGTCGTAGCCAGAGACTTCAACTTTGGTTGGCGAGCACTCGCTGCAGATGACATGGCCACAGCTCCAGCAGCGACGCTTCGTTGCAACCAGCATCGAGTACTTGAAGTCACTTAACTTCACACCACAAGCTGTGCAGTTCTTTGTGCCTGGCTTGGGGTCTAGATCCGAATGAGCTAAGCCTGGAAATTTAGACCCAGCAAATTGTACTGCTGCGTCCAAGACAAGAGCTTCTGTGGCTGATACTTCCGAAGCAGCAAGCCTAAGAGCTAATGCCCGCCCGCTCCATGGTAGCTTCAGAAGCTCGCCCAGTTGTTTGCTCGCAGCCTGAGAATCTCCACTGACGAAGACGGTTGTAACTCCACTCTGCGTCGCAGCACGCTCATCAAAAAGGAGTTGTAAGCGATCCAAGGCATTCAAAGTTGTGGAAAGCAGCGCAAACTCTTCTTCGAGCCTCTTGACTTTCGTCCTTTCGTCAGCTACCGCCTTTTTGAGCGCCTGAGCCTCTGTTTCCATTTTCGTGTGCTCTTCGTTGCCAGCGTGCTTTTCCCAGGTAGATGCCAGAGTTGCTTCTGCCTTCAATTTATCCGCCTCGGCTTTCAACTTTTCTGCATTATCGAAGTCTTTTGCTTTCATGGCAATCTTAAATTCTGCAAGTTTCTTCTCTGCTTCTGCTTCGAGTTTTGCCACCCTTGCTTGAGCCGCTGCCTTAAACACATTGAGCTTGTTTGTTTCCATCGTTTCAGCTGTCGATAGCGCTGCCCGCGCCGCTAGTAGTTCTTCTAATTTCGCTGCACGTGGCTCATACAATCGTTTGGTGCTTTCAACAGCTTTATCATGCGCCACTATTGCGCTCGCTTTGGCTGAAACTAGTTCTTGATTGGCAATAGCATCTGCTTCTGCAGCACCAGCTTTCTTCTCTTCGATCTGAGCTGCGATCTCTTTAGCCTTCTTGATATCCGAAGCATCTATAGCATCTTGAAGAGATGCATCTAGACTTTGGAGGGCTTGAGTCAGATGAGCTTCACGAGTCGAAGTCTGTGCTTCTGCTGCCGTACTCAACGCATTCAGGTTGGCACCGTGCTTTCTCACGAGATCTCGTACCCAAGCCTCACATTCAGCCCGCATCGCACTAAGAGTCTCTTCGCCCTCAGCACCCCCCTTGGATGTGCGCTGCACTGCTGCCGCCAAGAGAGGATTCGCTTGAGCGGCTGCCGCAGCTTCTCGTGCTTGCCGTGCTGCTTCTTCGGCCTTACGCTCTGCGGCTTCCACTAAGGCCGCTGCTTCAGCTGCTTGCCTCGTGTCCATCGACTCGCGCCGCCGTTTCGCTTCAGCGCTTTCGAGGTCGCGGCGCAGCATTGCTTCTTCTGCTGCCTTTTTCTGCGCTAAAGCCACCTGCTCTTCAATAGAGCGCTTAATGACTTCCTCTTTGGCCGCTGCTTCCTCATTCAGTGCCTTCAGGGCAATGTCCATCTCCTCTTGCAACTTTTCTGCCTCAACAGTCGACTCCTTTTCTTTCTCCCCACGTGCTGCACGCTCCTTCAATGCGTTGATCTTTTCCATAAAGGTCGCCTCCAGGTGCCGGGCCTTGTCTTTTGAAGCTTTCTGTGCCTGCACGAGCTCATTTTGAACAGTCTCGAGATCACTTTTTAAACCTCGGTTTATGGCTTCCAACTTGGCCAGCTTTTCTTCGAGAAGTTGTGTTTGCTCGCTTTGAGCTTTCTGCTCAAGTTGTGCCTGCGCAAAACGCTTTTCTTCAAGCCGTCGGTGCTCAATGAGTTTCGTCAGATCACCCACTCTTAGATTCAAAGAACGAGCTAGGTCCGCTGCTGTTGCTGAGCTCATAGAAGAATTACTTCGGCGAAGCTCTGCCTCGAGCGCTTTCAATTGACTTGCCATCTGTGACGCGTCGTCGAAGCGATCGTTTAAGAGGAAGAGCTGAGCCTCTCGGAACAAGCGCTCTACGAGTGCATGCACTTGCGACAAAGCTTCTGCCACCAACACATGTACAATGCGTAAGTTAACCACATTCAAGCGCTCAAGGTCAGCAAGGGCTTCAGCACACACACGAAAATTTGAATCCTTTAGACCATCCGTCACGGCCTTCACTTTTGCGTTGGTTATGTCGCGGAGCAGCTTTTCGTCCGGGGAGCTGAGTGGAGACCTGTACACGTTGCCTGGCCTTGGGATGGGAGTCAAAGCCTCGATTTTGCTCTTCAAATCTTTGAGCTTGATCCAGGATTTGTGGCCCTGGTCCAGTGGGTGATAGAGCTCAGCTCGACCGAATAGTTCACGTGCCACAGCGCGCTCGTCTTCCCGCAAGACTGCGGCAGTCTTATTCAGGAGTTCCCGAGCATACTGCAAATCGTAGTCCAATGGCGCTTTACTTACCAACAGTTGGATAGAACTTGCGTGAGCAATCAATCCTTTTACCCCACCAAGCGATTCGACTAAAGCTAGGAAAACGTCTTTCACCGCATTCCCTCGAGCTCCAGTAGCTGAACCGTACTCGATCAAGAGCACGAACTTGGCATCGCTGGCGGCTTCAGCACACGCAGCCACATTGATGCCATTCGCCACGTTTACTGCTGGAGCGCGCGTGTCGAAAAGACCTGGGCAATCGGTGAGAACTCCATCGTCGGTTGCATGCACGCCAGGAAGTATAGTTGCTGAGATGGCACCGTTCCCGATGTCTGCCACTCCGGACTTTTCGTCAACCACAAATGTTTCTTGCCCCGCAGCGTCCAACACCAGCTTAAGCCGCACGCCGCCCAAATAGTTGATTAAGGTGCTCTTGCCCGCTCCTGTGCGAGCATCGAAAATTTGACAGAAGCATATTGAGGCGTTAGGCAGGTATTAAATACCCTTGACAGCAAAATGTACTCAAAAACACAATAATGAATCGCAATCGCACCTGTGACCCCAACGACCATAACTGTGGAAAGGCCCGACAATTTTAGCGCTTGTTCGGCGCCAGCCTCAACTAGCTTCAGCACCACATCAAGCGACTGCTGGAGCCCAAAGTCCTTCCCCGGGTTCTCAAGCACGTCTTTTAAGAATGGGTCCAGGTTAGTAAGGTCCAGCACTGGCCTCAAATTCAACGGTGGCATTGGCGGTTGGACCGCATCTTGGGTGGCCCCGTTGCCAGAGCGCAAGGGGCATAATGGGTGGTCGAACTTCATTATGCTGGCGATACGAGCCGCAACAAGAGGACTAAATCCGAGCTCGCGCATGTCGGCCTCGGGAACTGCGGCGAGCGATCGGAGGCTCAGCACCTTGCACCGCCTGAAAAACCCAGCATTCTGGATCACGCCCTCATTCTCAAGGAACGCCACCAGCGCCGGTTCTAGTCCATCCGTAGGCGTTTTCAAAGTGTTGTCTTCCATGCGAACAAGGGCAGACTGTATCTCATCAAGCTTAGCCTCTAGGCCGGAGCGCCCACGCTCGATCGCCGCCTCCATATCAGCCGAAGACGACGCCACTGCGGCTCGAGTGGCTTCGCCTTCGCTTTCGACAACTGCCGCCAGCATTGACTGCATCGAATCCAGCAAGTGTATGTCGAGGGCTTGCGCATTGACACCCAACTCTTCAGCAGTTTGGCGAGCACCTTCCGAAGCAGCCGCTCGGGCAGCGTTCCCGAGAGCCGCTCCAGCTACTCCCTTTCGCACCTCCGTAGCGATCGAGGCCTTGAGGTCACTTGTGAGCTTCTCAAGGAGTTTTTCAACACGGGCGCCTTCAGCACGACTTTGTGCCTCGAGCGCAACCACCGAGCCCTGCAACTGCTCCAACGACTGCCCCTGTAAAGCAAGCGCCGCTGACGTGGCTGCAAAGTCCGCCCGGCGGTCAGCTGCGCTCTTCGCCTGCTCTTCGTGAAGGGCCTGGATGCCAGCGAACGACCCGACAGAAACCGCTAGCACGAGCGTCTCACAAGCCTTGTCCAACAGCGCAGTGCAAACCACAAACTCTCTTTCGAACGCTAGAGCAGTAGAGGAGCCACTTTTCAAGCTGAACGACATGCATTTACTCCGGGGTGTTCTGGCGCTCCAGCTCCGGGCCAAGCCTTCGAGAGACAAGAGGGCTTCAATGACGTGCGAGAGAGAAGGATCGTTTTCCCTGAACTGCGCTTGAGCTAGCCTCTGCACCAGTTGCGTAACTTCTTCGGCCTGCCTCTCTGCTTTGCGTAAAAGTTCGTCATTGCCCTTCACGGCAGCAACGTGCTTGGCGATGCTGCCCGTTAGATAAAGCACCACATCCCCAAAGGGCAAACTGGTTGCCGCAGATGCTATCAATGGTACAGCCAATTTGATCGCGTCCGCAGTTGTCGCCGAAACTTCGGCCTTTGCTTCTGCTAAGTTGACCATCGCGGTGTTCGTCAGGAGGGAGATCACACTAAGAACCTAGAGGAAAAAAAAAAAAACACGCACCATTAAGTCCAGAAACACTCTAAATCAATGCAAACTACGCTTGAGTATCAGCATGTGTGAAAATGCCTTGCGTATGCTAGTTGATACAAGTTGTGCTTTTTCCACGCAACGCCACACGCAGCAAACAAAGATCGCTTTCCTTAACTTTTCACACCCGCAATCCCTAACCATAAAAACACAGCACCCACTCTCGAGGATGTGCGCTCGTAAAGAAAGACGTTCGTGGTAGAACTGGCGAATGTTGGCTCTCAATCAGGAAGAGAATGCGCAAGCAAGGTTGGTTACCCCTTAGCACGGTGCGGGTTGTGGTCTGTGTAGTGCAAGCTTGAGTGTTCACGCAGTTCCGGGCGGCAACAAGAAACAAGAAAGCAGAAACGCTGACCGTGCATTCATCGGCTGTACGATACAAAATGTTCTGATTTTGTGGTTCATGTGTTCTTTACGTATTCTTTTGTTCTTCGTTTCTTCTTTCGTCCCAGACTTATTACAGAGAGGAGTTCATATTGATTCATATTGATTGATCGCACTGATTTTTAGTTGAACAATGGCATCTTGCCATTTTGTCACATGCTAACGGGTCACCGCGATTACAGTAGGAACTGTCTGAGGAGCGTGCAGCAATTGTGACACAATCGCAATTGATGCTCTGGAGGGATTCGAGTCTTTATCGTTGCAATGTACTACCGCGCTCTTGTACTAGCTGTCAATGTTTATTCGGCCATCGGATATAGCATTGGACGCCCGTTGAAACAAGGTAAACTCCAAAGTCCACCAACAGGACTTCTATTTATTTATGGTGCACTTGTTTCTCTTCATTTTCAAATGGTTGGGGTTTCTGCTAGGTTCTAAACCGAGCGCATTGGTCGCGTTGCCACGGCTATTGGACTGTCCTCGCTTTGCGCGAAGAGGACGCAACACAATAGCTTCGTCCTCTTCTTTTCCTTCCAATAGCGAGCCAGAAAGCGCAACAAATGGTGTCGTCGAGAAGTCCGATCTATCAACTGGCACAGTCAATCGGCTTGGGGAGGCAGCAGCAGCAGTGGTTCCTAAGCAGTCGACGCTCGTGCAGCTCTTGTGCTTACTTGCCTATCCATTCGTAGCATACTTCGGCTACATGCGATTGTTATGGCGCCCTGAGGTTGGATAATGGTGGTGCTGATGTTATCTCCCGCTCATTTTTTCTCCTTTTGAACTTCTTGAAATAAAATGACATGTTTGCGCACACTCTACACTTTCGAATTTATTGCTTAGCGTCACAACTGACGTGCGCACACTGTTCCGGTGTGCCGCTTTCACACTCTCTCTACTTTCCTTTCGTAATATTAGGGCAACCTCCCGCGCAACGTGAAGACAGCACGGCTCTTGCGGTGGGTAGGGCAATTGGATGACGTCCTTCTGCACTCAGGCCCTGACGACAAGGTCAAAGAAGACGCTGCGTTTTTTCAAGCCTCTTCTTCCAATGAGAACAACGAAGAAGTAACTTCTCGCGATTCTGCTTCTGCGACTTCACCTCAGTCGAGTGCTAGCACTGCAGCTGCCGGAGAAATGAGCGACTTGAGGAACGCGTGCGCAGCGCTAGCGTCGGAACTCAGAGCTGAATTGGACGCGCCTGCTGTGGCGGCAGCAAAGAAGGAAGAAGCGGCTTCGAAGGAGAAAGCAGCGAATGATGCGGAGCTTCAAGAGGTTGCTGCTACCAGTACCAGTGCTAGCAGGTCAAAACAGCTCGTTGGAGCTCCTGTGGATGGTTCCGCTTCGACGCCAGCTCCGTCTCAAGCCATGAACAAGCCGCCATCGAAGGTGGCAACGAAGAAAGCCACGCTTCGCCCCCCTGTGCGGGGGAAAGAATTGGCGAAGCGGCTGGCTACAGGGTGGGGGCTAGGCGCGGCCTGCACCGCCTGGATCTTCAGCGGCAACCTGGGCCACGCCGCGGGCCTTTACTTGCTCGCCATTGTCGCGCAGGTGGGGTGTGATGTGCGTGGTGGTTGTTTTGATTGGTGCTTTGCTCCTAATTTGGGAGTGCCAGAATTCTCCTGCTGTCGGTTTGACCCTCTTTAGGTTACATTTCTGGGCATTTATCTCACATGTGCACCCACCTACCGCTCTTCTTCTCTTCACTGTGTATGTACTGGTGACTCTGCATCATACTAGCTCGAGTATTACCGCTCGGTGATTGCCACCGGAGTCTATCCTGCTCGTCGCATCGGCGTTGTCTCCACCACTGCGATGTATGCCACAGCATTGTGGGCGCCGCATTTGCACGAACTAGTGATGCCAGCGGCGGCAACCGCTGTCATGCTGTGGTTCCTGCTCTTGAGGGTGAGAAACTTTTTCTGCACTCATTCGATTTGAATCTTTCTTCTTGATCTCTGCATCATCAATCCAAATATTTTTTTTCGTATATGAACCTACCAACCAATTAGTCTCTGGCATACCTTCTCACAGGAAAAACCTGGCTCCATCTCGGAAATCTCTTCTTCGATCATGGGCATTTTCTACCTCGGTTTGTTGCCGTCTTTTTGGGTGCGCCTGCGGGCTGCTCCCGACTTGCCCGCCATCACCGCCACCATCCCTGATTGGTTAGCTGGGGCCAGCTTCTCCCCCGGCGCTCTCGCCAAATGGTGGATCTGCTTGGCGATTGTGAGCTCTGACGTGGGGGCCTACTTCGGAGGAAAGGTATAAGCATTTCGTCATTATATTAGAGGAAAGGGGCGAGTGGGTGTATTCGATCAGTCGATCGGTTGATGAGCACTATGCCTTTTACAGAAAGAATTTTCAGTGCAGAGTACACGTCGAGTTTTCTTCGGAGTCTTCCTGCTGTCCTCCCTTGACCTCATAGTTAGCGGGCAAAACCCCCCTCTCAGCGGTGGGGCGCGGCGCCGCGGGCAGGACCAGCCCGAACAAGACCGTGGAAGGGGCCGTGGCGGGCATGGCAGCGAGTGCGGCGGTAACTGTTATATTGTTATTGTATTAGGACTTCAGAAATGATAAACAATTATTATTAGCGGTGTTAAGATTTTTTTACTATGGCAGATTTGCTAGCCAATTACTTTGAATTTGATTATTCTTTATCATCACTTCATCTTTTTTGTCTGTACTACCCCACCCCCTTTTATAACAGGTAAGTGCGTTAGGCGCTTGGTGCATGGGTTGGCCGGGTGGCGTCCTTTCGGGGGGTGTTTTCGGCATTTCCCTGGCTATGGTCGCGCTCGTAGGGGACTTAACAGCTTCCATGTTCAAGCGGGACGCAGGCCTCAAGGATTTTGGGGATTTGTTGCCCGGGCACGGAGGGGTGCTCGACCGATTTGATTCGTACATTTTCGCGGGCCCGCTCGCGTTTGCGACGGTGAAACATGTGCTGCCAGCTCTAGCCGCTGCCACCAAGGCAGTGGTGGTGGTGGCAGCCAATGGTGGAGTGTGAGGAGTCGATGGTCTTATGGAACAAGGAAGAACAGGAATACGGGAGCTAGTTCTAGCGCTCTCTCCATTTTACGAAAGGGGAATCTGTCTGTTCTCGAGTGTGCTTCCACTCCAACATATGGCATTGACATGGCACCATGCGCATCACATTTTCTTCCAAATAACCCACTGGCATTACATATTTCTATTTAGAAATTCAGGGATTATATAAATTTTATTATGGCGCTAATTTTGATTTTAAAATAAGTAGCACCAAGGTGCCTGGATATTGATTATATATTATTATATTACTTAATGTGATGTAAGCTCCTAGCTCCTTGGCGCGTGGCGCGTGCGATGTACCATAAACCATTCGGTGGTTCACAATGCTATTCATTCTTGCTAGCTGCCATTTCCGGATTTTTAGCTCTCGAGCCCAGGACGAGATTTCAATTGACTTATGAGGTGGGATGTGGAAAGTGGGATGTGGGGTGTGTGTCCGATAAGTCTATAACTCAAGTGGACTTATCTCAGAATTATTGCCCCTCTATTCCCTTCTTGCTTCTTCATGCAAATAAACTCAAAAACAAGAACTCCACTCAGTGCCTTAACAACTAACAATACTCAAACAGGGCACACCGCCACTACTGCAGCAAGGCGGCGACGTGGTGTACTCATGGGCGGTAAGCTTGTGAACACGCCCGTGATAGTGCTGTATTTGAAGCAGGCCGAAGTCCATTTCCCGCGAGATACCCCACCAATGAAGTACAGGGAAGATTTGTGAGCGACCATGCAAAACCCGTGCCAGTCGGGCAGCGGCAGCGGCCTCAGGGTGGGTTCAGGATAAGAATCCGTAAGTGGATCGTAGCGCACCAGACCGCGCCCGAAGAGGCCAACGTCTGAAGAAAGTCCGCAGAACAAACAAAGGGCAGGACGCATAAAGGAAGAGAGAAACGAATCAAGAGCGTCAAAATAGGGCAATGTCTCATTGAAAATTTTTGCTGTAAAGTAATACTACTTCACGAAACAAGTAGAACAAGAATAACATGTTTTTTCACGCACAAATCTGTTGTCCGCCAATTGTAGCAGCCGCGCAGCAAGCACCCTTGGGTAGGGGTGTCTTGTGAGTCCAGGCATTCTGCTTCGGATCATATTGAAGCACTGACGCCATGTCGGGTTGTTCGTCAGAACTGTTATCAAACGAGAGGAGAAGGTGTCGTGAAAAAAGGAGCAGTAAGGTTAGTTCTTAAAAACAACGGTAAAATTAGAAATAGCCGCGACAAAAACATCAGTATATCTCTTTCCTGAAATAAGACCTCGCACCGCTATGCAATGGGTAATTTATGCATGTAGTGGCAAGCATGCTGCTTCCTCTTACCTGCCGCCAAAGACGTAAACGCATCCGTTGCGTGCGCAGGCCGCCACTCCGTGCAACCGCCGGGGAAAAGGCATTGGTTGCAGAGCAGTCCAACGCCCTCGTTGAGGCAACACTTGAGATCGAGATGGCTGCATAGGTGGAGTTGTTGTGGTCGCGGAGGTTTCTGCTCGTTCAAGTTCCTCCACATGTGCGCTAATTTCTGGGGTCCCTTGTTCCTCGCCTGCTCTAAACTCAAAGCGTTCCATCAGGCACGAACCTTCTTTGCCGTAGCACCAACCTCCCACTGCATACAAACATCCTGCTTCTTCCTCCTCTTGGTCTTCTTCTTCGTTCTCGAGTCGAAACAACGACGTTGACGAGGACATCGGCGATTTAGTAGCTACGCACACGGCTAAAGCATGCCGAGGCACTGCAAGAGTGGCAACTGGCTGCCAGGGAGACGCCGGATCAACCGGATTCGCACGTGTCAGTTGGCCGGTGGTTGGGTCTTGAGGTAACAAGTAACCTCCGTGCTCGGCGTCACTGTCCTTCGGCTCGCGGCGCAGTCCACCCTGCGCTGACTCAACCACCCCTGCTGCACCGCTCTGCACCACGAGGGCTTCGCACGACGAGTGATTCGCGTCTAAGCCTCCACCACCCACGCACACGACCAGAGGCACGCCACTGCGGTTGGAAGTACAGGGAAGAAAGCCAGCTCCGAGGCTGCCTCGATTTTCACGCATGTTGGGCACGCGCTGCCAACCTTTGGCGAGGTCATCGAGGTCTAAGCGTTCACATGTAGCGAGCGTGCGGCCTCGGAATCTACCCCCAAGCACATACAAGTACCGCCGATGGTGTTCAGTGGTGTCGCTATTAGGACTGTTGATAACACTTTCAAGCTCACTCAGCACCTCCATTTGTGAAGATGGTGACATCTTAGCGTGAACTGCAGACTGCTTCTTTTTTATTGCTGCCTCAGTGTTTTCTTCTTCTGCGTCACTATCCTCTTCCTCTTCCTCTTCAGGCACCGCCCAAAGCTCGAGCTCGTCTGGTTTTCCACTCAACTTCCTAGCCTTGAATTTGCTGGCTGGACCTTTCGCACTGCCGCTCTTTCGAGCTTTCTTAATTTCTTTCCATTGAGCTTTTCGCGCTTGACGGGCACCCGTGGGAGGCGCCCAAATTCGATACAGAATGGCCACAGCGAAGACAGCTACCAAGTAATGCACAGGCTCATCCATATTGATCTCAGAGAGTATCCTTTTAAAGGCTTGGCTAGTAAAGCTGACCTAGCTCAGGATTGCACTAGCTAACATAAAAATGACAATCGTAACAAATAGTCTGCCGACAGCTCTGCAGTAGTAGGCTTAAAGTCGCGCTTCTTGCGACGCCATTTTCGGCGATCTTGCGAAGGCAATCTTCCAAAAAGATTCGCCTCCTGTCAATGTTCGAACAGGTACACGGTCGACGATTTGGCCAGAAAGTGGACACTCTTTAAAGGACTGGGTGTACGATTTCGGAACCTGTTCTGGTCGTAAATCGTGAAATTAGCTCACAATGCAGCTTCCGGCGGCGATATACCT
>Ga0307930_1003148_pt1 | contig 12253 bp, 16 predicted proteins | sample OrgLakmetageno46_FD_203161 | JGI IMG/M metagenome (GOLD analysis project Ga0307930, IMG submission 203161) | Saline water microbial communities from Organic Lake, Antarctica - #46 | ecosystem: Environmental > Aquatic > Non-marine Saline and Alkaline > Saline | place: Antarctica: Organic Lake... | reverse complement strand
CCCCGTAGGATCAATTCTCGGAAGGAGGCATAGGTTTCGAGTACGTCCGTGATCTCCACTCCGACCTATCTTCTGCTATGGCACGCCATTCCTTGAAGTTGACCGGTAGTCCTTTGCACTTTAGAGTCCCGGGTTCGAACCCGCGCACGGCATGTTTTCTTCTTCTTCTTCTTCCTTTTCTTTATTTTTACTACGAAACTAAGTAGTTAATGTGTGATGGGCTCGCATCTACCGAAAAACGAACGCAGTCAGTGTCTTTCGAAGCTACAAAGATGAACTCATTCGAATTGGCTGCTGTGTGACTGTGACGGCGGACCATGTAAATGATACCATTACCTATACCATTACTCTTCCTACATAATTTCCTTCCTATCTTCCTATATGATTTTATTAGATTTCATATGGAGATTGTGTATGGTATGGTTATTTGGTTTCGTTATTGGTGTTATGGGTTGGTAATGATTGGTAGAGATATACACTACCGCCGCGGCAGTGACATGGGAAGAGTATATTTCAGCACAGGCCGCAAGAGCTTGGAATAAGAAGGCGAAAATGCCGAAAGGACCAACGTGAGAATAACTGTGAAGTACAGACAAATGGTGAAACTACTAAAATCGAGCATGCATCCTTCAGCGGCCATACAGTGGGGCGTACTTTTACTGTAGTACGAGTTTTCACCCGAAGAGTAGGGACGACGTACGGAGAAAGCTTGCGACGTTGTCTCTCGTGGTTGCATACACAATGACTGTGACGGAAGAGGGGACCACAGACAGTACCTCGGTTGCCTCAACTCTTGAGAGCGAGCTCGCCGAAGCTTTCGATGACAGCAGCGGTACTTCTACCTTCACTACTTCTCTTTCAGAAGCTTCAACTAATCTGAACGTTGTCACTACAGCAAGCTTGGATTCAACTTCCACAGCGGCCTACGTGAGCTCTATGGAGGTGTGTTGATGTGAGAACAGTGGGGTTTGCAGTCTCCTTTAGGAGCTGCAGAGCTATACAAAGAGGGTTCCTGTTGTTGGCGATGCTTTGCTCTTACCACGTTAGCGATACTTGGTCACTTCCCAGTCTCTCCAGATCAACAGGTATGGGCTCGTAGTCACGCACCCTGCGGTGGTGTTATACAAGCGGTAGATTGTAACGTCGCGTTCGATGGTTGAAATGACTACGAGCCCATACCTGTTGATCTGGAAAGACTAGGCAGTGACCACGTATCACTAACGAGGTAAGAGCAAAGCATCGCCAACAACAGGAACCCTCCCTGTATAGCTCTGCTGCTCCTAAAGGAGACTGCAAACCCCACTGTTCTCACATCAACAAGGTGGTTGTGGTTCGCGCCTCGAGTGCCAAGCCCACTGCCTTGCCCACCAACAAGCCTTCGCAAGCACCTCCCGCACTACCCACCGTTTATGTGCCCGCAAGTGGCGCCCTCTCCAGCCTAGTGCTGATACTACTTCTGGTGGCAGGTGTACTGGTGCTAATTCAAGTAGGCTATCTCTTGATGCGTCGACGGCGGCGTAATATACAAGCAGCTAAAATCAACCCTGATCCTAAGGCTTCCTTGGACCCACCAGCGGATGTCGACGAATGGGAAACAGCTGCTGCAACAGCGCATGCTGAGGCTCTCCGAACGCACGTGAGCTTGGTAAAGGAGCGAGCATCTCTAGGTAACTTCCGTGCGGAATTGACGAATTTGGAAGAAAAAGGATTGGCACAGGAGCAAACGTGGTGGGCAGAGCAAGCAAACCGAGCAGGAACAGAGAGCTTGTCGAAAGTTGAAGAAGACCGTGCCCTAGCGCAAGAACGGAGCCGCATCGCAGAGCGCTCACACTTGCTGGAAGTGCGTCGGAATGTAGTGAAAGCTGCATCCACTGTGAAGATTTTGGAGGCTGAGCACGCAAAGTGGACAGCTGAGCTCGCGCAGAAGGGGTTACCGCAGCCAGCTATGGATCTGCCGCCGACATTGGAGCCAGCAAACCCGGGAAGGCACAAGGGCAAAGAGCAACGCTTCAGCCGATTAATTCGAAGGCAGGGGGGTTGGCCGAATCGGAGGTGCAAGCCATAACGGAGCCGACTGAAGTTCTTCCGCCAAGGAGAATGGAGCCAGCTCCGGAACCGGAGATGGAGGATTTGGAGGAATATTCACTGTAGTCCGAATTCCTTGTCCTTCTATCTTTATATTGCAGCATCACTGCTTTAGTGTTTGTTACTGATGTGATTGGCATCTGGCACTCGAGTTTCATACCCCCCCCTTGCCCCGTTCAGCACCGCAAACTTATAGCTTACACTTCTACATTTCTAAAAGACTGTCTGCGTATGTTAATTCATTTGTTCTTAAGGTGATGGATCGCATACAGTTGCTGCGCAAAACAGCACTCAGCCCAGTTCTGAGGGTGTTGCACTTCTCTGTTGCACTTCTCTGTTGCTGTATGTCACGGCGATGTTCATTTGTTTCTTTGTATTTGAGGACTAGACTAGACAAGGTCGTTTGTATTGTTCTGCCATCTAACAAAGCAGGGGCTTATGGCCTGTACCTCATGGCCGTGGCCCGTGGCCTATAACAGCAAGGCGCTACTAAGCTTATTTAGCGACCACTAGGCGCAAAGCGCTAAGCGTGGCCTCGTAGCCTCGTACTTAGCTCGTAGAGCCCGTTCGGCCGTTCGGTGAACAACAACCAACGCTGATACGCTGATTGCTGATTGGCTGAGGGAATTGCCGCAGTGTCGATTTCGTTGGTTCGTTGTTGTTGTTTACATCTCGTCGCGTCGTGGATGTTTACATTTGCCTTCAGCTTCAGCCTTCATCCTTTGTCTGTGACCATGGCAGGAAGGACGCACTGGAGGAGAGCGCTTATTCTGGCTGGATTAAACTTTTTGAGTAGTAGTTACGCAATTTCGCAGCCGGCTTCAGCGCTCAGCCTCTCCTCGTTAACAACAGACGCTGGCTTGAAAGCCAGCCTGGGTGAATACGTCGCAGTCGACGGTTCGTTGCTAAATGGAAAGCCTTTTTACACTCGAACGGCTTCGTCGCTTCCACAAAATGGCGAGCGCGTGCTCTTTTATTCCTCTGCGGACCGTTGGTCCATTGCGAAGTCAGTCAACGATGCCACTGCATCGAAGCGAGCAGTGGTGATGAGTGTAGAACGAAGTGCATCTTCACCACTGGGCTTGGGCTACCGATTTTACTCCGGCGAAGGATCTTGGAAGGTCGACGAATCTTTTACGGTAAATGTTTCAAGAATCTCGAGAATTTTGGACAGGATCCATGGATTCTAATATCGACGCGGTGCAGTGCATCTAGTAACTAGCTACACTTGTGACTTTTTCCTGTTTAATTCGTGGTACTTCTTGTAATAGTCCGCTGCCAACAACAATCAACAGGTGACCGACGTCTCCGCCGAAGTAGCTTCGCGCTCAAAGCAGCGAGCCACCACTGCTGAAGGGCTAGCTCGAGCTCAAGCGGAGGCGGACGAGCGCCGCGCTGCTGAGTTACGCGCAGCAGAGGCCGCTGTGAAGGAAGCGGAGACTGAGAGGCAGGCGGCGCTTGTGCGAGAAGCACGGCTAGAAGTGGAGCGCGCGGCTGCTGCACAGGTGGCCAGCGACAGCGCGGCCGCTGACCGAGGCGCCGTCGCCGCGACGCTGATGCGCTTGCGCGAGTCGAAAATGGCGTCGGCGTACGCGGAGCAGGAGTCAAGCTTGGTGGCCGTGCGGCGCGCCAGGGAGCTGCGTTTGGCTGAACGCGCGGCACGCGAAGCTGCTCAGCAAGAATTAGAGAGAGAGCAGGCCACCATTGAAGCTGCTGCCCGCGAGGCGGAAGAAGCAGCAGCGACGGAAGCGGCCGCAGAAGCAGCTCGACTCGCGGCAGAGCGTGCCCTAGAAGAGGAGGCCGCTGCTGAAGCTGCGAGGCAGGCAGCCATCGCAGAGGAAGCCCGTCAGGCAGAAGCGCGTCGGCAAGAGGAGCTCGCGGAAGCAGCCCGCCAGAAGGAAGAAGAAAGGAAACGAGAAGAAGAAGCCAGGGATGAAGCCGAGCGGGAGAAAAAGCGCATAGCGCAAGAAACCCTGACGTTGGAAAAGCTCGCAGCCATGAAAAAGGCCCAAGAACTCGCCAAGCAACTCGAAGCCAAACGCACGGCTGCAGCCGAAGCGGAAGCAAAGTTAGCAGCAGAGAAGCAAGCAATAGCACTGGCGAAAGCAAAAGCCTCGGCAGAAGCCAAATGGCGTGCGGCAGAGTTAGAAGCCAAGCGTAAAGCCGCGCAAGACGCGCAGGTTGCGCTTACGCAAGCGAGCCAGGCAGCGGAGGGGGCAGAGGCAGAAGCCCGAGCAGCGTCGGAGGTGGCCCAGCAGAGCAGTGTGGCTGCGAAAGCAGCGTCAGAAGCAGAAGCCGTGGCCGAAGCACGGGCAGCGGATGCGCTGGCGTATGCCAAGGCAGCAGCGGCCGACTTCGTCGTCCAGGTACAAAGAAAGCAGAACAAGACATATATTTGGCCTACATGAATTCTTCCTGAGCCTTTTCGTCACTTTTATACATCTCGTAAACATGGATTTTCGCTTTTTTTTTCAATGCTGCAGCAACACGCCTCCGCCAGTGACGCTGCTGCGCATGCGGCCACCGTAGCAGCGCAAGCCCTAGTAACCTCCGCCATGGCGAGCGCGCGAGCAAGCGCCGCAGAAGCCGACGCCAGGCACCAGGAAACGGTTCGTGTGCGCGTGGGTGCAAGAGTGTGCTGTGCTATGCACAAGTTTGATGCGTGTGTGAAGAATGGAAGGCGATGTCACATTTTTAGTATATTCTCTGGTGTATCTAATTCTCCTTGCTTGTTGTTGCTCTTCAACACACTTTTTATCTAGATTGCTTGGACCAAAGCGAAGTCGGCTCGAGCCGTTGCTGACGCAGCCGAGGTCGTCGCGACCACCGCCGCTGCTGCCGTAACGCCCACACGGGTGTCCGTGACTTCCAAGTTAGTTCAAGACTTCGTTGGTGGCGACGAAAGCAACGCGAAGAGCGAAAGCGAAGTACTCGGAAGCGAACCATGGGGATTGGCCGCAGTTGCCGCGGCTGTGGGCACTTACGAACTGGACGGAGAAGCCCACGGGTTCCCAAAGTACAGGCAAATTCATGCAAGCACAACCGGAACTAGCCGCAACAGTACTGCTGCCGGTGCCGCCTCCTCGCATTGCAATACAAGCAGGAGAAGCAAGGGCAATAGCAACATGGCAGGTGTGGAAGTTGTGCCAGAAGGAGATGTCATGAGTGTTGGTGCCGATGGGAGCTGGTCGGACTGTGTGCAACAACACGAAGAAAACACCCTGTTCTTGTACCGGTCCATTGCGGGTCGATGGACGGTTGCTCGAGGGCCTGCCCGAGTGAAAGCCTCCAAAGGGCACGTGGTGTCGACGTTAGCGGGGGGCGCCCCTGTAGGCCTGGACTACTGCTACTTCAACGGCATCGGTGGCGCGTGGCCGTTGGACCCCACTTTCGCAGTGACGGCGGATGCGCCAGAAGCATCGTCACCATCGGGGCCTTCTTTGAGACGGGACAACAGCGCAGGGGGTGGCTTATCAGCAGAAGCACGCCAGCCAGAAGCATCAAGGGCCGCTTAAGTATCATATTCTTCTTGCTCTTTGCATATTTATGTGTTGGATTGAATTCGTTCTCATTTCGGCAAACCGAGGCCTTCGCATGTCGCATGTGCTTCGAAGGCAGTAAGGAGTGAAGAAATAAGGATTAGTGAGGTCCATAAACTACTAGCTACACCAACGAAGTCATCGATGGGCCAATTATTCAATTGCAATTACGAATTACAACTAAAACCAGCACGGCTTCTTGTAATTCTGCGATGTGGTTGCTGTTACCGTTAAATGAGGTACGTATTATCTTGCGTAAGGTACCCTCAGCGGATATCCTCCTTAAAATTTTACTTGAACATTTCAGCTATATTTAAGTGCCTGGCCCGAACTCATATTCGTAGTGTACACGCAGTATTCGCAGTTGCTTTTCTATACGAAAAGAATGCCATTGGGCTACCTAAAACATTCGCGCTCAACACACGTGTCTATTTTCCTATCTCTTTATATCGCTATGATCATCCCCGGAAGTTCTTGGCTTCATCTACGAGCCACCCTATGGCGGGCTCTGGCGTGCCTTGAATCACGCCGTGGCCTAAGTTGAGCACGTGCTTGCCAGGCCCGCCACTTGCCATAATGTTGGCCCGCACTTCGGCGCGAATCAGCTCCTCGGGCGCGAACAAGATTGAGGGGTCTAAGTTCCCACTGATGCCTTTGCTGTCCCCCAACTCTTTCTTGGCCTTGCTCAGGCTAACGCCCCAGTCGACGCACACCATGTCGCACGCCATGTCCGCCTATCAACGAAGCAAGAAGAAAACGAAGAAACGAGAAGTAAGCTAGAGAAAGGTCGACCAAATCGAAAGCAAATGAGCGGAAGTTGATTGAATTCGGCACTGCGCACGTCATTAGTTTACTTCTAGAATAGGACACCTTCATTCCGCTCCACCAGTTTCAAAAATTCTCTCTGTTTTCACCATTCCCTCCCTAAGGAGGTTTTCAGCAAAACGAACTCACTTGAGTTTCCAAGTACGAGCTGCCGCCGTTGGCGAAGTAAACGATGGGCACGTCAGGGTGCTTGGCTTTGAGAATGGACATGGCTTTGTTGGCGTAAGGCTTCGCGAAAGCCTCGAACTGGTGTGGGGCCAAATGGTGCGCCCACGATTCGAAGTACTGAATCACTTGCGCCCCGTTTTCCACCTGCAAACCACCAGGGCCAACCGAAGAGAAGTCACATGAAAAGAAGTTATTAAAATTGGAAAATATGTTATAATGATAAAAAAAGGGTCGTCGGTCATTGCGCAACGACGAAGGATGGCGCGCGAACCAACGGAGTGCTCTTCTGCGTGCAAAATTGATCACCACACAAGTGGCATTAAATTCTATCGTATTCAAAACAACTACAAGGAATTGCTTGCTCTCGCACCTGGTAGCAAGCGTAGTCGCCAATGGCTTGAGCTAGATGGTCCAGGAGCGCGTGCAGCACCTCCGGCGATTGGTGCATGAGGGCCTTGGTTTCCAGGCAGTTTTTGTCCGCCGCGCCGTTGACCGAGTACGCCGCGAGCGTGAAAGGAGCGCCCACAAACCCCACCAGCGAGCAACGGCCCTCGGTTTCTTTCCGCAGCCGTCGGAGCGTTTCGCCGGTGAAAGGCAATGATGTGGCCGGATCCTGGTGCATGGGAGAGCAAGGAAAGAAGAAGGAACGAAAGGATACGTCAGTTCCCATGTCACTAGAGGCAGAGTCTGCTTCGTCTTTGTTGTGATAGAGACAATTTTTGTAATTTGTACAGATTTCATTAATTTCATTGAGTCAAATACTGCGACTCCTTGGGGTGACCCTATAGAAGTTGTCATCGGTGAGGAATGCATGGTAGAGTGCAAAATAAGAGCTGTCTGTCTCATACGCACCGCAAGGGGTTTCATGGCTTTCACTGCTGCCATATCGCGAGGAGGGTTTGAAATCACAGGTCCTTTGCCCTTGATCACGTCAAACTCGATGCCCATGGCGGGAAGTGGTGTCAAAATGTCCGAAAACATGATGACGCCGTCCATCCCGTAGGCACGCCAGCACTGCAGGCTCAATTCCACCGCAATGTCAGGGGTCTCCGACCGCTCGCGGAATGGAATCGTGTCGGAATACTTTCGAAAGTCTGCCATGTAGCGGCCGGCTTGGCGCATCAGCCACACGGGAGTGCGCTCGCCCTCCTCCCCGCGCGCCACCCGGACCAGCAAATCGTGGTCCGGGTTAGAGAAAGGCTCGTCAGTGTGCAAGCCTTGCCGCACGACAGCGGGCGCTACTGCCGGCTTAGATAGCAAAAAGGCAGCGCTCGGCGCCAGCATCAGAGCTCCGACGTGAACGGCAGCCCAACATGACGAAGATAGTAGCCTAACCATTTTCACTTCAAGGTGCTGAAGAAGTTTGCAGACCATAAGAGTTCAGTTGCGATCTTTTCGGGCTCCTCTCGGGACTCGGGACCTCGACAAAGAATAAAAAATTACCGTGATTTTGATATTCAGATACCGTATTTTTCAGTACTCTTTCGTTCCTCCGTCTGTCCCTTTCCATCCTCCCATCTCCCATCGACTTTTGACGTTGCGCACCACAAAGCGCCCCGTCATCAGGCTCGACTTTTTACAAACCTCTCCTCTTTTACATCATACGGGAGTGGTGAGAGATTCTTCTTTTTCCATGTCGTCCATTTAAGTAGCACAGTACTCGATTTTAGGGGCGGGCGTGATCAAACAGGATAGTGCACGATCGCCGACGTAGTCCTGCACAGAACAATAATCTGCTTCAATTGCGCAAGCATATATGCACGCAGGAAACTTAAATTACGTAGACGAAAATTGGTTTGTGAGGATGAACGAAAAGAGCTCTCTACTTGTATGCGCCAACAGGCGTGTTCATGCATCTATTTGGTCTGGTTTGTGTACACCCTTTGGACAGGCACTCGAATTTGCCACACTCTTGAACAACGACTCTCGAAACCCTCCTGTCCTCGAGGCCCCATGGCCTCTGCTTCTGCTTACGCTTCTGCTCAAACGCCGCCTGCCAATTCTGCTCCGGTATTGATTCCTTAATTCTTTGGGGAGAGAGTGCATGTGTACGTTTGATATACCCTGGCTGCTCTCGTATTCACTGAGTAGAATGAGAGAGCCGCTCGCGCGTCTTTGTCTTTGGTGCTTTGGTCTGTTTCATTTTATCAAGTTTAATGCGCTTACCGATTCTTGCTTACCGATTTGGTTCTTTTCTTCTTTGGGCGCACAGGTGTCCAACGGCGCCGCTCCTAAGCGCGCCCGCACCACACCACCGCCCCCGCCACCGCCGCCGCCGTCTTCTGCGCCGTCCCAGTCTGCTTCCGCTCTTGCTGCTCCTGCTTCTTCATTGCCTGCTTCCTCTACGTCTGCTGCTGCTTCTGCTAGTTCCTCCTCGTCGGGGCTCAAATCCTCAGTGGACCGAAAGCCCAGTACTACTGCTCCCCGCCCTCCGCCGCCGCCGCCGCCCCCGCCACCCGGGACACTCCCCGCGGGCCCTTCTTCGTCTCTGCCCTTTGGCGGTGCACCAGAAAAGCGAAGAACCCCGCCGCCGCCGCCGGGTGCCGCTGCGCCTGCAGGAGGTGCCCCTGCAGGCAAACGTCCTCTGCCGACAGGTGGGAGTGCAAATGGGTCGAAACGTCCGGCACCTCCGCCGCCGCCGCCTCCACCTCCCCTTTCATCCTCGAACCCTGTGGTGGCAAGGCCGAAACCAACGGGTTCGTTGTCGTCGAGTGCAGCCGCATCACCGCCGCCTGGGAGCGCATCCGCTACGGTTGCCGCCCGAGCCGCTGCCCGTGTCCCCAAGCAGTGCCGCGACGTGGCCGACTACGAAAAGCTCAAGTGCGTGGGTGAAGGCACCTACGGGAAGGTGTTTTTGGCGAAATGCCGCAGATCGAACCGCAAAGTGGCCCTGAAAAAGCTCAAGCTTCAAGAGTCGGACGGGTTTACACTGCCTTCCGTGCGCGAAGTGAAGATTCTATCGCAGCTGGAGCACGAGAACATCGTCAACCTGGTGGAAATTGTCACCAACCGCACCACACAGCGCAAGCGTGAAATCCAAAAAGCTGCCGCCGCAGCTGCTGCGGCCGCAGCTGCCGCAGCTGCCGAGGCTGGAGGTGCGGAGGTCTCACCTGCTGAGGGCATCTTGGAAGGCAGTGAAACTGGGGAGCTGGATGATGACGCCGAAGAGGAAGAGGAACATGCTGAAAACTCGATTTACATGGTGTTTGAATACTGCGAGTTTGACTTGGGAGGCCTCTTACAGGCTGCTAAGACCGACCCAAACGTGCGCATTTCGCCTAATCACGTTCAATCCTGGATGCGCCAGCTGCTCCAAGGGGTGCAGTACATGCACACTAACGGCATCCTGCACCGCGACCTGAAGCCTGCCAACGTGCTCATTGGCCGGGACAACCGTTTGAAGATTGCCGACTGGGGCCTGGCGCGCCCTGAGAGCAAACAAAAAGTGTACACCCCCAATTGCGTCTTCACCATTGGGTTTCGCCCTTTGGAAGTGTTTTTTGGGTCGAAAGCGTACACCTCGGCAGCCGACATGTGGAGCGTGGGGTGCATGTTCTTCGAGCTTTTGCTTCGCAAGCCGCCGTTTCCCATGTACCCGGGGCAAACCGAACTGGACCAAATTTCGACCATTTTCGACGTGTGCGGGACGCCCAAGCCCTCCGCTGACGCGCCGGGCGTCGCGGCCGACCCGGAGTACCGCTACGACGTGTGGCCTCGCGTGGCTTCGACCCCCAACTGGCACCTGCACGCGCACCTCTCCCCGCGGCCGCGCACGCTGCAGGCGGCTTTTGGAGGCAACGCCCACGAGAGGCGGCCGACAGGGGCGAAAGTGCGCGCGCGCGACGCTTCCGTCGAGGCGGTGGACCTGCTTGAGAAGCTGTTGCACCTCGACCCGGACAACCGCCCCAGCGCGACAACAGCCCTGATGCACTGCTTCTTTTGGGCGGGCGGCGTCGCAACCAAGAGCCCCGACCAGTGAGTGTGTGTGCTTGTGGAAGTGTACTTTCGTGTGTTGCTGACGCATGTTTGGCTTTGCGGTTGACCTGCTGCCTTCACCGAATCAATGCGTTCTTCCCATTCGACTTTCTTTTTGTTTACGCTTACCGACGTTTTTCTTGTTGCCTCTGTTTTCATACAGATTACCCAAGTTTAATTTACAGTCCGCTCACGACATGGAAGCGCGCCAGAAAGCAAGAGACCGCCACGATAAGGCACGAAAGCATCGATTGCACTTGTGTGCCAACCCATTGTTGAGACCCTGGCCTTCTTATAGTTCCTCTTTGAGGCTCGCTGTCTATTTCCTCACTCAGAGCCTTGCTTTCCTGAGCTGGTTTCTTTGTCGCTGTGCGAAAAGCGCTAGCGCGCCATCTGAAGCCTCCTTGCCAATGGGTCTAATGGTGGCGCGCCCTCGCTCTCGAGCATTCTTTTCAATTTCTCTCTCTTCTCTCTTTTTGTCGCGCACATTATTTAAGCACACCTGTCATTGTTCCGTTGATCCACAACAAAAATTCATAGAAGCACAGGGCCGTTGCGAATCTTCAAGAGCTTTTGTCCCTTTCTTTTCCCCATTTGTTTTGCACTTGCTTTGAGCCTTGCACTCGCTTGCAACGACTGACCTTGAAGATGGTTCGATTCCATCTCTGCAGTTGAAACAACAACAGCGCGAGCGCATGGCTGCTGCTTCAGCCTCGCTATCGGTGAGCATACTTGACCCACAATCTAGAGAGAGAAACCACCACTACCCCTCCCCCTCTCTTGCCTTCTCGTGCCCTTGTTTTTTTCTTTTTGCCTTGGGAATGCAAATCTACCACGATATTTCGTACCCCACAGGCACCGGGACCCGGTGCCCCCTGAGAGCGGGATGGCCTGGTATTGGCAGAAAGCCAAGTGGGCGGTGGACTATGAACTTTCGGCGGTGGAGCTGTTTTCATCAGCGGCACTTCGTTCTGCATGTGCCATAAGGATTTTTTTTATGGGCATGAGTGAACGGGAATAGCCCCTCCCGTTATCTATTTCAATTCGAGTTTTATGCAGCTAAACGCGGATTATATTTTACGACAAAATTGTTTTGATAGTCTAACTGTCAGCTGGCAGCTAAAGGGGGCCACTTCTCGCAAAAGCGGAAATTTTGCGCCTTATTGGCCATTTCGTATCATAGACGCGATTTATTTATCATCCAAAAAAAGGACACTGTACTGACCGTTTATTTCCAAAAATGGGCGAATGCCGGGAGGTGCTGGGCGGCGGACCAGCACCTCCTTCGAAGCTATAAACGCTTCGAGTGCAACCGGGATCTCAAACTTAGTGAGGTAAGAGGTAAGGTGTAAGGTGTCTAGAGTATCGCCGGTCGTTTACGACCCGTCGTGCAATTTTCACCTCTTCATCACGTTGGAGGCGTCAATTCTAGACGCAGCATCCACCGCACGGGCTTGTAGTCGCGTCGCCTTAAATTGTAACGCGGCACGCCTTTCCGCTAACACGTTTAAATTAACCCCGTACATGAGTCTTTGTCTATGAGTGGTTGTCCAGGATGATTTCGAGGACAGTATGGACTGCAAACTCCGACGGAACTCTGACACCGGAGCTCATGGCTGTGAATCCAGAATCGCATTGTAGGACGTCAAAAGTGGCGGCAA
>Ga0307930_1003146_pt1 | contig 12254 bp, 11 predicted proteins | sample OrgLakmetageno46_FD_203161 | JGI IMG/M metagenome (GOLD analysis project Ga0307930, IMG submission 203161) | Saline water microbial communities from Organic Lake, Antarctica - #46 | ecosystem: Environmental > Aquatic > Non-marine Saline and Alkaline > Saline | place: Antarctica: Organic Lake... | reverse complement strand
CCACAAGGCAAGAGGTTACATGAAAGTAGCAGGAGTTCTCAGCTTAACAACCACACACTCCTGTAATAATTCATATTTGAAACCCTACAACGTACGACAACTATAACTTCGATTTACCGCTTCGTTGCTGGCTGCATCCAACTCGTGTGCCCATTTTCCTGCATTTTCCACCTTGGCCTGTTTGAGTGGTTACAGGAAGAAAGTAGTCGAGAAGCTCAATGGTAAGATGAAGACGAAGGTTGCACCATTTCTTGTGACCACCCGAACGAATAACTTTACTGTTTTAGAGAAAGGAAAGCAAGCTCAAGCCAAACTTTTTACTCTTTTCACTGAGTCCTACTACTTTGAACATCTGTTTGCGACAAAATGTGTGATGAATGTTGATGCCGCCAACCTGGAGGCCACAAGTGCCGCGGCTGCTGCTGCTCGAGGCCGTTTTGTCCGTTGATTGGTAATGGTTCCTTACTCCTGGCACTTCAAGGTTCCATTCCAGGAAAGCAGCAATCTTCTCGTGGCCTCTCCTATACATTCATCATTTTCAGATAAAGCACATTAGGCAATGATGCCAAACACACGCACACAAACATGAAGTTATTAGAAGCATTTAAAAGTTGAGCTTACGCAAGACGGGAAAATGTACTTTTCCATATCGCCTCCCCATTTCTCTCTACTCCGAAATACTACCACTTCTGCTTCGTCCTCACCTCCGAGCCGTATCAATAGCTCTGCTGCCATTCACGGAGCGAGCACGGAGGAGCTTTTCAAACGAGTCAGATCGGGAGAGCGTCGATCGAGCCAAATCAACCTTACAGTAGGGTTAGAATTTTGAACAAGAGGAGATCACAAGAGACCATGAGATCACAGGTACTTTATTTGAGAGCGACGAAGGAGAAACAAGAGTAAGTATTTCATTTGAAACCAGGCATTGATAGACAGCGCACCAAGAAGACACACACGTGTAAATGCCCTCGGTAAGCAGCGGCGAGCAAGGGAGTGCAAGCATCCATCGTCGGCGTGGTCAAGGCTGTTTCTGTGCATATGCACACAGAGATAAACAGGCAACAATGAAAAAAAAATCAAACTTCTGTTGAATTCGACTCAAAGCGATTGAAAAACACAGAAGAAAAATCATGGAAATGTAGCATCATGAACTGTGTACGTTGCGGAAAGAGGAGAGCACTCACGAGGGCCAACGGCACGAGCGAGCAATTGAGCAGCTGGCAAGTGGTTCATTAAGCACGCAACGAAGAAAGGTGTTGCGCCGTCGTGCCGTGGCTAGCGTGGGCACACATGAGAGAGAGAAAGAGAGAGAGAGAGCACAACAGACATGTGTATGAAAAGTGATGAACGCATTTTTAACAAATGCACAGTCGAAATTAATACTATTTTTTCATAGGAGTAATCTGCGAGAATCAAAATATGCAGCTACTATGTAAATAGTGCTCATTTTACGCAGTAGTATGGAGGCAGCATATATGCACGTGAGAGACACGCACCTGCTGTGGGCTAGCCCCTCGATCGATCAAATACGTGAGCACGTTGCAATGCCCGCCAGCAGCGGCCGCAAACAGAGGAGTCGCGCCATCGAAAGGTCGGCCTCGACGCGCAAGCAACTGAGCAGCCTAATACATAGGAAGTACACAACGAATCATCGCAAAGTCGTCACAGTTTGCCAATTAATACGATCGCATCAAAAAGGTGGCTGTCAAGTGGAAAGATATTTAATGCTCGCTCGCGCCAAGTGTGTGAAGTCAATCAAAAGCACAACAACAATGAAAAGGTATACTACTACTGTATACAAAATTGGATGATTGAGTATTTACCCGACGTTTCCCAGCGCTTGCATTGTCAGAAGCGTTGGCAAGAGATTCATGTGGGTCTGCAAAGAATAGCGCAGCAAGATCTGGGCGAAGTGATGGATTGAGACCGTCAGTCAAGAGGTACTGCAACCGTTCCCTGTGACACAAAGAAGTCAGTGTGACACAGAGAGATTGAAAGTGAGCTAACAACAAAACCTTGATTGAATATTAACGGCGAATAGGGCAATTGTTGATACCATAATCAGAACTATACGTTTTTCCTGAAATTTGTGATGGTGTTTGATGTGGTACCACCGCACCGCCACCTCACGATAGACGGGTAAGCTATCACAAAACTAGTAAAAGAGACAACGAGTAGCGTCAGGCAGTTATAAATCCCCATCACCGTGAGGATAGTTCGATTTATAGATAGCTATCTCTTTCTCTTCCAATGCCTCTCAGACTTCTACATTCCTAGTCAGTTGTGAGAGGTCTACAAACTCACATGTCTCCGCCAAAGGCAGCATTCCAGACGTCCTCGTTGATGAAGTTCTCGGGGGGAATATGCGGCACCACAGGTGCTGCCTTTGCTTTTGCCTTCGCTGCAGGGATTGGTGGCCGCTTGGTTTTCAGTCCAGCCAAGGGCCTTGCCTCAAAGGAAGAGCCGCGGCAGTAACTCATTGATCGTATTTGCGGAGGTGCAATGGAGGCGAAGGCAATGTTCGAGCGATTCGAGCTACACGGCGAAACGAAAACTGCAGCGCCAAGGAAGAAACAAATGTAAGAATAAAAATCATCGCGTGGTGTTCTCAAAGCTTTTAAGAGGCCAGCAGGTTACGTACATGATTGCTGCACAACTCGCTAGTGCAAGCGATGATGCCCAAAGGGATTCAACGACCCAACGACCCAATGACTAAGATTCAACAATGATGCCTGCGGCATCTCCGGCATCGAGAAACCTCCAGCGATGTTTGGAGCATTCTTTCATGAACCCCTTTTACTCTAATGTGATAAAATCATTTCTCCTGTGAATGTAAATAGTATAGCATAATGTTGGCATAATGGCATAATCAAAACGCCCCAGGATAAGTGTGCGTCATGGCAATGCAGTTCTCTAGAAGCAAGAGGAAGCTTCTTTGAATGTATAGGTGTTTACGTCACTTGGCTCCATGGCCGTGCGAAAGTAAAAGTGAACACAATTGCACAATGTCCTGAAGTTCCCTAACATGATATTTGCAGCAACTAGCAGCTTATGCAAGAACAGCGACGCAACATGACAACATGACATCATCATCATCATCATCATCTGATCATCTGATCTCATATCTATTCGTCATTGCCTGCAGTTTTGCCTTCTTAGGAGCAGCTGCCTCCCTCTTTAAGTTGCGCCTAAACGACTTAACGCCTAGAGTTCAAACGTAGTCGACCAACCTGCTTCAGGCACTCATTTCGCTACTGATTTAGCGTCGTATACTCTCAAGTTGTTCGAATACTAGAAAAATTAGTCAGCCAGCTGTAGTTGCAACTCCTGATGTGCTCTTCTAGCAGCTCTCGCGTAGCTGCTTTTGTCCTACTCGGAGTTTGTTTGCGTTTTAGCTCTTCCCTCTCTTTGCATCGCAAGGTATCTGTTCGACGGCGCATTCATCGAAGTCACTTGTTTAGCGAAACTTCAAGTTCTCTTGAAACTAACGAGAAGCAAGCTGCTCCTAGCACTAGTGCATGCTTCTTCAATAATGTACAATATCCTGAGGACGACAAAGACAGCGCAGAAAGTGGACTGCCAGTGAGGAAAGAAGGCTCAGTCGCTGCAGCTGTCACATTGGTGTGCGGCACCACCGTAGGAGCTGGTATCCTAGCCCTCCCCGCAGTTTCATTGAATTCGGGGGCTGTGCCATCCTCGGCTGTCTTAGTTTTGTGCTGGATGTACATGGTAGCCTCAGGGCTGCTCATTGCTGAAGTCAATATGAATGCCATGTTCTTAGAGGGTCGCACCTCAATTGGGGTGCTGAGAATGGCGAAAACTTACCTCGGCACATTGGGAGCCAATTTAGCCTCTGCTGCGTACCTTTTCATACACTATTGCCTGCTCGTAGCGTACATTGCGCAGGGTGGCGCTGCGCTAGCCCCTCTTTTTGGCAGTTTGCAGGCCCAAGACAATGCGCAAGTAATGGCTGCTGCAGGGCCAGTGGCGTTCACTGCTTTGTTCGGAGGTTTGCTTGCGTTTGGGTCTGAAGAGGTCAGAAATTAGTTGTCATTATTTTACTCTATCAACTTTCCATGCATTGCGATCTTCACACGCTAGCTATACGATACCGTGACTCAATTGTACCCCCCCCCCCCAAATAAATAAAACTATTGCCATGAAAAAAGGTGGTGGAGTCTGCGAATGGCTTCTTCGTTGTGGGTGTTTTGGTGTCGTTCGCGATTCTGATTTCTCTAGCAGTGCCGGGCGTGGATGTGAGCAATCTATCGAGGTCGAACTGGAGCCTAGTAGCACCTGCGGTGCGTCTTCATTTTTTTTTTGCGTATTATTGCACTTTCTTACTGCAGTAGCGAATCGACATTTGATTAACAGCTAACCACTCCCTCTTTCGTGTAGGTGCCAACCATGTTTGTAGCTCTAGTGTACCACAACGTCGTGCCATCGATCTGTGCTAGCCTCGAAGGAGACCGCCGCAAGGCAAGAGCAAGCAATACACGTTCAATCAAAGTAGTCACTTTACTTGAGGGATCATGCGTGCAACAATTAATACGTGTATGAAATTCCTCACATTACATTGGTCATGGAAAGGTGAGGTTGGCTATTGTTGGTGGCACAGCAGTGCCTCTCGTCATGTTTTTGCTGTGGAATGCAGTGATTTTGGGGAACATTGATGCCGAAGCAGCTGCTGCAGACATCAAAGCCGCCGTTGAAGATGGGGTCGTGTTTGACCCATTGCAGGCGTTGGGGAACGATGCTTCTCTCGGCGTTGTGGTGTCGGTGTTCAGTGAATTGGCTGTGGTGACATCCTTCATCGGTGAGGACCTATCAAAGCCTAGGGTCCCTCATCTATCTCTCATTCAAATCTATGATACTGTTATACTTTCACTAAAAAAGACCTCATTCATAAACACTTTTGTTTCACTAGGCTTTGTGGTGGGCCTGCGTGATTTCATTGAAGATTCATTTTTCAGTGCAGATGAATCTGCATCAGTCGATAGTACTAATGAGAATCGAGGCTTGTCAACCTACGGACTTGTCTTGCTGCCTCCTCTAGCGTTCGCTCTAGTGAACCCAACAATTTTCTTTGGCGCCCTCGACATTGCAGGTAGTTTTGGCATCTCAGTCCTCTTCGGCATTTTGCCAGCAATTATGGCCTGGAAGCAACGCGACGTTCTAAATTCACGGATTTACGAGAGCAAAAATTCCATAGCTGCAGAAGCAGGTGCTGGCTCAACAGATGAAAGTGGAACTCTTCGATTAACGCCACTCTTAGCAGGAGGCCGCCCGTTACTCGTGCTGATGGTATTTATTCCGTCTGTTCTCATCGCTGCAAAATTGTCCGAGTTGGCACACGTCGGCTGAATAATTTGCCACTCAAACTTTTAATGCTAGCGTGTGATCTGATGGATCGAGCCAACCGAAGCGCTTTCGCATAGGCAGTTTCAGCCCTAGACTCGAGGCGTGGTGCCTGTTTTCCTCATTTTTTTTCTTGATTTAGTTGAGTAAGTCTTAATCAGGCAAGTGCCGAGGCCTGAATTTAGGGAGTGCGCTATTTGTCTAGCGTCCAGCATCTAGGTCCCTTGGAGTTGGTACTATCAAATATTTCATTCAAATTCCAATACCGCAATGCCGGGGCAGAGGCATTAGGACACATAAAACAAGTCACAAGTGGATTAGAAAAACCCTCATATCCTCCTCCTGATTGGCATCGCATGCCTTCAATTGGCATTTGCATTTCCCTTTCTTCTGTTTGCCGCAAATGGGAGTGCAGATGGGCGCTCCACTATACTCTATTCGTCGTTGGCATTGCGGGGGGCTTGCCGTAGATGGAGCTTCCTCCAGCGATCGACATCGCCCGCTTGGTGCGCGCTCCTCCTGCCGGGAAGAGCGGCTCTGCAGCGCTCTGCGCCGCCATTTCGGCCTGCGCCGCTGCCGCTGCCGCCGCGCGAGGGTCCTGGGGCGCTAAGGTGGCCTGCAAATGCGCAGCGAGCACGTCTGCACGTGGCTTCGATGCTCCTGCTGCTCCTCCTGCTGCTCCTCCTGGCGCTCCTGCTCTTCCTGTGGTAGCGGCGTTGGTGGTGGTGGTGTCGGTCGGGTCAGAAATCGCGCCTGCAGAGGCAGAAGGCGGCGGTCGTGCTTTGAATTGGACGAGGTTAGCCATCGCGAGGGCGCGGGCTTCGTAAGGGCAAGTCCAGTGCACCAATGAGAGCGCGTCATTGGCCTGGCCCGACGGCAAACTACCCGACGGCAGACTACCCGACGGCCCGCTGCCAAGGCGGCTGCTGCTGGTGCTCTTTTTGGCCGAAGGTGCAGGAGGAGGAACGGAATATGGTGCCAACTTGGCCGAGCGCTGCACTTGTTGGTGATTGGCCAATGCCCGGCAAGCGTTGACGGAAGTGGCGCGGACCAAGGGGCCCAGGAGGCGCAGAGGCACCACTATGCCGTGCGACAAAGGTCTACACAGGTATACGGAGTAGGCAAATGCAGTGAACACCGAAGAAATTGATGAAGGCGTCTAAATTTGTGCACGCACATTCAGAAAGAAACATGTTCACTCATGCGCTATGGAGATGGTACTGGAAAACAAGTGTTGAGTGAGATTATATGGCTTGCGAGAGAGAAAGGTCTACATTAGAAGTCGACAATCTCAATAAATCTCCTATAATAATCAATCCTGTAGCCCTTTTTATCACTTCATATATTTACCCGAGCAAGGAGCAGTTGGTGCCGAAGGCATACGCGCTCTTCCCCATCGAAGACAAACCAGCATTACTGTCTTTGCCTGAACTGCTGCTGTGGCTCCCACCCGCATAGAGGCGTGTACGGTACAGGCCGTCGGAGAGCGGGTCAATGATGATGTAAAGGCCGACGGCATGAGGTTGCGCGTCGGTGTTATTGTCTTGGCCTCGCTCGCCCATTGGTCCGCTAGGCCCTGTTATAAGCATTATAAGCGCACATGCAGATGCATTGAAAAGCACCAAAGCAGAGTAATGCAAGTGCGTTTGTGTGTGTTTTTTTCTCTCAAAGCATGCCATTAAGGGAGGGGGGTCAAAAGTATAGATACTGAGACGCAGCACATGAACACATGAAAAGGCAGACTACAGCGGTTAAGAGGCCATAAGGCAAAAAAAGACAGTGCACACACAATCTCTCTCTCACCTCCGAGCCCGTAGAGAGCCCATTGCTTGTCGTGCGGCTCAAACTGCGCGCTGCATTCGTTCCACAACACCACCACCCGACCTCCGACTTCGCCGCCTGCAGTAGGCTTCTGCTCGTCCGTGGACTCGTGCTCGTCCATTGTGTTGCCACTGTTGCCGCGGCTGCGGTGGCTCTTGTGGTGGTGGCTGGGGTTCATCATAGGATTCTCTGACCCGCGCTCTAGGTCGCCCACCTTGGCTAGGCTACTGCTACTACCACTGGCACCCCCACTACCACCACTAAGACCACCACTACCACCACCAACACCACTGCCACTGCTGCTGCTGCTCTTGCTGCTGCCGCTGCCAGTGTGATCGCCGCCGCTGAGGTCCGACACGAGAGCAGTCACCGCGGGATGCGCCAAATGGCTGAACACTTGCGCAGTCGCTTTGAGCGGCTTACCCGACCGGCGGTGGCCCAAGAAGGCGTCCATTACAGGGAGGAGGGCCTTTTGGACGGTAAAATTCGGCACCGCGGATACGTTGCGACTGCCATTGCTACCACTACCACTACCACTACCACTACCACGACCACTACCGTGGCTGCTGCTGCTGCTGCTACCGCTAGAAGTGGAGAGCCCACGGCTGTTCTTGATGGCGATGCGCTCCTCTGGACCACTTCCGATGGGCCTCAGAGCGAGTGGGCGAGTGGTGTCCAAAAACACCACTTCGTCTCTGGCGTCGGCCCAGTACAGCAGTGGCTGCTCTAATGTAGTTGCCATGGCCAAATCCACGCCCCCGCTGAACCGCCCTGTTTGACAGCAATATTTGCACAGGTGAACACGCCAACACGGCCGCCAAGATATCGATACAGGGAGGAGAGAATGAACGCGTTGGAGCTCAACACAACGTGACAAAAGTATCCAACATGAGGACCGATGTACAAAAACAGCCAATCCAAAGAGTTCAAGGCTTGCGTTCTTCAATGAGTACAGAGGGAAAATGTACCATGCACCAACATTTCAATCTTCTTTTTCTTTTTTGATCGTGTGTGCATGTTATACCAGCACATAGTGAAGAATCACACTACATTTCTTTCTTTCTTTCCACTTCCTCTCTTTTGAATTGCGTCATGCCATCTCATTACCTAAGTGCCTCGAGGGATCCATCGCTTGTCCCAACCCCACGCCACTTCGCGCGACGCCTAGCATTCCTTCTCGCTCGCTCAATTCGCCTCCACTGTTACCGCTGTTACCGCTGTTGCCACCGCTGTTATTGTTCAACGGCTCTTCGGCAGCCCCTGCTAAGAACACGTGCCAGTCGGGTGGTAGTTCTGCTTGCGCCCACGCGGCTCCTGCAGCTCGAGCGGCTGCGGCTTCTGAAACCGAGTAAGATGTCTTCCCTTTTTTCGTCTTGCTGGAAGGCGAAGATGATGAAGTAGCATGGTGCACTGCGCTGTCTCCACCGCCAACACCGCCGCCAGAACCGTTGCCCGTGGAATCCTCAGACAGACCCGCCGAGGCAGCAGCAGCAGCAGCAGCGTCGGCAAAGGATTGGGAGGTAGCCCACCACGCGCCGTCTCGGCCGATGACTTCAATCGGAGGCAATGGGGGGTGCGAGCCTTTCGCCAGATTCGCGCGAGTGCTACCTGCACTGTAACTGCTGCTGCTGCTGCTGCTGCTGTTGGCAGCGCTCGCGGTAGGCTCGTCGTATTTACGGTCGCGCGCAAAGAGGAGCCACACTATATGCGTGTCTCTCTCCGGCAGCGCGTCTAACGCTTCGAGGCCTCGCTCGAGGCCCTCTGGAGTACACATGTGCGCAAGTGCCAATTCGATGAAAATCAGAGGAAAGCAGAGAAAAATCAAATGGGATGCATCATGTGAGAAAACTATTTGGTGAAACATAAAAAAAAGTGACCAATTGGAGAAAACAACGAAGGATCAATTGTTTTGTCCAAAATAGATATTCATACGATAAATACTAGTCGCCTACAGAATTTTCTTTTTGTATCCTAAAACTGCAACAAGCACCACCCTTTCTCAAAACGCGCACCTGCGCTGGCACCGCCGCCGCCGTCGAGATACGTGAGGCGGTCCGGGGCGTCGGCTGCAGTTGCGCCCAGCACGGAATTCATGAACAAACGACTCTTGTACGACGCAGCACCACCGTCGCCACTCTTAGTGCTGCCGCCGCTGCTGCTGCTGCTGCTGGTGGTGGTGGTGGTGGTGGTGGTGGTGGTGCTTGAAGTGCCACTGCCACGGGTGGTACTTTGGTCATTCGCCGTGAGGAGGTCAGGAGGCGGCAACAAAAAGGCGCGGGACGGCGGCACCGCGGGAGCAAAAGCGCTTGCAGCGGCGCGACCTTCGGCGCGGGCTTGCGCTGCACTTATAGTGTTACCACGGCGACGCAAAATCTCGTCTTTACTTTCGTTCTTCGCCACAGCATCTCCACCGCCGCCACTGCTGCTGCTGCTGAGTGCCGCGCTAGAGCTCGAACTACTCGAGTCTCCTCCTAAGCTGCCGCTTTTGGTGGGTTTGGGCAAAGGAAGCAACTCCTCGAGCAAAGATGCCTCTGTGGCTTCTAGCGCTACTAAGGAATAACGCCCAGAATCAGTACTATTGCTGGTGCTGCTGCTGCTGCCTCCATCTGTTGTAGCTACTGTGCCCGACACACCAGCCCTGTTTTCGTCTTCGCCTGCTCCGATCTTGCCTTGGCTCTGCAGCAGATGATCGTTAGGGGCGAGTAATCCGGTGCGAGGCAAAAGGTGTGGCTGAGCAGCTAACCGCATGAGCAGAGGATCCGCCACGAACGGTAACGCATCCGCAGGGTTCAACCAAGCAGCCCCCGCCTCCTTCTCATCAGCAGTGGCAGTAGCAGCGCCAGCACTAGCAGAAGTGGTGGCTTCGCTTTTCGATTCACCATCTCCACCACCACCGTCAAGATAGTACCCTTGCTGCTTATCACCAGCAGATGATGATGCGCCCATGCTAGAACGTGCAATGGGTGACGTCACCAGCTGCACCGTTTGGGCCACTAATGTAATACCAAAAGAATCGTGCACCAAGGCACCCTTAGTGGAGCTGCTGGTAGAAGAGGAAGAAGAAGAGGAAGCAGCAGAAGCAACCGCTGCTGATGGTTGGTACATGTGAGCAGCAATTTGCGGGTACCGAGGGTTGACAAGGTCGAGGCAGGCTGCCACGAAGGAGCGCTTGTTGAGGCCGTCTCTCGTAATCACGACAAGCCGGTCATCGGCGCCTAGAGTAGCGTAGCGTAAAGCATACAATGAATTAAAATAATGGAGGCGAAGAGTTGGGAAAGATAATGAAAATGTGTGAGAGAGAGGCAGAGGAAGAAGATGTCGGAACTATTTGTGCACGTTGAATACACCAATTTAAAAAAGAATACGACAAAGAATCGAAAGTTGCGCCCAATCAAAGAGATTTGCACAATTCGCTAAGTGGCATTTTGACGTGTTGATATTACCGTGAGGTTGCGTAAACTCCACGAGGGTGACCAGAGTGGATTGGTTCACCAGCACGTACCTATATAGTACGCAGGAAAATATGACCAACACAAGAAATCGAAAGTTTGAATTCGTCGTAGAGAGACACCTGCGCTGGCGAGTTTCGACGAATGGGCACATGTGATGCAAGTTACACAGCAAGACAACCGGAAGCGGCGCACATGTAGAACCATTTCTCTTTTTACCGGCAGAGCTGCCGCTGAGCTTTCAAACTTCCTCCGATGTCGTCACCGTCACCGCCACCGCCGCCCTCGCCTGTGCCCGCCGCCGCAGGCACTCTTCTTTCTCCTCCAGTGTTTTTACGTGCAGCAGAGGAGAAGCTAAACGCTTGCAGAGCGCTTCGTTCGTTCACGCGTGACGACACCAGCGCGTGCGCTGCTTTTCTCCGGAGCGAGCCGTAGCCGCTGCTGCCACCTGCACCGCCACTGCCGCCGCTACTGCTGCTGCTGCTGCTGCTGTTGTTGTGGCCGAGGGGGTAGTGCCCGACTTGGCGGTGCATGCTTTCCAAGAGTTGCGAAGCCAAACAAGCGACTTTGGCCGTGGCTGGAGGCAAGCCTGAAATCAACTCTACCAAAGACGACGACGACGACGACGAGGACGGAGCTTGAGCTCCTGCAGCGGCTGTACTCCTGTTACCTGAAGCGCTACCAGCAGCACTAGCGCCAGCAGCAGCAGCAGCAGCACTCGTACCAGCATTGTCTCCGTGCGGGGCAACGAAGGCGCCGCTGATGAGGGCAGCCGAGGACAAGACGTCAGACAAGGCTCGGCATGACTCCGCTTCTTCGGGGGTCGTGTCACTGGGAGGCATAGCACGCGCATAGGATTGAAATGAGAGCAAAAGGACCAAGAGAGGAAGGAAGGAAGGAAGAAGAGAGGACGAGAAAGTACAAATGCCAGCATTCGTTCAACCCTTTTAGAAAGTACAGCAACCCTTTTCGACTTTTTCTCTCAAAAAGCTAGACTAAACTCCGATCAATAGCTAACTCGCAAACCAAGTTCCAGTCGGACCTATCAATTCGCACTTCTTACCGTTACATCTATCCAACTATCCTTCACCAACTTACTGCTCTGCAAGTACTCCTATATTCGTTCACATTTACCTCGTTGGCAGGATCACCCAGGGCGCTTCAAGGCACCAGCACCGCAAACACTCGAGGGCTGTCGCGAGTGCGGCCGCTGCTGAAGGCGAGAAGGACTGCAGGGTGACGCGCAACAATTGAAGGTCGTACCTGCTCACGACGAGGCGCGAACGATGAAAGCAAACATGGCGCAGGAAAAGAAAGAATAAGGATAACAACAACAACAACAACAAAGAAAATAATCACAATCAAGGGCAATAAAGGACGCTCCGCAGTAGCAGGCAACTGGGGCACATGAAAAGAAAGCGACAAGAAACGACGCCTTCGAAAGAAGCAAGCGGAAAATTGAAACAAAATGCGGCCCTTGAATAAAGTCATTACCCAATCCCACGCCCGATCATGCCCACACGCGCTGCCACATACGCGTCGAGCGCCACCAAATAGCTGTCTTCGTTCCCGTGCAGCCCTGTGTCTGCGCCATTGTTAGAGCCGCTGCTGCCACTGCTGCTGCTG
>Ga0307930_1003145_pt1 | contig 12259 bp, 10 predicted proteins | sample OrgLakmetageno46_FD_203161 | JGI IMG/M metagenome (GOLD analysis project Ga0307930, IMG submission 203161) | Saline water microbial communities from Organic Lake, Antarctica - #46 | ecosystem: Environmental > Aquatic > Non-marine Saline and Alkaline > Saline | place: Antarctica: Organic Lake... | reverse complement strand
TCCACCAAAACGTTCAAAGTAAATATGCGCAGTCCCATGCAAAAAGCCTATTGCTTCTTCGCCATTTTCCGCGCCAAAAACCTCTCCCGCGCTGAAGCCGTTGCTGCATCGCGCGCTGCCTTTTGAGCTGCTGCCTCGGCAGCTGCCTTAGCCGCAGCGGCTTCTGGCGTCAGCTCAGCTTCTTCTGGAGGTGCCTGCTGTGGTGGTGCATTGGCTGTCGACACCCCAACCACTGCAGGTGCTGCTCCTACTCCCGTGTCTACCGCTGCTTTTTCTTCTTCTCTTGAGCGCTTCCCCAAGGCAGCAGCGGCAGCAGCACTTTCAGTACCATCACCACCAGGAGTAGTAGCAGTGGCAGCGCTTTTAGCTGCGGAGATTCCTGACTCTCCTGGTGTCTGGTCGTCTCGCCGCCCATCGACACGTCGGAGCAAGGCCTCTTCGTCAATCTCATCGTCATCGTCTTGGTCCTCATCACCAGCAGCCGCCGCTGAAGCTGCTCGCAAGCGCTTTTCTTCTTCGGCCTTTTGCGCAGCTTCCTGTGCGCGAATGTGCTCGTTGCGGGCGCTCCCTATGGTGTAGGCCGAAGTTGCGTCCTTGCTGATGTCGCCCGTGCCCATGGCCAGGTTTTTGGTCATCAAATTCGCGTAAAAGCCCGTCATAGACGTCTTACCCTCCACCTTGTGATGTTGGTTTTGTAGAGTTCAGGATTTGGGCAAAAAAGGGAAGAAAAAAAAGCAGGGAAAATAGGGTGGCAAATGTGGAGACGAAAAAAGGACAGGTAAGAAGCTTTGAAAATCGTCAGAGCACCATCTGATGCTACGTAAAAAGAATGGTATCGACTATATACACACCGTAGTGGCCGCCTCGAGAGCTTGGAGCCGAGAATCTTCCGCTTTCCAGCGCCCCATTTCCGCGAGCTTCTCCTTGTACGCTGCAGTCACGAACTTTTCCTTGTCACCTACAGGCAAAGAAATATAGACCGAGAGAGACGGAGTAGAAATAGTGCAGGAAAACGAGGAAAGTAATAATGACGCAATAAATATAAAGAGCAACGTGGAGGGCTTTCCATAGCAAACCATATTAGTGTATCCGGATCATTACCGTATATGTGCGCTTCGGCGTCGGCTTCCTTCTTGAGCTTCAGTTGAAAGATGCGCTCGTCATCCACCTGATGTAGTATACATGAAGTCCAGGCAAAAGACGGTTCACCGCGTAGGCACAAAGAAGCGTCAAGTGTTGTGTACACTCAGTCGTCATGATAATACAGATATGATGAATAAGAAGAAAAGTGCCACTGTTCCTTTGTAAAAGGCTTGCATAGATTTGCAAAAAGACCTTGCGAATCTCTGCGGATTTTTTAAGCTGTGCGATGTAGCGGCTGTCCTTGCGCTCACGCCCTGAAGAAGGGTCGAAGTCTTTCTTCCGAGCGTCTAACTTGTCATCTTTGTCGGCTACCATGTCGTCATACACCTGCATCACGCATACGCATAGCGTTGAAGAAGGAAGGAGTGCAAGTGGAAATCAAATGCTGGCACACAACACATGAAAGGACTTCGCCTAGACTTAAGGTTATTCATCTCATTAGTTAGAGCCAGTCTGAAGGATTCTTTTTCATGTGGTAGATAGACTATGATGAAGCATAAGTGCCATCTTCTCTTTTTGTACCTCATCGTAAGCGAAGACAGAATCGCCACCTTCCGCCAGAGCTTGAGCCTGGAGCTTCGCTACCTTGGCCGACGAAGCTGCCTGTTGCCGGAGTAAGTCCGCGTTGACACCCTTTACGTCAATACCTCGAGCTACTGCACGGGCGCGCTCCTTAGCGCGTGCTTCAGCGTCGCCGTCGTCATCACCGCCTAGTTTATCGTCGTCGTCGCTTCCTCCGTCATCGAACCCAAAGGCTGGCGCTGCTTTAAGCGGTTTCGCTTTTGGGGCACCAGCAGCTTTCAATCCAGCCCCCTTCAAGCCTTGTCCCTTGGCAAAGCCTTGCATCTTAATTAAACCATACTTCGGTGGCATGCTTGCAGAGAGAGAGCTCCCTATGAAGTTATAGTACCAATAATGCAATGTATAGTATTTTACGAAGGCTTCTGTCAGTCACAAAGAGATTCAAAGACGACGAGCACGGTGAACGAGCTGGCTTAACCTAGAGTGCAGCAGCACAATAGTCTAGCTAAATAAGTAAGCTTAAGAGATCTCGAAGCTCACGCTCGTTGTCACTATGGCTATTTGTGCTTCTCTTTTGTAAGCTAGCTTAGCTTTCAGCTTGTAGCTTTCAGCCAATATCGAAAGAGGAAACAGGAGCTCGTTGCAGAATTATTATATTCTAAGCACGACGACATCGGTGACAGAGAAAGTTTACTGTTATTTTTGGGCGAGCAGAACAACTCATTGTTCAACTTGCTAGCCCTCGTGCATCTGCAAAATGCCTGGTCTTCGCTGGAAGAGGTGTTTAGGCGTATTCGCGTCAACATTAGCGTCGACTCATGGCTCTAATACTCCACTAGTATCAAATTCGCTGGCGTCGTCGTCATCATCGGCTTCGATTAGGTCACGACCTTCAGTAGCGATAACACGATCCTTGCATCGACGACGTAGCGACTGCAGCCCAATTAGTGGACGCCGACCGGAGAATGTGCAAGCTATCAGTCGGTTAAGGGGCGGAGCTAGTAATGGCTCAGAGCCAGAGCAAGAAGCAGTCTCAGTTGAGGCTGCATCGGGTGCGACTACGCTAGCAGTGATGACACCAACGGCAGCTGTCCAACCAAAGGCTACGACTACCAAATTTGTCCGGACTGAGAGCAAAAGAACGCGGCACCTCATCAAATATGGTTCTTTTGCCTTGCTCGTACTGCAAAATTCCGCTCTCACGTGAGTTTTACGGCCTTATTTTATGTACCTAACTATCTTGTGTATTGAAGTTTCGCAAAGATACTCATTCTTATACACCTCCTGCTCCTTGCCCGCATCGACTGCGTTTTCGTGACCATTGTAGGTGCACGATGCGCTGGTCGCGTGCCCACGTGTCTGGTCCGTTATACTCTACTTCTACTGCTGTTGTCATGTGCGAGCTGTGCAAAATCGTGGCCTCGTTGCTCCTGCTCTTAGTAGATAAAGGGGGGTCGCTCAAAGCGCTCGGCGCAATACTCCAACACGAACTCTGGGAAAAGCCTGATGAATGCATCAAACTCCTGGTGCCAGGCTTGCTCTATGTGCTGCAGAACAATCTGCAGTACATCGCTGCGTCCAACCTCCAGCCTGCGGTGTTTCAAGTGATGTACCAAGTGAAAATGCTCACCACTGCGGCCCTCAGCGTGACGATGCTCAAGAAAAAGCTCCGACCGACACAATGGGGCGGGGTGGGCCTCCTTACGGGCGGCCTCGTGCTCGTGCAGCTGTCGCAAATGACGGGAATTGCTTCCTCAGTGGCGCATGGCACCCCAGGCAACCCTGCTGTAGGGTTTGCCGCTATATTGGCTGCATGCACGCTTGCGGGTTTCGCGGGCTGTTACTTGGAGCGCGTGTTACAGGGATGTGGCACGTCGCTGTGGGTGCGGAACTTGCAGCTTTCCACCTGGGGCATTCTTTTGGGCGGCATTTCAGTAGCAGCCAAGGATGGCCGCCGCGTCGCTGAAAACGGCTTTTTCTACGGGTATTCCCCCGTGGTGTGGGCTGTGGTGGGAATTCAAGCGTGCGGAGGCTTGCTCATCTCGCTGGTGGTGCGCTACGGGGACGCCCTTTTCAAAGGCTTCGCCACTGGTCTCGCGCTCATTTTAACGACCGCAGTCTCGGTGGCTTACTTCGACTTCCAAGTGACTCCCCTGTACCTCGCCGGCGCGTCCACGACCTTCTTTGCCGTGCTCCTGTACTCGGGCCTCCTGCCCAAACTAGGCCGCAAGTTGAAGGCCGCTGCGAAGAAACTGTCGCCGTCGCAGGCACGTTCATCCATGGGGTTTCCTCAAGCGCGCAGTTTAGATTCATCCCAAGCGGCGCCATGTGCAGACGATACGGGTGGTAGCGGTACTGGCAGCGGTGGCGGTGGTGGCGTTGTTGAGGAGGACGAGATCTCGGATGACTCAGACGATACAGCGTCGCCGCAGCTGTGGTCTCAACCGACGGGCTATCCGTGGAGCCGTGTGGCTTTCGGAGGTGCTGCGCAAATTCTGTTCTTGGCAAGGGCCTCGATTGTTAGCGGTGCTACCTCTCAGACGCCTTTCGATGTCGCTGGACCCAAACCGCTGCCCTTGAGGAATTCGCCAGAGTTTTTATGAAAGAAATAAAGTGGATGAAAAAGGAGGACGACGCCGCTCTACGTAAGTTGAGCGACTCTTCTACGGGATTGGCTTTGGGGCTTCCAAGCTTCTAGCACTATAATGGAAGCACTCAAAGTTTAAAGCAATCAGACGTGCATTTTATATACCCAGGCAATGCGCATGGAAATGGTTGAAACCTTATGCGTATAGCTATTTGGTTCTTGGTTCATAACCCACACCAGCAGACCTGTTTATCCTGCGCTCACATGGGCAATGCCATTTATATAAAATTACGCAGGCTAAGCAGCTACAATTACGCAAGGCGCAATGGCGAAGGGAAAAGGATGAAGATGAAGAAAATCAAAGAAAAAGGGAATACCGAATACCTGCGATTATTCTGAATAATTTCACGCTTGTCTGCTTTATGTTTGCTGCTGCTGTTTATATCTGCGGAATTTTTGTATATCGCACAATCTACGCTTGTAAGTGAAACTGATATACGATATTAAAATTTGGTATTGATGCATTGTAATCATAATTCTCTCCACTATAATCCGTCCACTTGCATGCACATCTCACGAAGTATTCATTGAATGCGGGTTAGCTCCAAGACCTCTACATTCGCGAAGAAATACACAGAAGTCGCACGCCAAAGAGTCTGAGCAGGTTTTCCCGAGCTGCTTTGTGTTTCATCTGCTAATTCATCATCGAATTCACCCCCTGCGCGGCGAAAGAACGGGTGCATATTGGGTGTGTTTGCAGCGCGAAGGACGGCTTCGTCCACAGCTTGGCCGTGATCGCGGTGGCTCAAAGCAATGACGGCGACTCCGTCCGGTGCCAGCATTGCATCGAGCACGCTTAACAACGGAGCATAGGCTGCTGGGCCGTACAAGACATCTGCCGCAAGAACCATGTCAAAATTTCTCAAGCTTTCTGCGTTCGTTGTACTTGTCCAATCTAAAGGGCATACGCTACAGGACCCGCCCTGTGCGTGTAAATTGCCGAACTGATTATCGGAGGTTTCTACCGATTTATTCCTCATTGTATCGATGTTGGCTTTCACGTTGTGCAGGAGCAAAGGCAACACGGGCGGGAGGTCAGTTGCAGTGACGTCAGCATCAAGCCTGGAGGCCACAATACTGGCCACGCCACACCCACTGCCAATTTCTAAGACGCGTGTCGGGTAGCGTCCATCGGTGTGGCCACCTACTTGAGAGCTTAGGAGTCTGGCTCGTTCATGGCACAGCCATTGCGCTAATACGAGGCCAGAGTTCCAAACGTGTGCGCCCAAGCTTGCCCCAAATTCTTCTCGTATCGACACACAAATAGTGGCCTGATTCTGGGCTGTGTACATCGAAGGTGTAGAGCTCTCAGTTCGAAATTCGAAATGGCGAGTGCTGCAAAGGGAAGGTGGCGTTGGTAGTGTTGACTCTGAAATCACATTATCAGTTTTAGAAGTGCAGATCACCCTCACAGGCGATGACTCCACTGCAAGAACGAGCCAAGGGCTGACCGCTTGTTCATCAGATCGTTCCCCGCGCACCATTACTGTGACCATAACTTCTGATGATTCTCCAGTGCATTCAAGAGGCAGTTTTGGTTTGAAGTACCACTGGCAAACATCTTCCGTGGATGGTACATCTGACCGCTGCCCTACTATTGACGCCCTTAAGATGCCTTCGTCTGCTTGTGCTTCTTGAGCGCTCTGCAATGGACTAATCTGCTCTCGCGCCAGCGAATCCAATTTTGGCCAGACTTCACAGCGGACTCGAAAGCCTTCGCCTAGGACAGCCCTTGCTACATTCGGCTTGATCAATGAACCGTATTCATCAGTCAAAGCTACGCGGCACTGAAGCCTCTCACCTGCCCGAGCCACGGAAGGTGGCGCAGACAAGAAGCGCCATCGCCATAGCGGAGCGTCTCCAGCGAGCTTCATTCAAATCTGGCTAACGCCAGCGAGCTTCAAGGCACTTGCTGAGTGACGTGCTCAGGCAGAAATAATACTGAGACTAGTTAGCCAGCTTGTGAATATGCCGGGCTATGGAGTATAGGAAGAGGAGAATCTTCCTATGGACCTGCTTCGATAACGAATAGGCTCCTGAATCTTTCAAGCTAGTAGGCCTACTGTAGTAGATTACAGCTCGTTTGATGAGTAAGTAGTTTACAGTCTACACTAGGTGCTGCGATGGCTACTTCAGAATTAGTGAGCTACAGTAGCTACCCATAGACTGTAGTGCGAGGTGTTGCGCAGTTAGTTGCTTCCGCAGTAGTCAATTCGATCGATGTTTGATGATGATGTTGGTTGTTGACGTCGTCGAGAAAAAAAAAGATACGCAAAATACAAGTATCCGTTACAAAATGGCAGCATAATCGAAGAGAAAAATGACTTCACCTCTTTCGCGGCAAGGACATCGAAGCAATGCTCGTGTATCGCCAGGCCTTAACAAATCAACCATGGTTAAAACTCTGCAAGATCATCGAGGCAGCGAAAATCATAACCCTAATCAGTCGCAATCATATGAGTCAAATGGACTCCTGGAGCTAAACAAGTCTGAAGGACTTGAAAATGATACGATCGAAGAAAACGAGGCTACGACTCCAGCTTATACTTCTAAAAGCCAAGAGAGTGACTCACATACAATCGATGAAAGTGACCCTCGATTGAGCCCATTACTAGCTGCAGAGCTTACTCGACTTCGTGCCAACAGAACACAATGGGAAGCTACACTGGAGACTCATAGCTCAGGTACAACAGCGCGCCTCGAAGAAATCAATCGAGTCCTCGCCAAGATAAATGGCCAAACCAAAGCCCAGGTTATGGCTGCTGATGGTATTTTTCAGCGTATGCGAGAAGCAGCCAACGTAAAGGTTGCGAAATTGGCCGCTGGTGCTGGGGTGCCAAGCGTTGACTTGAGTTCACTTCCTGCCGACGAAGCGGCGTCCTATGTATGGGCTCGCATGCGCTCTTTCTGCAAGGAAAATGGCAACTTGCGAGCGTCAGACTTATTCTTCGAGTGTGACAAAGATCGCAGCGGGACCATTGACGCTGCGGAGTTTACGAATGCTCTGAACCGTATGGGCATCGAAGGTGCAAGCGCCAAGGTCGCTGCAGCCGTGATTCAAACCGCTGATCCTAACGGTGACGGCCAACTGGACTACAAGGAACTGTTACACGTTCTCAAAGCAAAAGCAGGGCACACACACGCTGCACTTAGCGTAAATGGCCATAACACGGCAGCGGACTTGATAACCACAGGCACTTCTCCTTCCTCTTCGACGCCTTACCATTACCGCTCGTCAGCAAGTTCCAATGCAGGAGCTCACATTGTAGAAGATAGCGATGCTAGCAATAGCAACACTGAAAAGAGCGCGGCAAGAGCAGTGGCTTCCGAAGCGCGAGGGTTACAGGGCGACAACACTAGCGCATTGGCTGAGGCTTTGGGCGAAGCGAGGGAGGCCAATTTCTACAGGGATGAAGCTGCAGCTGCCGCATCGTTAGCTCAGGAAGCAGAGGAACTTGCGCGCGAGACCGCTGAAAGCTAGAATAAAAAGCAACTGGTATCTCAGAAATAGAAGTAGTTCCCTTTCCCTAAAATTCAATTGCCTTCTTCTCTCGCTTGATGCCATTAACTTTCTAGACAGGCGCCTATTCTGCTGTTCTCCAGACGGAGCCATCACCACTTACTTTCAACTTTCCAATCCAACCAACATTATGATTTGCCTTCTTCATGACATGTCCGTACATAAACCATGCCGCTATAAAATTTTGATGCTGTTATCCACATAAAGTAGAAAATTACTTGTCAAAAAGCGATGTGCTGCTACTTCATACTTCACGTCGGTAATACAGTAATAGTGTGTTAGTAACAGTGGGTTAAATCTTAATAAGGGTCAAAGCACACAGCGACAACAGCAAAAATTGCGAAGGCAAATAGGAAAATAACTACGAATACGTCCATATCCGCCGTCTTTTAGCTTTCCATTGGAACTCGTGCCCACCAACGGCCTTTCCCTGGGAACGTTTTCTTGGTTGGCGGTACCATCGAGGAGGATGAGGTGTCCGCGGTTGTCATGGACGCAGGCAGCAAATCGTCAAAGCCGCGAGGGGCGAGAAGCTCCTCGAGTGCAGTGTTGCGCCGACTAGGCCTTTGGCCATCTCCGCCTCCAGTGCCGTCGGGACCGTCGTCATCTTCGTCGTCATCGTCATCGTCATCGTCGAAATCCGTTGCCGATGACGTGAGTTTTCGGAGGCGGCGCATGGCGGATGCTTCTAAGCAAAGAGGGTCGGCCATGACGAAAGGAAGGCACCCTTTGCTCACAGCTGCTGCTGTTGATAACGCGCCAGACTGAGTAGAATCAGCGGCCTCGTGAAGAGGTACTTCAACTTGCTCATTTCGAGGGTCGTCGCGCCCTTCTTCCTTTCCACCCCCACCTTGTACTATCGTCGTCGTCGTCGTCGTCGTCACGTCAACGTCGTCGTCTTCGGTGAAGTGTGCTTCTGGGTCTTCCCATGGCAGAGGCTGGCCGCTCACATCCACGGGTACGTCGAGCTCATCTTCGGCCTCCAAATACGGCAAATTGTCTTCGATCACTTCAAATCCCGGGGGATACATGCAACCCGCCCAATTCGTAGAGCGACTTGCTTCCAACACAAACGCGCTTCCTCCGTCAACATCTGAAAGGGCCATTAGCATCGGCTGTGCTGCATGCGAAGCTTCACCACCATCTTTATTGATACCTCCACCAATGCCTCGTTGTTGTTGTTGTTGTCCCGCTGAAGCAACTGCTGTGCAGTTAAACGCGAGATGCCGAATGCGCCGCTCGGGGGCCGCCACTAGCGTCATTTCCATCTGGGGCCCTACAGGAAGAGCGTACTGCACTGGTGCTCGCATTGAGGCTGCATGATACAACGGCAACGGTGGCGGTGGCGCGGCATGGTCAGAAGGATGTTCGTCGTATTTCTTCGGGCGCTTTCGGCTGGGAGCGCCTTCAGTGTCATCCTCTTGAAGATCTCCTTTCTCGAGGCCTGACTGGCTGTTGGCCGCTTTTCCCCCTCCTGAGAGGTGGGCTTCCCTAGCAGTGGCTGCCCTTCTTTCTTCCATCTCACGGGCGATTTCTGCAGCCTCAACCTCGAGCTCGTTTCCTTGATAAATGCGCACGAGATCCCCCGAACGACAATTGACCGTTTGCCCAGGTTCATCCTCATCGAACTGCACGATCACCCAGGCTAAGTTCCGCCTAATCACGATGCCTTGTGCCCCCCCATTTTTCCGCCGCACATTGTTGCCTTCGGCTAAAGGGCGGCCCGGCGCAGCGGCTACAGGGCGGCTTTGAATCATTGTCTCAACGGTTCTGCCAGACCTCAAGCCTGAAGAAGCTCCTGCGTTCGTGCTTGCGACCATCTCATGAATCTCGTCAGTTTCGCAACTTGACTCTACATCATCCATGCTGTCGTGCTCCTCGTTCAGCTCCTCTGCGTCATCGACGGTGGTGTCACGCTCATGCTCGGCTTCGGATGCATTCTCAGCCACAGTACGTTCTGAAGTGAACACCACATTAGGCTGTCCTCCTGGTTCATTCCCTGAAGATGACGGGTGATTATCGAGCTTGAACCTCAACGCATGCCCGTGAGCCGAAGTTCGTTTCCCGTGCACAGTGTCGCTTACCTTTCACAAGAAAAAAAAGGAGAGAACAAGAAGGTTTTCATTAAGTGAAAGTGTTCATTGCACAATTCATAGATAAAATAACGCACACAGCAAACAAAAGCATTGAGTTAAACGCGCGCACTTCGCTCTTATACCATCATATACTCAAGAAAAAGACATTCTTACTTCAATTTGAGTGACGCCGAGTGCACGAGCGCAAGCGGAGCCCGATTGATACTCTTCCAAGACCTTAAATGAGGCACATAGGAAGAAATCCATATCAAAATACCAAGCAATTGAGAGAGAGGTCTGCACGTCCTGTCTTGGATTGCGTGAGCGGAGGCAGGTCAAAGATAAACTCAAGACTCCAGCTTGCCTCCATGACGCGCTTCGCGGATGTGCAAACACACGACCTTTACAACACACCACAACGACCTTCTCTCGCAAACAACTCCACTTTTCTTCTGTCGTCGTTTCATCTCTTGCTTTACCTCGCCCGTAGTAGCATCAAAGCGCTCGATAGCTTTGGAGCCGCGCTTGATAGGAGGTGGTGGTGGCGGCGGCATCTGAGCACTACTCCCTGTACCGCCTCGTTTGCCCCGTGTGGAGATGATTTTGTCGCTCAAAATGTTTGAAGAAGCCAAGGAGGAAGACGGAGGGTTCGACACCACGGATACTATATTCGTGCTATAGGGATTGTCACCTTCCATGGGCAGATGCCACAGACACAGGTACCTGTGTGGAGAAACATGGCGACATTGCAAGGAAAAAAAATCTCAATTGAAAAGCACAGGACAGAGAAAGAACGTAAGTTTCTCCTAAACGTGCTATCAAAAGAAGAAGCAAAACTTGAAACCAAAGGAAGACAAACAATGGTTTGAAAGTCTCACTTGAAGTGTTGTCCTTCTAGATCGCGCTCGGGCCCTCGGTCGCCGTTCACCAAGGACGCCACCAACACGGGCTGCTGCGCTGGCTGCACCCTGAGAGCTGCACTCGTAGAGCAAGCTCTTCCATTGCTCGTGCTGTTTCCCATTCCGCCACTCCCAACCGAAGCACTTCCACTCCCACTTCCCAAATCGCCTCCTCCCTGTTGTGCAAGAGGCAAAAACTCCACTGCCGCTGCCGCCCACACTGCGCTCGCTTTTCCCAAGGTTTTGCTCTTGCGTTGGCTGTTGCCGAGGTCGTAGACGCAGCGCAAGGATTGGGCGTCGAGCAAACGCACTGACAAGCTGCACACCGCGACGATCCATCGCGGATACGCTCCTTGGCTGCCTTCTCCTTTCGCAACGGTGCCTGCATTCACTGCACTGGCATTTGCTTCCGCATCTCCACTGCTGGCCGCTGCTGTCTTAGATTCTTCATCCTTTCGTCGCGCATCGTTGTTCGAAGAAACGTGTGATGGGAAAGATGCCGCATGGTCGATCATTTGAAGGCTGTTGACCGAACAATGCCCCGGCTGCCTCTCCGCTCGTAACACGTGAAAACTGGGCCCATTGGACACATTCGCGGCTCGTGCCTTCGCCCGTGCTGCATCTGCAACTGTGCCCAGGGCCAAGAGCGAATTGGCTGCACCTGAGGATTCTTTGCTACTGGCAGTGGAAGAGTCGCTGGCATCATCAGCGCCATCGCCATCTTCATCAGCATCTTTGTTGCTTTCTTCGCCCTTACTGGCTTCATCGTCCATTGCCTCTCCGGCTCCTTCTTGGCTTACATGTGAGGCAGTAGCAGCAGCAGCTGCCTCGGACGCCGCTGCATCAGCAGCAGTAGCAGCAGCAGCCGCTGCAGCCGCCGCCGCTCCCGGCTCCACTTCCTCGCCTAGCTGCACTACAGTGTGCCCCACGTACACATAAAGCAACCCACCCACCTCAGGTTGGTCGTTGTCCCCATCGCTTGTTGGAGGAACCGACGAAGCAGCGGCAGCAGCAGCAGCAGCAGAGTGCAGCGAGTCGAAAGGAAGCGCGGCCGGGCGAAACGACACTGCAGCGGTCTCCAGACGAGCCTTGTCGACACGACTGCTGTGCAAACTGCCCTCGGGTGGCAAATCAGGGTCACGGAACAACACTTCCGCGCTAACGTCTCCAAGCAGTGCTTCGCTGTTGCTGCTGTTGCTAATGCCTGCTGCACCTCCACTCAAGAGCCAGCACTGGTTGTCGGAAGCAGCCACAAACCAACCGCCTCCAAAGAGCTCCCTTGCTGTACTAGTTGATGCACCTTCGCTAGCTCGAGGGCCCCGCGTGGGCGTTCCCCACTGCCAACGGCAGGCTATGCTAAAAGGCGTGGCATCAAAACGATAGCTCCAGAGTTGCTTGCCCTCCGCGAGACCCCAACCCACCACCAAACCGCACGGAACCCGGCTACTGCCAC
>Ga0307930_1003144_pt1 | contig 12262 bp, 15 predicted proteins | sample OrgLakmetageno46_FD_203161 | JGI IMG/M metagenome (GOLD analysis project Ga0307930, IMG submission 203161) | Saline water microbial communities from Organic Lake, Antarctica - #46 | ecosystem: Environmental > Aquatic > Non-marine Saline and Alkaline > Saline | place: Antarctica: Organic Lake... | reverse complement strand
GACACAACTTCATCTACCTCTTATTTAGTGAACTAAATCATATCGACCATGGCGGTCTTGTGTTGGTGGATGGGGTTCCCCAGTCCACCTTATGTAAGTGAACTGTAAGACCAAAGCAAGGCAGATGCCAGACCATCCTCTATAAATCGCCGTCTTCCTATGTAGCCGTTCCAGAACTCCTTGCACGTTCCAGAGAATCCATGGCCTCATGGAATGAGGTCACCTCCTTCATTTTTTCCGACTCTCGTGCTTCATGCAAATCGCTCCCATGATGTATGAACTCGCACCTGTCACCCTTAAAGCAGCCGTCTCTGGTGTTCCAAAATTTGCACAATCTGTTGAACTTAGGCCCCATTTTTTCCTCTTTTTTGAGACCTTTAAAACCACCGTCAGTAATATGCGCAAACCTGCATCTGTCGCCCATGTCACACCGCCCGATTGCTTTCCAGTTGCGACAAGGCACACCGGACACAGCTGGCTGCTTGGTCAAGTACTCGTTGCGCATGGGAGCGCGGGCAGGGCGGGCAACCGCCGACGATGAAAGATGGCGGCGTTCTTCTTGGGTAAGGTTTGCCCGGCGAACAGGCAATTCTTGGGCTCCTCTCACCTTTCCTGGGATCTTCTGGTCAGTTCCATGCACTTCGCGGTGAACACCGTCTGAGCGGCTTCGATCATGGTGTGAAGTACTTGATCGGCTCCGATCCTGGCTGGTTTCATCCAAGGGGCTTCGTTCTCGATAAGATCTCCCAAAGTGACGTTGATCTCGCCGAGAATCTCTTGAGCGGCTTCGTTCCTGTCTAGAATCTCTTGACCTGCTTGGACCCCGCCTAGGTTCTCTTGATCGGCTTCGTTCTTCCTGTCTGGAATCTCTTGACAGACTTCGATTCCGGTGTAAAGAACTCGACCAATAGTGTTCGCCCTCGAACTTCTGAGTTGTCGACGCACTTAAAAAAATCCCCGGTGTTGCATCTTCCGCGGTAAAGAAATCGCCTCGTGAAGAAGGCATCGCACGAAAGGAAGTTTCTGAAATAGCAGCAGAATTTAGCTCCGGAAAGGGGTCATCCTGAGAAGGCGGAAACCCGTCGGGGGTGCCGCTGCAGCGTTGGTTGTCATGGCGGCTGTTTGGCAGCGGAAATGGTGGGGGGTGCAAGTTTGAGCCACTCATCGATGGCAAGGCCTGGAGGCGGTCCCCTGTTGAAGTTGCCCCTTTTGACTCTCCCGGTACATCTTCAGCTGCATACGCTGCATTTTCAACCCTTAATGCCAATGGACACTCGGATGAAGAAGAGGTTGTAAACCTACTAACAGGAGTGTCCACAGAGGCAGCGCCCTGGATCCTCTCGTCATAACGAATGCCCCAAGTGTTCCAAGTAGTACGATTGCTCTTGTTTTCGTTGCTGCTGCCGAAGTCATTGGAAAAGCTCGAGGCAGAGCTGGCTGCAACCATCGCTGCAGCTTTTTCCGACGCCAGAAAGAGACTCGATAGTGAGGCACCACGTGGTAAATCATTACGATATGAACTTGTTCTATTTTCAGTATACCCCTTCGAATCGTTTTCGAAGTTTCTCGAGTGCTCACCCACTGATACTCTGCTCTCGGTGAGCCTCGTCTCCCGGCACCTTGAACAATATTGCCGAAGCTCTGCAGGGCGCACACGCAAATGAACGATACATTCGTACACATGAGAGTGTTGAACACGTGTAATTTGTCTTCATTGCATGCAACAGTACTTGCTCAGATGATGTCGCAATGTAGGACGCACACTTGGGTTCATACCATAATACAATCAACGAAATTTCAACGAGCATGCCAAAAAAGAGAAAATCCGGAGAGAGGCAAGGATGGGGACGCGAAAACAATGTTACCCGAGCTGTGGCAGCTGCAGCGAGAACAGCTCCAGTGAACCTCCAGGGTTGCCTCTCTGGGCACGTTTCGCGAACGGTGATTGTGGCCTTGATTACTACTTTTACGATGCCTTTCAAACTCGTCTTCAGTGCTCGGTCTCTTCCTTTTGGCAGCAGAGGAAGCAAAGGAGCCGTTCATATTCTGTTCGCGACGTTCGTGATCATTGATTTGTTTATGAGTCTTGCTATCACAGCCCTTTTCATCAACGTCATCATCAGATCCCAAGCTTACGGTCGTTGCTGGCAGCGGTGACTCATTCTCAGCTGCAACCCAAGTATCCGTGCTGTCCGTGCTTGCTGTTGGGCTATTACTGATCTTTCTTGCTACGACTGCGGAGGGCATTGTAGAAGTTCTTACATCGGTTGTAGAATCAGTGGTGGCAGCAAGACCAGCGTGGGGAGGAGTGGCAGTTGCAGGCTGAGTGGCAACCGAAGATGCAGCAGCAGCAGCTAAAGACGCGAGTGCAGAAATCGCAGCAGCAGGAGGTGACGTAGCGGCAATGTGGCGATGCTTTGCTGAAGAAAATTCTGCCGTAGCAGCTACTTCGTGGGGTGCTGGGAATGGCGCAGGTGCCGACGTAGTTTTTAGAGCCCGGCTGCTCGTCGACTTCTTAACTCGAGGATCCCTGAGGCTAGAGGGCACCCGGGATTTCGTGGTAACGGCAGCAGTCAGAAGACGAGAATCCGGCTGTTCTTGAACTTTCAATTGTGTTTCCCTACCCTCAGCTTGTTGATCTTTCCGCAACGAAGTTACGGCTTGAATCTGCCACGGAGCTCCGCTAATGTCTATGGCAGATGCTGCTACTGCTACAGCTGTACCGGCTGCGATGGGGGTGGCAGGACTGACTGCTGCTAGATTTCCTAATGGTCTTGCTGATGTAGATTGTACTGTTGCAGCGGAGGCTGAGTTTGTTACTGCTGTTGATGGTAATATTTTTGCCGTTGCAGATAATGAAGATTTGGTTGCAGCCGTTAGCGGTGTTCTTGCTGTCGGAGGTGTTGATTTAGATGCAGCTGTTTGAGGAGTTGCTTTTTTTGTTGAAGCTGCTATTGGCTTGATTGCAGCTGTTGGTGGTATTGTGTTTGATGCTGCAGCTGCCGTTGATGGAGTTACACTTATTTGAGGTGTTTTTGCTGTTGCAGTCGTTGTCGCTTTGGTTACCGATGAGGTCGTGCTTGAAGGCCCGCGGACAGCTTTCTTGGGAATCAGGCTGCCTACGGCTAGGCCGGCAGGCAAGCCGTCTTTGGCTGAAAGCGCCGACACCATGTTGCGATGTTGATCTTGGCGCACTTTGTGAGCTTGTGCAGCTGCTGCTGCTTTTTCGAACTGAGATAGCGTCCATTCCTGTAGAGAAAATGTTGTTCCATTGGTGCATGGAGATTAAGTGACTATGCAAATTAGTGTGTACGAAGGCGAGCGCTAGGAGAGGGGCAAGGGAGCACGGTATGAATGACAAGTTCGTCAAGGTGGGGCGGGAGGTTGCGTTTCGAGAAACACTCACCTTCGAGAGTGTAGCCCCATCTTTGGAGAACAGCAGCTCATAGAGTTTCTTTTTGGACAGATCGCCACCACTAGACCTTTTCGCTGAACTAATATCGCTGTCGCCGTCGCTATCGTCCGAGTCCAGGTCGACTTCCGAGATAGAGATCACTCGCGCCAGTTCTTCAGAGCTGCCGAATGCACCCGCCGTGAGCACGTGGCAGCCTACGCCGAGTGGTATTCGTGTTTTAGGGAAAGGTGCAGCAGTCGCCGGGTTTGCCCGTGCCTTCATGTTTGTTACGGGTGACACCAGTGATTCAGAAGGACGGCCTCCTGGATTTCCAGATTTGCCTGATGGTGAAGAAGAAGAGTTGAGAGGAGATGACGAAGACGTAGAAGAATTTGTGGTGCGAGAAGAGATTGCGTTCTCCCTAGGCATTGCTACTGCAGCCGAGCTATCCATCTGTCTTGACGGAGGCGGTGAAATCGTGGGCTGTTCTAGGCTTCTGGCGTCCTCATCTAATGAGTAGGGGCGCACTAAATTCAGCGGGTAAGTGGCAGTGAAGTTGCGTCCGACGAAGAAGAGCTCGAGCTTAATTGGCGATGGCCCCTCTCTAGAATAAGTAATTTGTTTGACGATGGCATTCCCTGCGGAAATCTTGCTAGCTTCACACCCCATGAAGAAGACGGTCTCATTCTTAGAGGGTACCCAATCACGGATGCTGCTGCTAGTACTGCTACTGCTGTTACTACTATTCTTGTTGCTTGTGCTTGTCTTTCCGTCGCTGTTGCCATTGACGTCACTTCTGCTGCTGCTATTTTTAAAGGTGGCGGTGCTGCTGCTACTGCTGCTGCTGCTTTTGCTCTTGATCTGACTGCTACTATTACTGCTTTTGCTGTTATTGCTGCTCACTGTGCTGCCGCTGCTCTTGATAACATCCTTACTCCTGGCGCTGCTGCTCTTTCCACTATCCGCTCCTGATGTTGCTTTACGTTTGATGCTCGCTTTGGGTTTTGGTTCCGTTTCTGGCGCCGATGCACTAGAAAACAAGTCACCTAGACGCTCGCAGCTCTTGCATTTAACCCTATCCTCCGGTGGCGCGAAAGACTTCACCATGGCCTTGAGCGAAAGTAGCCGTTGGTCGAAAGATCTTGCTCTGGTTGCGTACTCGATTCGGGGACTGGGGCATCCTAGTCGCTTGAGCTCTAGTTGCAGGGCTTCTTCCACGGCGGGGCTGAACTTCCCGTGAAGGCTCATCAAAGCCGGCGGCCGCTTTGAGGCATAGTCGTCGATGTACGCCAGAAAAGGGTACCGCATCGTCTTAGTGTGCACCTGTGGAACAGCGAAGAAGACGTGAGGGTACGCCGGAGAATGACGCCTCGGTTATTTAGTGTTAAAAAGATAGCGAACCTCTAGGAATAATGTGTGTAAACAAGTAAGTAACAACGGCAGACTCACCCAGTCGTACTCCTTTAGGCTGAGCGGAATGGACCCAATCTTGACCTGAATAGCAAGAGCAACATTCAGGACAAAAGCGAGACTATGAAGCAAAGCTTCTGGAAGTGGATGTCCTCGGGAACTAAGAGCTAACGAGCATATAAAGCATATAACGAACGCAATACGAAGCGAGAAACCTACACGACACGAATTCAGAGCTTAAGAGATGGCCTGGCTTGACCTTGTCTTCGTTGTACTTCTCCACTACACAAGGCCAATAGCAATTGAGTGGAGTATACTCCACCCACACAAGGGCGCCAGCTATGGGCAAGTCTTCCATTCTTATCCTTCTGAATTCAGGGTGTGGCTGTAACAATGCACGGTGTCAGCAGCCTGGTGTCAGCATTCATAAACACAAAAACGGTCGAACGACACTTCACCACACAGCTAGCGTGCTGATGAAGGCGATTTAGAATAGATCATATAGCTCGAAACGCTATCGTTCGCTACGCGTGGACACGGAGCCATAAACTGGCGAATGGCGAACAACTGGCGAAGTGGTGTGTGTGTGAGTGAGTGAGTGTGAACCGTGAAGTTGTTTTTCCATGACTTTTTTGGACCCCGACAACAAGAACGAGGAAGAGCACTGCTCTCTCTTCCTCTGTGTCCTAATGTGATAGTGATGAGTTGGAGTGTTGGAGTTGTGTCGTATCTCGGTAAGTAAGAAAATGTTAGGCCGTTCGCCCTGCACTGCCTCCATTATTTCTTTTGGCTTTTAGAAAATTGCCCGGCGTGTCTAGCTCTAATTCCTGCATGTATGAACTCGCTGGCTACTGATGACCTGTGTCTACTTCAACGATTGTGTAAGCAGTTAGGAAGGGCGGCGTAGCCAGAGCTGTTCTGGAGGAGCCTGGCATCGAATACTCTAGGAAGGAAGCATCATCAACAGCCAAGCACCTTCAATGTAGCTGAAGTTGTTATTGATTTATTAATTTTCTGCTCCTTCGCTGCCGTGACCGTGAGGAATATTTTGCACCTTGGATAGTGCTTACTAGCCTCAACGCAAGGAGTGTGCCCACCCACATTTTCAATATGTTCATGACGAATGAATTCCTTATGAGCCGATCGCTTCCATTTGCTGGCAGCAATGATGATATTACCCAGGGAAATTGTGATTTCGAGATTGAGTGGCGAGCTGATGAGGACGCCTTTACCAAACTCTGGCCTGTACCGTCAAATGCATTCAAGGGCCGTTTTGCAGCGCAGGTTTCACCCGATGAACTCTCCACGAGGCAGGCGGTGCTTGTGAATCGCCAGAGAGGATGTAATAATTTTGTAGTTGGTGTAGGCATGGCCTGGAAGAATTTCAATGCCTCTGGAGAGGAAGTGGGTTGGTTAGACAGTGTCGCGATAGCAAAAGATAAACGAGGCTGCGGCCTTGGGCGTCTGCTCGTCGCTGCGCTGCTAGACCGACTGCATGGTAGGATGCAACCTTCGTTACGGCCAATTTACCACTATTAAAGATTGGTATATCAATAAAGTTTTTTCTTGTGTGTCAGAACTCGGCCACCGTGAAGTTTACCTGCTCGTTCATGCAGACAATTTGGCCGCAGTGTCATTGTACCTCAGCTTTGGCTTTGAAGCGGTTTTGGAGGACGCAGACGAAGTGGCGCAGTGGCAAATCCTAGAAGTAGCGGCGCACGATTCCTATGCGACCTCCATTTTGAAGCGCGAGGCAGAAGCGGTCCCACATATTTCTGACAGCGGCGCGGCTTCGCTTCAAGGAGACACGGTAGTCGAGGCCATCAGCAGAAATGATTGGTGGGCTGAAGCATTACGCGTCCGGAGTGCAACGCTATCACACAATCCAGACGAATTTTTCACTGAGGTAAGCAGTCCACGCGTAGTTGGCGGGTGCTAATCGTGAGCTCCCTTTGGTGTGCCTGTCTATGTCGTGCTTGGCATTTCTTGTAGTCGTTCTTTTTTTTCAAGGATCTCAATTGACATGGGAAATGTGTGCTTCCTTGATCAATCAGGCCTCCAAGTGCTTCGCCATTTGCGGTCCTGCAGCTATCATCTATGCATCGGCACTCGTTTCTGGTCGCGGATTTGAAACTCCGTTGACACTTCAAGAGGCTAGTGCACAATCACTGCCACCGCATAGCACTTTCGAATCAACTTTTCAGCGCTTTTGTCACAAGCGCACGCTCTTGGCTGCTCAATCGAAACGGCAGGGGACTGCAGTTGCCATTGCCGATTTACAACAGCTCGAGCACGGTCATTCCACCCTTGAATCTTTCGAAGAGACTTCGCAGGAGACAGCAGCGCTGTGTGCACTGTGCGACTTGCACTTGTGCTGGCATCTTGTCGACCAGCTGCAGTTTGCTGACCCAAATATCTTCACTCAACAGGAGACTTTCTCAAGTCGCTTCTGTAACTTGCCGAGTCTAATTCAAATCAGTTTTTCTCCAGTCGCAGGGGGCGACCTGTGTTGTACCCCTCAGGCCATCGAATGGATGCTCACTAAAACATGCGGTTTGATGGTACGTGCCTCAACTTGGGTACACGATTCTACCACGCTCGAAGAGTGCTTGCTGTTAAGCGCTGCAGATAAGATGAGCGAAGGCATTCAATCAATCAGCCGCAGTGTACTTCTCGTTGGAAAGAGCTGCGATGAATGCTCGCCAGGAAAGAAATGTTGCGGGGGATTTGACACTGAAGTTGACCCAGTCCTCGACCTCTGCTTGGATCACTGGTTCGTAATATCTGATGTGATTGAAAATGCAGGCACAAACATGGGTTCAGCGGAGCCGCGCCGCTTCTCCAGTGATGCGTGGAACTTCACTGGCAACGGTGGCGCAAAGATACCACTCGGAGCACCCACGGGCTTAACGGCAGAAGTACTTCGGGATGAATTGAGCATCACCTATGTGCTTGTCGCTTATACATGTCGATGAATTTGTCAATCCTGCCATTATCGGAAGGGTAATTTTTAGTGAAGGAGTAGGTGGATTGTACTATTTCTTCTTCGTAATGAACACCCGCGTTCAATTGAGCAAAAGCGCGGACCGAGGGGAAACTATATGCTAACAAGATAAGCTGATGGGAGGATATAATACTCCTCAATTGCAAAGAAACAAGAAGCATTAACTGAACAGGAAGCAAGGAGCCACAAATAGCACATTTACATTTAGGTACGGATTACGGAACTGTGGAGAATAGAATTCCGAGCGATCTTTACTTAATCGCCTCAGGGCCTCAGGGGCGTTTTGGTTGCTTCCTCCTCTTCGGTGGGAACTGTTTTTCCCCTCGGGAACTTAAAGCGTGGTTCATTTTAGACCCCCGTTAGCACTCTCTTTGCCGCCCAAGAATCCGTGATCTGTCAGTTAACTTTGTTCGAGCTGTGCTGGACTCCTGCTATTAATGCCAGTAATTCCGCTGTCTCGGGTTATGTGTTGAAATTAAATGTTCCAAATCTGCAACTAAGGCCTCTATAGGCATGTGCCAAAAGCGGCCGTGTATTTGCCCAAGTCATTGGCCGATACGGGTTGGATACGGGGGTGCTTTCTCGCAAACACACGGCGCCTTGCAACATCGGCTTTTTGGAAGCCAAAGCCATTTCCAAATGGGGTCGCGCAGTTGACTGGGGATGGAATCGAAGACCATCCGCTCAATCGGAAATCAGGGAAATAATAAGCTGAAACCGGGAAAGAACGCCGCCTTATTGATCAGCTTCATGGCTTTACGTACGAAATTCCATTTCTTGCATACCTAGTACGTTTCTGTTTCTACTTCCGTATGTCCGTGTTTTCACGTAAAATCAACGATATCTCCTTAGTAGAAGAAGAAAACTCGAGAAAGCTCTTCTTGTGTTCTTGTGGTGACATCATCGTATCATCGTGTGATGGATGGATGACAACAGAACTGAGTTACGGAGCTCAGAAGCAGCAGCTAATGACCTCATAGCATTCGTACAAAGCAAAGCAAATATATTCGTTTCCCTCACGCATCCTTTTAAAAAGAGTTAGAGTCGAGCAACCTATAATTTCGAACAAGTTATATTTTCCGCACTTTCAAGGTTGATTTGCATTGGAGCACGCCTTCAGCAAGGCAATCGGAACAAATTCAGGAGCAACATTTGAAACAGCCAGCTCTTTTCTTCTATTATGGCGCCAGTACTTAACCTTGCAAAGATTAAACAGAAACTAAAGGAATGCGGACTTTCAACCACTGGCAGCAAGCATGATCTAACGTTGCGCTTAGAGGAGGTGCAGAATACTACTGAAGCTCCTAGGCAGAATATCTCCCCAACGAAGATATCTCAAGAGAATTTGACGACTCCCGTTGAGCGTTCAACCCGGCCACAAGAAGCAACCGAAGAATCAAAAAAGCGCAGCGCCCGCGAGCACCTCGATGGTGTTGAAAAATTCTCCAAAACTGCGTCAACTCGGCGTGAGGAGCTATTCAAATCTCCTTCTTCGCAGTCTGCCAGTGAAGAAACGGATGAACAAACTTACCCGATACAACGACATCTGAACAAGCACATTTATTACACCGAGCTTGGGCAAAGTAGTAAAGTAAATGAAGAACAATCGGTTCTATTTGACTTTATTGCCAGTGAATGTAGGCTTCCAGCGGACCTTTCCGTGAACAAGCGCTATGGCGCCAGCCGCAGCGGCCTGAGCTACGAAGAGCGTGCGATCGCAGCATACGCACATGGCCTGCTGGAAAATACCTCCCTTTCTAAACTTGCAAAAGAAGTCCAACCTGCTGTGCGAAAAGCATTTGTGAACAACGATTGTACTCATGCTGCTGCTCTTGTCACCGAGTGTTTATGTGTCGATCCTCAAATAGAGTACGATAAATGAGAGCAACCGAATCTGCACGTAATTTGCGCGTGTCATCTCGGAGTCATTTCCACGAATGCACACTTGCGTATTCTTTATGTCTCAAGAAGCCCACACCAATCAGAATAACTTCAGTGATTTATCCAAAATCTTGCACATCTGAATGAGATCACTAAAAATATATACTCTCGTTCGCAGAGCGGAATGCGATTCCTAATCGCGGCTGACATCGCCACCCAAGCACTAAGCAGGACGCTCGCGTGGCGAGCTGAATGCAAGCGGTCCGAGCTACGGATCCAAACAGAGGAACTTTAGGATGTCCCAGGAGAATGGTTTCTCTACGCACAAGAGAGTGCTGCCTGAGAGAGCACCAATATCTAGTCTAGTCTAGTCTAGTTAATACTCCCCAAAATACAAAGAAACACCACTGTGGCAAATAGCAACAGAAAAATACCATCACTTCCATGGCCACTCGGGCATGTGCGCCTGAATAGCTTCTTAGGTCTAGTTTGCAGGTCTAGTTTGCTTTTCTTCTCTACCTGTTAGTCTTCTAATTCCGGCCCTTCGGGGCCTGTCTCAAAAATGGCCACTCGGGCATGTGCGCCTGATTAGCTTCTTAGGTCTAGTTTGCAGGTCTAGTTTGCGCTGCTTTGCTTTTCTTCTCTACCTGTGAGTCTTCTAATTCCGGCCCTTCGGGGCCTGTCTCAAAAATGTAACCTTCAGAACAAGTCTGACTGGGCTGAGTGTTCTTTTGCGTAATGCAATTGTAATCATTCTCTCTCGAGGTGTCCTTCAGCCGCCAGGCATCAGGAGGTTTGGGAATGGAGTGAGTCAGCTGTCTCCACTTCGACCTGTCCTTGGCAATGGCGATCCACTCATCGAAATCCTTCGAAATGCCCTTACTGTTGAGCGTGTTCTCCAACGTCCTGCTCCAAGTCATCTGTGGACAACCAATCGGTCGAGAATGCGATACCCAACCAGTCAGTAACTGCCGTGGCGCCCGGCTCATGGGCATACAATATCCTATACCTGATATATGCACAATACAGTGTATTTACTGAAAAAACAAAGCACAAGGCATTAAAACGCACAACCACCGAGTTCTTACCGAAGTGTGCTGACGTTGCACCAAACAGGCTGCTAGGGCCCGCTCTGCTTTGCTCATAGTAGTACCAAGCCACCCGGTCAAGTTTCCTCTTCCGAGAAAATATTGGCTACAGTTACGCAGAAGCCTATGCGCCATTTAATAGAATCAGGCCAATTCCTCGACTTCCGGTAGGAGACGAAAATAATACGCAAAATCGAGGGAAGTGCGCTAGCATAATTATTACTGGCACGCCACTGGCGGACTGGTGGGCTGGCGGGTGGCCACTCTTGCTGTGACACGAGTGCAAAAAAAATAGTGATTGCATCATTTGGGTGGGGATAAAAGCAAGGAAACGACTCACGAGTTCGACAGGAATAGGAAGTGCGGGAATGAATTAGATATATACAACCAGAACCTGTACTTGAGTATCAAAAACGTCAGTTCTTGTATACAAACTGAAGCCACCTGCCGCAGAGGTTCAGACAATCACCTGATACGGGAGAAGCCGCTTCATTTCGTGAGGCAAACGGAAGAAGTGACAGTGAGGACGACAACGCAAGTGGCGCCGGTTGTGATCCACCTGATGGCAGTCGATATTTGGGTTGGGGGTTCCTCATTCCCTTTCCTCCAGGCTATTACCCGGTGAATAACGGTTTGAAGGGTATATTGGAAATTGGTTTACGCTGTCGTAGTCCACCTATGCGACCATAACTATAGTTATGGTCGCATAGGTGGACTACGACACGCCCCACCCTAAGCAGAAGCACAGCATAAATGGTCTCAAAATACAGAGGAGAATCACAGAAATCTCACACGCAAACATAACGAACCATAACGAACTCATAACCAATAAGCATTTTAAGTAAGACCGCGAACTCAGCATGCGTCTTGCCCACAGACATTTTCGATTAATCGAAGCAAAGATTTACATCCAAAGAAATAAAAAATATATTCATAACAATTTAATAATTAATATTAATTATACAATAAAAATTTTACTTAATGTGTCACCTGTCACCGATGTCACCCGATTTCAAAAGTTTTCTCAGGGAAGGCAAAATAGAAATACTTTGGTTTTTGCGGTGACATCGGTGACATGGTGACATTTATGTAAGATTTGTAAGTAAACAATACACTTAGGGGCATTATTCATTTTACATGTGATGGCATTTCATATTAAATCTGAGAATATAGTAGGAAATTGAATACATAATTAAAAATAAAATTATACATTAAATTATTATATTACTTAATGTGTCACCTGTCACCGATGTCACCCGATTTCAAAAGTTTTCTCAGGGAAGGCAAAATAGAAATACTTTGGTTTTTGCGGTGACATCGGTGACATGGTGACATTTATGTAAGTTTGGTATTTGTATTCCATCTATTGACTTTTTTTTCGCTTCAATACTTACACATATTCTAAAACATTTATTCTACAATTCATCGTCTTTATATATTCTTCTCGTTATTTTTTTCGTTTTCTTATTCATGCTATCATAAAAT
>Ga0307930_1003142_pt1 | contig 12266 bp, 7 predicted proteins | sample OrgLakmetageno46_FD_203161 | JGI IMG/M metagenome (GOLD analysis project Ga0307930, IMG submission 203161) | Saline water microbial communities from Organic Lake, Antarctica - #46 | ecosystem: Environmental > Aquatic > Non-marine Saline and Alkaline > Saline | place: Antarctica: Organic Lake... | reverse complement strand
GTCCACAAATATGACAACCATCTATTTCATAGAACATTTTCGGATCATTCGCAGACTCATAAATTTCTCTACCCATTGAAATAGGAACAGTTTCATCTTCATTACTATGAATAACAAGAACTGGTTTATTAAATTCCTGAATGGAGGAAACACCACTGTATATTTCCTTTACCATTACTTTTCCAAAAAAGCCAGCTGTTTCTTTTCCAATTGCCTTGTGAGATGAGAAAGCTCCCTCAATCACAACTCCATCTATTTTGGATTCATTTTGTTCGGCAACAACAGCTGCTAGATGTCCACCCAAAGATTGACCATATACAACAAGCTTGGTGTTTTTGATGTCATGTCGAGAAACCAAATAATTTAACGATGAATTTCCATCAATTAATACATTTTTTCGAGTTGCTTTACCTTCTGAGAATCCAAATCCACTGTAATCAATAATAAATACCTGAAAACCAAAATCTAATAAAGGAACCAAAGATCGGTGTTGATCTATAATTGAACCAGCATTTCCATGGAAGTGGAGTAGGGTGGTTTCTGGGTTTTGACTTTTAGATTTCATCATCCAACCATTGAGCATATTTCCATTTTCGCTTTTGAATATTACACTTTCTATAGTGTAACCTAAATCTAAAGTGTCTTTGTTGCCATCAAGAAAATAAGGTTGGAAATTTGTTGAATCGATTTTAATGTTAATTGTATCATCGGGTGAGTTTATTGTAATGTTTTTTGCTTCAGCGGGTATTTTTGTTGGATATAAAAACATACTATCAAAGCTACAAGAGGAGAGTAGCGAGAAGAGTGAAATTATAATAGTAATTAGTTTCATAAGTTTTTGTATGGTCTAAATTCTAAAATAAACATAATTTGTATTCTGCTAAACTACGATTTAAAACAAGCATAACGGAGTATTTGGAGTTTTCTTGCAAAGTCTACTTAGACATACTTTTCAACTCAATAGGAACCATCAATGAATAGGATAAAATCTAAATCGAGCAAGAACTAAGTCTTTAGGTCTGTCATCCCGTTGGGATTTGTTTGATTCTTCTGTACTTATAACCAATGATTATGTCCTCGGTTAACACATGTCGTCCAACAGCTGGCGGACTTTTTGAATAAGCAATACTTTAATGATTAACTACAAATTAATAGTGTATTTACCGCTCAAATCACCCTTCCTTTTTTCTTTTCTTTCTTCTTTGCTTAACTCCGAGAATCTCTGCTAACAAAGAGTAAGAAACAGAGTGAGAATGAGCAATAAAATTCCTTGAACCTTCCACACCGTTAACCATAATTAATTAAACTTAATCTTCCTCACCTTTCGCCTCATTCTCTTTAATCGCCGCTTCTCTATACTTCAATTGCATTCCATAAAGGAAGTTTCTCAAAAACTGATCATTACATTTTCTGTATTGTCTTTGTGATGGATTGCGAAAGAAAGCACTCAATTCGTGTTTACTTACACGCATGTTTGCTAAATCTAAAATACTAAGTATTTCTACATCGTTTAGATTCAAAGCAATTTTTAGTTTTCTAAAAACGATATTGTTGTTCAAATTGTCTTCTGGTCGCATTGGTGTACCGTCCTTTTTACCGCGTTTTTCATTAATAAATCCGTTTAGAAATGTAGCCAATTCTTTGTCTTCCATTTTAACATAAGAATCCTCATCTTCTTTTTTTAACCAATCGCAAACCTGGGAGCGTGTTGCTTCAAATTCCACAAGAGAAAAGATATCCTTCATTTTATCGTCGTTGTATTCAAAAGCATAGCGTATTTGTCGTAAAATATCGTTGTTCGTCATGTTTATCTAATTTTATTGTTTTGCATTCATTATCTAATTTTAAATCCTTTTTAAACGTTTAAAAATATTTAAAATCACATCGTTTCATTCATTTATTCATTCTCTACATAAAGGAATACTTTTAATTTCCCTAAGGTTGCAGGTCCAATTCCCCGAACCTGTGTCAGATCTTCTAATTTATTAAAACCTCCTTTATTGTCTCTGTATTCTATAATTGATGCTGCCGTTTTTGGTCCAACTGAAGGAATAAGCGTCAAATCATCAACTGTTGCTAAATTTAAATCCAAAGGAAATAATCCCTTCATTTTTTGCGCATCAGGAGTCAATACTTTTGTATTAATAGAATCTGGAAAAGCCCACATCCCTCTTTTTTCTTCTTTTGAAGTTTTCTCAGCCAATTTAAAACTCAATATAGAATCTTTCTGCTGTCGGTTATAAAAAGAGTAGGAGGCATGCCCTGAAGCAATCATTTCATTATTAACTTGAATTAAACGGGACTCTTTTTTTGCTGTAATATATGCAGAATAACGACTAAATCGATGAGAAGGTATTTCATTTCCCGCGCTTACTTTTAATTGCGTATCTTTTATTAAGTCTCGTAAATAATTATTTGCTTCATCGGAATAATAGAAACTAGAATCTTTGTGTCCAGCCCAAGACCTAGGAATATTAACACCTAAAAGTTCGACTGGATAATAAACATTGGTTTGCAGTTCTATTTCTATACTGCCATTTCTACCATAACGAAAGTTTTGATACCAAATAGAAGTATCAATTGCTGGAAAACGATGATAACTCAAACCTTCTGCACGGTTCATGACACCTTTAAAATCTTGTAAAAATTGATTGGCTATTTTATTGTCATAGATCATTAAAATATTTTCATCGTTTGCTATTTCAGCTGCTGCAGAAAAGTTGTAAGACCCTACAATCGTTAATGCTTTGTGTTTTTCTGGATACTGGTATTGCGCATCAAGAATCATTGTTTTGGCATGTAGTTTTCTCACTTCTTTACCAGCCATTATTTTTCTGTTTCCAAAGTTCATTTCAGGTTGTGCCCAAATTTGATTATTGTTTCTATAGCGTGCATAAAAAGCGGGGTCAATCACACCTTCTAAATTGATTTCACCACGCCCTGACCTATCAATTAATGCCTCACTTATTGGAATATTTGGACTGATTGCAAAAGCTAAGAAATGAACATCATGAATTGCATAATCATTTATTAATTCAGTTATTCTATTAGAAATACTTGGTTTTGTTTTGTCCCTGTCCATTGGTCCAAAGTAAGCTTCTACTTTAATATCATTTACGAAATGTCTATTTTTAGAAACATTTCTTTTATCCTTATGAAAGCGTGCTTTATTTGCATTGGGGATTTCGGTATCGCTTCCCCACATTTGTTGAAATTCCTCTCCGTAAACGCTTGTTAACCCGTTGTCTTTTATGATTAAAATAACATTCGTATTCCAAGGTCCGGTGTAGGTGACATTCATCGAGCCAGTCCATAAATAATCATCCTCGGGATCTTCATTGAATAAATCAAAAACAGCAAATTTATGGTGCATATTCGCTCCCGAATTAGGCAATCTTTCATAGAGTTTTACAATCTGTCCGTCAGGTTGATAAATCGTACCACTGTCATCAATATTATAAATTCCAGCAGCACGCAAAGTATCCCACATTGGTTGTGTAAATCTTGGTGCGTGATTTCTGTGAATAATATCCGTGATTACACGAACCCGAACTCCGCGCCTGGCAGCATTTGCAAGTGCGTGACCAACACGCATGTTTTGCAAATCATAGGCCACTAAATCAATACTGACTTTTGCGCTGTCAATGCGGTCAACAAGTGGTTGTATCAAGTCATATAAATCTATTGACTGATTTCCGGGCAATGCAAAACTGTGATCTGCTGTACTGTTAAAATAAACTTTTATCCATTCTACTTTACTCGTATCATTTTTTGCTGCTATCACAACATTTGTGGATAGGAGGTAGAGTATAAAAAGCAGTTGTTTCATCTTAAAAGTCTAATTTTTCAATCCTATCATTCCTCAAAATTGGAATAACGTCCATTTGATTTGGTGTAAGACAGAATTTTATATCTTCATTCAAATTTAATTTTTTTAATCGTCTTCTGTGTGAACTTGCTTTTAAGAAACCGAAATAATTGTCTTTAGCTGCTAAGAAAAGATATTTAGCCGCTACTGAAGAATCTTCATTTGATGTAAACTTCCCCGTTTTAATTAAAGACTCCGCTATTGTTCCAGCACATATGGTATCTTCTAAATTGAATTTGTCTTTCCAACCAGAAGCTAAGCACAATACATTTTTATCTTGTAGAATTAACCAATCACAAAGATAATCTATGTTTGTCAATGCTCCAATAACAACAGTAGGGGCGTCTTTTGCAATATTAATTGCACGTGTTCCATTCGTTGTGGAAAGCACAATATCTTTCCCCTTTAGTTCCGGTTTCATATAACTGTATGGAGAGTTTCCAAAATCGAAACCTTCCACAATTTCACCTTGTCTTTCCGCTCCCACGAGATAGCCTTTTTCCTGATATTTTTTGGCTTCTTCAATCGCAGAGACAGGAATCACACTGTTCACGCCATTGTGAATTGCTGAACATATTGCCGAAGTAGCACGAAGAACGTCTATAACTACCACGATATCAAAACGACCTTTGAAATATTCATAGTCGGCTGGAGTGTAACAAACTTCAATTAATTTTTTCTGCATCTTGCGAATTTAATGATTTTCTCTAATTGTTTTAATCAATAGTATAGATAATGCACTTAAAAGTTGATGTTAAAACATTAAATCGAGATTATTTTTAAGATTATATTAAATAATTCTCTGTAATTCGAATAAATCATCTGTAAAACACCCATTCTTATTCATGTTAATACTCTGTAATTCAATGGATTTTAATCTTCTATTGAATTGAAACTATTTCAATAGACCGTATGCTATGGATTTATTCTTTTTTTAGCGATATTTGTAAGTTAAACAATGAATTTAAACGTTCTGTGTAACTGATTCTACATTATGGCGTTCTATACAAATAAAATGAAGCATTTTTTCTCAATTTTCACTTTTCTGATCGGTTCAATTGCCTTTACTTTTGGGCAAGACATAACTTATGATGGAAAAGTCTCGGATATGGATTCTCAAAAGTCACTTGCTGGAGTTACTGTTAAGGTTACTTCAGGCGGTTCGACGATAACAAGCACAGCCTCTTCTTCAAATGGAGATTACTCTGTAAATTTTTCTGCTGGAAAAAAATACACAGTGAAATATTCAAAATCTGGCTATGTTTCTAAAATAATTACTCTTGATGTAACCCCAGTTATTGCTGAGGATATGCCAGCAGGTGGTAAGATCTTTCCGCCTATTAATTTAGATTTATTTGCGGAACGTCCAGGAGTTGACTTCTCTTACTTAGAGACACAACCTGTTGTGCAATGGTCATTGGATGGAGATCGAATGAGTTACAATAGGGGGCAAATGATGCAAGTCAAGAAGAAAATAGAAAAGAATCTTGAGGAGGCAAAAAGTATATCTAGAAATGCCGATGCTGATTACAATAAACTGATAAAAGAGGCCGACAAATTATTCGCAGAAGAAAAACTTCAGGAAGCACTAAACAAATACATTTCTGCATTAAAGATTCCTGGGAAACAAAAAGAAGCACATCCGAATGCTCAATTAATGAAGAGTTACTTCAAAAGAAAGAAGAAGATGCATTGGCTTATCAACAAGAGAATCAAGCTTACTTAAATCTCATCACTGCAGCTGATAATTTTGCTGAAAGTAAAGATTACGTCAAAGCAACTGCTAAATATAAAGAAGCAATTGCAATGAAATCTGACGAGCAATATCCGAAAGATAGAATTGCTGACTTGAAAAATGAAATTGCTAACGCTGCCAAAAGAGATGAGTATGATAAATTGATAAAGAGAGCAGACGGATTCTATAATCAAAGTAGTTTACAAGCTGCCCGAGATTTTTATGAGCAAGCACTAGAGGTATTGCCTAAAGAAGAATATCCTCAAAAACAATTGGATCTTCTTAGTGGTAAGCTTGATGCACAGAACGCTATTAAGGAGCAGAAAGATAAGTATAACAATGCCGTTAAAGAAGCCGATGATTTTTATAGTGCGGAAAACTATGTACAAGCAATTGAAAAATATAAAGAAGCGCTAGAATTTGAAAGTGCTGCGACTTACCCTCCAGGGCGAATAAAAATGGCGCAAGATATTATTGATCAAAAAGCTGCAGAAGCTAAAAATAAGGCGTCATTTGATAAATTAGTTTCTGAGGCAGACGCTCATGTAACTGCAAAAGAGTTTGAAACTGCAGTTACTAAATATACTGAAGCAATTGCTTTAATTGAAGATGCAGTCGTTCAAACAAAACTGGATCAGGCGAAACAATTATTGACAGATCAAAAGAATAAAGAGGAGCAGCAAAAACAAATTGAAGTTTTGATTATAAGTGCTCAAGAGAAAATGGGCAATGAATCTTATGCTGGAGCAATTGAAGATTTTTCAGCTATTTTGGTAATGAATCCTACGCATCCAGAAGCAATATCAGGAAAGAAAAAAGCGGAAAATTTATTGGCAGATAAGCAAAAAAAGGAAGCGAAAGATACGCAATTCAATGAATTAGTTGCGGCAGCAGACAAAGCATTCGCTGCAAAAACGTGGCAAGAAGCAAAAACCAAATACATTGCTGCGAAAGCTGTTTATGCCGATAGAGAGCATGTAAACAATAGAATTATTGAAGTAGAAGCGAAGATTGAAACGGCTAACCTGAATGATGAAATTAGTAATTTAATGACGCGTGCGAATGAAAAAGTAACTGCAGAAGACTTTACTGGAGCAATTACTGACTTTGATGCTGTTTTGAGTTTAAAAGCAGATCATTCTGACGCACTTACAGGTAAGAAAAAAGCAGAAGATTTATTGGCAAAGAAGGAATCTCAAAAAGAAAAAGAAGCTAAATTTAATGAGGCTGTCGTTTCAGCAGGTGCTGCGTTTGATGCTGAAGAATGGGAGAAAGCCAAAGAAAACTACGTCGCTGCAAAAGCAATTTTCGATGATAGAGAACACGTAAATTCGAGACTTAATTTGGTTAAATCCGCTATTCTGAAAGCAAAAGCTAAAGAAGCAAACTTAGCGAAGATTCAGGTTTTATTGGATGAAGCAGAAGCTTTGAAACCAGAAAATAAATGGGCTGACGTAATTATAAAGTATGAAAAAGCTTTAGCATTGGATGAAGAGCGCGCTGATATTACAGGAATGCTTGATGCTGCAAAAGCGAGCAAGAAAGCGAGGGAAGCGCAACAATCTCAAGAAGCAAATTCGGCTCAAATTCAAGTTTTATTGGATCAAGCAATAGCATTGAAAACTGATAATAAATGGAAGGAAGTCATTCAGAAATATGATCAAGCTTTAGCAATCGACAATGAAAGAAAAGATGTTTCAGACCTACTAGCAGCAGCGAAAGTGAGTAAAACCACTTACGAAGTACAATTGGCGAAAGAAGAAACAGATGCTCAGATTCAAGTTTTATTGACCGAAGCAGAAGCGTTAAAGCCAGACAATAAGTGGACAGAAGTAATTCAAAAATATGAAAAAGCGATTGATTTAGATGGTGAACGAACAGATGTTTCAGAACTACTTACTGCAGCAAAAGAAAGCAAAAATACTTGGGATGCAGCGCAATCTCAAGAACAGCAAGAAGCAGAATTTAATGCAATTGTAGCGGAAGCTGATGCAGCATTTGGAAAAGAAAATTGGGAAACTGCTAGAGATAAATACCTCGCAGCAAAAGCAATTTTTGGAGACAAAGAACATGTAATCACAAGAATTTCTGATGCAAATGCTAAACTTGCAAGTTTACAAACAAAAGCTGATAATTCTGCGAAAATTCAAACACTAGTAGATGAAGCGGAAGTTTTAAAACCAGATAACAAGTGGGCTGAGATAATTCAAAAATATGATCAAGCACTAGCAATCGATGAGGAAAGAAAAGATATTTCGGATCTCCTAGTAGCCGCAAAAGAAAGTAAAAAGGAATGGGAAGCAGCGCAAAGTCAAGGTCAAGAATTTGATAACTTGAAGCAGGCAGGAAATGAATTATTAGCGCAAGAGAAATGGAACGAGGCAAAAACAAAATACAATGCAGCACTTGAAATAAATACAGATGCTGAGATAGATGCAAGTCTAGCTATTATCCAAGAAAAATTAGCAGCAGAATCAGAATACAATGCTAAAATGGCGGTTGCAGAAGGATTTGCTAAAGACGCAAAATATGAGCAAGCAATTGCTAGTTTTCAAGAAGCATTGAATAGTAAAGTAGAAGATGCAATTGCAAAAAGTCGCATTAAAGATATGCAACAGGAAATTGATGCTTTAGCACAAGCGGAAAATAAAAATGCCAATTATGATAAAGCGATGAGTCTTGGTAAATCAGCTTTTGAAACTAAAGATTACGCGGCTGCAGTTAAAGCATTTGATGATGCCTTAATTGAAATTCCAAATGATACGGAAGCTACACGATTGAAAAATGAAGCCAAAACTAAAATTCAAGGACTTCTAGCAGAGGAAGGGAAATACAATGGATTTATTGAATCTGCTTTGGCTAAATATGATGAAGCAATAACGGCTGGAAATAGCATTGCAAAATTAAAAGAAGCAAAAGTCATTTTTGAATCTGCACAGAACATTCGTCCAGAAGCTTCTTTACCACAAAGAAAAATTGTGGACATTGATAACTTATTGCGTAAAATAGAAGAAGAGGCTGCTTCTGATAACGAAGCTGCCAAGACTAATAAACTATACCAAGATCAATTGGATTTGGCTTCTGTTGCAGCACAAAATAATAATTACGAAAATGCTATTAACTATTTAAAGGAGGCACAGAAAATAAAACCAGAAGAGGATTTTCCAGCGAAAGGGATTGAAAAGTTCCAAGCGATTATAGATAGTGCAGCAGATCAAAAAGACCTAGCAGCAAATTACAATGCAGCGATTCAAAAAGCAGATTTAGCTTTTGACAATAAAGAATATGAAAAAGCATTGGCTTCTTATAATTTAGCGCTGACATTAAAAGAAAGTGATACTTATGCCAAAGATCGATTGGATGAAACACAACAGATACTTGATAATATTTTAAAAGCGAAAAGAGCAAATGAGTCAATAAAAGAACAGTTCAATCAGTTAATTGCTGAAGGAGATAAGCTCTTTAATAGCGAGGAATATGCTAAGGCGATATCAGTTTATGAAAAAGCAATAAGAATTGAAGAAGATGACAAATATGCAAAGAAACAAATTAAATTAAGTATTGAGAAAGCAAAAGCACAAGCAGAAAAGACTAAAGATCTGAGCTATAACCAATTTATTTTTTCGGCAGATAAATATTTCAAAAGTGAAGAATATAACAATGCTAAAAATGAATACGAGAGAGCACTGAGCATAAAGAGAACGGAGCAATATCCAAAATCTCAATTGGCAAAAATAGAAGCAATCAATAATGCAAATATTAAAGCGCAAGGTAAAGTTGGATATTTGGGAGAACCAACCAATATCTCAATTTTAGAAGGTGCAGCTTTGCTTCAAAAAGGACAGATCCAAAGAGAACAAATAAAGCAAAATGCTGTAGCCAATCGTTTAAATAAATTTGAAGGAGAAGAAGAAGAGCGTTCTTTAAATGATTATGGAGAGCGGGTAGCATTCGAAAATGAGGTTGAATTCATTCAAGACAAAAGAGGTCAATCGAATTTATCTGAAATTGAAACGAAAAGACAAATTGCAAATGAGGTAGATGAACAATTATTTGAATTAGAGAAAGACGCAGCAGAAATGAGTAGGTTTAAGAAAGGTGATTTATCGCGTACATCGCAAGAATTGGTGCTAGCAAATGATGATTTTGATCAAGAAAACGCCGATTATAGAGCCTTACACAAAGATGCAATTGAAGAGATTAAAGAAATCGAAAATAATAGAAATATTATGAATGATACTGAATCTGCTCATAATAATGTGAAGGTTACAGCAACAAGCAAACAACTGGTTGAAATTAGTTCACAGAACAATTCTTATGTTGATGTTAGCGAAGAGTACAACAGTGTCGTAGAAATGCAAGATGAGGCAATTTTAGCTGAAATAAGAGTTGCAGAATCAATGTCAGAAAAAGATATAATTCAAAAACAATTAAAAGAGGACATCATTGTATACGAAGCCGAACTTCAACGAAAATTGTCAGAAGAGGCAAGTGAAGTTCACCAAGAACAAATTAAAATTGATGAACAACTGACAAGTGCACAAAATCAATTTATAGATGCCCAAGAAGGTAAAGATGATGCAAGATTATTGGCTGTTGAGAAACTAAAAGAAATAGATCAAGAACGGTTGAATCAAAATGAGATTAAATCAAACGAAAAAAGCAATAGAACGGAGGAAATATATCTTGAAGTAGAAGAGATTAAAACACTTCAGACAGAGAAAAATATTCAGAATGTTAAAGATTTGACTATCGTAGAAGAGGATGTAAAAAATCGTTTAACAGCATACGGAGAAGCAAGTCAAAAACGAGAAGATGAGAAGGTTATCGAAAAACAAGAAACACAAAAATATGTAGACAGTTTGGAGAACAATAGCATAACCATTAATGAAACGGTAGCCAATACAATTGGCGATGATTATCCTGAAGGAGTATCGCAAGAAAATTATGTACGTGAGGATAGTCAAGGTATTCCAATTAAAATTGTAACACGAAGAATTGTAGTTACAGATGGAAGAGGAGAAGTGTACATTAGAACACAAACAAGTAGTGGTTTAACTTATAGTAAAAACGGTGGAGCAATCACAGAACAAAATTGGATAAATGATACAGAGAACGCAAATTTGGAAAAATACTACTAGATTTTTTTTTATTGGAGTATTGTCGTTGTTCTTTTTAGCATGTAGCGCTAATGAAACAGAAGCCCCAGATAAAATAAAGAACGCAAAGTACTTTAAAAATACCGAAAATGCATGGTGGAGCAACGAGAAAACGATTGCTGGAAATGCTTTAGGAACTACCTTTGTTATCAAAACAAGTGATGATTCATTGCTAACAAATCCAAAAGAAATTGATAATTTAATAGAAGCATTCAATCTAGAATTGTCGACTTATGTTCCAAATTCGTTAATTAGTAAATTCAATGCTACTGACACTATAATTGATTTGAATACGACAGCTTACTTTAAAAAGTGTTTTGAATTAAGTTACAAAATATTCAAGGAAACAGATGGCGCTTTTGATCCGACAGTTTATCCTTTGGTTAATTTATGGGGATTCTTTAAAGATATTAAAGTTGCACCAACCGATAGTGAAATAGATAGTGTACTGACTTTTGTTGGACTTGACAAACTTACTTATAAATATGAGAAAGGAATTTTGAGTAAGAAAAATGAACATTTTCAATTGGTTTTTAATGCCATCGCAAAAGGTCAGTGCGTTGATGTTGTGGCAGATTTCCTAGATTCAAAAAGTCAAAACAGTTATTTTATAGAAATAGGCGGTGAGATCAGAGTTAAAGGATTAAATGGTGACGGAAAGAAGTGGGTAATTGGAATTGACGAGCCAGTTGAATCTAATACTGGACTTGATAGTGCGAATCATCGCCGATTAGAAAACTACATCCAGCTGACTAATAAATCTGTGGCTACATCTGGAAATTATAGAAAATTTTATGAATTGGATGGTCGAAAATACAGTCACACGATTAGTCCTGTTTCTGGAAGACCGGTAAGATATAACATTTTAAGCGCAACTGTAATTGCGGATGATGCGGCCACAGCAGATGCATATGCCACGGCATTTATGGTAATGGGAGTAGAACAATCATTGGCACTTCTTAAAGACAAGCCAGCGTTAAATATTGAGACTTATTTATTGTTTGAAAATGAACAAGGACGCATCGAACGCGCATACAGTCGAGGAATGAATAAATATTTGATGGACTAAAGTTTTATAGACTGAATTTAAATAACTAAACTATGAATATGATAGGAAAAGTATATATAATATTGGCTGCAATTTGGCTGAGTTTTGCAACCATCGCGCAAACACCACAGGGTGTAACACAAAACGACAGCGAACAAATCAATTTTTGGGAATCGAATACTGCAATGACTATTGGAGCAGCAATAATTATAACTTTGATTGTTGCTCGAACTTGGTCAAAACGAATTCACAAGAAACGTGATGAAGTGATTAATAAAGATGAGGAGAAGTAGACAGGTCGTTTTATAGACTTATCGTTATGGCTTCAATGGTATGGAGAAGGATGATGAAGTGAAGGGTCAAGGGAATTCTTACACAACCGAGTTTAGACAGTATGATCCGAGGGTTGGAAGATGGCTTACCATAGACCCTAAAATGAATTCTTGGGAATCTCCT
>Ga0307930_1003141_pt1 | contig 12267 bp, 14 predicted proteins | sample OrgLakmetageno46_FD_203161 | JGI IMG/M metagenome (GOLD analysis project Ga0307930, IMG submission 203161) | Saline water microbial communities from Organic Lake, Antarctica - #46 | ecosystem: Environmental > Aquatic > Non-marine Saline and Alkaline > Saline | place: Antarctica: Organic Lake... | reverse complement strand
AGACACAATTCCGTAAAACCCTCGAAAATGGACTCAAGCAGTTCAATAAAATTTCACTACAAGTGCACGTCACCAAAGAAGAATTGGCCGCCGCTAAAGCAGGCGATGGTAAGCTACGAGCTAAAGGAGTCAAATCAATCAGTGCACAAAACGCCTTTGATCTCTTTACTACCTACGGGTTTCCAATCGAATTAACTGAAGAGATCGCCGCTGAAAAAAACCTAGTAGTCGACCGCAAAGGGTTTGAAAAACTGATGGTTGAACACCGGGCACTGTCGCGTGCAGGAGCCGAGCAGAAGTTCAAAGGTGGACTTGCCGACAGTTCAGAGATCGTAGTGCAGTACCATACTGCCACCCACTTACTACTCGCGGCTCTGCGGCACTTTTTAGGTGATCATGTACACCAAGCTGGTAGTAACATTACTGGCGAGCGAATGCGTTTTGACTTTACCCACAGTGAAAAAGTTGAACGTGATGTGCTAGATCAGATTGAAAGCTGGGTCAACCAAGCCATCACAAACGGGGGTGTCGTCACCACAGACATGATGACAAAAGACGCCGCCCAAGCCGACACCAGTATCGAGGCCAGCTTTTGGGATCGATACCCAGATGAAGTTAAGGTGTACAGCATGACAGCCTCAGACGGGACAATTTACAGTCGAGAACTATGTGGGGGCCCACACGTGGCTGATTTTGCAGAATTTGCAGATAAGACGTTCAAGATCAAAAAAGAAGAGTCTTCATCAGCTGGAGTCCGTCGCATCAAAGCAGTATTGCAGTAAAGCGTCCCCAGTACGAGTGCTGGACAGCTTTAAGCTCCAGTTATTATTGCTATACTGGTTCTATATGTTTTCTCACAAAAGCTCAGACCGCTACGGACTTTTGGTTGACATTGGTTCTGGGAGTGTCGGGATTGCTGTCTGTCACAGCACAGATCAAAAGTCCCCACATATCGTATGGTCACATCGCGAACACATCCCGCTACGAAACATCGAGTCAATCAGTGATAGTAGTCGAGCCATCGTCACATCACTAATGCACAACATGATGGAGTTTGAAGGCCAAGGTCGAGCTGCTCTAGACACCTATCGGGCTGGGGCGAAAATTACGACAGTTCAGGCCACTGTGGCGGCTCCTTGGGCCTACACGACCACCAGAACTGTCAAATACAATCAGGACGAGCCATTTGAAGTAACTAAGCACTTAGTGCAGGATCTAGCTATTGCAGCCGGACAACAAGCGATTGAAGAATTTGGTCAGCAACATTCCTTGGAGTCTCTAGGTATATCGGAGACCAGTCGGTGTGCACTTGATACCTATGCCAATGGCTACCGGCTAGTGGAACCTAATAAGCAAGAAGCGAATACTGTCTCTGTCACCCAAGCTACAACACTAGCTAGAACAGAAATTATCACGGCTCTCAATGAAATGAATCAGAAATTATTTGGATCAACAACGCTACAAATTACTTCGTACATGCTGGCAAACTATTTTGCCACCCGTACGCTCATCCCACACGTATACGACGTATGTCTGGTCGACGTGACCGATGAAGCAACGGAAATCGGAATTGTAAGAGATGGTTCATTGCAGTACAGTACTCATGTAGCGTTTGGTAGAGCCTCTATCGCGCGTGAAGTGGCGTCTGCTACCAACATCCCACTACACGAGGCCTTTAGCTCGTTTCCTACCAAAGAAGCTATTGCAGCCAATACCGAGCTACAGAAAATCTTTGCCGCCTACACTGACCGAGTGACAGAGCTATTCAAAGAAACCGGCGATAGATTAACCATCCCACAGAATGTGTATTTGCAGACGGATGCCAGTGTTGAACCAGCCTTTATTCCATTAATTACGAGCGCTGCAAAAGCTGCCAGCAAAAGTTCAATCCAAGTCACCAGTATTAAAGACACACTACTACAACCAAAGGAACAAAATTGCACCGATGTCCCACTTGTAATAGCTGCGAGCTTTTTCCACACTAGTGGCAAGCGTAGTCATTTTGAGTATTTATAAAAGCTATACTATATCTATATGTCGCAAAAGTGGAACCTACAAGATATTCGCCCGGCTGGACAGTCACGACCAAAGCGTCGTGCTACCAGACCAACCATTGATACTCGCTCCGAAAGTCGGCGAGAAGCTCAATCAGACGAACCAAACTCACCTCCGTCTATTTCAGTAACTGATAATACGTTAGACAGCATCAAAATCGAGGATGGCAATAAAAATAGTAAATCAAAGTTCATTATATCGATCGTTATTTTTGTAGTGATCGTTGGTGGTGCAGCTTTTCTGAGTGGAATGCTGGGTAAGACTGAGGTTACCATCTACCCAGAATTTCGTGACCCTAATGTTAGCGCCGAATTCACCGCCTTTCCAAACCCAACCGACGGCTCACTTAGTTACGAAATCATGACACTCGAAGCCACTAGTGAGAGTCAGGTCCAGGCAACCGGCAAAATTGATGTTGAAGAACAAGCTACTGGAATACTTGAGATCAGTAAGAGCACCCCTGGGGCAGAACGCTTGATCAAAAACACACGATTTCGTTCACCAGAAGGACTGGTATTCCGAATTCAAGAATCAGTGGTGGTACCTGGTGCAGTAAATGGCAGTCCAGGTACAATTCAAGCAGAAGTATTTGCCGACGAAGTAGGAGACGCTTACAATCTACCAGCAGGGACAGCCTTTGATGTGCCAGGTTTCCAAGAGGGGGGCTTCACAGCACTGTTTGATGCCATTAGTGCTTCTAATCCACAAGCAACCACTGGTGGGTTTGCAGGACCTCAGTTCCAGATTGACGACGGGGAGCTCAATACTGCTCGGCAAGCCCTGCAAATTGAATTGCGTGACGAGCTACTAGCCAGAATTGACGCCGAACGACCAGCTGGAACGATCGCCTTTAAAAACGCGGTAGCTATTACGTATACACAACTGCCGAGTGTTGAATATGGCCAAGACCTGGTAACAATTCGCGAGCAGGCTCTACTGCAAATTCCCGTTTTCAAAGAGAATGACTTCGGTAGCTATATCGCCAGCGAAACAGTACCAACCTATGATGGTGGCCCAGTTCGGGTCGAAGATCCAAGTGCACTGATATTTACCTACAGTGCGGCCACTACCAGCAATAGCGTAATTGCCAACCTACCGTCACTTGAGTTCAAGCTAACCGGTAAGCCGCGGCTAATCTGGGAGTATGATGGGGAAGAACTAGCAGCCAACCTAGCTGGATTACCGAAAACTGCAATCAACAACGCTATTACCGCCTATCCAGGCATCGAATCTGCCCGCGTTAGTGTGACCCCATTCTGGAAGCAAACCTTCCCCGAAGACCCAACCGAAATAATTATTATTGAAGAATTACGAGAAGAATAGACGTATTCACAAGCTTGCTATTGACGATGCAAGGTACGTTTGTTACACTCACCCAGTTCAAATGGATCAAGAGACTAACACCGAAGCTGAGGAGCTCGTATACGGCATTGTAGAGGAAGCGTTACCGAACACGCATTTTCGAGTTGCCGTAGAAGGGGAACCTGAGCCAGTGCTTGCGTATCTCTCTGGTCGCATGCGCCGCTTTCGTATCCGCGTCTTAGTGGGTGACAAGGTAGGTCTAGTCATTGATCCATATGGAGGAAAAGCGCGAATCACTAAGCGTAATTAAACACAATTATGAAAGTACAATCATCAGTCAAAGCTATGTGTAAAGATTGTCAGGTAATAAAGCGCTCTGGCGTAGTTCGAGTTACCTGTAGTAATCCTCGTCACAAACAGCGTCAAGGCTAACCTTATATTATTATATGCGAATTTCTGGTATCACCATTCCTGACGAGAAGCATCTATCGTACGCGCTAACAGCGGTATACGGTATTGGTCTTACTCGATCAATGAATCTTTTGGATGAGCTCAAAATCGAGCACACAACAAAAGCAACTGATCTCACTACAGATCAAGAAAACGCCATTCGTGAAAAAATCGAGTCATTTACCATTGAAGGTGAATTGAAACGACAAGTATCCGGAAACATCAAGCGACTTAAAGACATCAGCTCATATCGTGGTTCACGTCACGCTAAAGGCCTCCCAGCCCGAGGACAGCGATCAAAAACGAACGCTCGAACGCTCAAAGGTGCTAAAAAGACCATGGGTAGTGGACGTCGTAAGCTCGAAAAGACGTAGAATTCTCTTTATTAGTATTTGTCTAAACTATACCTATGGGTAAGAAACGAACAGTCAAAAAATCAGGTGGATCGGACATCGCGGGAACATCTCGTGCTCTTAACCGTATCCCAAAACGAAAGCTTCCAGCTGGACGCCTCAACATTCTAGCAACCTTCAACAACACACTACTGACACTGTGTGACACCAAAGGTAATGCTGTCATGTCAGCTTCATCAGGTGCACTAGGGTTCAAAGGAGCTCGCAAGAGTACTCCGTTTGCAGCTGCAAAAGTAGGAGAAATCATCGGTGAAAAAGCCGGACAGATGGGAATGAAAGAAGCTGAAGTAGTCATCCGAGGCGTCGGAGCAGGTCGAGAATCTGCCCTGCGCGCCTTTTCAGGTAAAGGAATTGGTATCGTCAAGATTACCGACAAGACACCTGTACCATTTAACGGCCCGCGCGCTCCTAAGGCACGACGCGTTTAATTTGTACTAGTATGATCATCGGACCAAAATACAAAATTGCAAAACGACTCGGAGCCCCAATCTTTGAAAAGACCCAGACTGCCAAGTTTGAAGCTTCTTTACAACGATCACAAGGCAATCAACGTCGTGGACGAAGGCCAAATCAGATGTCTGACTACAAACGTCAGCTCATCGAAAAGCAAAAGATGCGATTTACATACGGGATCTCTGAAAAGCAACTCCGCAAGTATGTCAACGAAGCAGTAGACAAGAGCAACCAGCCAGTAGCACTACTTATGGATCGTCTTGAATCAAGACTAGACAACGTAGTCTACCGAATGGGACTCGCAAAGACCCGACAGATGTCTCGACAGATGTCGTCACACGGACACTTTTGTGTAAATGGCAAGAAAATGACCATCCCTTCACACAAAGTTAAACCAGGTGATATCATTAGCGTCCGAGAGGGAAGTCGACAAAGCGTTCTCTTTATTGGGCTTAACGAGTCATACGAAGCAGCCGCTGTACCAGCTTGGGTCACATTCGACCTAAAGAAGATGGAAGGAACCATGAAAACTGCCCCGGTATACAACCCGGCCGAGACGCTCTTTGATCCAGAGCAGGTGATGGAATACTACAGTCGATAGGAAATGTAGTTATTAGTAAATAAATAATCAATAGCATTATGTTGGAAACAAACATCACACTACCATCAAAGCCACGCGTCGTTAGCGAAGAAGGTTTCAAAGGAATCTTTGAAATTGACGGACTATACCCAGGATACGGACACACGCTTGGTAACTCACTGCGACGAATCATCCTATCGTCACTACCAGGTGCGGCTATCACACAGGTCAAAATTGACGGTGTAGAGCATGAATTCTCAACCCTAGCAGGAATCAAGGAAGACGTACTTACTGTACTTCTAAACCTACGCCGAGTGCGTCTACAGCTACACGGAGACGAGCCAATGACTATTTCTATCAAGAAAAGTGGGGCTGGCCCAGTTACCGCAGCTGACATCGAAGCACCATCTCAGGTTGAGATCCTCAACCCTGACCAGTACATCACAGAAATCACCAACAAAACTGCAAAACTTAACATCGAAATGACAGTTGAGAACGGACTAGGGTACGTTCCTCGAGAAGTACACCAAAAAGACAAAGTAGAAATCGGCACTATTGCCCTCGACGCTGTCTTTACACCTATTAGGCGTGCTAACTACGAAGTAGAAAACATGCGGGTCGGTGATCGAACAGATTACAACCGACTACGCCTTGTGGTTGAAACCGATGGAACCTTCAGTGCCAAAGAAGCGGTTGAAAAGTCAATCGAAATCATGATTCATCAGCTAAAATCTATCATTGGCTTCCAGGAACCAGTCAAAGAGTCTGCTCCTGAAGCAGTAGTTGAAGAGACTCCTAAGAACGAAGAACCAGATCCAGAGGTACTCAAAACTCGAATGGAGACTGTTGATTTGTCAGCCCGAACTCAACAAGCCCTAGAAGAAGCCAGCATCCGAACTATCGGCGGCCTTGTCAGAAAGAAAAAAGATGATATTCTAGCGCTCGACGGCATCGGACCTAAAGGAGTAGAAGAAATCGAAGAACTCCTAGCAAAGATGGACCTCACTCTTGAAGCATAATTACTATGAACCACGCTAATAAAAACCGAACACTCAGTCGAACCCGAAGTCAGCGAACAGCTCTCTTGCGCGGTTTAGCTGTGTCTCTCATCCGAGACGGTCAAATTACTACCACCCTAGCAAAAGCTAAAGAACTGCAACCACGGATCGAACGCCTAGTTACGCACGCAAAAACAGACAATGTTGCTGCGCGTCGACACGTTGCTAGCAAACTAGGTGAACCAACCGACAACACTATCGCCAAGCTATTTACCGAAGTCGCCCCAAAGTTTGCTGAGCGTAACGGTGGCTACACGCGAGTTGTAAAACTTGGGCAAACTGGTGGTCGCCAGGAAGCAGTAATCGCCTTTGTTGCATAAATTGCCTATGACTAAGAAAATCGAATCATACAAAAAAGCTACTGGGGAAACTCACATCATCGACGCTACAGACAAGCGTCTTGGTAAGGTTGCTACCGAAGCGGCAACTGTCCTTATGGGCAAGCACCGAGCTGACTACGCCAAGCACGAAATGTCAGATGTAGTCGTCACCATCGAAAACGCTGGTAAGCTTGATATCCCAGAAAAGAAAGAAAAAGAAATCTACCAGTCTTTCTCAGGATACCCAGGGGGGCGAAAAACAGAAACGCTTGAGCACCTACGAGTGCGACTTGGTATCAACGAAGTCATCAAACGAACAGTTGGTGGCATGCTTCCAAACAACAAGCACAAGAAGCGACTTTTAAAACAATTAATAATCACTGTATAGTATGGCTGACTCAACTTACATTGAAGGCATCGGACGACGAAAGACCGCTACAGCGCGAGTTCGACTCACCCCTGCAGACAAGACAGTGATTACTGTCAACGGAAAGACGCTTGAAGCCTATTTCCCAGTACTATCACACCAAAAAGACATCATGTCAGTGTTAGAAACTGCAGACGCTGGTATCGAGCACTACAGCATCACTGCCAAAGTACTTGGTGGCGGAACGTCCTCGCAAGCTGAATCAATCCGACTCGGCATCGCACGCTCACTCGTAAAAGAGAAAGCAGAACGACGAGGAGTACTAAAAGTACTAGGATTCCTCAAACGAGACCCACGTTCAGTAGAACGAAAGAAGCCGGGACTACGCAAAGCCCGAAAACGAGCAGCTTGGTCTAAACGATAAAAACAAGCGATCTACTTCGTTAGACTTCAGAAAAAGCGCCTCCTTGGACAATTCGTCCCGGTCGGTGCTTTTTCATTGTCTGCCTCGCACCTCATCTTGTTTTTCTAGTTTAGATATCAGGGTATCAAACTCAAACAAAAAAATTGTTTTTGTTTGCTAAACATGATTATATAGTCGAGAAAGGAGATCTTTAATTAAACAAGATTTGATTGGCGGTGCAACCATACCTAAAATCGCTGACTATGTAACGTTCTTAGTACCAACTAAAGGTCCAGAATACGATGCTGGTATACTTGCGATCGCAAAACTATTGGTTGTGTCGAGGATGAATCAACCATCACGAATGATCTTCAACTCAGTATTGCATTCGGACCACGAATGACTCCACGGATTAGAAAATTTAGGGAATATTGTGAGTATCATGATGTTCAGTACACTATTACAGAATGAACAAAGGCGCCTCGAGCTTCAGCGGGGCGTTTTTCTTTTCTCAGTACAAAAAATGTTCCTGCATCTCTACAACGGGCGTTTGGTTTGCTTGCTCAGGGAGCGAATCGATTCGAGTAAGTAACCGAAAAGACCGTCACACTATTACTCTCCAAACTCCGCATAATCAGCCATCCTTTACACAAACCGAATTTGGATTTATAATGCAACGGTATGGCTCAAAAAGAACATGAAAACAACGAGGAATTTGAAGACATAACGGATGAAATGACAGATACAGCCGAACCGGAGTTAGAAGACATTGAAGATTTAGAAGCTGGAAAATTAAAAAAACTTAAAGAAAAGTTAAGGCAAGCCGAAGATGACAAGCGAAAGGCTCTCGAAGAATTAGCCTCTGTCAAAGCAGACTATCTCAATGCCCGCAAGCGGCTTGAGGAAGACGCTGTACGCACCATCGAACGCAAGGGCAACCAACACTTAGAAGACCTATTACCTTTGGCTGACAGTTTTGCAATGGCAATGAGTAATAAAGAAGTGTGGGAAAAGGCTGACGAAAACTGGCGCAAAGGGATAGAGGGTATCTATGCACAATTACTGCAGATACTACGAGATGGCGGAGTTGAATCGGTAGACCCAACTGGAGAACAGTTTGACCCTAATTTACACGAAGCGATCAGTACACAAGAAGTAACAGATGACCAAGTAGATGAAATATTGTCGGTAATGCAGCTTGGCTATCAAATTGTAAAAGGTGACCAAAAGCGTGCCTTACGACCAGCCAGAGTGACCATCGGAGTAGCGAAATAACTTGAAAATCTAACCCTTGAACTAGACTATTACAAAGAAATTAGTAAATTAGTACAGATAACACTTTAATATGGCAAAAATACTAGGAATTGACCTTGGAACCACGAACTCAGCAATCGCAGTAATCGAGGCTGGTGAACCAAAAATTATCGAAAACAGCGAAGGAGCGCGAACTACTCCCTCAATCGTTGCAATTAGTAAAACTAATGAACGACTAGTCGGACAGATTGCCAAGCGACAAGCAGTGACCAACCCAACCAACACCATTTACGGAATCAAACGATTCATGGGGCATGACTTTAATGATGAAGTGGTGCAGAAGGACATCGACGTAGTACCGTACACAATCAAAAAAAGTGAGAGCGGGGGAGTAATAGTTGAGCTTGATGGCAAAGACTACCGACCTGAAGAAGTATCAGCCATGATCCTCAGCAAGCTCAAAGCAGACGCTGAAGCAAAACTAGGTGAAAAGATCACCGAAGCAGTTATCACTGTACCGGCGTACTTTAATGACTCTCAGCGTAAAGCTACCCAAGATGCCGGAAAAATCGCCGGACTAGACGTCAAGCGAATCATCAACGAACCAACCGCCGCCGCTCTAGCCTACGGATTTAATAAAAAGAAAGAAGAAAAGATCGCTGTCTACGACTTTGGTGGTGGAACCTTTGACGTGACCATCCTTGAAGTCGGGGATGACGTCGTCGAGGTGCAAGCTACAGATGGCAACGCGCACATGGGTGGACGTGACATCGACCAAGCTATCGTGCGTCACCTAATCGATGCTTTCAAAAAGTCTGACGGAGTAGACCTCGGTAAAGACAAGCTCGCTTTACAACGACTAGACGAAGCAGCCGAAAAGGCCAAACTAGAGCTTTCAAGTACCACTGAATCATACATCAACATTCCGTTCATCTCGCAAGGTTCAGATGGTCCGTTGCACTTTGACCACACACTCACACGATCCAAGCTAGAAGAGCTCGCGCACGACTACGTCGACAAATCTATCGAGATCACCAAGCGAGCGCTTGAAGCTGCCGGAGTAAAAAAAGAAGAAATCAACGAAGTTATCTTGGTGGGTGGACAAACCCGAATGCCAGCTATCCAAAATGCGGTTAAGGAACTATTTGGTAAAGAACCAAACCGAACCATCAACCCAGATGAGGTGGTGGCTCTAGGGGCAGCTATCCAGGCTGGTATTTTTCAAGGTGACGTCCAGGACATCACACTGGTCGACGTTATTCCACTGTCGCTATCAATCGAAACGATGGGAAGTGTCGCTACTAAGCTGATCGAAAAGAACACCCACATCCCGACCAAGAAATCACAGACCTTCTCTACCGCGGCGGATAATCAAACCTCTACCGAAATCCACATCGTCCAAGGAGAACGACCAATGGCCGCTGACAACAAATCGCTTGGGAAGTTTGTGCTAGATGGTATCCCTCCAGCACCACGCGGCGTCCCACAGGTAGAGGTAACCTTTGACGTCGACAGTAACGGTGTACTCAACGTAACCGCCAAGGATAAATCAACCGGTAAGGAACAAACCATCCGCATCGAAGCTAGTTCAGGACTTTCAGAAGAAGACATCGAAAAGATGAAACAAGAAGCCGAAGAACACGCTGGTGAAGACGAGAAAAAGAAAGAGCTAATTGATACCCGCAACCAAGCTGAACAGCTGGTATACACCGCCGAGAAGTCACTCAAAGATCATGGTGACGAAGTTCCGGCAGATGTTAAAGAAGAGATTGAAACCAAGGTAGCAGAGGTCAACACCGCCAAGGCAGGTGATGACAAAGCTGCCATCGATACCGCTGTTGCAGCACTATCAGAATCACTCCAAAAGATCGGCGAGATCATGCAAAAAGCAGCTGAAGCAGCCCAAGCAGGTGCAGCCGATGGTGAAGCTAAGCCAGAGGAAGACAAAGCAGATGAACCAACCGTTCACGAAGCCGAAGAAGTTAAGCAAGACGAGCCAAAGTCAGACGACGCTAAATAATTTAGCTCGTGTCGGTAGGGTGAGACATAGTTTCACCCTACTCATCACCAACTAAATAATTGTAACCATTATGGAAAAAGACTACTACCAAATCCTCGGCCTGCAAAAGGGCGCGTCGAAAGACGAGGTTAAAAAGGCGTTCCGAAAGAAAGCCGCCGAGCACCACCCAGACAAAAAAACCGGCAACGAAGAAAAGTACAAAGAGGTGACTGAAGCCTATTCAGTATTGGGTGATGAAAAGAAAAAGGCTGAATACGACACCTACGGGCAATCATTTAATGGTGCTGGAGGTGGGGGAGGCAACCCATTTGGTGGTGGCGGTTTTGGCGGATTCCAGCAAGGTGGAATGGACTTTGATATCAACGATATCTTTTCTCAATTTGGATTCGGTGGGGGAGGTGGCCAGCAGCAACAGCGTGGCCGAGACATCTCGATTGACATCAACCTCAAGTTTGAAGAAGCGGTGTTTGGTGTGACTCGTAAAGTCCTATTGACCAAAAATAATACTTGCAATACGTGTAACGGAAATGGTGCCAAGCCTGGTACCAGTCTAGACACCTGTAGCACCTGTAATGGCCAAGGCAAGGTTCGTGAACAACGACAAAGCATCATGGGTAGCTTTACCACCGTCCGTGAATGCAATACTTGTTACGGTAGCGGCAAGATTCCCAAGGAACGCTGTGGCACCTGTGCTGGAGCCGGCGTAGCCAAGACCGAAGAAGAAATCAGCATCAAAATCCCAGCAGGTATCCAAAACGGCGAAGTAATCCGCATGACCGGCCGTGGTGAAGCTATCCCTCACGGCCAAGCTGGTGACCTATACATCAAAATCCACGCCGACGCCCACAAGACAATCAAACGTGACGGTACGACACTGTCTACCACTCTCCCGATTAAACTTACTGACGCGCTTCTAGGTGCCACCTACAGCGTCGAAACCCTTGATGGCTCAACCGATATCAAGATCCCAGCCGGCGTCACCCACGGTGAGCTAATCCGGATCAAGGATAAAGGCGTCCCAAGTGATCGTGGCCGTGGCGACTTCATGGTACGCGTGAGTGTCGAAACCCCCAAGAAGTTGTCTAAAAAGGCAAGAAAGCTGGTGGAGGAGCTTCAGGCGGAAGGGATATAAAAATTACGCCCAGATAGTAGGTTCTATCCGGGCGTTTAGTTGTCGTATTGTGACTGACGATTCACTTGACTGACTGCTCCCAAAGTTTTCGAAATTCGTCAGAACTGATCACTGCACACATGCTTTTCTCCAGTCTTTTTAGGAACCAAATGCATGCACTTGCTAGCAAAACTACAATAGTTATTGCAAACCAGTCGAACCCCTCCGTCGCATATGGTCCATTTCCAAGAAAGTAGACCATAACTAAAATAGCAAGAACACCACACAGAGCAAATCTTGCGAAGTTGACGATAACTGCATTATAGTCACGCTTCAGCTGTTGACCCAAATCTTTCATAGTTAGTCTTCCAGAACAAGTGATCCATTCCACAATCTATTAGGACACTCAGTTAAAAGTTAAACTGAGAACATGAAAGGAGATTTAGCAAAAGCGGAACGTTTGGAAATAGCGATTTTGAAA
>Ga0307930_1003139_pt1 | contig 12270 bp, 6 predicted proteins | sample OrgLakmetageno46_FD_203161 | JGI IMG/M metagenome (GOLD analysis project Ga0307930, IMG submission 203161) | Saline water microbial communities from Organic Lake, Antarctica - #46 | ecosystem: Environmental > Aquatic > Non-marine Saline and Alkaline > Saline | place: Antarctica: Organic Lake... | reverse complement strand
AACGATGAGGGCGAGCCTAATTAGTGCCGAGGTCAATACTCCATTCAGCTCCTAAAATTTCATTGGAATCAACAGAGAAGAAAGACGGCCATCATAATAAAATCGCAATAGCGGTTCATTAGCCAATGGTTGAACGAGTTGAATGGCCATCTGAGTCGCTGTAGGGGTTCATCAGCCAATCAGAGCACGAGTTGAATGGCCCAGTTGAATGGCCTTGCTACTCGTTGCATAGCAAATCTGCCAAAAAGGCATACAGCCAGACAGGGAACACCGTAAAACCAAGGGTTTTACGGTGTCCCCTGGCCAGACCAAGGGATATCACTACCAACATGGGACCGAAATGGAAAAACCCTCGTGAATCGAGGTCCCGTGCTCCAACTTTCTAGGATGGGGGCGCACGCGAAAAAGTATAGGATTATCACATCTTGAAGGCGATGCCATTCTGCGCATTGGGCCCTTTCGAGAGCACAAATTGGACATTGCTAGGGTCCAAACGGCCAACTTGAGCGTCCAAACAACGTGTTGGTAGTGGGACTCGTAGACGAGGTCATAGGGGGGCAAAGGAACGTTCAATGCTCCATGGTAGGTCGGTTGCCGCGAGCGCCTCATCAGGGGGCTACGCTCCATGGTAGGTCGGCTCTAAAAAAATCTCAAACCAACACTACAAGGGAGTTTTTTGGGGGGTAATACCAGTCCCATATTAGTATGTGATTTCCCTTGGCCAGACAGCCTCGTTCTAAAAATACGCAACAAGTCTGACCTCAAAGCGAAAATCTGGTACACGGTACATAGTATACAGAGACATGAAGTAATTACAAATACACAACACAGAAATGAAGCACATAGAACAAACCCATAAGCCATGCATACGGCAGTGTTTGCAGCGCAATTGGAAGTCGGAATTGGTTTGCTGAGCTGAGGGCTATCTAACGAAGGCTCCGAAGGGCCGGAATTCGAAGGCTGGTGGCTAGCTCAAAGGAACTCTACTAGAGATCTACTATAGTCCCGAAACCAAGGAGGTGGCTCTTTGGCTCTGGGTGATTTGGTTCAATTAAAAACGAGAATGTGTACCAAGTTGGCTTCCTAGTTCGAGCTACTTTGCTTTTTATCTCCCCCTGTTTGCCTTCCAACATCTAATTCCGGCCCCCTCCCCCTCGTCGGGGCCCGTGGCCCGTGTGAAAAACTGTGAAAATGTTAACGAGTTGACCATGCGCCCGTTCGGATTCTTAATTGTTAATTGACTGGTATATATATTTGAACAAACTGCGCCTTCGGATGGTAGTACTCCACCTACAACGGGCTGTGGATCTTTGGTTTTGGGGGAGTGGGTACTAGTCAGGACTAATGGCTCAGGTTGAGGTCAGCCACAGAGGAGCACGACTCTAGCGACGGGCTGAGAGGCGGAGGTGATTTCGACCTCGGCAGTAGTGGAAGGCTGCTGCTACGGCGGCGACTGCGATTCTTTTGGTCAAGCGTTCGGCGGTGAGTGGCCTTATTCATTTCTGTCTTTTTCGATAGCACTTTACAACTTCTTCTACTAGTATCACTACTACCGCCGCTACTACCATTGTGCATACCACAGCCACCACTACCACTGCCGCTGCCACCGCCACCACTGTCACTTCCACCTCTCAATGGAGCACCTTCATCAGGCGCAGCTGGCGGTGAAGGCGAAGGCAGCGTCGGTGTGTTCGCGCCCGTGCCGCCGGGAGAGTCGCTGCCGGGAGGAGAGCCGATGGGTGTGCCGACGGGTGTGTTGTGGCAGCTGCTTCCGTAGAAAAACGTGAACACCGGCACCCCACCGCAGATTCGTTTGAAGACTTCTATTGCGCCGCGCGCTAGGAGTCCTAAGATAAGCAGGAAAGGAAAAAGCTAAAGAGGCGAAAAGGAGACGGTTGAAACCTTCGCCCATCAGTTGAAACAAAGAAAACCACCCTCATCACCATGTGCAATCGTGCGTCTTTTAGGCACGAGCACAAAAAAACAACTGAAGTATTCATGAAAGTGAACTTAAATGGAATTCGCTATTCTCGTGAGTTGCCAATTGTGCGTTACCGTAAATGGCGTTGGTGAGGGGGTACGCAAAGACACATACAAACGTGGCGACCTGTATTCTCTCCGGGTTGACAGCTACCCACGCAGGCATGTGGCCGAGCACTGCCACTACTAAGCCACCGACAAAAGCACAGCGGCCCACCTGTAGAAAGCAACAGACGACGAGAGGAAGTTGATATCGACAAGCCGTGAATAGGAAAGAGTGAGGAGAGGGGAGCGAGCAGACGGAGCGAAAAAGTAGAGATAAAAGGAGGATGATGCACAAATAATAAATTGATACATGTATTGCGTTATCTCAAATGAGTTGAGATAAGAGATGAATGTCGAAGACATACTGAACAAACATTTAAATCTGTCTCCAATTCTAATTAGAGAACTCTGAGATACCCTCCTACCTCTTTGGTCAGAAGATGGTGGTAAGTGCGATCGCCCAAGCCCCCTAATCCATGGCGCTGTTCCGTTAAATGAATCGTTGAACGCACCAACTCAATCAATACCTAGGACGGTGCAAAGAATCCAAAATACACGCATGTATAAGGAAAGTGTAGCGGCAAAGGATGTGAGGAGTCCAAAACAAAAGCCAAGAAAAAACATCGTGCACGAGTTCAGGAATGTATACGTGCACGCTAGTTGATGTGCGCACATAGCAATACAAAGAGGTTGAACTCCCGCACTACCTGAAGTCCTGCAGGCACCGTGACCAGCACATGAAACCAGGGAGCAACAGCACTCATTGACGATGACGTTGATGACGACAGCACCATTGGAATCGCACCGCACACTTTCTCGGTAACTCCAGCGGCAAGACTGCTGCCTCCTTCTGCTATTCCAGTCACAGCAGCAGCAGTGGCCGCCGCCGCCGCAGCGCTGGCACTCGGAGCAGCCACTCCAGAGATGTTCGCGCGAGCGAGAAGGGCAGCACCGATTGCTGCGATGGCGCCACGAAAAATGTTCCACCTGGTCGCATCAAACGTCCGAGCGTAAAACACCAGTACAAAAACAAGAAGAAGAAGAAGAAGCTCATGTATCAAATGTTCAAGAAGTTTAGGCCATCATATCTTTCTTTCTTTGTTTTCCACTCCCACAGCCACCAGAGCTCATCACACACATCACACACATCACACGAAAGCTCAAAGCATACATCACGCACCAAGTGTTCGGCACTTCGGGTGAGACCCAGCGCCGTGTGCGTGGGGAAAGAGAGAAAGCCGCCGACTCGCAATTGCGCCAAAAGAGGTCGTAAGGCTGGTAGTGGTGGCACAGGTTCTGGGCATGGATAGAAGGTGCACATAGTAGAGATAGAGAGGTAAAGAGTGCAAGATAGTGCGCACGAGCAAAACCAAACAATGTTGAAGCCTAGGACATCATTCATTCATTCCTATCTTCTTATCTATCAGAAAGGTATCAGTCCAAGTATAGATCCAGAAATGTCATGCATTCATTCTACAAGGTCATTAATACCTCTGCTTCTCGCACAATCGCGTCCCTTTCCGAGTCGGTCAGAGGCGGCCCCACAGGTTTCACGCGGAAGATGCCCGCGGTGCCCGAATTCTCCACGTAGTCGCGCAGCGCCAGGGTTTGAAACGGCGCAATCATGCGCCACAGCCCGTGCTTGCGCAGCCTTTTATTTCGTTGTAATGAATAGGAAAACACCGATTGTAGCGAGGAGATTGGGGTCAGGACAGGGAGATGACGAAGTGTAAAAGGCGCAAGGAACTCAAAAAAGCTAGCATGGAAAAGCAACAGTCATTTCAAGGAAAGCAACAAAGACTGCGGTGCGAGCAGGTCATTTACCCGTGGCGAAAAACCATGCGCAGCGTTTCTTCGATGGTGGTGCCGTATTCGCAGATCCTTGCGGGCTGGCCGTCCCTACGCACCGGCACGCGCGGCCTAACACGCGATGCTGCTGTTGCTGCCGGAGACGTGTTCGCACTTCCAGGTAATGACGGCGTAAGTTGCGGTGATGACTCGGGCGCAACCTTGTCCTGCTGCTGTTCAGCTGTGCTTGCTTGGGCTTGTGTTGTTGTCTCTGGCGGGACAAAAGCGGCACCATCACTAGCATCCTCAGCGGGCACGAGTGCAACAACGTCGTCCATCATCACGAAATGGTGGTACAGCTTCAAGCACTCCCATCTATAGGATGAGATTCGAAGAAGCAAAGAGTGGGAGAGAGAGTAACTAGGAAGATGAACTAGCGAGACAAGAAGAAAGATTTTCCTTCCCACGGGAGAATAATGCCCGCTGTGCAGGAGTTCCCATCTATCCAGGAGGACTTACAAGCACTCACAAAAAGCAAGCACTCAAGCAAACAAATGCAAACCTGGCCGCAGTAAAAGTAAGCCAGTCGAAGATCCAGTGCAGTCGGCGAAGGATGTTGAGGCCCACGCAGCAATGGTCGCCGCGTCGCAAGCAACGGATGTCACGGATCTCTTCGAGGACGGTGCGTCCGTCAATGTACAAGCATGGGGGCCCCACTTGAGAGGAGCCATCACCCCCACCCTCAGACTCCTGCAACCACTCGAGCTGCGCCCGTAAGTCACCTTCTACAGCAAACGAGCTGCTCCGTCTCTTGTGGCCATTTCCTCGCCCGCCGGTCCAATTATTCTGTTCCCGACTGCTGCCCGAAACTAAATGATCTTCTAATTCTTTCGCGATCTTAAGCTTCCCACCGCTAGTGATAGTCGACAGGGATGGTGCCGAACGCGAAGGGTTCAACGGAAGCGAGCTCATTCTGCGTTGATCTCGAGCACGAACATTAAGCTACTTCTTACGGGCGCAGGATTCTTGCGTGCTTCATCTTCCTTCGTCTCTGTCGTCTTGTCTTTTCTGTGTAGTCGGTCTTCGGGTTGTCTCGTTCGGCTGACTTGCTGACTTGGCTTGTTGTACAAAATACTACGTTAGAGCATCTTCTGTGAACCGTTACCGTGTTGTCGTCTGTCTGTAGTTTGGAGCAAAAATGGGAGCTGCAGCGTCAACTGTCCTTTCCCGTCGAGCGCAGCCTTCAGTTCCAGCTGCGCCTTCAACAGACCCACCGGCAGCTGATCCAGCACCTGAAAGACCTGCACCGCTGATTGTTGTTGAAGGTAGGTACTACCCTTATCCAGGCCAGGCAGACCCGTTTGTGCAATGGGTACCAGAAACGCCGCGTACTGCCGAGGCGAGACCGCGCTCCAGCGATGCAGCCGAAGCCACTACTTCGACGCCTCATGCATTAACAGCAATTGAACCTGAACAGGCCGAGCCAATCCCTTACACCCCTGAGGGAGGCTATCCACCGGTGAGATAACTCACCACCTTGAATTAGCAGCTCATCCTACCGCTAGCAGCAATGGTGTTTCATCTCATTGCAATATTTTTTACAGTACTTGCGGTAGTCTACGACACCATATGCTCCTCACACATCTTTTGATGTATCCAAAACTTTTATGATTGAATAGGACGCTCAAGTGTTGACGTGGCGGCGAGTTCCTGTAGCGGCCACCGTGGCAGCGAGCCCTTCCCCTACATGTGATGCTTGCGCACTACGCTCTTCTGCTCATGACGCTATGGTGCAGCAACCAACAGCGACGGCGCTGTCTATGGAGGAGGCCGACAATGATTCTGCAGTGCTTGCGCATCAAGCTCTAGCTCTGAGCACAGCACAAGCCGCCGCAAATGCCCGTTCGGACGACAGAAATGCCGATGACGTCAGTTCATTGCCACCAACCGCCGAAACAGGAGCTGCAGAGGCAGGCCCTCCTACTTCGGCGGATGAACCTCATGATAGCTTGCAGAGGAATATTGGTGATGGTGGTGAGACTACAGCGGGTGCACCGGCCAATCCCGAAGGTCCCCGAAGAGCTTTGCGCACACGGCCTGTGCCCCATGCATTTGAAGTCGCACACGGTGCTACCCGCGCCGCTGCCACGGTCAGTGCCACAGAGGTAGAGCAGGAGCCCGAGGCCACCGCAGGGGAAGCGCTAGAAAGTACGATAGATACATGTCAAAGCACTGGCGAAGCTTTGAGAGACTTTGGCTCATTTGTGGTGAGCACTGACGCCACTGACAGTCAAGAGCAGCCGACAGAGACAGCAGCTGAATCGACAATAGAAATTACAGAAGCTGCAACAGCAGCAGCAGTGGTGCCAGCAGCAGTGGTGTCAGCAGCAGAAACAGCAGATATAGCAGCAGCAGTTGCAGGTGCCACAAGTGCCGCGACCTCAGCGACCAGCACGGCCACCGTAGTGTTGCCTCCCTTGCAACGCACACACGGGTTTCAGGCCGCCCTTGTCGGGCCCACGCAGTCGCATGGGTCAGTTGCTGCTACCAGGATTAGTAGCACCAATATGGAAGGTAACGCCAGTGGTACTAGTCAACCAGCTGCTGCGAGGCCATCATTGCTGCTACCGCTGCAGCTGCCGCTGCCACTGCGTAGAGACAGCAGCGGCAGTGGCAGTGGTCCTGGTGAGGCTAATGGAGTCATCAATACAAGTAGTAGGAGCGCAGCAAACGGCAGCAATGCATTCGTAGCTTTATCAGCTCGAAGCGTAGAGTCGCACTGCAGCCATTGCAATGACATCGATCTTGAGAGCAGCCGTAGTAGCCACCAGGACGGCAATAGCGGCGCGAGCGTTGACAGCTGCGATTGGTTGAATCGAGGCTTACTGGCCGCCATGGCTCCTCGTGCTACCCCTCGGCCTTCCGTGGCCATCACGCCCCGAGGAGTAGCTGCGCTCGATCAGCTGGAGCAAATCTGCTGCGCGCACTTGCCAAATTTGATTCACAGCAACAACGGTGGTGGCGCAGAAACCCACAGCACAAACCTGGACTCTGCGAGGAGCGGCAGTGAACGTTCGAGACGTCTTGTTGGCTATGAAATGGGCACAGCCGCTGGTGCTGATGTTGTTATCTCACCGTGGGTATCGCCTGCGCCGTCGCCGCGGCTCAATCTTCCACTAAGCAGCTCCTTAAGAGCAGAAGCAAATTCAGACGCTTTGTCACTGGAAGCCTTGTCAAATGACACAACCTTCAACACGGGCGCTGCACGAGAAGACGAAGGGGAAGTCTCTATATCTCCTCTTGAGCCTTCATCGGTGAATAGTGGCAGTAGCAGTAGCAGCATTAGTCATAGCAGCGATAGCAGCAGTAGCAGCAATAAGCACAGCAGCCATGCTGCCGATGGTTCAAGCAACGATCCCGACAGGAGAAGCCACAACGTGGCAACTTCCGACCCATGCCGAGCTCGACCACCTCAACATCCGCCGCCGCGAGCACCGAAGCGCCCTTCTCTGCGGCCCTCGCAACCCACGCGGCTACGGACGTCGCAACAACAACAACAACAACCTCGCCACCAGCGGCAACACCACCAGCGGCAGCCCCGCCCCCAGCAAAGTCAACCAGCGCAACAACCGTCGATTCAACCTCAACGGCCGGCGCAGCGGCATGGTCATCTTGTGGCGCCAGAGCTTTCGCCACGGGCAAACATCCACGTTCTCGTGCACCCAGAAGAAGAAGCAGGAGAAGTAGACGCAGGCGAAGTGGAATCAATGAACCATTCTGAGGGCTTCTCGGCGAATTCTGCTCGTCCACCGCTCCAAGCTTTGCCAGCTAATGTCTTCAACTTGATGCGCCCAGAACCAAGCAGCGGTGTGAATTCGGGGAACCCTTGCTGCAGTAGCACTGCTAGGAACTCTGCCGCCGGCGACAACGAGTGCAACTCCACAGGGCTTCGTGGCGATGCTCGTAGCAGAAATAACATTGTTAGAGGCTCGCGTGGTCAAGTGCAAGAACCCTCAGAAAGCATGGGGCTTTTTGCTTCCTGAGGGCCAGCGCTTTGTTGGAACCGCACAGATTATTATTCAAAAATGCCCCTTCTTCGTCTTCAAAGTACCATGCATTAATTTTGGTTGTATTATTGAATAGCAAAACTTCTGTCCTTAGAGATGAAACTTTCGTAAAAAACTAAAACGTCAAAGTTATTGGGCTCGTAAGCCACGAAGCGGCCTGCTGGTCGCCATCCGTTTCCGCTTTTGGCACAGGCACAAGCTCCGAGAGGCCGGAATTAGAGGGCTAGCGCATTGGTACTACATCTGTAGCAAACAGAGGTAAAATGCACGGCAGCTCGAACTAAGAAGCTCATCAGGCACGCATTCCCGAGGGGCCATCATAGATTAGATTACACTCATACTCCCCAATCGCAAGGAAACAACAACACATAGCACAAAGCGATGTATCCTCCAGAACAAGTCTTACTGGACTGAGTGAAATCCTTATTATTATCATGGTTCAATCCACGCAGTTTTTGAGAGTAAATGATAATGGACAATTCACCGAGCTTTTTTCGTCCTACCTTGGACCGCATCTTGACTCTTTGCTCGAACGGAGTCTAGCTAAGTGCTACCCGGAACGACCTGAATTAACCGAAATCAGCAACCTTACCGTTCTCGCGAAGATTTTAAGCTCCAGCGAATTAAAAGAGGGCTGCCAATTCGTTTCAAGAAGCACAAGAGATGTATGCCGGCAAAAGGTGCGCACCTGAACTGGTCGGCTCAGGACGGCTACAACAAGCGAACACCCCATCATGGTGTAAACGGCTACCACTTACAGGGGCCATACTTTATGGAAATGCGATGTGATGGCAGTAGCACTACACAGCAGTAGCAGTTTTTGTTTTGGTGTCTCAAAAATTAGATGCCTGGATTCCAACAGTTCCAACCACCGACAAATAGAACACCATTTTGCTTTAGTTTTAAGTCCCATTTTCTGCTGTCTGGCGCTTCGGTTTAGATTTTCTACCGTTGTCATGTGTGAACTTTTCGATTCACTGCTTATATGGCTTATATTGATATGTATATCTATTAAAGTACTAATAATTAGTAGCGAAATGCAATAATTACTTATGCTCGTCCGCGACTGTCTTCTTCCTTGTCGTGCTCTGCAGGGTACTGGGTGGTGCTGGTAGTGAAAGCAGCAGCGACTAGCCGCTAGCCAAATTGACGTGAAACTTCTTCGTCTCTATTTAATGCTGAATTCAGTAGGGCTTCGCACTGGGAAGCCAAGATGAGCACCGGTTCTAGTCGTAAAAAGCTGTGTACCTGCATGTCTGAGCTGACTAAAAATCCTGCGTATCGGATTTCTACACTTTAGCGATGTATATAAGCTTACAGCAAGTAACGCCCAAACGCCAAATTTCCTGCCCAAGGTGGATTTATCGCCTCAGGAGACTCCGTGACATACTGCCCATTCCACTGTAAGTCTACTGAGAACGGCACGTCATTTATTTCAGCATACTGCGACTCTACTTGGCCGTCTTCCACCACAAGCCCTTTTTCCTGCGCTTGTTTCCAAGCTGCACCGACGCCTGGCATGTGAGAATCATCTACCAGCACGATATGCCCATTCTTCGCATCTGAACCAACTTCCACGAATTCTTTCAAGTGCACTAAATCGCCCCAGGCAGCTTCAGTGGTGTGCCCTCCATCGACTAACACAATGTCGCATACTTCATGTGGAAACATGGTACGAAACGTTGGCACTGTTCTAAAGGAATCTCCAAGTACTACATTCAGGCGGCCGGGGAAGCGATCCAACAACCACCCTGCTGCCAGTTGAGAATAATTGTATTGACCAAGCTCAAACGAAATGACGCGGGTTGCGCCTGCCAACAACCATAGCAGAGCGCTATGCCCTGCGTTGAAACCTACCTCGCAGACTGTTTTGTGAGAACTATTCCTGCTTCCACGATCGTTGGCAGCCCAATCCCGGAGAACAGTGGCTTGCATGAATCGCACTTTTTCGAGAAACGAGCTTGTTGAGCCTTCAATAATGGACGCGTTGTATGCACCCAAATATTGCGTGAGCTCCTGAAGCGCTGCCTTATACTGGGTTACTTGGGCCTCTCGAACCATAGTTGTGAGCGCCGATTTAGTCACTGTGTAGTCTACTTTTGCTTTTGTGTCAGGGTCAAGGCTAGAAACCATACTTTCGAAAGCCTTCGTGGCTGTTTCCTCTGGTAGAACGTCCATCGGCGCTACCTAGGTAATAGTATACACGCGTGGCTGCACTTCAGACAAATTGAACGGCAAATGATATTAGAGCAGCAACAGGCTTGGGGCCAATCAATCACCATATAGCGAGGACACTGCGGGCACTCTGGAATATTCGCAAGCGCTAAATTCATCGCGACACGAACGGCCTTGCCTTTAGCTGCTGCATGTGCAGCTGCCGCGCTGTCATGCACACTGAACTTACTCGTCAATTCATCGCCTCCATCCTAAGGTAGGTGAATAATGCGAAACCGATTCAATAAATTAGTGCCAATCGTGCAGTAGTTCTTTTCAAACAATAATGAATCTCTTGGATATTGCGGCAGACGTACCGCGCCCCATACGTGCAAAAAGGAACCGTCTTCTTCAATTATGCAGCTTCGGCGTTCATCGGCCAACGACAAAGTAGCGCACGAAGGCACGTACGAGGAAATTGGAGCAGTCTCATTCATAGGTCCACTCGCTCCAGGTACCTTGTAAAGCCCATCGCAGAAAGCGTTCAGATCTAACCGAAACTGAAAATTAATGCTTCTGTATGCACGTATCCTCGGTTTGCTTGTTGGTCTTGCAAAATGTCTACGTACTCATATGACAATATTAATTTCCAAACAGGCAAGGCCTTCTGCACCTATAACTGATAACTGATAACTGATATGAACATAGACACCTGCGAATTGATTCAGTCAGAAAAAGATTTCGCACCGTAGATTTCGAAGCGAAGTATTGCTCGTGCTGCCCCAAACAAATGCCGCATTGGAATGCAAACACCGCGAGGAGACGCACAACACCGGGAGACTTATTCATGGGCATCATTCATTCTTGCAATCTTGCAACCTTCTATCTTATCATTGTAAGATACGAGTTACTGCGTTACACCAAGGCCTAGTCTAGCTAGGGTATCTTGGTTACACTGCCGTCGAAAAAAGGCGGCAATTTTTTTATTAAACGAGTAGCGGAATTTTTTTATTAGAAAAAAAAGAGAAAAAGGCACGGAAAAAGGGGGAAAAAAGAAGGGAAAAAGAAGAAATGAAGAGGAGAAGAGGGAGGAGAGCAAGGAGGAGATCAGAGAGATGGGGATTTCCAATACAATAATTACTTCAGTAAGTTCCGAGACGCCCACAATCGCCATTATTTATCCTGATGTAGCCGACTCGAGCCAGTCTCTCTTGCCAATTTTTCGTGGCCAAATTTGAGGCATTTAGATGCTCCGGGTTTCGACTTCGTGCTATGCGACTTACAGATGAGCACCACGGAGCTTTTAAAGCCACGGCAGCCAGAACACGAGAGCAATTATGTGGGATAGAACGATCTGGTTTCGCTCTTGGGGTATTTCACTCTTGCGTTGGCGGAGGGGGCCCAGCGGCCCAGCAGGCCTCCTATCATTGTTGCCTTGTTGCCTGCCAAGGCAACTACCTCACCTAAGATAAATAACGGCAGTACGGGAATTTACCCCAGAAATCACCCTTTAACATTAACAAACCGACTATATTCAAAACACCTCAAAGTTCCGTAATTGTCCTTTGAAGAATGCATCCTCTAAAATGCCACGGCAAGTGCGATGATGATGTCAAACCCAATCTCCTCCTTCTAACCCCAAACCAATTGATTTGATAACTTCTAAGCCTTGAAGCGCTGCACCCATTTCTACTGCTGTATTATTCAATTGCTAGTCCACGATTGGCCAAGTATAATAACTTCTGCTGCTCTCCAATTTTGCCTTCGCGCCTGCTTCTGGTGCTGCCTACCTACTAGTACATATATGTTCTTCGTTGCGGCTTCCTAATTATTCTCGTTGAGGAAGTCTGACAACGCGTCGTTGAATGCAGCACCATGATGAAATGATTGCACAGCACCTCGAGACATGCTGGAGTACGAGCATTCCTTATTTCCGATCTCGCGAGCGGCCCGGCGACTCCACTTTGCTTGAAAATGTCTATTTATTACGAGCTCGCGCGCAGAGCTCATCGCGTTCAAATCGGATGGTGCTGCTCCATCGGCTTCAGTACCAAATACGCTGTCATTATTTCTTAAACAGAGCGTGCCAAACTTCAAATTGTGCAACACTCTGGTGCAACTCTAAATCTCAGAATAGCTCCGTTTGCGTAGATTCCTCGACGGCATAGGAAGAGCTATCACATCAGAAACGCTCGTAGGAACTTGATAACCGATTTGTACGCTTACAGTAAGTAGA
>Ga0307930_1003137_pt1 | contig 12272 bp, 22 predicted proteins | sample OrgLakmetageno46_FD_203161 | JGI IMG/M metagenome (GOLD analysis project Ga0307930, IMG submission 203161) | Saline water microbial communities from Organic Lake, Antarctica - #46 | ecosystem: Environmental > Aquatic > Non-marine Saline and Alkaline > Saline | place: Antarctica: Organic Lake... | reverse complement strand
CAGGATGAACCAAAGAGGAATTTTTGATTCATGTTATTAGATATTATACCTAATTTTCCAGTGCTACAACCATTATTTCCACAGCAACAAGTAAAAGTAAAGTCAAAATCATCAGAGCCACTTTCATCTTTTAATACTCTTTTATGTTCTAGTTGTAATTTATCGGTTTTAAATCGGTTTGTAATCTCTTTATATTTTTCAAAGTTATCACATAAGTCAATAAATATTTCATTCACTGCATCGTATGATTCAAGACGTTTCAAATTATTACCAATTAACAATAATAGAAAGATGGCATAAAAATTAGGTTTGGATGTTTCACACTTCAAAGGTTTCAGAATTTCAGTATATATTTTATCTCTCAAATCATCTTGGAATATTTCAATATCTTGAAATCTAGTTGGATAATCTATTGAATCCATGTGTTTAGCTTTAAACTGTAAGATGTATGTTTTTAAAGTTTCAGTAAAGTCAATTGATGTTTTATTAAACGTTTTAATGTTCATGATATAGATATACTTACTAATATATCTTTAAGTAAGTTCATATATTTAAATGCCCAAATCTTGCTTAAAGATATATGGGCAATATATGGGCAAAATTTGGGCAGTATTACCTTATTCATTTTCACCACAAAAGCGTGAAACTTGCATACGCAGCACTATATATATCAGCATCCGCCCATATTGCATTTCTTCTTAAAAAGTTCATTCTTCTCTTTTTATCTTCATGTTTTGTATAATCTTCCATTGTTGAACCGAAATGTATATACTTATCAAGGTGTGGAACATGAATCATGTATTTCTTATTATTTCTAGTTGATATAGCTATATGAGAGTCGCATGGATATATTTTTTTAATTTTAGTATATACTTTATATGGATCAGATATTTTTATTAAGTCTTCGTATTTCATTATATATATAATCTGAGATTAGAATTTAGATAATGGTAATATTTGTCGTTCAGTTTGGATTATCATAGGATAAGATCTAAGTATAGCAATATGACGAGAAACCACATTTTTAATATTTTTTATTTGATCTTTATTCAATCCGAAATAGTTATCTACTAATAGGTATTTACTACATTTACCTGTCATATTAGCAGGAAATAAAACAATGGCATGACATTCATTTAATAGAATTTTACTCATTTGGCCATTAGCTGCAGTATGACAAAGCATCATAAGACTTACGTTATAATGTCTTCCTGTAGTTGCTATGCTGTTTACTAAATTCATTACTCTTGTAGTTGTCTTTTTATCATAAGCTTCAATGTCATCACAAATTAATATACTATTTTTAAAATCCTCACATTCTGGTGGATCATCTAAAAAAGCTTGTGTATTTGGATTTATTCTATTTGGTTTCAAACTATTAATATTCTTATCGTCAGATATTGGTGATATAAGATGAACCTTATTCTTTTTGAACTTCTTCAGATATTCTTTTACATAATTGGTTGTCCAATAGGATTTGCCAGATCCTGACATCCCCACAACATAGATCATAGATCTTTCATCTTTTGAACTTGGGGCTAATTGTATAAATTCATTCGGTTGCTTCTATAATTTCAAATGGATTTCTTACATCTTCCGTTGATTCGCTTACGTGTATAGGCTTTTCTTTTTTCGTTGGCTTATTCTTTAAAATTGCAATATCTTTACCTACTGATTCTAAGTTAAAATTTATTTTCATATATTGTAACTTAGATTAAAAATTAGATTAATTTTATTCACTTGATTTTTTACGTTTGTTATATCATTTTTGATAATTACGTTGATACTCTTTCATATCTATTAATATTGGTTTATTATTGTTTATACATTGATCACCATACGCAGATATTAAATGATGTTCACTCTCTTTCGCTTCTTGCTTACTGTCAATGTTATCTTTAAGAACAGAAACTGTATAATTATCACCCTCTAAAACGTATTTACTATAACAACTTGATTTTCCACTTTTATAAGTTGATATGTGATTACCTAACCTATTTGTGAGATTACTAGTACTTCCAATATAAGTTTTTAATGTTACGTTACACTTGATAGCATATACTACAAAAGACTTTCTATAATTTTGAATTTCCATTATATATATTAATATAGATTTTAAATCATAAAAAATCTAGATATTTATTTTAAAAAAACTAGATTATTTTTTAAAACATTTTTTTATGAAATTCGTCTGAACATATTTTCTGCATGTTTATTAATACATTCCTTAAGTCTCAAAATCTGTTTATATATTGGAACTTTCATATTTTGTTTAGTTTTTAATTTGCTTATCATTTTTAAGTTATTCTCAACTGGAAAAGCCGAAATAATTTCTTTCAACATTTGTAAGCTGTTTCTAATTTCATCAATATCATATTTAGGGCTTTGAATAACTGTTAGCATTGTCTCAAGGTCTGATTTAGATCTATTTAATAAACCTACTGGACTATTAAAATAATCAATTAATTTTTCTCTCAATGCTTTATTCTTATTTTCTAAATTTAATAAACTGTATCTTCTTTTTAATGCTTTCATGTAATTTCCTTCTTCTATCTGTTCAATCATATCGTGCATAAGTTCATGTTTAATATTTTCTTTGCTGTAGTCTGAATTGCTCTCACCATCAATAAATATATTATATACTTCAGTAATCATTATAAATCTACCATTTAAATGCGTTACAATATCCATTTTTATCATACTTTTTTATTTCAATGCATCTTCAAATGTTATACCTTTATTTTCTCTTCTTTTTATTTCTTCATAAGTCCATCGTAAAGGCTCACCTTTTGCATTTTCTCCTAATTTGAAATCAGTAATTGTTGTATTTTCTGAATTTTTTATTATTTCAAACACACTCATGAAATGGTTGTATATCATTTTTTCATTTTTCCCTTTTATGGTGCTGAAACTATCGTAGTCACTGTAGTATAGATTTCTTTTTATTTTAGCACTACCAACAATATTTACTTTACTTTCTAACGACATCAGTTTAGTTATTTTCTTAACTTTATTGTTATATTGTTTTTCGTTCATATATATAATAAGGGTATAAATTATTTATTTAATTCTTTAACAAATCCATCTATTTTAATCAAGTTTTCGGCTGCTTTCTCAAAAGGTTCTTTATAATTTTTGTTTATTTCGTTGAATTCTTTTACATCTTTTACGTATTCCATTATAATCTTATTGTCTTTAGTTATGGCTGTGACCATTCTATCATCAAGTTTAAGGGCTTCCTGTAATGATGCACGTTTTAAATTAATTTTTTCAACCATATTATTACTAGTAATTATAACATCTCTCAACACATTTGCAGAAGATCCTTCATATCTTGTCAAGTATACTGCAGATTGTGTGTCTGATTTTGTTTTGATTTTAGGTTCATCCTGTAATTCAACAATTATTGCTATTTTCAGTAAATCAAGATGATATTCATATTTCTCGTAAACTTCTTGAAACAGTACTAAGTTTGCATTGCCTATTGGCTCAAATTGAACGGCTGTTTCTCCTTGCATAACAGCACCAACTATATCTTTAAGTCTGATGTATCTGTCAATGGTATCTGGATGTTTAGTATTATTGAATTCCAATGTAATTCTCTCTGACTTATTTTATCTAAATTCTTTTTGGTGCTACTTGCAGTTATTGCTGGTTCAAATTACTTTATCCATAATGTTATTGACGTATTAATCTTATCTTTCAATTTAGGTGTAGTTTTATCAACAAGATTAATAAATTCTTGGTCTAATTCTGCATTCAGATTATCGTTTAATCGTGTATTAACTCCACGAATTTTTACATAAAATTCTTGCATCAAACTAAATAATTTATCAAACTGTATTTTAAATTTAAAACCTTCTCTATTATTAGTTAAATCTTCTCCCTGAAATAAGTATTCGGGTTGTTTATTCATTTCTTGTATTGCTAACCTTTCAAATTTCAGAGCTACATCAAATATACTATTCCCATCAAGGGAATAAATGGATGTATCTAAATATTTTTTTGATTTTCTACTCATTATATATATATAGAATCTTATATTTTAATTTAATTTATATCTTAATATAATAATATAATATGATGCCTAGCATTGATCTTAGTTATTTTATTACCTAATAGAATCAGAACATAATAGCGGACATTGGACGTTAATTATTAGAGACAATGATATTTTTGAATATTTTGATTCATACGGAACCAGTCCTAAAAATATATTAGACTACATACCAAATTATATGAATCGTAAATTAGGTAATAATTATGGCGAAGATTTAGGAAAGATGATAAGAAGTATAAAACCAACTGACAAATTTATTTATAATAAAACCAAATTTCAAAAAGATGCACCTAATATAAATACTTGTGGGAGATGGGTTATAGCTAGACTCAGTTTCTTTTTATCTGATGACTTAAATTTGAAAGAATTTACCAAATTAATGAAGACTTCACAAAAAAATTTAAAATTATCTTTATCTTTATATATATGTCGTCACAAAATACTAATGATTATTTGTATTATACAGCATTAATTAATAATGATGGTTCAATATTACCTTCCTCAGAATCTGATGTTGAACCCGATTTCGTATTCATAGAAGACCGTAAAGTAGCACTATTACCTGACCCAGAAATGTATGAAGTAGCTGTTGAAAGTTGTATGATGTATTTAAAGAGTTTACCTGTTTTTATACCTACTATTAAATATTATTTAAATCCAAGTAATACACAAAAAAATGAAACTATTTATGAAATTACTTTAGAATATGATGGATATAGTGCAACAACTTCAGTATATTTTGAACCACAAGACCAAACAATTACACAACCCAATTTCGTAAATGGATATGCAAATTATAAAAGTGGTTATTATAACCTTTATAACTATGAGTTTTTCTTTACTATGGTAAATGAAGCTATACGAACTGCTTTCTTGTCATTAATTGATGTTATTAAAAATTATAATGGTGGAACTTTACCAACTGCTTTTTCAAATCTAGCTTCTAGCGGAAATTATGAAATTCCTTATTTTATTTTCGACAAAGATAGCTCTCTAATATTTTTGAATTCTCCTAAAAGTACTTTTTCAGATATGGTGAGTAGCGTTGATTCAAGTCATGTAAATTTTATGTTAAATCGTGCTTTATATAGGTTATTTAACAGTTTACCTTTCAAATTAGTAAATAAAACTTTTAATACATTGGATGGCACACAAACGACAACAACTCAAACATTATATAAATTTAATTTAAGCAATTTCAAAAGTGCTAATGAGGTTGAAATATATCCCCATTTATCAATAATAATAGTGGATTAACTAAGACAACACATATGTTAATTTATCAAGATTATGAAACGCTTTCAACATGGTCCCCAGTTGAATCTATTGTAGTTATATCTCCTAATTTTCCAATAAAATCAAATGAAGTAAGTGCAGATGTTGAATATGTTGATGGTTTCCCAACAGTAATAGGTGAAGTAAGACATGAATCCGAAATTTTAGAAATATCAACTATCACACCAGTTCCAGCTATAATTTACGAACCAAACCATTATAGATTTGTGAGCATGAAACAAACAGACTCAGGTTTGAGAAATATCATGTTTAAAATTTATTATAGGTTTAAAAATAATGGTTCATTAATTCCTGTTAAAGCAAATTTAGGAGGAAGTTTTAGTTTAAAATTAATGTTTAGAAAAATTAAATAGTTCAAATAATTAAAATCTCAATACTATATATATAAATGTCTGAATTATCCACAGTGTTAATTAATGATTCTCGTTATAATGCTATAACTGATCGTGTAACTATCGGAGTAAAAGATGGACCAGCGTCTGTTAGCTACCAGAAATATCAACCCAATTCGAACTCAACTAGTTCAACTTTATTTAATGTGAATGTGCAATCTGAAAATACTCTCGTTGATAGAAATATACACATTCAAGCTAAAATATCATGTTATTATACAACAACCATTGAAGCAGGTAGTGAAAAATCTTTTAAAGTTGTACCTAGTGCTTTTCCATTAAATCAAGCTTTACAGTCATGTAGCTTAACCCTTAATAACTCTAAATTAAGTGTACAAACCCAAGATATCCTACGTGTATATCTTAAACAGTTTCACCAACGCTTTTTAAGTAAAAATTGTCAGATGACCCCTTCATTTGTAGATAAATATTATGGTAAGGTTGAAAGTGCAGTTGAAAATGATAGTGCTTCCAGTTATATGAGTGGTATTGAATCAGCTGAAAAAGATTCTGACACTGTAGGGAGATTTAATGAAAAGGTTTCATCGATTTTTTCAAGCCTCTTTCCAGAAGATACTGCTTGGGTTTCTTTGGCGTTCTTTCGCCGTACTGGTGTTGGCGGGAATGTTCTGTTTTGAGTTGTTTGGTGGAGCTTGTTTAAATTAGAGGGAAATCAATTACTTCCTGCACTCATATTCTGACTTTCTTGCAAACGCTTTTGTGTTATTATCTCTCCTCCTCAGGGCACGCTTTACTTGAACGGCGTTGCACAATCAGAAACGTTTACCTACGTTTTAATGTAAACGTATATTTAGGAAATGATGCAGGTACAGCAGGTGCTTTACAACAACCTGATCCTGATAATGGATTATATACCGTTGATAATGCATCCGCAGGAGATCAAGTTATTACAGTTGTATGTGAAGTAACTGTTTCAGAACCCCTCTTAGGTCTTCCTACTACTGCAATGAAAGAAGATGAATCTAATTACCTTTCTATCAAAAATTTAGAATTACTCTTACAATGGAATGACATGAGAAATGTGTTTAATATTAGCGGTTCTAATAATTTATGGAAATCTTACGCAGGAGATGTCGACAATCGTTTAGTTATTTCTGATTCTGCAAAACTTAACTTAAAATATATGTCTCTTCATGCTTATCAATACTCTAAATTAAATTCTAAAAATGTTCTTCCTTATGATGAGATTGTAAGTTATAAACGATTATTTACTGCAGTCGCAGCAGGTACAGAAACTACCGACGTAATTTCTATGCGCCAAATTCCAAATTATATTTACATGGTAATTAAACCGCAATACAATTCTCAGAAGCCACAATTTTCTAATCATCTCTGTTTTCCTGTAACTGGAATGAATATTACTTTTAATAATGTAAGTGGCCTTCTTACATCTTATTCTCAGAATGACTTATACCAAATGAGCAGAAGAAATGGTTCAATGCAAACATGGTCTGAATTTAGAGGCGTTATTAAAAATAAAAATGGTACTGAATATGCTGATATTGGAAGTATTATTGTAATTGATCCTGTTAGAGACCTTGGGTTATCTGATTATCTTTCATCTGGAAGTTTAGGTCAATTCAGTTTCCAAGCAACCGTAACTTATGATAATATTTATGGTCACACATTCGGAGCAGGAACAACTCAACTTACAGCAGACCAATTTAATGCATGTGAGATTGCTACCATTTGCAATTATGGAAGTATTCTAATTAATGACAAGGGTTCTTCATCTACTATGTCTGGTCTATTAACGAAACAAGCAGTATTAGAAGCTAAAAGCGGAAACAACCCAACAATCAATTATGAAGAAATAAATGAAATGACTGGAGGAAACTTTTCTAAAGCTGGTATGACTACTATGAGCGGTCTTCTTAATAAAGTAAAAGACAAAGGTAAAAAATGGTAGGAGATTACAGTAAAAAAACTGTCGGTGATATTCAAGATAAATTGAGCAAATACATGTAAATAAATATATATATGAATTTCCAATAAAATAATATATATAGTATTATATATATAAATAATGCTTGGTTATTATGACATGTAAACAAATACACCTAATCCATTTGCTACAGAAGGTAGTATTGTATTAAGTGGAGCAGGTAGAATGAGAAAAAATATAAACGGAAATATGGGTGTAAATGACTTTGTTATAAGAGAAAGAGAAATGAACAAACGGTTAAAATCTAAAGGAAAAAAAAAATTAAAAGAAATGTTTGGTGCTGGTATGGATACCGATGATGAAGATATGGATGGTGCTGTTTTTTTTGATTAAGTAAAGAAAGGTTACTCTAAAGCAAAAGATGCTGTTAAAAGTAAAACTGGTCAAAAAATTAAAGGTGCATTAATGGAAGACAAAGCTTTTATGAAAGAATTTAACAAAGCTAAAAAGCAATTAATGGATTATCAAAATGGAGTTAGAAAAACAAAACCTGGAAAAGCTGCTATGGATATTCTAGAACAAGCTGGTGTTATTTCAAAAATTGAAGATGAATTTAAAGGCGGTGTGAACAGACTGAAGAAGGCTTATAGATGGGAAGGCTTTGCAAGAGACACTGGACGTGATGCCATAGATTTAGGAGCATATGAATATAGAAAAGCAAAAGATGCCGCTGACCCTGTATCATCAACTGTTCGGGGGTGGTTAGGTGGAGCAAAACGTGGTCCTTCAATGTGGATAACACACGTCAAGAAATTTTCAGAAGCTAATAATATTCCATATAAGGAAGCTCTGAAGGCTGCAGGGCCATCATATCGACAATTGAAAAATAGAATGTAAATAAACTATTGATTAATATTATATACCAAATACAAATTAATAATATTAATTATTCTTTAATATATGTACTTAAAGCAACGTCAACCGACGTGCCCATCTCTTTTGTATCTTCTTTTAATTCATCTACCATATCTCCATATTTTTTACTGAGATACATATTACGAAGCATCGAAATACCGATTTTCTTTCCGACTATTTTATTAAGAATTCGTGTAATCTCTTGACTTGCTTTAATATCTTCATTATAGAAAGATTTTAAGAAATGGACATATATTCTGGGTGGTTATTTAAATATAGTGATATTACTTTCATAAGATTTTCTTCTAAGGAACAACTACAGAGTTATATTTTCCCTGAGTCTTATAGTTATTAAAAATAAATTGTTCTTTATCCATATCTAAATAGTTGAATTTATCATCATTCATATTATTTGATATTTTCATCAGACTATAATCTATATTTCTTCTCGGTGGGTGCAAAGTATATAATAAAAGAACCACATAATTTAATAAGTTATTATACTCTTCTTTGTTTCTTACTTTTTTAACAACCTTTGATTTTAAATCATTGCTAATCTTATCTATATTATCATTACTTGGCCAATTCATTCTTGTTTGTCTGTTTTATCTGTTCTTACCTTAAGTTGATTATTAAAATTAGATAGTATTTCGAAATACTTATTATAAAGATCTTGGTGTTTACTGTTTTTTAATACTGTACATATAGCAATAATATATGAACGTTGTGTAGTTGGCTTATATTCTTTGATCATATTTAATATATTTTTAGGATCTTTCAAAAAATTAAAATTGGTAATCGGCATATCATTGTTTAGTTTCATTAAATTTCTAGTATATAGCTTTTTACTACTATCACTTATAGGTTTATCTCTTTGTTCAAATTTATTACCGGTATTTAAAAATTCCATATAATATAATGTAGATTATAAATATTTCTTAAACTAATTCTATGAATCAATATATATAGAAGGGTTTCTAGCAAATTTAAGCAAACATATGTTTAATCTGTTCATATAAATCTAAATCGAGTGGTTTATATCTCATGCATTGAAATATGCTCTTATAAATAAAGGCGTATACCCTTGCGATTGACCATTGTATTACTGAAAGTCTTTTATTGAAACCTTGTATGCTTTAAATAGTGATGCTTACAGATTAACACCAAGATATAAATCAGGATTGACACTGCAGAATGATGCACATAAAAATATAAGGGTTATCAATTTGAAGTAGTAGGCCACAGCCAAGGCGGATTACTTACTCATTTATTAAGTGATAAAAGTAAAAATGCATATCTTGTTAATCCAGCATATAAAAAAGAACAACTTAGAGATAATGAATATGTTATAAGAAGCTCAGGTGATATTGTATGTAAATTAAGCGTACCAAGAAAATATTGTAATGCTTTATTGTATCCGAATTTTTCAAAAAATCATTACATCACGATACCTGCAAAAACTAGTAACCCGATTACAGAACATGAAGTAAATATACTTGATAGATTGGATCCTGAAAGAAAAATAGGAAGAGGTGCGGGATTTGGTAAGAAACATTTAAAAGGTTATACTATTAATAATGAGATGAGTGGAGGTTGTCAATGTGAACAAATAAAAGGAGGATCAATAGCAAATAATCCATGGGTTGAACATGTTAAAAAATATGCAAAAGAAAATAATATGACTTATGCATGTGCTATACCAGAAGCTAAAAAATCATACACTAAAATAGATAAAGATGCAATGAAAAACGACAAATGGAAATATTAAAAAAGAAATTGAGAAAAGATATTAATAAAAACTTTACAAGCGTATTAAGATCAAACCCAGATAGCTTACCAAGTCTAAGATTAAATTTTAAAACTAGAAATAAAGGATATAGGGAATATATGAAGCAAGTAGCACCAAAATTGTATGAGAAATTGACAGAAAAGAAAGGGAAAATATAAATAATCTATATATTGCATATATCATATAATGTATATTCAATAAGCAAGCAAATAATTTATAAATTTTATCATTGAAATATAATGTAAATTAATCACCTTATGGAATATATAGATTATACCATATATCAACCTTTGAAATAAATATATATAGTATTATATATAAGATGTCTTTGAGTTTAAAGCAACAGTTAAACAATGCGAATACAGATTTAAATGCAATTGAAGGTGAAGTAAATACATTAAAAACACAAACAGCAGAAGCAATTGCGTTTCATCATAATTTTGTTACAAGTGATGAAAATATTGTGCAATTAGTTAATAGAACTACTACCAACGCAACCAATATTAATACACTACAAACTACAACATCAAGCCAATCTACTGAAATTGACCAACTAGATACAGATATAGCTAATAATGCTAGTAATATTGTTGCTATTAATAATTCTTTTAGCGGAACCACTGATTCATTAAGAACTGATTTAAATTCTGAGATTACAGATAGAACAAATGCCGACACTAATCTTCAAGCTAATATTGATGCAGAATCTGTAACAAGACTAGCTAATGATAATACATTACAATCTAATATTGATAGTGAAGCTTTAGCAAGAACTAATGCATATACTACCCTACAATCTAATATTGATAGTGAAGCTGCAACAAGAATATCTAATGATAATACTTTGCAATCTAACATTGATGCTGAAGCCGCAACGAGACTTGCTAATGATAATACTCTTCAATCAAATATTGATTCAGAAGAAGCCTCACGAATTGCCGCAGTTCTTGCTGAAGAAAATAGAGGATTAGCCGCTGAAGGTGTTTTACAATCAAATATTGATGCTGAAATTTCTGATAGAGTTGCTGCTGTATCTAATGAAGCAACTTCAAGAACAAATGCAGATACTACCCTACAATCTAATATTGATAGTGAAGCCTTATCAAGAACTAATGCAGATACAACTCTTCAAAGTAATATAGATGCTGAAGCCTTATTAAGAACTAATGCAGATACTGCATTACAATCTAATATAGATACTGAAGCTTTAGAAAGAACCAACGCAAATAAAAAAATGACATTTGTAAGTGTTGGTGAGGCAGAAGGATTATTAAGATTATCCGTTTGCATTCGGATTCGGTTCACCTTCAAAAGCTGGTTTTGGATTAGCTATACCATTTAATTTTGCTATTGTGGGTTTTGCTATAACTGTTGATTCAACTGACACTTCTAGAAGTATTGGATTTGGTTTAGAGCATTATGGTGTAAATGGTAATTTATTCACACCACAATTAGGTAATGTGACTGGTTCATTAGGAATGTCAAATATTTATAACACTAATCTATTTACCGACCCGTATCCACCTGGAAATATTTGTATTAAAGTAAACCCTGCACAAGGCTTATCAGATATTAACGCAAGATACAGATTTACCTTATTTTGCCAATCTTTAGATGAATTAGGGTATGCGCCTCCTAGTTAAATAAGATGCACTTTTTATAAACTATCATTATCACTAATTATTACATTATTAGTTCCGTTACATGATGAACTTGAATTACTATTATTATCAGATAATAACAATGATTCATCCATTTTTGCTAATTGATCTTTTTTATATCTCATCTTTAATGAAACGCGAAGCGGGAGGACTGGTTTTTTTTTTTTGCCCGCAAAGGTCGAAAAGTTCTCACGCCTTCTTTTTTGCGCCCCACGCCCTAGCATGCTGTAGAAACTTTCAATCGACCTGGGAA
>Ga0307930_1003135_pt1 | contig 12288 bp, 10 predicted proteins | sample OrgLakmetageno46_FD_203161 | JGI IMG/M metagenome (GOLD analysis project Ga0307930, IMG submission 203161) | Saline water microbial communities from Organic Lake, Antarctica - #46 | ecosystem: Environmental > Aquatic > Non-marine Saline and Alkaline > Saline | place: Antarctica: Organic Lake... | reverse complement strand
CACTTCGCTACTGGCCTGAAGAGTTATCTCACTGACAAGGTTGCAATATTGACGTTTAAGAATGGTTGCATTATTTCTTCATCTGTTTTGATTCGTATGCTCTCCCCGTGCCGTAGGCAAGGGAACTGCACGGCGACGTTTTTGCTGAAGATGTAGCTCAGTGGGATATCGTACTAACGGATGAGTCGACACCTCTCCAAAATAACAGTGTTGATTGCGGCGTCTTCACTTGCTACTTTACTAACTACATTGGAGCTGATGTACGCTTCGGGTTCTCTCAAAAGAATATCCCTCGTTTCCGTCGCCGGTTAGCACTCTGCATTCTTCGTGTATCGTGAATCCGTGGACTGCGTTTTTAATTCGATTTATGGTCATAGAGGCGGCTAGGAGGCTTCTGCCACTGCAAATGCCTCAATGATTCGTCCTCGGTGACTCATCACTTTGATGACAAGGATATATGCATTACATTCCGTAATGTATAAATGACGTACTATTCGCTCTCCATTCTCCATTTCTTGTCTAGAACCTCAAAAAGAGCGCACTGAGCAATGGGCTCCCGACGAGCATAACAATGTGATGTAACACATGTCATCGAGCTACGAAACCTAGCATCAAAGCACAGACACAATACATCAAACCACGCAACCTAGCATCAAAGCACAGAAACAATACAATAAATCAAGTCAAGCAGCCTAGCATCGAAGCACAGACAAAATACAATACATCAAGTCAAGCAACCTAGCATCGAAGCAGGGAAGCGCAACAGTAATCTAGCAGCCGCGCAACCTAGCATCGAAGCACAGACACAATACAATACATCAAGTCAAGCAACCTAGCATCGAAGCACAAACACAACACAATACATCAAACCACGCAACCTAGCATCGAAGCAGGGAAGCGCAACAGTAATCTAGCAGCCGCGCAACCTAGCATCGAAGCACAGAAACAACACAATACATCAAACCAAACAACCTAGCATCGAAGCTCAGACACAATACATCAAACCACGCAACCTAGCATCGAAGCACAAACACAACACAATACATCAAACCACGCAACCTAGCATCGAAGCAGGGAAGCGCAACAGTAAACTAGCCGCGCAACCTAGCATCGAAGCACAGACACAACACAATACATCAAGTCAAACAACCTAGCATCGAAGCTCAGACACAATACAATACATCAAGTCAAGCAGCCTAGCATCGAAGCACAATCACAACACAACACATCAAACCACGCAACCTAGCATCGAAGCAGGGAAGCGCAACAGTAAACTAGCCGCGCAACCTAGCATCGAAGCACAGACGCAACACAATACATCAAGTCAAACAACCTAGCATCGAAGCTCAGACACAATACAATACATCAAGTCAAGTAGCCTAGCATCGAAGCACAATCACAACACAACACATCAAACCACGCAACCTAGCATCGAAGCAGGGAAACGCAACAGTAATCTAGCCACGCAACCTAGCACCAAAGCACGGAAGAGTAAAAGTCATCTAGAGAACGCAAGGCACTAGTAATAAAATGTCATCGAAGCGGTCAAGCAAGCCCAATAAACTAAAGAAATCAAACCATGTACTTTACTGTCAACAGTGTCTCACGCACCCTAAGAACCATTAGTATCTACGAGCTCATTGAAATAGCACAAGACATGGAAGTTACCGGGGGAGGAGAGCACCTGAGAGGAGTAATCCAGCAAGTGCTTCTAGCATTATAAAACAGACAAAGGCAGCCACTAAACACCCAGCCACGTGTCCATTCACACGCACAGTGCCCCAGTTCGCGCCATAATTATATTGGAAGTCAACTGTAAATGAGATTCTTGCCTTTCATATATCTGATTTGGTTTTTCTTGCCTTTCATATTTCCCTCGTCGGTTCGTCGGTCACGCTTGGCACTTGTTGCTGCGCTGCCTGCAGAATTTTGAATTCCTGCTGGCCTGCAGGCCCACTAGCTAGCTAGTAGTAGCCCTCAAGTCACAGCTGATTCACAGCTGGCGCTGACAAGAATCCATCAATTGCTGCAGCTTGGGATCCTTCTCAGCTTCGCGGCACCCCAAACATGCTCAATACTGTAAAGCGCGAGCGCGATGTGGGGTCTAGCTCTAATGGCTCGCTCTCGCATGGGATAGCCGCCGAGGATACCGAAGCGACGCCAAAGCGTAGGGCGGCGGAAGCCGCTGTCTCATATGCCCACGAGAAGGCTTGGTTAGCTGTTTGGTTGGCAGGGGTAAAGACCGTTTCGCCGCCAGTCTTAGCCGCATGCCGTGCAGCACTGGTGGATAGTCCGGCTGCATCCCGGGCCGCACTTGCCAAATACAAGTCATCCATCAACCCTCCCCTTGCTAAAATCCTTACAACTGTTGGAAGTTACGACGCTGAGGTTGTATCTGCTTCCTCACTTTAAATTTCTTCTTGATAATCCCTGATTAAGGATTAAGGACTCACCTTCTAATTTTGTCTACTCCTATTGTTTGCGTACAGCATGACCGTACCCCCCTCCACGAATCCGCAAGGCGAGGGGATTTGGCTACAAGTACTTTTCTGATTACAGCTGGCGCAGCCGTAGACGCCAGAGATAAGGTGAATTCTAAAGAATGCACACGCTTCATAGTGCTGAGCTTTTCGTTGTTGAACGCGATTTGCTCTACTTTCTCACTGTTGTGCATGGGCAACTCAATAATGCTTGTATGTCTGCAAGGACTACCGCACACCTCTCCAACTTGCTACCAATGGTGCATGCCGCGACCTTCTTGGGCACCACGAAAGCATTCTTAGGATTCTTCGAGTTGATTCATCCGCTTTTGTCTCTGCTGTGGTGGCTCACTGTGCTGCACTTTCTACCCCCAATTCGTCCGCGCCTGAAACGAAGCTAACCTTGCGCGCCCACCAACTTGACCCCTCCTTCCTCTGGGTTCCCCATATCGAAGCATGCATTGATCGCTTTGGCTGGGCGCGTGATGTGTACGCTGCCCAAGTTGCCTCCAATGTCCAACCTTTCGTTGATCTACCAGACGACTGCGCCGGTGACGTCTTGGAGTACTTGGAGTTTAAGATGACTCGTGCCGAGGTGTTGCATGTTGTAACACACTGCTCGTCGCCAGAAGCACATGCTTGGGTGTGCGAAGTTGCTACAGCAGCTATTGTGGTAAAAAAATGATGACTGTGCAGCTATCTTTCTAAACGAGTGCACCATGTGTTTGCCATTCCATTCGATCCTCACATCCACCCAACTCCCTCGGATTTCAGGCGGACGCAACGCTGCAGCTAGTGGCTGGGGCTTTTCAAAGAAATTTAGCCAAAGTAAAAGCATGCCTAATGAAAGATGTATTCGTGGACGATACGCCTTTGGTACGTAACGGATCAAGTAAAGTCTGGGTGTCCAAAATACATTGTTATGCTCACTTTTGACTTCAGCTTCACGCTGTTAGGGGCTAAAGTTAATAGCCTATCAGGCACACATTGTTACCATATTGATTACGTCCATGTACCATTTTATTTCTTTAAATATCATGCAACACTATGTGCATGTTAAAGCCGAAGTGATCGACTTACTTATTTAATGGCAGAAGGATTGTACTGCTCTTTACTGGGCTTCGACTCTGGGTGAAATCGACATTGTAAAAGTCCTTCTTGAAGCAGGCGCAGATTCAAGTGCCAAAGATACTATGGTACTCTTTATTTACATAATGCATGTTTCCTTTTAGCATATAAAATGTGTATGGTGTGCACGAATTCTTTTGTCGTTATCTTTACCCCTCTCATGCAAGGACTTTATTATGTACGTAACTGCTGCATCTTCTCTACTCTTCTCTGTCGTCGCAACTCTTAATTGTGTTAGAACGGCCGCACAGCACTTATCAGTGCTTCGGTGGGAGGACATACCGACGTTGTAAAGCTTCTCCTGGAAGCAGGCGCCGATGTGAATGCCACGCAAAAGGTAAGTGATGCACCTCTTCCATGTACACCTATGCCCTAAGAATTGTGGTTATAGGCATTTTAATGTATACTATCTATCTACAACTTCTTTAAGCTAATCTGTTCATTATACTTACTACTACAATCGCATTTCAGGCGTATTTCTGATGCTTCTATTCACCTCTTCATCATGTTATATAGAATGGCTACACCGCACTCATGAAGGCTTCATTTAACGGCCATACTGATGTCGTCGAACTCCTCCTTGAAGCTGGCGCTGACGTGACCTCTAGAGACAAGGTGAATGATATACATGTATTTTTGATTATTCGCCTGTGTGATAGGAGATGATTTGTCTTTTACGTTTGAACTTATTTTTGAACTATTCCAAAATTTTAGGACGGCGGTACTGCGCTGATCTCAGCGACGGTATCCCTGTGGAAGCTGATACCAACTCCCCATGCGAATGTTGAAGGCGTTTACGAGAGCCACCTTGCGATCGTTAAGCTCCTTTTAGAAGCAGGCGCCGGTGTTGATGATGTTGGTGAAGTGAGTCGCCCTCTGAAGCATGCATAAGTATTGGCCTAGATATCAGATATATGGAAAAGTTTCTCTGTGACTTCTTTGTTCGTCTTGTTCATTTATCGGCATCCTCCATTCATTTTCAATTCCAGCATCGAAACACGGCGCTCATTCTCGCATCACAATATAGCCATCATGGTATCGTGGAGGAACTGCTTTTAGCCAACGCCGACACGGACCGTCAAAATGAGGTTAATCCCCAAAACGCCCCAACAATATGCAAAGATAGCAGGGTTCTACCTCTGCATTATATGTCTTACTCTAACCATTTACGTACCTTAATCATTCTTTTGAAACTTTTTACAGGGTTGGAGTTTTATTTTATCTGCTTCGAATATTTTGTACCTTGCGTATCATTTACTCTAGTCGCAATGTTTAATTCGTGCGCAGTATGGCTACACAGCACTCATCGAAGCGTCTAACATCGGCAGCACCATTATTGTGGAGCTTCTTCTCCTCATGGGCGCAGACAAGGAGGCAACAGACAGGGTCAGTTGTAAAGCACATTTTCATGAGGTCTAAATTGGTGGTTTTTGTTGCGCACGACCTTCTTTTCTTCTTTCGCCCACCATCCCTACTTCTCATTTCTTTCGATAATTTATTTTTCCAGAACAGTTTTGACTTTTTTTGTTTGCTCTTGAGATTTTTGCGCTTTATTCACTTCTTTTGTGTTTTCTCTCGAGTGCGCAACCATGAAAGTTTCGAGATCAAATGCTTTTTATTCCAGCTGATCGCTTTTAATGTTTGTGTGTGTGGGGGTGTGTGTGTGTTTTTTTTTTTCAAACTAGTGGCCTCTCTGTTTCTTTGTCCATCAAATTTTCAAATTTCGAATGTTTCGTATCTATGCAGTAGTTGTCGACTTTTCTGAGCATTATCGTTTTCCCTAATGATCATTTGCTGTTATAGAACGGCCAAACAGCGTTGGATTTTGCGCGAACTTCGCTGATCATAGAATTACTCAACGAAGACGAATACAATTAAGCGACCCGATCAGCCCAAGCAGATCTGACTTGAATTCTACATCGAATCTATGCACTCATTCGTTGCTATATTCGACAGGGGGAATTCGTTGAAATCTGAGCGCACGAGTATACTCGATAATCGAAAGGAGCCGGATACTACGCTAGCACTTAATTGGGCGTTAAATTTAAGCCCCCGGAACGCCCTGGGTCGGCTGTGTCTAGGTGGTGGAATTTAGTGCAAATTATTTAGTAGGCTAAATTATAAATTGGCTCAAAACTCAAAACGGCCTTAAATTCGATTTAGCGTTAACTTTAAGCCCCCGGGACTTCCTGGGTCGGCCGTGTCTTTGCGGTGGAATTTAGTGCCAATCTCGTGGGCTTAAATTGGCTCAATGCAGCGTTAAATTTAAGCCCCCGGAACTTCCTGGGTCGGCCGGATAAATAAACAGGAGTGTGCTCTCCGGGCGGGCGGATAAATAAACAGGACCGGGATGATCGTTATCTTGGGTTTCAACATCCCGACATTCATTAAACTGAGCTAAGTGCAATAACCCAACACCCAACCAAAATTCGGGGCCTGTCTCAAAATTTAGCTCAGTTGGTTGGGTGTTGGGTTATTGAAACCCAACAAAACGATCATCCCGGTCCTGATTTTTGTCTGGTCGTCCGGCGAATTATAAGCCTCGCACAGCTGATTTATACAGCTGCACTGCCAGCGCTTTATTATGGGCAGCGAAGCCGGGTGCGCAACGAATTCTCGTCGTTAGTTGGGATGGCCGTTTTGTTGGGTTTCAATAACCCGACACACCCAACCAACTGGGCTAAGCGCGCGCTTAGCGCTTAGCTCAGGTTGGTTGGTAAGTGCGCACTTAGCTCAGTTGGTAGGGTGTGTCGGGTTGTTGAAACCCAACAATACGCCAGAATTCCTTCAAATCCGCAGTGCAGCCAGTGCAGCCGAGCTGCACAAGCTATGCGAAAAGATGACCCAAATCGATTTTTTTACGTCCAACGGACAATTTTTTTATAAATTTACGCCATAGTGCTCTTGGGTACACTACATGCGACATAATCCTGAATAACTATGATCAATAAACCGCGATTGCTATGTAAGATGGCCAAAAGGGGTTAAATTTACGCTTCTACGGAAAGTTATCCCCCCCTTAAGCTTCCAGTTAGACTGACTGGGAACTTCTAGAATCCGTGAGAAGACTCTACACAGTTTACCGAAAGACACAGTTTACCGAAAGATGGATCGGCAGTACGACAAACGACGAACACTTTTTTGATATCATCCCTATTAGTTGTTGTTTCGTTCGTACATTCGTTCGTGGTTCGTGTCCGGCGTATATTTTTGGACGGACCCGTATATATGGGGGAAGTATTTTCTGTTCTCTGTCAGTACGGCTGTCGTACAGACCAACGGGGCGAGGAGAACCACGGGCACGGGCCACGGGCACCACAAGAAGGACACGCATTAAGAATGACGCGAAGAACACACACCTACAGCCTACAGCTTGCTGCAGCAAAGCACTGTGCCTCTGAACAGTGCATTGCGCGGGCACCAACTGCTGTAGTTCGTTTCCGCGGGAATCCTGAAGATCGTATTTTAACCTACTGAGCGGGAAATTATTTTAACCAACCAGACTTGATTTCCGCGACGGGGATTTGGCAGTGTCTTTATGGCCACATCACTGAAACCTCGCGGAAATACCGCGGAAATACCACGCGAAGTGAATTTTTAAGCCCTCGCGCGGGAATTCCGCGGAAACGGGAATTGAGACCCTGCCTTCGACCATTGCTCCATTAAGGGGCAATGGGCCGCGGGCAAACAACCAACATAGCACAAAAGAAACGCACGTGCTTCTTCGTTTCTATCGGTAGTTTGGGTGAAAAGCTTGAAGCCATGGTGTACAAAATCACCAAAAACGAGAAGTGTACAAAAACTGCAAAAAAATATTACATTCGCCTTAAGAACGGCTTGCTAAACGAGATGAACCGAATAGCCGCCAGATTAAGGTATGTTTCGATGATGTGCTACTCTACCAGAGACTTATTGAGCTAAGTACTAATATGACCTGCGCCGTAACATGGTCGGCAACATAAATTAACCCCCGTGCTCGCAGCGGCTACGATAAAGAGACCGAATACGGTAGCCTCATGCAACCCGGGCCTGGCTTTCAGTCTGGCCCGGGTGACTCTGCAGACGCCGGCTAGGTTCTACCAGATCTTTTATTTGGAGATTCTTGTGAAAAAAAACAGTAAAAAAAAGAGGCTCCCCACCGGACAAAATACAACCCAACGGACAACTAATTTGCTTAAGGATACCCAAATCCCCACCCCTGAGGTGAAAACGTGTTTAAATACGGTAAACCTACGGCAAATTCGTCAGCAGATCCGAAGGTGCATTTTTTATTGAAGATTTTCTGAGCTTTTCTTTGGATTTTTGAAGCTTTCCCCCCGAAATCAACACGTAACCCTACTTTTATCTCTCCTCATCACTCGTATTCGTAAACCTACGTCGCAAGCTTCCTGAGGTCTAATAGCAGGAAGCTTGCGACGTAAGTTTACGAATACGAATGATGAGGAGTAGGGCCAAAGTTAAACCAGGAAAATCGTGGAGAAACGAAACATCCACTTTTTGGGGGCTGTTTCGCATGGCACTCATAAATAGAAACGAAACAGGAAACTAGCTTCGAATTTGCGTTTCGTTTCACGTGCAACGCACGCGGAGGGCGCTGGGAATGTTTCTGTTTCCATTCTTGAAACGAAACAACGAAATTCGCAAACGCTCCTTCCGAAATTCCCCCGATTTCACCCCCGAACGCAGGCAAATATCCTCATTTCCGCACACGACTTAATAGGGCCGTCTTCTATTTTACCAAATACGCGGTTTCGAAGTGGGTATTTCGTGAATTCCGACTATTTTGTGCTGCTTCGGAATTTTCTATGATTTTATATACCAACAAGCAACCCCCCCGAGAGAACTACTACGTATGCGAACTGCGAATCCGCGACATGCGGACGAAGCCGAAGAAACGGGACTCGGTGCCTCAGTGTTTCGTTTCTCGCAACATGAAACGCCCAGGGAAATGCGCTGGTCTGTTTCGAGAAACGAAACGCCGGCGAAAATCGTGTTTCGTTTCTGTTGTTTCATTACCTAAGTGTACTTTTATGCATGCTTGGGTTTTTGAAAGTTTAGTAGTCCGGTCCCAACCTCCCAACAGATCAGACCAGCAGTGCAGTCGTCTGCCCTCAATCCGCAGCTAAGGAGTAGTCAGTCACCAACTGCTGTAGTTCGGAGGCCTTCTCAGCTTCGCGACAACCTAAACATGCTCATTATTGTAAAGCGCGAGCGCGATGTGGGGTCTAGCTCTAATGGCTCGCTCTCGCATGGGATAGCCGCCGAGGATACCGAAGCGACGCCAAAGCGTAGGGCGGCGGAAGCGGCAGTCTCATATGCCCACGAGAAGGCTTGGTTAGCTGTTTGGTTGGCAGGGGTAAAGACCGTTTCGCCGCCAGTCTTAGCCGCATGCCGTGCAGCACTGGTGGATAGTCCAGCTGCGTCCCGAGTTGCCCTGGCCAAATACAAGTCATTCATCAATCCTACCCTTGCTAAGATCCTTCAAACTGTTGGGAAATATGGCAACGAGGTTGTAATAGAAAGCCCTCCATGAATTTCGCTTTATTTCTTTTCTCGTTGATTTCCTCGTTGATTCTCTCGTTAACGATGCACTCATCAACTTTGACCCTATGCATTCCATTTCACGCTATACTTTCCAATTACCTAACCATCGCATACACATAGCATGACCGGACCCCGCTCCATGAATCCGCAAGGCATGGAGATGTAGCTACAACCGAGTTTCTAATAACTGCTGGTGCAGCTGTCGACGCCACAGATAAGGTGAGCCAAACGGAGTTTGCATAATAAACATAGTTGAAATTCCTGCCTCTAGTTCATGAACGTGCTGTGCTTTCTTACTATTATGCCTGGGTGACTAATTGAGGAATTAATGATTGTATGTCTGCAAGGAATACCACACTCCTCTCGATTTTGCTACCGACGATCCGTGCCGCGACCTTCTCGAGCACCACGAAAGCGTCCTTCAAGCTCTGCGAGTTGATTCATCCGCTCTTGTCTCTGCTGTGGTGGCTCACTGTGCGGCACTTTCTGCCCCCGAGGCGCCCGCGCCTGAGACGAAGCTAACTTTGCGCGCCCACCAACTTGATCCCTCCTTACTCTGGGTTGACCGCAGCGAGGCGCGCAGGCAACGATTCAGTTGGGTGCGTGATGTGTACGCTGCCCAAGTTGCGTCGACCAACCAGGCCTTCGTTGATCTACCCGACGATTGCGCCGGTGACGTCTTTGACTTTCTACCGCTCAAGATGACTCGCGCAGAATTGCAACACATTGTAGCACACTGCACAGCCCCAGAAGCACATACTTGGGTGTGCGCGGTGGCACGTACTGCCGTCATGGTAAGAAAGAGGAATACTGTGTAAATCTCTGTTGAACTAAAATGTATAGGCACCAACACTTTTTTAAAAATCTAATCGCCCTCTCTCGCACTGCAGGAAGATGCCTCGAGAGAAGTGATATTTGCGTCCATAGACAAAGTTATTGCCAAACTCAAAGCGTCCCTCACTAAAGAAGTCATTATCGACGATCAGACTGGGGTGCGTGTTGAAGCATACTACTTCTGGATTCAAGTTTTGTATGTAATTAAATACTTTTCACTTTCTGCTTCACTCAGAGGCTTAAGTATAGCTGTGTGATTTGCACATAGCGTGGCTGATACTCCAATGATTAGATTTATGATTTGAATATTTGGTCCTTTTTATCCATGTTTCCTGGCAGATGGGCTATACTGCCCTTACCTGCGCTTCCGATCTCGGTGAAATCGACATGGTTAAAGTCCTTCTTGAAGCAGGTGCTGACGCAAAAGCCATCAACAGACATGTATGTCCGCCAAATTTTTGCTCAGAACACAATAAAGGATTTCGAAATAAGATTTTTACAAATATATTCATGCATTCTAGGATTGACCTCTCAGAAGCATTTATGTTCTCACTACCGGCTTTCCTTCTCCTGTTTTTTTTTTAAAGATCTGCGCGTATTCTGTTCCATTGCCAAGGTCTTTTTGCGCCTTCAAATAGCAGACATGATTCGCTATTTGCGTAATTCTTGCTACCTTTCTTACATTTACCCTGTTTCCTCAACGATAAGTAGAGTGGCGACACAGCGCTCATGAGGGCCTCCGGCGAAGGCCACACTGACATCGTAGAGCTCCTCGTTGGAGCAGGCGCTGACGTCAACACGCAAGGAAAACAAGTAATATCCAACTAATGGCGCATAACTGTATGCCAACAGAGACTTCGTCAAATCTTCGTTCTGAAACTTCTCAGAATGTCCATAACTTTCCGAGTGCGTTCTCAATTTCTGTCAAATCTAGTTCACTCAAGAATACTATGGGCATTTTTGAAATACGATTCCTCCTTGCCTGCTTTGAATGCACGACACACTTCTGCAATGTAGAGTGGCGAAACAGCGCTCATGATGGCTTCGCTCAATGGCCACACTGGTGCAGTGAAACTTCTCCTTGAAGCAGGCGCGAACGTGAACATCAGGGCAAAGGTGATTCAAATACAAGTCATAGAGGAGACTAGTGAAATTGAAGTCAAATTGTTCATACGAAAAATGTGTCTTAAATCATGCGCACATGATGAAAGAATCTCCTTCTCTACTGCCTCAAGTGTTTGTTTACATTTTTTTCAACCTGTGCTCACTGTTTTTTTAGAGTGGCAACACTGCACTGATCTCAGCGACAACTTCTTTGTGGAAGCTGATTCGTCTACCTGGCATGAATTTGGACGTTAAAGCTGTGTACAAGAGTCGTCTTGCGATCGTTAAGCTCCTTATAGAAGCAGGCGCTGATGTTAATGTTATTGGCGAAGTGAGTCGCCCTATTAAGCATGCATAAATATTGGCCTTGGATTTTAGATATTTAGGGTGGTTTCTTTGTGACTTCTTTTTCCGTCTTGTTTATTTCTCCGCGTCCTTTCCACTTCAATTTCAGATTGGAAAGACGGCGCTCATTCGCGCGTCACAGTTTGGACATCATGAAATCGTGGAGCAACTCCTTTTAGCCAACGCTGATACTGACGTGCAAGATAATGTCAGACCTTAAAATTCCAATGTTCCCAGCCTTTTATTTTATTTTCCTTGTTTCAAACCTTCTACAATTTTTGTTTCGCACTTAACCCATCACATTTTCTCGTCTTTTCGACTATACTGCGCGTAGTTTGGCGACACGGCGCTAATTGCAGCTTCAAGTTTCGGCTGCGCCATAGTTGTAAAGCTCCTTCTTGATATGGGTGCTAACAAGGAGGCGGCGAATTGGGTTAGATACTTAACATAAGCCATTGTTTCTAAGATTATAAATGCAGAGATGCGAATGGCGAAGGCATGGCTTTTTATTCAATGCTCGCAGAAAATCAATAATGCATTTTAGTATACTCTTGAGAGTGATTGCTTTGTTTCATTGTTCTGTATCCTTTTTCTTTGGTCTGTACAATCATACAGGACGAAAATACTGCATTGGACTTCGCCGACACTTCAGAGGTTATGAGCCTGCTTTATGATGACTAAGACGCTGATCACGTTGATTAGGCCCGACGGACCCAAAATCTCGAAATTTCGATGGTCTCCGATTCGCGTTTTTCCTTTCGTAATGGTTTCTTTAGACCACGGAAAGAGGAGAACTTGCGCAGTTTCATTCGAAACGGCCCTTATAAGCGCCTTTAAAGAGCTTCCAAAGATG
>Ga0307930_1003133_pt1 | contig 12289 bp, 11 predicted proteins | sample OrgLakmetageno46_FD_203161 | JGI IMG/M metagenome (GOLD analysis project Ga0307930, IMG submission 203161) | Saline water microbial communities from Organic Lake, Antarctica - #46 | ecosystem: Environmental > Aquatic > Non-marine Saline and Alkaline > Saline | place: Antarctica: Organic Lake... | reverse complement strand
CGTAAGGTGTCAGAACATATGTACCCAGATAAGAATGTGATGTGACGGACGGACAGACGGACAAAAATCCTTGGTAGGCAGTTTTTGGTCGTGGTTGCATAAAACATCAAACTACGTTGATCTATTCAGTTTGTCTAAGCTAGCTAGACGGATAGCTTGACCAACTAGTAGTAGAAGCCAGTACTTATCTTGTAACGCTTTCATCATTCGTGGGAATCATACTCATTTGAAGCAAGAATGGCTTCATTCGTTGTCAGCAAGCCTGTTGATTCCTTCGACGCTCTCCTCGAGCGTGCAGCTCGGCAACTTCCACTCAATTCACCGGCTGACGTGACTGCCATGCGCGATCTCTTGTCGAAGGTGTTCCTTCTTCCACATTTATGATGAGCTAGATTTTTCCTTTTGCGAATACAATTGCTCGTCTATCTATAATGGCTTCGCGCAAAGTATTTCCTCGTTCACAGTTCTCGAATTCAGCCTGAGGTTATGATGCCTTGTTTTGTTCTTTATGTTCTTTATGTGGGAACTGGTGCGCTGACACTTCGGGCGTCTCATAGGTCGTGAGTAACGTGCTTCAAGCGCCATTTGACTCCAAATACCGCACTCTGAAGCTTCAGAACAGAACACTCCGGCTCAAGCTCTTTGACAAGCCCGGCGCTAAGGAGGTTCGAGGAAGGGTATTGCCAAGCCGCAGAGTTGTTCTCGTATCTCTTCTTCCCAGCAGCATTATACCTTGCATTTATCTTTAAGAACTGGTGCTACTGGCTCGCTTTGCTTCATCGGTCATTCACTCAATGAGCTTCCATTTTATCATTATCAAATTTTCGTTCGCGCACAGGTCATGAGTGTACTGGGTTTCAAACGGGTAATTCTAGAAGACACTCGAGAATCAGCCATGTTTCTAGCCTTTGACGCCGATGAAGAAGAAACAAGGAAAACAGTGACGGCGGCAACTGAAAGCGAAACCAGCGCTCTAGCAGCGTCTGAGGATGCTTCAACCTCGACGTCAGCAGCAGCGTTAGCAGAAGCTTGGGCATGGCTGAACAAACAACTGGATGCTTGTCTCCTCATGCGGGGTGCCGCCAAGCCTCAAGCTACTTGTTGTGCCGAATGCACTTTACAGGTGCGTAAAACATTGCGATCACGTTCTTTTTAACTGGGACTTTTTTGACATAGTTGACCGAATACAAAGGTGCAGATACTAAGGCTTATTATGGTAGTAAAATATGACCGCGCGCTGCACTCCTTCTACTCAATCAAAGCACTGTTTATTTCCGATCGGTGCTTATTTTCAACTACGCTGTGCCAGGTGCGCCTACCCACGGGTGCGTCGTTTAAGCTTGCTTTTTTCGCCGCCGAGCCCCTCTCAGCCGTCGTCGATTACTTGAACTTAACGTGCCCTTTACAACCCCTGCGTAACCTCAAGAAGTCAACGGATGCTGCTAGCAGTAGTTCAGAATATCTCGGAAGTTCAGACATGGCAATTGAGAACAGTGGCGATCATAGAGCACTGGATGCGAGTTGGCTCTTACAGCAGCCGCACCCGCCGCGCACGATCTTCGTCGAAGCTTCTGACCTCAGTAAGTCGCTCGAGTCGCACGGGCTCTTGCCGCGAGCTAATTTGGTGGCGGTTGCACCCGCAGTCGACGTCGCGAGCGGTGGTGTTAGTGCCAGCGGTAGTAGCAGCAGCGGTGGCAGTATGGGCAGTGGGGTGCTCACCCCAGCCGAGTTGTTGAGACGGCAAGCAGCTGCGAGCGGAGCAAAACTGCAGGACGCACATGTAGCCAACTTGGCACGTCAGCGAGAAGCAGAAGCGAAAATGCGGCAAAACAAAGCAAGAGCGGCTGACAGCTTGAAACAGGAGCGCGCACGGCTGGTGAGTCTCCATTAGTAGAGAGAATATAGATAAAGTAGAAGGCTGGGGTGTGGTACAGAAGGGCACAATGTTAGAAGCTCATTCAAATATCTACTCACGTGCCCATAAATACTTTGTGAGATAATTCGTTCCTCGTTGGCTAGGTGGCAGACTTTGCTGCTGACCGTTCCGATGCCAAAGAACGGCGAGAAGCCAAAGCGGCTGCTGCGGCTGCGGCCGCTACAGCGGAGGCTGCGGCTGCGGAGGCTGCTGCCGCTGAAGCAGTAGCGGCTTCGGCTTCGAATCAACCGAGTGCTTCTGCTGCACCGAGCTCACAACGGGGCCTTCTGTAATTCTACTTATTGTATTTTGCTGTGAAGTTGCTGAAGTATCCGCGATATTTGTATTATCCAGAGTCATAAGTCATAATTCGTGTATTTTTTTTCCTTTGTTATTTTCCAGATCAACATTATTATAGCTAAAGGTATAGTCGGTGTGTCAGTTGCCAGTTGCTGTTATACAACTGGCACTTGGATAAAAGAAGGGTCAGCATTCTACGAGTAGCAGCTGCCTTCTCCACTTCCATCCTTAGAACTCCGATCGGGCTGGGAAGCCATATGCATAATACCATACCAAAAAATAGGACACCAGACTTTTCGACTTCGGACTTAAAAACTGCATATGCACGACCGGCAAATATGAAAAGGTTTCGAGCTCGAAGAAAAGGGAAATTATACACAAGACCGAAAGGGGCACTCAAAACATTGGAGGCAGCTGGAGATCAGTGGCATCTGTACGAAGGCCACTGCAGATGGGCGCTCAAACAGGAGGGCCTTTCAGGAAATATTTGCCAAAGTATTCTATCGATCGGTCTTTACTATGAGACGCCAGTATATCTTCGTCGCGATTTCGAGGCTTACGCAGCGCTCTTTGCACGTTGCACTGCGAAGCTTCCCTCCGGGCTTGCCGGGAAGCACTCAGTGACTGCATCGATGCTGGCAGCAACTCGAGATGCTTTGGAGCCGGTGCTGATTTGCTCACCTTGGAGCTGCTTTGTAATTGGCGGAGGGGATCACGGCCGCTGTACGCAAAAGTGGACGGGGTCCGCAGGACTAGCCCAGTTTCAGGACTCGGCGCTCTTGTCTGTTGGCCAACTCGAAAGCCAGGCCGGCCTGTGCGGTCGTGAATGCCCTGATAAGCCCACGGCTTCTCCACTAATTTTTCTAAGTCTACTCGTCGCAAAGTCTGTGATGGACAATCGCAAAGTACGCATGTGTCAAAGAAGTAAAAGATCCGAGGAATGCGCTTGAAGAAATAAAAAGGTAACTACCTCACAACATCTTCGAATGGCCTCTTCTTCAGTTGAAAAGTAGCCGACATGCACCGTGTCTCCGTCAACTTTAACTCGGGCCTCCCATTTCAAGCCGAGTTTCCAATATGCAACGAATACGCGCTCATCCTCGGCCATACCTTCTGAACTATTGTTTTCTATGATTTATGAACGATTTATGATGCGACGATTGCACTCTAAACTAAATGGTGCCATCAAGGGGGGCTATAACGCCGCGAGCATTTTCTGAATAAGGTGATGGAAAAGTTACTTCACATTCACACATACAAGTTCAGGTGCCCGCGCGATGCGCGGCTTCGGAGCAATGTGTTTGCTGCGGTGAAGTAGATAGGCGCGTGCGTGTTCTTAGCACCTCAGTGCGCGGCCTTGAGACGCCCGTGGATGAGTGCCCTTCTTGTGCCCGTGCTGCGTGTCCCTTCGTCCCTTCTTGTGCCCGTGGTCTGCCTTGTGTTTTTTTTGTTTACTGCACATGTACAACAAATCGGTCCTACAGTACGTACTGTAGGTACATAAAAAACGACGACCACCACGAACCACGGTCGAAATTCCATTTAAGATAAAGGATGACCAGAATTCATGCATGACACGACGACGTCACATCGTCACATCTCTCGGTAAATCAGTGAACGGTTGAGTGGAAATGTGGAAACCAAAAATGGCATAATGATGATGCAGTAATGCTATCATTATGACAATTATGACACCTCGTGGATATTTCCGTTTCCGTTTCGCATTCTTTGCTCTCCTAGTTACTACCGCACCAGCACCAAAATACGCAGCGTCTCAGGCCACCGACGCCAGCAATGGAATTGCTGACGACGCAGGCTCTGAACGGAACGAACACGGAGACTCGCTCGAGTATATAAAAGATTATGGCGACAGAGCTGAAGGTAGCATTGCTGCCGACTATGTGGCCGACTTCTCAACATCGGCCTCAGGTTTCGATTCGAAGGCGTGGAGTTGTCCGTCTGGACTGCTTAAGGTAATCTGACCTAGGATTATAACGCACGCTTATTCAATCAAAGTTGCCGAGGAGTCAAGAACAATGCTCCTAATTTAGTGTCTCACCCGCTTTGTCATCTCCCTTCCAGGTAAATTGCGTGGATAGGCTTGTAGGCAAAGCCCTCGCTGGCCAGAAAGGTCTAATTGCCGATGAAACTTGCTTTCCATTAGTGGGTGCAGATGGCCGCGGTGTGGGCGTTGTGGGTACTGTCTCATCTCGCAGTAACGCAACCGATGCACAGGCCACCTTTTTGGCCCTCGGCTTTGTCGAATCGCCCGCGGCTATGTTGCTCTTTCGCACACAAGTGGAGCGTGGCGACTCTAGTGTTCGTTTGATTGCTTGTAAGAGAGGTGGTGGCGATGGTGGTGGTAGTGGTGACTGGAACGCTCACAGCCATTCACACTCTACTACCTGGGAGGAGGAAGAGCCTGAGCTAGAGCTCGTCGCGTGGAGCCGCCCAGGGTGGGTGGGGTTTGCATACCTCGCAGCACATGTATTGAGTCGCCACCGTGACAGCGCTGAGTCTGCCGCTGGCCACTCGACGAGTCTGCCAGGCTTTGGCGCAGGGCGTGTGTCCCTGATTACAGGGCGCTGGCTGCCGGGTACTGTCTCGCTTGAAGTGCGCTTTCCATGGCCTGCCGAAGTTGCTGCTGCTCTCGGGAATGATGTTGTTCATGGTGCAGCGCCCACGAGTGGAGGAAGTGGTGCTGCTGGCATGCTTGGTCCTGGCACTCGGTCTTATTTGATTGGTCCTGAGCTTAACAGTTATACTTTGGGTACTTTCGCACACTCTGGTCGGGTTCGCGTGGGCAAGTCAGACCTTTCTGAAGTATTTCATTCGCGTGCCAGCTGGGGGCTTGGCACTCGGCCATCAATCCTGACGCTTGGAGACCGTTTGAATATCGATACACACCCAGCAGCGGGGGGGCACAGCGGTGTGTTCGTGTCCGCGGCTGCGAAGGCATGGAGTGGTAGTGGCCGTGGCAGTGGCAGTGGTAGCAGTAGTCTAACTCGATCAAGCCCTGCAGCAGGCGCACTACAAGCGCCTCTATTCGGTCCTATGGGCGGTTACGGAAACGCAGCGGCGCACTTCGCTCTGGATGGTGTCGTTGCCTGGCCACCAGCTAGCAGTAGCAGCAGCTACATAATCAACAGCACAAGTGGCGGTTCTGGCAGAAGCAATAGGAGCAGAAGCTATGGTAATATACATGATTTCAGCTCCGATGAAGTGCAAAGAGTCGATAAAAGAGACGACAAAAGCAATTTGGGGCGATGTGAAACGGCACCTGGATCGGAGCCATGGTGGCAAGTAAAACTACGGGAGCCCAGCGCAGTGGTGGAAGTTGCCGTAGTTTTTGCAGCTCCCGAAGGTGTGCACCCACCACCTGTGAAGGAACATTCTAGAGGTGTTTCAAGTGCATCTAACGCTGAAGCCACTGACTCGAGTGTTGATTCAACTGGAGTACCCGCGATCTCTGCAGCAACTGAGAGCGCACGCTTGATGCGTTTGCTTGACGATTGGACTCCGTGGGTCATGCTCGGAGCAGCCGATAGTGCATTGTTTCGTTTGGCACCTCATGAGCCTGCACCACCTTCCACGGAGAGTCCTGCACGGTCTAGCCTTCGATCTTTTCGTCAGAGTGCTTTGAAAACTCAGCGCTTTGGTATGGGAACTTGCTCTTGGCTGAATTCTCCTTCTTCTTCAACGAGGGCAAGGAGCAGAAGTGAGCGCAGCTATACAGATGGCGCGGACTTCAGGGAGTACTGGAGTGGAAATTCTACACATGAAAGGGTCCAAGTGCCAGAACACGCACGAGGGACATATTCAGACACCGTGCCGTTAGTTGAGTGCCGATGGCCTTTAGAAGAGCCAGCCCGTCGCGTTGGTTTTGTGCGAGTTCAGTTGGGCTGCAAGCAGTGTGCTTTGCGGATCGCAGAGGTACGATGACGCGCGGAGGCTCATACTGTTGCCAACAAAAAGGGATGAACTTTGAGTACACTATTATTTGGTCATTTTGTGTATTTGGGAGTGTGCTTAAGAACCGAATTTTAACGTGCTCTCCATATCTCTTGCTTTTCAGGTCTTCATAGTTGGATTACCGGACAGCAAACTACATCCACTCTTTCAACAATCTGCTCTCGGAACATCTAAAGCAGATAATAGACAAACTAATAGGATGGCAGCCACCAGTGATGAATCGGGTAATGCTAGAATCAGTGGTGATGCCCTTCTTCACAGTGCATCCAATGAGAACATCGTTGAGTGTGACTGGGAAGCTTTCAATCGTTGCCCGGGCAGTGCAAACCTCGTTGCTTGTCTTCACAGCAGCACAACAGATAAAGATCTTAGCGGTAGTACATGTAGGTGCTTTACACGTGCGTTGGAATGCTTCCATGGCGATCAGAAAGCTTGCCCTGGACGTCCGTCCATTGATGGTGCTGCTAAAGCAAAGGGCTGTACTACCATTCGCGCTTCTTCGGTCGACGCAAGGACGAATGATATCGATGGCGGCTCAGAAGTACACGGCCACGAAGAGCAGTAACAGAGAAAACCCAGGGTTTTCCAGGGTTCTACCCAATTCCCATTTCGCCCACTTCCTGTACATTCTCCGACTAAGCCTCCTTCAATTCAGCCCGTGTTGTCAACTTTACTTGGGCGGTCGGCAGGTGCTGGCCGAGGGACACGAGGGACGTCCTTGAGGCGGCCGGCAAGCGAAGTCCGGCTCAACTGGCATGGAGATTTGAAATTGCCGTGCGCTTCCGTCGGAACCCCAATATGAAGTAACGTGATTGGTCACAACCCCAGAAAGATCGTTTGAGGGTTTTAGCTGGGTTGTTGGGTTTTCTTGATACCAGCTGCAATTATCTGGGTTGTCAGAAGGGTTGCTCGTTTGCTCTCTTCATTATCTGAGAGTCGGCCAGTCGGTCAGCCGCATAGACGACTTGAAGCCGATGCCTGCGAAGAGCACGATCAAAGGGAAGATTTCTAAAAGGAATGCACTGGTAGATGATTGATTTGGTTGATGAGGAGGAAGAGGAATGGGACAAGCTATACAAGCTATCGAATTGGGAGATGCTGGCCTGGTGAAGAGTCGGCTACACTCCGTACGATGCAGACAATATTGCTACCCGGGCTGTGGCACTTAAGAAGCACACTCCCGCAGTCATGGCCGCTACCTCGTCATCGTCATCAGCGTCCTCATTGTCCTCGTCCCCTTCGTCGTCAACGAATCTTTTTCAAAGATCCAGACCTGCTTCAGCCGTGCCACTCGTATCGCACTTAGCCGAAGCGCCCGAGCCGAGTTCTCGGTCGGAGAAAACATTGAAGCCTTCCGCACGAGCGCTGAGCTCTAACCCTTCTGTTGCTTCAGTCTTTCCCCATGCTCAGCATCTACTATTCGAGCTATGCCTTCTGGATGCGTGATGCATTTGAGCACCGACGTTGGCCGCTGCTTGGAAGTGATGATTTAGACTCTTGGGGCATTGAGGCCCACAAGGCCCTTCAAGAATTTTACAAGCCTCTTTGGGACTTCGTTGCATGCAGAACTTCGACATGCAAGAGGCCTTACACCAGTACTCTCGGTTGAAGAAACAATAATCTTGCTTGGCGAACCCTTCAGGGCATTCTGGGAACATGCATCTAAGCAGTACATTGACCCACTTCTCGGCAATCCCATGGTACTAATTCCAATTCGAGTGTCGCTGCGTATTCTACCTGACACGTCGTGCAACGAAAGAGGCTTCTCTGAGTATAACCGTATTCGCAATGCGACTCAATCAAATCTTGAAGTCAACAAAGTTCGCAATTTGTTTGCAATTAAGTACTACGGCCCGAAAAGAGCATGCCCGAAAAAATGTATGAAAGGTGGAAAATATCGTCACGGAAATTGATGGCTCAACAACGAATGCAATGCGCCAAAATTTGGGTGCTCTTTTGTGAAAGATTGTTCAAGAGGCTCAAGGTAAATCTTTAGAATCTTGCGGTGTGTGATGATTGTATTCGTGATTCGGTGCTTGGTGCTTGGGTCTCGCCTTTGTTTTATCTTGATGTGTGATTTAACTAAAGAAAATTCAGTCAACTGCTTCCAGATCGGAACAGCTAGGGAACAGGAGAAGGCATAGGTCCATCTAGTAGCAGCGGGCATTAGGTTTTATCAAATAGAAGCGGGTATTCGGTTTTGCGAGCGCAGGATTAATAAAGAAGAAGCAGGAGGTCAAAAAGAAGGGAGAAATAAGGGTAAGAAGAAATAAGAGCAGCAGGGCGGCTTGGGAAACCCATTTCGACATAAATGCGCCGAAGGCGCTGCCCGCCGCAGGCGAAGCTCGCCGCAGGCGTCGGTACTTCCAACGTGGGCTAATAGAAAACCCAATTGCCTCGTGGGTTTTCTCGGCCACTGACGAAGAGGATCTTTCGCCGTTTGCCACGGCAAAAATGAATCGGGATCCCAGCAAAGCCCTCTAGAGTTCTAACGTACGCATATAGGTCTCGTGACTCGTACGTGTGGATTCAGTCGGACTTCCGGGCTTTAAACTTAAAACTTGGAACTCACGAAACCATCGGGACCCAGATTATATATACGTATAAGATGGGCAGTGAACTATAATCTGAACGAGCAGCGCAAATCCAATTAGCATTAGCATTCACTTATCGCAGCCCCTCACGAATTACGGAATATTTGAAAAGCTAAATCCAGGTCGGTTAGAATATAGCAGCATATCAGCATATTCATTACACATGAATTCATAAACCCCCTTCGTGGTGGCTCCTTTCAAGTGAGGGAAAGGTAAACAAATTCACGCTCATTGCAAGTTTGCAAAGGTAAGCATTGCCCCAAAGCTTCGTATCCAGGGACAGTTCCACTTTCACCGACTTCATCATTGCTACTAACAGGCGCTGTCGGAGAGAGCATATTGCCATCCTGATCCTTCAAAGCGGGCACTTCCAATGCTGCTGCGTACATGTTAGTAGCACTGCTCAAGCTATTTCGATTGCCGCGACGTTGCTTTTGATTAGTCATTTTGCTTTCCGCTTCGCTTCCCTGGTTGGTTTCGGGGTTCGTTGTCAGGAGATTGGTAGCTGCGCGCACAGTTGGGTCATGCGCTGTAGTTTGCCGCCGGACCTCGCCTGCTGTGAGGAAACGTGCGCGAATGGCCGCTTCGCAACGGCTCGACGCCAGAGCTTTCCCAGAAGGGGTTTCAAGCGCAGACTGCAGTGCTGCCACAGCGGTTGACTCTGCTTGCTGCACTGCTCGCTTCGTAACCATCACTGCAGGACCACCGTCTTCACCACCGCTGCTGCCTGGACTCCTGCTGCTGCAAGCACTGCCAGGTGGTATATCACAGTTGAAGCTGTTTTTGGCCGTGGCAAGGGCTTCGAGAACAGGGCTGCGGGCCCATGGCAAGGCACCGCGAGGGGTCAAGTATCGCCGAAAGTCCTGGTAGATCACTTCAGCTTCCAGTGCATCATTTTTGGTGACCTCAGCGCGCCCATCTGTGTCACCACCACTCTGAGTTGTTCCGGTGCTTCTGCGGCGGCTCTGTTGGTAACCTACCTTAGCTGCACTGCTCTCCTGCTTATTGGCACTGCCTATTGTACTGCTTCTAAGGTCAGCATCACTGCGATCACCTCTGAGCACTTCGTCAAGAGCTTCAGCACCTGCTGCACGGTTGGCAGCCGAGAGGGCTACGAGATTAGGGTGGCGAATGCACCAATCGGACGCCCATTCAAAGTAGGCACCCGAGGCCACAAGGGCACGATCTGCCGCCGCAGCTTCCTCCTCAGCCTCTAGTAATGATGCTTGGGACAACTTTGAGTTCGTGGCCTGAGATCTTCTGGATTTTGATGCTGTAGCAGAGGTAGGCGCTTCATCTAACGAAGCCCACGGCAATAGGACGCCATCGTAGCGAACCCATAAGTCAGGCGTCACGCCGGGCTCTCTTGGAGTGGGTGCATGCAGAGGGCGGCCGTGAGCGCTGTAGTATGATATACGACCACTGCTGCTGCTGCTGCCACGGCTACTACCAGCTGTTCTAATCTTGCTACCAACAAGAACATCGTTAGAAGGACGGCTGCCGTCTAAGCGCCGCCCCATTGGTGTTTCGTACCGAGCGGTCGTGATTCGCAACTGCCGCGTCACTCCAACTTCTCGCGCATTTGGCATGGTTATTGTGGCTGGAATGTCAAAGTTTTCCTGAGCAGCAGCTTTCCCAAACGTGCGGTGGTCCCCTACGAGCACAGCTCGGTCTGCTTCTTGCAAGGATGCTGCTACCAATTCGGCTGCACTGGTTGTGGCACTGTCCACTAGCACGACTATCTTCGTGGAGGGTGCTACCAAAGCGCCACCTTGGGCCGTGAGCTGCACGCCCATACTCTGAGAGGTCTCGTCCTTAGATTTAGCGTCCTTTGCAGAGGAAGGAGTAGATGGTGCTGCAGCAGAGCCACCGAATAAAGTAGCCACCGGCGTGTCCTCAGGCAAAAAGAGGGACGCCACGTCAACAGCAGCGTCAAGACGACCACCAGGATTGTGGCGCAAATCTAGCACTACGCCACTCAGTGCTATGGTTGGTTCTAGCGCATCATCTATAAGGACATCTCCTTCAAGACTGTCAGTGCTGCTGCCATCGTTGCCGGCAATCGCAGCAAGTGCATTAGCAACTTCGTCTGCGGCTCGTGGCCCAAAATTATCCAATCGTACATACGCAATAGGCAATCCAACAACAGAAGATGGTGGCAATAGAGAACCCGCTAGCGATATCGACCGTTGCGACATAAGAGGCTTGCGTGATGCTATGGGTGTTTGCAAGCGTAACTTTCGTCCGGCACCTAAGCCATCTCGCTCCACAGACACGCTATTGGCTTCACGCAGCTGAGCAGCAAGATCTGCTAATGGCAACACAGCATTCACGAGTATTTCTTCCTCGTCATTAATCTCTAAAGTGCTACTACTAGTACTCCTGCTGCTGCTGCTGGGTGGTAGCACACTAAAGCTTACGATGCGGTCGCCTACTCTGAAGTCAGCAACCTCTGCTGGGCTGCCTTCGTCCACTCCTACTACGACCAATGCGTTTGGCACTTTACTGTCCTTGACCACTGCAAGTCCAAGGTCAACAGCGCCTACGCTTTGAGTATCACTTTTCTTCCCTGCTGCAATGGTGGTTGAGAGTGTGTTTGCTCCATTGCCCAATGGTACAAGGGAAGTATAGGGATCATCGAGAGCGCGCAGGGCGGCTTTCACGGCAGCTTCTTCGAGCAAAGCAGTTGATGGCTGATCTGCCCCATTGCGAGGGACATACTCGCGCACAATTGTGTTCAGAACGCTGTCGAATAAACTAGGTGGTGGTGGCTGCGGTGACAATGCGTGAGCCCATGACGGTGCTGCCCCTATGCAAAGCGCTAGGCTAAAAGCGGCAGAACGAGCACGCAAATGTCCGATGAAGTCAGTGTCAGGTGAAGCCTCATTTCTGAATATATCACTCTGGTCGATCGATATTGGAGGGAAATTTGATCGGCTGGGCAAAAAGTTCCGGCCATTGAAGCCCACAGTTCTCTCCGAGAATAAAACAAGGCCTAATAGCCACCACGTTGAATCTCTTGGGAACATCCTGCGTTCTCGTTTACTATAGGCTTTAACGGTGTGTGCTGAAGTATGTATATGATTCGAAGACCTCACTACGAGAAGTTACCAGTTATCGCATGATTAGAGCTTAGCTAATGGGACGGTGCAAACTTATGGTGCGTCAACAGAGATACCGCATCTTTCTGAAAGTAATTGCTTGAGGTTTGATGTTGCCATCTTGTATTCCCGGTGGAATCACTGAAATTGAAGTTTAGTTCGAAATCAAGAAAAATCAACAGTTCTTGCCACACGCATCCCGCGGAACAACTTACTTCTGCAACACAAGTTCAGGTGCCCGCGCGATGCGCGGCCTCGGGGCAATGTGTTTGCTGCGTTCTTGAACTCGAACTAATACAAACCCAAATGGCACAGAAGCCAATGCTGCGGGCAGAAGTGGGAATGCGCGTGCGTTGCGCAAACAAAGCAAGTGCGGAATGATTCAGGAGGGAGAGGGGCATTGGCCA
>Ga0307930_1003132_pt1 | contig 12295 bp, 10 predicted proteins | sample OrgLakmetageno46_FD_203161 | JGI IMG/M metagenome (GOLD analysis project Ga0307930, IMG submission 203161) | Saline water microbial communities from Organic Lake, Antarctica - #46 | ecosystem: Environmental > Aquatic > Non-marine Saline and Alkaline > Saline | place: Antarctica: Organic Lake... | reverse complement strand
GTTCACAGGACAAGGGCAGCTCTCGGCTCCCACGTGGTTGCGTGGTTGCGTGGAATTTAGTCTAGATATGCTGCACCTAAAATATAGCAAAAGGAATGAATTACTTTTATTATTACTTATTACTGAATTCGAGATGTAAGTCAGCCATTAGCCATTGGACGTGGAAGTGGACACCGGTGACGGGATTAAAAGCAACGTGCTCTGTGCTCAGATGCCAGTGCAAAGCACGGTCTCGTTTGCTGCGACACAGGAGTAGGAGTAATAGATAACTAAATAGGATTAAGGTTTATTCGTTATTTGCGCCTTGATGAGTGGCCTTGAGAACAAGGTGGCTTTTCACGTGAACGCGTGATTCACGTTCGGGGACTTTAAATTTACTTCATGCGTGAAGTAAGTGCTATTTACGCGTGATTCACGCGCGAAATTTACGTCTAGGACATTTTTAAGAAGTATAAGCGTGAATTACTTCGGCATCGCTGAAGTATCACTTTCCGCGTGATTTCCGCGCGATTTACGCGGAATTCCTAATCTAGCTTGAGATACCCTTTGATGATAACCCCCTGTAGTCCGCGTGCTGCATTTCCCTTCTTGTACCCGTGGTCCAGTTTTTGTTTACTGCACGTGCACAACACATGTTCGTACCACCACGCACTTGGCTGTTTTTAACGGGATTTCGTTTCGTCTAAATTTGCCGACAACTACGAAATTTCGTTGTGGCTTCCTGGTTGGACGAAATTCGGTTCTTAGCATAATTTCGTCATATTTCGGCTCTCTACTCCTTCTGACCTGCTGAGTTAGCAGCTGGCGACGACAACAGCGACGACGACAGTGACAACAAGCTCGACCGTCCAAGGCTTGTCGCAAAGCGGCTCATAAGGAACTGGGCCTGTCGCACGAAAGTGACTCGGGAATATACTGCGGCGCAGGGGTACCAGGTATCCAGTTGCTACCTCGCCATGATGCTGTACCTTCTATGTTCTATGCCTTCGACCCCCCCCCCGCGCCCTCCTATTTCGGCTGCATATGGCTCTCTTTAGCATTCAGTGGATTTCGGCAAACAAAGTTTCGCCAATTTAATCTCATCAAGTGAAATCGAAACGAAACTACGTATTACGTCTCGACGGCCGCCGTAAAAAGCAGCCAAGACCACGAACCACGGCCAATTCTCCTTTTGATACATAGGATTACGCAACCTGCCCAGTACTTCTGTTCTATGGAGATTTTTTAAAATACAGGGCAGGGGGAGTAGGGCCAAGAGTCCAGAGAAAGACCAAGCCGCCCTTGCCTGCATAGAAATGGAAGGCAGTTACCTAGAGGGGTCTAATGGGCTTCTTCCCCACTCGATCATCTCGAGAACTACGCTTCTGCAGCAGCTGCTACAGGTGACAAGAGGCTCCAGATGCTGCAGATGTAATCAGCGGTTCTTTCACAGTTCTCAGCATGTTTCACAGTTGCCAGCAATTGACTCAGGAATTAGTTGCAGCTAAAGATGATCGGTGTTAGGGGAAGCACAAGCTGAGGTAGATAACCCCAGACCTGGGTGCCTGACCCACCCGTAGGAAAGAAAAAGAAAAGCTGAGAGTTCTCCTGAGATCTAAACTTACTTCTCTGAGGTATATATATCTGTCTTTGAAAACGTTGTATAGGTCTCTTGGATTTCAATTTCAAGCGTCTGACTCAGCTAGGTTTCTCTAATGTAGCGATCGTGGGAATTTCCGGCTCTTGAGGTCCCACTTCCTTCCTTCCTTCGCGGGGTTTATGCCTCACCCCTTTCATTCAAAGTGGCCATAGCACACTTGTACGTCCTCCTCCTCCTCCTCCTCCTGCTGTTGCTGCTGCTGCTGCTATTGCCGCTGCTAATGCCAGTGCTGCTCCTACTTTTACTGCTGTATGCTACTGCTGGTGTTGGTGTTGGTGTTGGTGTTGCTGCTGGTGCTGGTGCTGGTGCTGGTGCTGGTTCTGGTGCTGGTGCTGATGCTGGTGCTGGTGCTACTGTCGTTGCTGCTGCCTCTGTCATTCCACGGCCTGGAAATGCCCCTCTGTAGTGCGAGGCTCAACAAAATCAAACTTTGGTGCACGAGGTCAAAATTAAGCTGCTAGGCCCTCACTTTTGGACAGTTGACGCTACTGTACTTTCTGTAGTAGGTGGCTTCGTATCAAACAAAGACAAAACGACCCTCTTCCGGGACGAACCGCTTTTGAGCCAATCAAGTAAGTGCATTCGGATTTCAGAAGCAGAAGCTGTTGACCGACCGATGACCGATGACCGATGACATGCCATACTCAAAGCATCGTTGAGAAACAAGCTTCCAAGTCAAGTTGCACCGGGAATCTTCTTATCAAATAGACCGACTTCACGTTATCGTGCAATGGCTTGGTGCTGCGCCTTTAGTACGAGCATCAATCCTGCCGTGAAAGCTGCCGAGTATGAGCTATCGATCCTTAAAATCGAAGAGCTTGTTGAATTTATGGAATCGGTTGGACTGGGGTGGCCAGAGGTAAGTCTTGAAAGTCCAAATGATGCTATCAATACCGCTGAAGTATATTTAGAAAATGAAACTGTCGAGTAAATGTACTCAATGTGATTTTACTTAATGAAGGAGCTGCATGAATTTGCTCAGATTGACCGTATCCACTCGGGCTTCAACGCTATCGATACGAATGACGATGGTGCGATAGACGTGCGGAAGCTGATGGATGTACTTGGCGTAGAACCGTCAGCATTCGCTGTTGATATATTTAGAGTTTTTGACCGCGACGAGAACTCACTCATTGATTTCGTTGAATTCGTTCAAGCATGCACGCGCATCTGCTGTGCGTCAAAGAAAGGATTGGCTCACTTCGCGTTCCGCATGGTAGATGTTGACGGCAGCGGGCATTTAAGTCAAGAAGAGGTATGTGAACTTAAATTCTTGAGCTCTAGGAAGGAAAACTATTAGGTTGTATTTTTGTTAGTCTCCAGCATTCATGTGCCATAAATAATGATCAATTATTTGCCACCAAATCATGAATCGAACAAACTACTGAATATTTCTGTAAGCATTCAACTCATTATGGATTGAGTGGGGATATTCTCGTGCGCAAGCACTGTAACATCAACTTGTTTCCTATTCGTATTCTCGTGCAAACTTTTCATGAATTTCTTTACCTTTGCACAGTTGGACAAGGTGTTGGCAATCATGTACGGCGCTTGTGTAGCAGTTCGGAATCGCGCCGTTGCTGGCGCTGGGTGGCATATGCAGAAGGCAACGCAAAACACCGCGGATGCAGTCATTGGATTCGCAGACGCCAACTTCAAAGATGGAATGTTGAGCGTTAAAGAATTCGTGGGAGCCACTACAAAGATTCCTCAGGTGGGAACAATGCACGTAAAACGATATTTTGGCCCGTTTCATATCGTGTTATTCTGAATCACTCAAGCTATACTCTATATAAGCAGATCTGACCACGTGAAGAAACAACATTCATTCAGATAGTGGAGCCAGCTTTCAAACTGCAGCAACTACTACGACGCACTATTGTGGGTCATCACTTTTGAGCTCAAAGAGAAGAAAAGTTGCGACGTAACTTCAATGCCATCCAGCGTGATGCAGATGAAAGGGGGGTGAAGGGTGACTGGTCCGTTCACCGCAATTTCTTGAGTTTAAATTGTGCCTTTTCATTTTGAATTATGTTTGCATGAAATCATGCAGCATTGAAACTGGCTTGACCTGCATTTCCCTAACACGTTTTTTCATTTTCCAGGTGGGGAAGATATTCTATGAAATTCGGAGATGAGCCTGAAGACAGCTCAAGGCGGCGTGACCGAAAAAGCATCATGCACTCTTTTCGCACTGCCATGCTGACTAAACAGTGGAACAGCCGCGATTTAGTGGTAGCTCGCGGGCCGCGGCGTAAGATCGGCATAGAGAGATAGCACCGTCTACGATATTGAATTCCTTGAAGCCTGTCGTCGTCTATATGCCGAGCAACTTTGGTCTCTGGGCTGTGTAACTGTGTATCCTCTCCACTTTCCGTTCACCTCTTTCCTCATCTTTCGCCACCCGGGAATCTTCGCGTTAAATAAGTGTTTTGACACAGGCCCCGAAGGACCAGAATTGGAAAACTAACAGTAACAGGAAAGAAAATATAATAAGTATCATGAGGGGCAAGGGATGGCATCTGTCCGAAGTGTCCGAAGTGCGAAGTGCCGGGCTCTTCCTTACTCCTCGAGTATTTCTCAAGATAGTCGCTAAATTCCTCCGAGCAATTACATGGCCACATAGTTGCGTGCTTTGGCTTCCGAAGAGCTGGCGTTGTAGGAGGCACGGTGTTTGCGAGTTTGCGAGCCATTTCTCTAGCAGTGAGGTCCAAACACGGCCGCTAAGCCGTAGTGGACTGGTCTTGTCGGCCTGATGACCCTCTGTCATTTCCAGCCTGCCGTGTTACTTGTGAGCATCCTTTATAGTTCATGATTCTTCGAATGGGCAGTATAGGCGTTTAATGATGAATATGCCCCCCAGGGTTTCAGGTGCTTGCTCTGAGCCAAATTTGCGCTCCTCTCTTAAGCAAAACTCTCAGTGCTCGGAAGTCTGGTGCTCTCTACACACATTATCCTCTTTTTGATGTTGACGTGCACGCAACGCATGCGCGTGCCCAGTAACCAAGAAAACCGCGAGTTTTCCAGTTTTTTACCCGCTTTGGCTCAGCAGATGACTAGGCAATTACTAAATTTGCTGAGGGAAAACCCAGCAGCCTCATGGGAGTTCGAGTTCTAGTCCAATTAAATCTCCCAAACCTGCGACTTTTCTGCCCGTTAGCCTTCTAACTCCGGCCCCACGGGGCCTGTGTCAAATTTTAGCCTCAAGAGAAAGTCTGACTAGCAGGCTGAGTGTCCTTTTGCATTAACAAATTTCGATTATTTACTCTCGAGAGTGGGGCCACTTCACCGCTACCGCCACTTCCATGGCCACTCGGCCCGGGCATGAGGCATGCGCGCCTGTTTGATTTCCCTTCTTGTCAGGGACCCTCCCTGCATAGCTCTGTACCTCCTAAAGGAGATCACCAACCCCACTGTTCACACACGGACACTGCCAGTTGTCCCTCTAAATCCAGCCCTTTGGGGCCTGCGTCAAAAGACCAGAAAGTAGCTGCATGACTTTACCTTTCTTTAACTGCTAGCTATAATTTAGGCCATTCGGGGAATGTATTATAGAAGTGTACATGCCTTCTTCAGATACGACACAGAGACTCGGGGATGGTACCGAAAAGCCTACTGGTCCAATCAGCTCCTCTTCGTATATTAGCTCGTCTACTATTTGGCTCAAGGAGCTTTTTCTGCCTATTTGCCTTCTAGTTCCGGCCCTTGTGGGCTTGTGGGGCGCGTGTTAAAAAAAAAGGAGCTTAAGCGCAAGTGGGGCCACACCATTGCTCGGGGATGTGCGACTCATCTTCGGGATCGCCTGGGAGTCCTGAGAGACTTCGTCGTTGTCCCCTCCTCTGCGGGCGGAAACTCCTCTTTGAGACAGGCCAGGAGGGGCCTGAATTAGAAGGCTAACCGGAAGAGATAAAAAGCAAAGCAGCTCAAACTGCACCTATGAAGCTAATCAGGCGTGCATTCGGAGTGGCCATGGAAGTGATGGTAGCGGTCCAAAACCATCACTTCCATGGCCACTCGGGCATGTGCGCCTGATTAGCTTCTTAGGATCAGTTTGCGCTGCTTTTCTTTTCTTCTCTACCTGTTAGTCTTCTAATTCCGGCCCTTCGGGGCCTGTCTCAAAATGGCACGCTCCCCTTCTTTTGAGCAGCATAGCACCCTCAGAGCACCGAGGTGCGTGCCACTTTTGACCGCCATCATTACTTCCATGGCCACTCGGGCATGTGTGCTTAACTAGCTCCCTAGTTTTAGTTTGTACTGCCTTGCGTTTATGTCCACCTGTTAGCCTTCTAATTCCGGCTCCTCGGGGGCTCGGGGCCCGTGGCCCGTGGCCTGTGTCAAAAATTACCGGTTGGTGGTTTGGTTGTTCGGTGGTTTGGTTGTTGTTTGTGAGAACGTGAGAACAAGTAGTCCGCAGTGCAGCAACGAATGATGTCTGACCTTCTGACCTTCACCGCTCAACAACACTCAACGCCTCAAGATCTTTACGACATTACGACTATGCTAGGACATACTTGCTATGTCTGGTTTTATGGTTGAAGATAGATTGGATCCCATTGGCTGAAGTGCAAGCTAGTTAATTTGGCGTTTCGAGTACAAGCAGGATGGGTGGATGCTGTGGAAAACCCGTCAATCCGGCTGAGAAAGCAACCGAGTACGGGCTCACGGACCTCCAAATCGAAGAGCTTGTTGAATTCATGGCATCAGTGGACTTTGGATGGCCCGAGGTGCGAATCTAAGGCCACATTGAGGAAATGATGATTTGGTTACACGTTTACGATGTAAATAATGATGATTGAACTTCCAACTTCACGCACAGATGGACCGAATCCACTCGAGCTTTAACGCCATCGACACGAACAAAGATGGCGTACTAGAATTGGGCGAGCTCATGGAAGTCCTTGGCGTGGAACCGTCGGCATTTTCAGCCGAGATTTTTCGAGTGTTTGACCGCGATGAAGATGCTCAAATCGATTTCGTAGAGTTTGTCCAGGCGTGCACACGCATGTGCTGCGCGTCGCAAAAATGCCTAGCTCACTTTGCTTTTCGGATGGTCGACGCTGACGGCAGCGGGTCTTTGAGCCGCGAAGAGGTCTATGCGAATGACGTGGCTGTCTTTGTTTGCACGAATCCCCTCTCGAACTTTACTTTCTGCTTTTGCACAGTTGGACAAGGTGTTAGAAATCATGTACGGCGCTTGTGTAGCAGTTCGGAACCACGCTGTTGCTGGCGCTGGGTGGCAACAGCAGCAGCATACAGAGGACGCGACGCCAGCAGATGCGGGTGCAGCAATGTTCGACTTTGAACAAACCCGGTCGAAAGATGGAAAATTAAGCGCTCAAGAGTTCGTGGAAGCGACGACAAACTTTCCTCAGGTGGGAAATTTCATTTTGAAAATATTGATGATTGCGTCCGAGAAGCGTTGAGCCACGTTAGGAGATAGACTGAGACCGAAGCCCAGGCGAAGTTCCGAAACAAAAGACAAATGGATGATGGGTGTTGAAGTTTGGAGTTTAGGAATACCGTTTCCGCTCCGCGTTGGAAGATACCAAGTAAAGCAAGAGGTCCAATACTCTGACGGCGCAAGCGGAATATGATTAAATAAGAGCTGTGTAAAGGAGAGGTTTGCGCTACTTCACTCCACCTAGAAGAGCGCTGATTTTCAAAACAAAAACATTTGTGCGATCTAGGTGATTGAACCGGCGTTTCGACTGCAACGGCTCCTTCAACGCACGATTGTGGGTCAGCACTTTTGGGCGCAGCGACAGTCAAAGCTAAGGCGGCTGTTCAACGACATTCAGCACGATGCGGATGCGAGAGGCGTGCAAGGCGATTGGTGCGTTTGAATCTAGAAGATTTTCTTGTCTATGATGCTTCAATAGCACACGTGAGAGGTATTCAGAACTTCTATTGCTCTTACCTTCACTCGTGTATCGACATACACACGAAATTTACAGGTGGGGCAGGTATTCCTCGAAATATGGACTTGAGCCTGAAGACGGGAAAGTGAAACGGAGGCGCAGGCGCACGAGCAAGAGCCGGAGCTTCGTGAAATCTCTGCATCGAGCTATGATGAAAGGCTGGAACAGCCGCGACTTAGAGGTAGCGCGCGGCCCGCGGGTGACTAGGGCGAGGGTCAGAGTTGGCGCAGCTAGCAGCTAGATAGCGCGATGTGGTCTGCGTATATTACATTGCATATAATTCGTTTTGTCTCACTGGCCGAAATCCAGGGAGGGGTTCTACCTGGTAACAAATTTTGTTGTGGGCATCGCATTCGCGGGAGCCAAATTTTAGCTTTTGTCTTTTTCTTTCGTGCTTCGTGCAATGCTTCCTTGTGCTAGTCAAGGTCAAGGTTGCGGAGGCTATACATTTCCTTTGTGCCTAATTTAAGCGTAATTTACGCGCGATTCACGCGCCAAATTTATTACTTACGTCTTGGGCGTTCCAAGTCATTTCCTCGGTGTCGCTGAATATTTACTCTTCGCGTGATTTGCGCGTGATTTGCGCAGAATTCCGAATTCCTAACCCAGAGGTGCTAGCGCCGGTGCGCCAGTCGCCAGTGCCATCTAGATTTATACCAGCCCGATTTCGAAGTTCAGGTGGCCAAGTCTAAGTCCATTAAGATCAGGAATTGGGGACAAGAAACCGCTTGGCTTGTTGTTGTCGCTTTCTGTGTGGCCTACAAATGCAAATGGCTAGTAGTTCATATTCGGGATTTGAGATTTGAGTTCAAAACTCCCCCTTCGGCTCTCTCGCCGAATACTTCCCCAGGAGTAGAATCCTTTGCAATTGCAATAACGAATCTGAATGCGAACATTCCTCAATTAAGAGTCCTTAAACACAAAGAAGCACATCCGACTTAATTAAGTGCAAACAACCCCACCCCCCCCCGCCCGCCCCAGAAAAGGTCCACTTGATCACGCGGCGTTATTATCAGCGGCCTCGCCGGCGCGGGTCCCGGGGATCAGCAGGGCGAGCACGGCTGGCTACAGGCGGCGCCGCTGCTTGCGCCTGGGGCATTGGCTGCTGCGATTGCACCACGGGAGGTGGCTGCTGCTGTTGCGGTGGGGCCTGATACGCCGCTGGGCTAGGCTGGAAGGGCTGCTGCAGTTGCTGCGGCTGCTGTTGCTGCGGAGGCGGTGCGTACGGATCATACGAGAGCTGTTCGGGTGGTGGCGCATAGCGGTCAAAAGCCGGCTGCTTTTGTTGTAGCTGCTGCTGCTGTCCGCCGCTGTGGTAATGGCCAGGGCCACCACGGCCACTCCCTGGACCAAATCCTCCTTGTTGTAATGACGGCGGGCCTCCCAGGTCAAACGACCGCTGCGGCTGCGGCTGCGGCTGCATCATTGCCGGCGCGCGGGCACTGCCGCCTCCTGTGGAATGGTCTCTCAGCATGCCAGGCGGCGCACTCATGCCTGGGGGCGGGGACCCAAAGTCAGGTTGCAGTTGTTGTTGTTGTTGCGGAGGGCGCCCTTGCTGCCCGTGTGCTTGTTGCGGAGCAGCGTGAGGCGCAGCTGGGCGCGCGAGGAAGCCGCACGTGATTTCCATTTCCAGTATAGCCAACGCTACGTTTGGGTGGTTGGCGAGGCACTGGCGAGCTTCCGCAGGCGACTCTTCAGCAAAGCGGCGCATGTCACGCAGTATCTGCACACACAGAAAGAGACGTGCAATGAAGCATGCATAAATGTCCGCGCGCGCTGAACTCTGAACTTATGTGCTCTCTGACAAATCCACAGCAATTTCATAGCTTCTGTATTGCAGATATGTGTAGTAATACGCTCTGGCAAAGTTGCATCTGGCATCTACTTCTCTAACAATTGTGCCGACGCCACTATTACTACATACAACGTACCGGGAGAGCAGCAGTAGGATGATTGAAGGATTGAGCGACGGCTTGCGAGATGGCGTTGGCCTGGACCAAGGGAACACGGTTTACATCCTCAAGTGCCATGCCATTCGAGTGGCTGTGCGACACTGTAACCGCCATGCGAATTCCCAAAATGAGACACACAAAAGAATGAGTGAATAAGAGATCATGGGTGAGTTCTCAAAAAGTGAACGCATACCACCCACAATTTCAAATAAAACCCCAATAAATCATATAGGAAGATAGGTATGATTTAGTAGCAGTATAGGTTATGGTTTTAGAGTATGGTCCGCCGTGACAGCGCTGAAGTGCTCGTCTTGTCCTATAGCTAGGTTGAATGTAGAGTGAGGAGGTCAAACAACGCACCTTTCATGGGGCGACCATTTACAGGGCGCCCGTCGAGCAATGCAATGGCAGCACGGCAACTATCCCCATCGCCGTACTCTACGAAGCCGTATCCTTTATAGGCAATGCAGAATGTTTAGGTTCGTGCAAGGAAGTATCATAATTCGCATGCCAGCCAGAGTAGGAGAGAGTAGGTCAACAACGCAACCATGTCTGAGACTACAATTGCTAATACCCCTTAAATTCACAGCTTGTATAAAGACTTAATAGAGTACTACGATCAATGACTAAGCAATTATGACCTGCTGGGCGGCCAGCCTCTTGTTTCATCCGTATGTCAAGTACGCGGCCGACCTCCGAGAAAATAGTCACAAGTAGTTCGTCAGTGACCGAGAACTCGATGTTCCCAACGAACACGTCGAACTTGACCATCGCTACAACTACTGCTTGGATTCGCTGCTTCAACAAACTTGAGCTAGTCAGCAGCAGTTAACGATTCAAGCAGCTGCAATAGGGCAAATCAGCACGGTAAAGCCTGTCTGTGTAGCCTAGAGTCCTGCTGGAGTAGTGGAGCTGGAAGAAAGAGCAAGACACAACGAAGCGAAGAAGAGAAGAAGAGAGAGAGAAAGAGAAAAGAGAGAAAATTCACTAGTATGGTATAAAAAGAAAAAGTAGAGAGAGGAAGCAGGGAGGGGATTCGTCGTTCTCCCCTGTAGCCACACGGGGCTTCTGATCTTTGGTTCGCCAGCGTATAAGAAACGAGGAACGCTTCGAAATTTACAAAAAGAGAATCCAATAGTTCCTTACTCCCGTCCGATCTTCACTGCGTTGCACTGTAATCAAAAATGCCTATATTTCTGTGCGCCATTTAACATATAACATAAACAATAAAGTCGTAAGTCCGGTAATGTGAGTAATTAGTGGGTAGTTCTTTTATCAACATGAACCTTTATGGGAATCTCGCATAAAGCCCAGACATATCTATGGGTAGCTCTGGTGGTCGCAGAATGCGAGGTGGTTACAGAACCCACCAAAGAATAGCGAAGCATCAAATTGAATGACTCGGTTGACTCTCAACGCCTCCTTGAGAGTAAGCGCGTGGCAAATCATACGCCTGGAATATTTGGCTTTGGCACTGATTTTCCGCTTGCAAGGTTTGCATCGTCAAGGCATTGCAATGTCAAGAAAACAATCCGCATCGACTGCCCTAATATGGCTTTTTCCATGGGGTCAGTCATGTCAGGAGCTGCAGAGTTGCCCCCGCTGCTCTTCATCAATTCTTCGAGCTTGAGAGTCTGAAGCGTCCAGCCTCCTTGCCGCGCGTTCACGCAATCGTACACAAAAGTGTTGAACTTCTGGCGAATTTCGCTGGGTACTGATTCAGCTACAGCTTCAGCGGAAACTCCTGCACTGCCAGTAGCTTCCTCGGTGATTGAGCGCGTCGGGTGGTACACTTGCTGAAGAGTCATGTACACGAGACTTAACCAAAGAGATCGGAGTTCTACTTCTTCTTGTGCTAATGGCCGGTTCGCTGTCTGCGTCTCCACCTGTTTGTAAACCATAAAAGCAAAGTTCAACATATGTGCAACATCAAACTGATAGTGTAGGATACGGGGCTTCCTAGACTACAGGCACGCGTTGACTAAGGCTTAATAGTTCAACCTGCGATAGTTCTAGTTGAAGGCACGGAACAGTGAACGCTTGCTCGTAGCCCGCGATAGCTGCTGCGATGAATAGCTTCAACATGTCTACATAGCCAGATGGTGCCTGATTCAATACAGAAATTACAATAAGAAGGAAATCATTGCAGACTGGCCCCGAAAAGAGGCTACTAGGACACGCTTAAATTACTTGGAGACACGAGAGAACGAAAGTCTTTTCGAGCAGAGCGGCAACTCCAGGCGCTGTGGACCCATCTGGAAGGTCAGGATTCGGTCCGTCTGCTTTCCGGGGAAGTGGATTTGGTCCCATGGCTTGCGCAACAGTCCTTCGGCTGACTGGTGAATGTAAACCATAAAACGGAGTCCTTGGTGAAAACGCAGCCACAGAGGCTAACGTGCTTACAATAATGGAGAAGCGCATGATTCTGCTAGCTTTTAGTGCTACAGAAGCTACCTACTCGTACTACTGTAGCCAGGCTAGCTAGCCTGGCTACGGCTACAGTGTACAGATACAGTTCTCCCCTGTAGCCTGCCCGGTCCTTGCGCTAGCTAGAATTCCCGCTAAATGCCCTCAAGTAATTGTCTTTGCTTTCACTTGGGATTTTTGAAAAACATGATCACGAACTATTTGCGCAGCCTCTCTACTCTCGTTGCTCTAGATATTCTTTGCTCCTTCACTGAAGATCTCTTCTGCGCTTTCTGCCGTGGCGTTCGAGCTTGACTCACCTGAGCGAGAGAGCGGGGAAGGTTCAACAACGCCTTGTGGTGTGAAAGGTGTTGTAGGTC
>Ga0307930_1003130_pt1 | contig 12299 bp, 14 predicted proteins | sample OrgLakmetageno46_FD_203161 | JGI IMG/M metagenome (GOLD analysis project Ga0307930, IMG submission 203161) | Saline water microbial communities from Organic Lake, Antarctica - #46 | ecosystem: Environmental > Aquatic > Non-marine Saline and Alkaline > Saline | place: Antarctica: Organic Lake... | reverse complement strand
TCGTGGTCTCGTGGATGGTGTCTCACAAAGAGAACGGCGGCCTCGCCAAGCAACTGCTTCAACAGACGCTGACGCGCTATGAGTTAGACGATCAGCCCATCACTCTGCACCAGGACAGAGGCTCGCCCATGATCGCTCAGAGCTTCCTGGACCTGATGGCCCACCTGAATGTGACCTGCAGTCACAGTCGACCCAGAGTGAGCAACGATAACCCGGTCAGTGAAAGCGGCTTTAAGACACTGAAACACCCACCCGACTATCCAGGTCGCTTTCTCGATATCGGCCATGCCCGGCACTGGATGGCTGATTACTTCCGCTGGTACAACCACGATCATCATCACAGCGGCCTGAACTGTTACACACCGGCGCAGGTGTATAATGGTGAACAAGGTAGGGTCGTTAAGGCCCGGCAAGCAGCGCTCGACTGCGACTCGGAAGCCACATTACCGCCACAAGCAATGCACATTAATCCAATCACGTCGGGCGAGTCAGATGGTGTCGGTAGCACCGCTGTGAACTTCCCGACCTTGCCCGCGGCAGTCAAAGCGTTGGAGCGGGCAAATCGATACTAACTTTTTAATGAACTGTCCAAATGAGGTTGACACGTTCAGGCTGTAACGCCTCTGCGCGCCGTTGCTCCGTCCTTTCTTGTGCCTGCTTATGGCGATACTCCCTGGCTCCTGTATTCCTTGCCAACTTCCTGCTCACGGTGGGCTGAGTGGTCTAAATGGTCTCAGCGATCTTTCTTTGGCTACACCCGATTTTCTTCAGGGCCGATATCTGGCATCGTTGCTCGTAGGTCAGTTGTTAGTAAGTTCTCATCATCACTTAATCTCTTGCCGGAGAAGAAGGGTAGGAACTTACCTTCAGCTGGCCCCTTCTTCTACCTGATTAGGTGATGCACTTCAGATTTGAATCAGCGTGGTAATGATATGCAGTTACACAGATTTAGTTACAGTCTCGCTATTTGACGCCAATACTCAACGGCGGTTTCAGTGCATCGGGTACTGAAGCCCGGTCCCAGAATCCAATCAGTATTCCCTGGCGGCGTGACAGGCCATTGGCGTTTCGCTCCATCTCGCGGCTGACAGCCCGGCGATTGCGAAGGGTCGCACTCCAGTCAAGCAATTGATCACGCAATGTACGCCGTACGCCGTCGTAACCAGGGTCTCGCCCCACATCGACCAGCTCGTCAGGGTCATTGTGCAGGTCGAACAGCATGTCCGGAAAGCCGGGGCAATGTACCAGTTTGTAGCGGCCGTTGAATGCCATGGTCATTCGGGCAGCGAGGGAATCGACACCCAGTTGCGAAGCAACGGGGAGGCGGCCATAGTCGTCTTCGGCGACAATGAATTCTCGTTCGAACGGGTTAGGTGACTGATGCAGAAAGGGCAGAAGTGACCGGCCTTCGAGTCGGTGTTCACTGATCTCACCGCCGGCACACTCTATCAGTGTGGGCAAAACATCAATGGCACCGACGAGTGCGTCGCATTGCTGCCCGCGTGTAGCATCAGCCTCGGAGCGCGGGTCTGAGACGATCAGAGGCAGCTTGACCGAGGGTTGATGAAATAGATCTTTTTCACCCAACCAGTGATCTCCCAGATAGTCGCCGTGATCTGCGGTCAACACGATTAGTGTTTTGTCAGTTAGCCCTTTCGCATCGAGGTGATCCAACACGCGGCCAATGTTATCGTCTACTTCTTTCACCAGACCATAGTAAGTCGGCAATACATGTGCGCGCTTTTCATCGTCACTGAAAGTCTGGCTAACGCCTAGTTGCATGAACGCCTGGTAAATTGGATGTGGGTTGTGGCGTTCGGCTTCTGATTTAACCGCTGGCGAAAAGTCGGCGTCGCGATAGAGTTGATGATAGGGCGCCGGTGCAATGCAAGGCCAGTGTGGTTTGATATAAGAGGCATGCAGACACCACGGTTCATCGCCTAATTTGTCAATGGTTTCGATGATGCGGTTGGTTAAATACGCTGTTTCTGAATGTTCTTTTGGTATGCGGGTGGCCCGGTGAGCGTTTTCAAGATAGAACCCGGAAACAATATTACCAGTCTCGGTTTCGGCTGCATTAGCCCATTCTAGCCAAGGATTCTCACCTCCAAAACCCTGCTGACGTAAATATTCGTTGTAGCGTGGTTCTTTATTGGAGTACTTGCCAGCCGGGCCCTCAGGGTGTAATCCATCATCGTGTTCACCCTCGGTAAAGCCAGCGTTATATAGGCACTGACCCAGTTCCGACTCCGCTTCTATTCCGAGCCGGTTCATGCCCTCCAGATCGGGTTTCATGTGCGTTTTTCCCAGCAAAACTACCCGCCGATTCAAGGGTTTTAAATAGTCGGCTAGTGTCCATTCGCTCAGGCTGAATGGCCAGTCATTCCAGGTGGCGCCGTGCGATCGCATGTGCAAACCGGTGTAAAAGGAAGCGCGCGAATTACCGCAGCTTGTACCCTGTGTAAAGGCGTTGTCGAATCGAACGCCGCGCTGTGCCAGCCGGTCTATATTGGGCGTGTCGACGATGCGGTTGCCATAACAGGACAAGGCATCCCAGCGCAGCTGGTCAATCATGATAAACAAGGTGTTTTTTACGGTCTTCATAAGTTTATCCTTTTGCCAGTTGCGGATTGGATGTTGGCAGAGCTGCCGCCTGGTGACGCAGAATATGCAGCCCTAGCAATAGCAAACCGAGCGCCAGGCAAATAATGCTGACGGTGAGGTATGGCGACAGGAGTCCAAGGGCCAGTGCAAACCGGATCAGGCTATCTGACAAGGACAGGCTGGTGCGGTCAAAGCGAGCCAGGCTGCTGGTAATCAGGTACAGGGCTAGCACTAACTGTGTGATCAGCCATGCGTAAGCACCCAGTGAAAAGTCAGTGCCAGCCTCGGCGACTGTTAGCATTAGCGGGTTGAACGCAAACGCAAAAGGTATTAAGAACAGCACCGCTGAAATGCGTGTGCTGGCAATAGCAGTAGCCATGGGTTTTCCACCAGATATAGACGCTGCTGCGTAAGCAGCGATAGCAACAGGCGGAGTAATAACCGAGGCGACGCCAAAGAAAAATACAAACATGTGTGCGGTCAGAAGCTCCATGCCAAATGCCTGTAAAGTCGGCCCCATTACCGCAATGATAGCGATGTAGGCGGGCAGGGTTGGCATGCCCATACCCAGCACGATGCAGCCCAGTGCGGTGATCAATAGTGCGGCTAGCATGGAATATTCAGAAGCGTTTGATAGCAATACGGCAAAGGTTGTGGGGATGCCGGTTGCCGCCAGCGTCGCGACGATAATGCCGACAACGGCAATAGCCATCGATAGACGTGCGACAGTAACACCGCCCTCCGCCAATGAGGTGAGCAGAACCAGTGGTGACTGCCTGACACGTGGATTCAAAAAGCTCATTACCAGTAGCAACAGAATGGCACTAATGGACGCGCCCGCAGGTGACAGGCCTCTGATCAGGAGCCAAACAATGGTCGCCAGCGGCGCAAGTATTAACAACATATTGATCCAGTCCTGGCGTTCAACTGGTTCCGGAGCTTCGCCTTCCGGCTCAGCACTGAGCCCGAGTTTCTTTGCCTCAAAATAGACAGCGAGGAACAAGCTCGCGTAGTAGGCGATCGCCGGTACCATCACCGCGACGATGACGGTCAGATAAGAGACGCCGACGTAGTCGGCCATCACCAATGCCGCAGCACCCATAATTGGCGGTAGAATTTGCCCTCCGGCCGAGGCTGAAGATTCGAGACCACCGGCAAAGTCACCACTGAAGCCACGTTTGCGAATCATGGGAATAGTTACCACACCGGTGCCAACTACATTGGCCACCGCACTGCCGGAGACGGTACCAAACATTCCGGACGCGAGAATGGCTGCATAGGCAGGGCCTCCGCGAAACCTCTGCATCAATGCGAAGGAAATACGAATCATCGAAGCACCAGCACCACAACCATCTAGCACGCCGCCAAGAATTATAAAGGGCAGAACGGTGGATAAAATGACCGCGAAAATGGAACCCAGTACGCCGTTGTTACTGCCGAACCAGAGGTTTGCCGCCAGTCGGTCCATCGCATTGCCGCCTGCGGTTTGCAGAACACCCGGCCAATATTCACCGGTACCTAAATACAGTAGGGCTATCAGGCCGATAATGGCGATGGGGGCGCCCCAAAGGCGCCAGCAAATAACGGTCGCAACAAATACTGCCATCAGCGCCGTAATGCCATCCCAAGTGGTAAAAAACACAATGGAAAGTTCCATTACCCGTGCGACCTGAAAATAGCGCACGCTGCAATACAAAGTCAGTGCGACCAGTGAAATATCGAAAGCCACCCTTAGAGTCGAAGGTATGCGTCCTGTCAGGACGCCTTCACGCCATTGATACATAATCGCGATGATTACACAGAGCGTAAAAAAGAATGGTCGAAACCATTCGATTTTAAATGGCCCAAGGCGCGGCAGGATGCCGTAGCTGGGCAGCACATTGATCAGGCCAGCGAGCGCCAGCAAACCGCCGACGATCCAGAGGGCTTTTTGCAATCGATTGGCTAGTATCAGCGACGGTTCTGTCATGGTAGTTACCTCCGGATGTCAGGTGATCAAGCATCCTTGAACGGGCAGTTGGGCGACCGCCCCTATTCAGACTCAGGGCATCAGGTTGTCAGGAATGGTGATGCTACTTTCCTGATAATAGCGAACTGCACCTGGGTGTAGCGGTGCGTTAATTCCCTCAAAGGGGTTTTCGGTACTGATGGTGCTTAGTAGCGCATTGGACGCTTTTAACTCGTCGATGTTTTCCCAGTAAGCCTTAGCCAGTCGATACGCCATGTCATCCGACATGGAAGCACTTACACCCAGATACATGATGTTTGATGCCGTATAGATATCCTGATCCCCATTGACCTGGCCACGATAGGTGCCAGCCGGAATTACGGTGTAGGACATGGCTGCTGCTTTGACGTAAGCATTCCATTCCGGTGTACCTATCCGTTCTTGCGGGATGCCCAGAATGCGAATCGGGTTCTGCAGACTCATTTCATTGATCGACTGCTGGCCAACGGGAGCCGACAACACCAGAACGTCATATTGTCCATCCTGAAAACCCTGAACAGCAGCACCCCAGGGTGCACGAACGGCTTCATAATCGCCATCAACCAGTCCTGAGGCCGACTCGATCATGCCCATGATTTGCATGTTGGCCGCACCGGCAGGTGGACCGACAAACACTCTTTTGCCGCGAATATCGTCCCAGCTTTCAATGCCGTCCCGTTCCCAGGTAATGGCGTGGTAGGTGCTGCCGGGGAGGCCGGTTACTGAACGAACGTTCTTCGCAAGGGCCTTCGCCTGCTCAGCGTTGCTGGCGTAGGGGCCAACGCCTCGTTGCATGGCGCTGAATGCCGGGGGTGGAACGACCGCAGAGCCTAGCTGGCCAGCGCCGAGCATCATTACCGAGCGAGTCAGGGTCTGGCCCAATACAACCTGTAGATTAATGCCTTCACGGTTGGTGTACTGAGCATAAGCCTGCGGTAGCATGCCGGTGACAGAGGCTGCCCCGCCAGCATCCATTTGCAGGTTTTCCGCTTGGCTGAAGCTGGAAGTAAGTGCAAGGGCCATGCTTACAAGCCCCAGTGAAAGTGATCTTTTCATATCGACCTCGTCGTGTTTGATTGTTATTGGATTTGTAGGGGAATTCGACGTTCACAGAGTGTGCAATCTTTTGGAGTATTCGTATAATTCATTTTTAAGTCTCTAAACAGGCATTTTCGTATATGATGTTTGCTTCGAAACCCGACTGACGGTGCGAGGCTGTTATGGAACCGAAACATCTGGTGCAACTGGCTACCATCCTGGACAGCGGTTCAATCAGCGCCGCTGCTGCCCGCCTGAACGTCACCCAGCCAACCCTGACGCGCAACATCCAGACGCTGGAAATGCAGGCCGGTGGTCCTCTGTTCACCCGCAGCCGCCATGGCGTTCGGCAGACGCCACTGGGCGCCGACCTGGCGCGCCATGGCCGGGCGATTACCAAAGCGGTTTGGTCAGCAGGTCAGGTCGCCATCCGCCACGGGCTGGGGCTCAAACAGGAGTTGCGCATTGGTGTAGGCCCGCTGCTGGCCAACAACCTAATGAATGAGATGGCACAGGATCTAATGGCAGAGCATGGCGGATTATCTCTGTTGATTCGAGTGGACACTCCGTACCGCCTGATCGAACAAATTCATGACGAAGAACTCGACCTGGTGTTTTCGCCTAAAGTGCAATCCCAGACGCAGGATCTTGTGTGTGAGTCGGTGCTTGAAGACCGTCTTGTAGTGGTGTCATCAAGGAATCACCCTCTGGCCATCAAGTCATTTCAAACTGATTCCGGCACCACTCTGGCGCTTTTGGAACTGAACGATCAGGCGTGGATCAATATGGGAACCTACGCCCGCTTTGAGGAGTCACCGGTTGAGCGATTGCAGGCAATGGGTGTGACCGGCATCCGGACACCCATTGCTTTGTCGGGTGACGCGGCGATCTGTGTGAAGATGCTGCGTGAAGGTAAGCATCTAAGTCTGATGCCGGAGAAACTGACCCGCCGTGCAGCGCAAGACCACAATTTAGTGGTGCTGCCGGTGGAAGCTGATTTTGGCCGTCGGGATATTTTTTTGTGGTACCGGTCAGAAGACCTGGATCGGCGCTGGGTGCAGATCGTCAGTGCCGCATTCGTGCGACGCATGGCCATGCACGAAGATTAGAAAATGGGGTTCCGCGGATTTTCCCTCCATGGATTGCAATTCGCTTTGTAAGACCCGTCATTCGTGGCCTGTAAAGGCGCATTAATTTTCAGTAACCGGCACGTGATCCTCGATCGGTGCCATCAGATACTCAATATCCGGTGCCTCACTAGCCTCCGCGAACAGATATTTTACTTTCAGATTGATGTTTTGACACACCGGGGGTCATACGCGCCGGCAGGCGATGCTATTAGTCCGATGAGCCCAAAGGTTACAAAAAATCATAGCTAATAAGGGTGTTTTCGGTTGGAGCAATGGGAGCCCGGTGAGCTGAGAGGTTCACGCCGGGTGCTGAGAGCAGCTGAGGGGGCAGTTCCTTCGGCTGACTCACCCACCTGATCTGAACCTAAATGTGACTTTGGAACTTGAATCCGCGTTATCAGGGCTGGGATGGCCAATCAATACTCAACTTGCGATGTTGAGCCACGCAATCTCTGAGGTACAGATTGATTAGACTCTGATAGGGCACTCCAGACTCATCTGCCATGCCCTTAAAATAAGCAATGACATCTTCGCTCAAACGCATGGTGACAGGCTTCTTGAGCTTGGAGGCATAAGGATTCTTGCGGGAACTCATTTTGGAAAAATCATATTCAGTTTTCATGATAGCCCCCCATGATAATACTTACGTTCGTTGCTAGTGGCTTTGCGAGCAGAGATGATGCGAACCGTATCGCCACCGTCACGCTCACAGTGACAAACGAGGAGAAGCATAGCCTCACTACTCATGCCAAGCATGAGAAAGCGATCTTCAGTTGCTGCATTCTCCGCATCAAAAAATTGAAGGGCGAACTCGTCATAGAAAATCGACTGTGCGTCATCGAAGGAAACGCCGTGCTTCTTCAGATTCGCAGCCGCCTTGACTGAACCCCATTCGAATTTGATCATATGTACAGTATATGTATGAGAATGAACGGCGTCAAGAAGCCCTAACATATAAGCATTTAACCGTCGTGCGCAGCACGATGGATACATGTCTGTTGGACGAAGCCGCCCACCCACTGGCACGCTTATTAAGGGTATTGTATGTTCAAGGCAGGGCATCGGGTGGCTACCAACCCTCTCAGAGGGCACCGCGCCAGGTCGTCATACACCACCGCGGGTCCTGATCGCTCAGTCACCCCCTCGGTCGATGCCACGGAGGTGGGCATGGCCAGTGCAGCCCGGATCTGGGCCAACTTAAGGCGGCGATGGCGATTGCGCATCAACCCTTTGGGCAAGACGTGCAGCAGGTAACGGCGGACGAGTTCGGCTCCGGCCAGGGTCATGACTTTGGTGCCGTCCTCCCGGTAGTCTTTGTAACTCTGCCGAACCCGGTCCTGGTCCATGCTCAGCAAGCGACCGTTGCTGACCGCGCTGCGGTGAGTGTAGCGAGCCAGGTAATCCACCACACGCTCGGTGTGGTTCAGACAATGCTTGGGATAGACAACCCAGTCCTGACGCATCAGGCTGTCGAGCAGGCAATTCATTTCACCCGGGTTCGTTACCCGGAGCAGCTCGCCTGCGTTGGCGGCCTGGCGCAACAGTGAGACCAGGCACCCCGGAAGCGGCGCGACAGGGCCTGGAACAGCAGCCGGTAGATGACCTCGGGGTGAAGCTGGACCCAGCCGTTCAGTTGATGCGGGAGAGTGAACACCAGGTGGTAGTGCGGTACCGCCAGGTCAGATTGAACATCATTTGCCTTCTGGATCGTCATTGCTTGCCAGGGCCTCCATTACTTTGCGGGCAAACTAAAATTCGGTGCACTCAAAGCCTATCCAACCCACACCGGTCATACTCAGCTATTCCGGGAAGACATCCCTGAGCCGCTTTGGCCATTTGAAGCGTTGCTTCTCCAGTCGCTTGTACCACAGCACAAAGCCATTGCGCTCCCAATACAACAGCTTCACCTTGTCTCGCTGGCGGTTACAAAACACGAACAAGGCGGGTGCGAACGGCGAGCGACGAACTCTCATACTGACAGTGACGCAAGGACGGTGCTCAAGTGATCCGACGGTACGCTCAACCAGACCGGTTGACCATTGGCCAGTTGAGTTTTCAGCTCGATTCGCTCATCCCTGGCGCCGGTGACCGGTACCGTTGTGAATTTGGATGTTGACGATTGCACAGCCAGGTAACCCTTACGACGCAGAGTGGTGCGGGCACTATAGAGCAGGCTGGGATCCAACTGATTGTCTTTAGCCACCTGGCAGATGGAGCGTTGCTCGGACTCGGCCAGTAGCAACAGCTCAAGGTAGTGCTGCTGTTTGGTCGTCAGTGTTTGCTCGGTCATGGTTATCTCCACGGTTAATGTGGACACAACGTTAATGCATCGACCTGCTGGATATTAGATGGGGTTTATAGATCGCTTACATTCATCAAGTGCTAGGCCTGGTGATGCGAGTTTATGCACTGATAATAACCATTCCTTTCCCGTCGAGACGCCAAAGCGGTAAAACAACGAATTGGGGCGGAATAGGGGATTCTGACTCCACCATGAATAGAAAATATTTGTTATATTGGTGATTTTTAGGCTGAAATTGTAATTTTCTGCATTATTGTGAGAGTTTAACGAAATAATTTCGCTATAATGGAGAAAATTTGATTCTTAGGTGCTTTATGACCAGAAATACGAAGAATGACGTGGGGTTTTTGGCCGATCTGACCAAGCTTCTCAGGCAAGAGGTTAAGAAGCAGTCGACGAAAAGTAACGATATACACTCCTTCAATGATACCGGGGTGTATTCCATAAATACACGGGTTAGCTCTAAGGCTTCTGATCCAACTCCGGCAGCCGCAGAGTCCGTGTTGGCCCTGCTAACCCATCTTGTTGACCTGGAACAACGGGTCCGGGAGTCAGAGCGCCGGGGTGAGTTAAAGCCCGTGTCCGATGTTGGAGAGGTTATTCGCCAAGCCCGTAAACGCCAGGGATTGACCGCTGAGGCACTGGCTGAACTTGCAGATGTTGGTGTAGGTACGCTCCATAAGGTCGAGAGTGGAAATCTGACATTGCAGGCGCCCAAGCTGATCCAAATAACTCAGGCCCTCGGCCTGGAACTGCTGGTCAGCACTCGATGAGAAGGGCATATATCTATTACAAGGAGCGTTTAGCCGGTGTTCTTGAGGAAGACGATGAGGGAACCTTTCAGTTCACCTATGACCCTGTGTATCGCATAGACGGCTGTCCGATAGCGTTCAGCATCCCGATCTCTTCAGAACCACTGATAAGCGACGGGCTACCCGCATTTTTCGACAACCTGGTGTCAGAGGGATGGCTTCGCCGGGTCCAATCCACCAGCCAGCACATCGATGAGAATGACAGTTTCGGATTACTACTGGAAAACGGCCGTGACCTGGTCGGCGCGGTTGCGGTGCATCCAGCGCAGGGCGATGTATGACAGACACAATCTGTCTGGCCACCTTGCAGCCTTTGGCACCGGGGGAGGTCGGATTCGGGTACCGCAATGCAGGACTCAAACACGTATTTGGGACAACGGACATCTGCTTGCCGTTGGGGTTCGATCGCCGGGAGTTCTTTACCCGTAGCGCGGCCAACGCCAAAGGGCTGTCAATTTCAGGTGTCCAGCAGAAGCTCTCACTGCGCCTGGATACCAAAACCCGGAGGCTGGTGCAGACCGCACAAGGGGGGGGATACATCCTCAAACCGAGCCCGGAGGGGTACCCAAACGCCGCAGAGAACGAACACGCAGCCATGCTAGCCAGTAAAGTGATGGGCATTGATACCGCCGCGTGTTCGCTTGTGCGCTTTGCAGATGGTGAGCTTGCCTATTTAACGCGACGATTTGACAGACTGGTAGACGGGGGCAAGGTTCATCAGGAGGACCTGCTACAGATCAGCGGACACTCGCCATCTGACAAGTATGGCATGTCGTATGAAGAGGCAGGGGAGTTCGTCCATAGAGCAACCAAAGGTAAGCTTGCGGTCATTCGAGATCTGTTTCGTCGGGTCATGCTTTCGTACGTCATTGGAAACAATGATCTCCACTTCAAAAACCTGAGCCTGCAGCGATTGCACGATACACCCGAAGGGTATTTCGATCAGTTGACGCCTACATACGATGTCCTTTTTGTTCAGGCCTTCTCAGGCAGCAAAGAGGGCCAGTTCTTAGCGTGTGACTTGCTAACTGACCAGTCAGGTGAGGGGGAAGTGTTCGTTCCGGAATCACAGGCGTATGGCTTTTTCACTGGGCATGACTTTCTGGAGCTTGGCCGCCGCTATGGTCTGCCCGCTAAAGTAATCAAAAAGGCGATAATTGAGCAGATAAGGAAAAAGAATGCGCTGCTGGCAGTGATCGATAAAAGCTTCATGCCCGAGCCTATGAAACATGAAGCGTCCATTCTAGTAACTCAACGATGCGGGGCATTAGAGATTGGTGTAGAGCGCTAAACGGCCCTGTATAGCCCGAGGTGTCAATTCGGGCTCCGTGCCCTGTGTGTCAACCTCAATCCATACAGTTGCTCAATGAGTTAACATAGATTTCAGGGCATGGATTAAGGAGTTAAAGTAATGCCAAAACCAGAATCAACGCTGCCCGAGAAACAGGCCATGCCGGACTCTCAGTTGGAGAAGCGCGTCCGTCGTCACTTCTCCACGGCCTACAAGCTGCGCATCCTGGCTGAAGCCGGCCAGTGTGCCCATGGTGAACTGGGCCCGCTGTTGCGTCGTGAAAAACTGTACAGTAACCAGCTCAATGCCTGGCGCAAAGAGCTGGCTGATGGCGGTGAAGCGGCCTTGTCTAAATCGGCGCCTGGCCCGAAAGCCGCCAAAACATCAGAACAAAAACGCATCGAGCAGCTGGAGAAAGAACTGGCAAAAACGCAGCGCACATTGCGCATTACCGAAGACTGCGTGGATCTCCAAAAAAAAGCATTGTCCATGCTCGACCAGTCGAACAGTGGGAACGGTCACTCATGATCGTGCTCGAGCAGCGTCCGGATCGCGTCCCTCTGAGCCGAGCTTGTGACGTGTTGGGCCTCAACCGAAGCACTGTTTATGGCCGGCTAAAACGTTCCGGCAAGGCGTTGGATCCGGCGCGGCGCTCCCGTAAACAGGTGCCACAACCCAGAGCCCTGTCCGATGTGGAGCGTCAGGCGATTGTGACGCGTGTCAACCAGCCTGAATTTTGGGACCAGACACCGTACCATGTGTTTTATACCCTGCTGGAGAGTAGTCTCTATATGGGCTCACTCAGCACCTTGTACCGTGTGTTGCGTCAGGCCAGACAGACCGGGGAACGTCGCAACCAGCGAGCACCGCAGTCGCACGCGATGCCACGTCTAACTGCCACACGCCCGAACGAAGTGTGGACGTGGGATATCAGCAAACTTCCTATCATTAAGCGGGGTGTGTATCTAAACCTCTATGTGGTGATGCGGAACGTGTCAACCTCTTTTGAACCAACTCTTTAACGATTATAGTGCGTCAGGATAACCCGGACTTCGAGGGTGAGGTGACCCCCGAAGATGAGCAGGGCGAGAATGTTGATATTGGTGACCCTTCCTTGTTTGGACTGGATCCGTCT
>Ga0307930_1003129_pt1 | contig 12310 bp, 6 predicted proteins | sample OrgLakmetageno46_FD_203161 | JGI IMG/M metagenome (GOLD analysis project Ga0307930, IMG submission 203161) | Saline water microbial communities from Organic Lake, Antarctica - #46 | ecosystem: Environmental > Aquatic > Non-marine Saline and Alkaline > Saline | place: Antarctica: Organic Lake... | reverse complement strand
TATTGAGCACCTCTGATGCTAATATGATTTTTCCTTTTTTAACCTCATAGGGTTGGGAAACATTGGAAGCTACATTGTAAAAAACCAGAGAGCCATCTGCTTGTGGAAACTTTAATTCTCCATTGAAGCTCACAACTAATTCGTCCAAATTACTATTACAATCTACTAAATTAATGGTCACTATGTAAGGGGTTACTTCTGTCGCGACATCGTTATTGATTTCGTTCCAGCTAGAAATACCAATCACTGATTTGTATGGCTCAAAAACAGATTCTTCATTGGGCGTTCCCGCTGCATTCCAAACAAACCAGCCTTCTTTTTTCTGATCAAAACCATCATTGGTACCTTCTAAAACCGTCCACAGTCCAAATTCAAGTCCTGCCTCGCCAGCATTATCCACCCATCTGTGCAATTGAATATTTTCAATGGATGGTAGTCTTTGGTTTGTTTTTTTCCAGAAGTAAGCCAATGCCGCGGCCTGTGTAGTTTCGTTGGCATTTGCATTTCTGGCGGTGTTAGAGCTGAATCCGTTTTCGGACAGCAGAATGGTGCGTACCTTTTTTCCATTATAAAGCAGCTCTTTTTGACGCACATAGGCATCAATCATTTCGAGATTTCGAGGTGTGATTTGTGGCGTATTGAAGTTCAATTGCGTCTGTGCAATTGGATCTTCCCACACTTTTGGATTGAATAAATTGGTAGGGTAGGAGTGCCATCCAATGCCCCATTCATAATCGCCTTCTTTTTTGCTCAAGGTATTTAGAGTGCTTAAAATATCTTTGGATCTAAAGTTGGCATCGCTAACAGGTTTACTGTTCCAATGTTTTGTAAAGGATCCAAAAACTTTCGCCGTGGGATTGTGTTTTCTAATTGTATAATGAACCATTCGCATGGACCGATCATAAATTTGGGTATAGAGATTTACAGGTTTTTGTCCGGCATGGGTCCAGCTCGTGTGCGCATCCACTTCATTATGAATAATCCACTGATCCAATCTGCCATACAATTTGTCCGGTCTCGAATAACGTTCAGCTAAAAAGTCAACAGCCGCGGCATAATACTCCACACCTTCTTCTGTGGCAACATTTGCCATACTGTACAACCCTAAAGAAGCATCTGGGTGGACAAAAATGCGTCGTAAGTCTTCATTCCTAATATTGATCGGAATTAAAAGAACGAAAGCTGCTTTAATGTCATTATCGCTAAGCCTTTTAATTCGGGCATCAAAACCAGCCACAAAGTTCGGGCTAATGTTGTACGTCTTACCGTTGAATTCATGTGTAATACCTGTAGGATTTAAACTTAGAACGCCGTTGAGCAATAAATTCATTTTCATACTCTTGATGTCCAGATCGATCAAATCGGAAAAATTGGATAGGGTTGAGGGTCCCAAACCGTCTAAGCCCTTTATAGAACTTGCCTTGTCCTCGGCAATATTATTTTGTGCAACTGCTGAAATGTCTCCTGCCCATTGCATATTGGAAACGAGTTCAAAGTTGCTGTTTCCCGTGCTTTTTACGATTGCCCATCGGGAATAAAGCCGATCATAATTATGGTCCGTCTTTTCGATAAAACGTTCCACATCCACAGAGAATGTACCGTCAACACTAGAAATTGGTGTAACAAAATTGAACGCTGTAAGATCAAAACCATATTGATGCGGTTCAATTTCTGCTAAAAAATAGGCTTCGGTCGAATTTTCGATAGTTCCTTTTATAGTTATAGTATCTGTTTCGACTTTTACAATAGTAATGGAGTCCGTAAAGTTTTTATTCAAATACTCTGAAAATTTTCCATCGATGACCACACTCAAAAATTTGTCACTATTCTGCTCATCTTCCAACTCTTGAGTGGTTGGTTTTCGCAATTTTATATTTCTGATAAAAATTGTTTTTTCGGCGTTTTCATTTCTGCCAAAGTCAAATCGAAAGGTCGTCCATTCATTGTCCTGAAAATTATCGGCAAAAAGACGTGGATTTACAACAAAAGTGGACCAATCAGAAGCTGCAGGAATTCCGTTTACTGTCAATTTTTGTGTGGCATTGATTGGTGGTCCGTAAAATAATTCGAGTTCATTATAAGCTTCTTCAGATTTGTATTCAAATGACAAGATATAGGTGTCATCTATATCATAAAGTTCATTGATGGGTTTTGAGAGAATCCAAGGGTCATTGGCACTGGTATTCAGTTGGTAGGAACCATCTGGAAGCTGTGTGGCTTGTAAAAACGGACTCGTAGACGCAAGGTCTAATTGTATGTCAATGGTTTCCTTAATGTCAAGCGCTTTACGTTCTTCGTTGGTAGGTTCTCTCAACACTAAATTACTCACTTGAATATCCAATCCTGGGAGTCGGCCAAAATCAAATCGGAAGAGATCATAAGACTGATTCCAATTTGGGGCGCTAACTTTCATTATGGCTGAGAATTTTTTAGTGGCTGTTGAAGCCTCTAAACTCCCTAATTGCGCCCTCCTTGCGCCACTGATTGGGCTTCCGTAAAAAATTTGAAGATCGTCCAAACCACTGGTTGAAGTATAATCAAAACTGACTACAAAGGTTTTATCAGGATCATAAGTGGTGGTCAAGAGTTGGGATTGCACCCAAGGATCCCCACCAGAAGTTGTGATGCTGTAATTTTTAGGTGTCGTTTCAGAAATCGACATTTGATTGGTTTGTGCAAGGTTTAGGTTGATTTCAATAACTTCATCGGGTAATGCAGCTCTTAATTGCATATTTTTAACCTTGATATTTTGACCGGCAATTTTTCCAAAATCAAAACGGAAGCGTTCATAGGATGTATTCCAAACGGGTGCTTCATATTTCATAAAAGCTTTGAAGGTTTTTTATTCAGAAGTTGGCGAGAGGCTACCAAATTTCGCAAGTCTGGCAGCGCTTACCGGAGCGCCATAAAATACCTGTAAATCATCCAGACCATTCTCGGCGAGATAATCAAAACTGATGACATAGACTTGTTCCGGGTTATAAGTAGGCACGGGCGTCGTTTGAATCCAAGGGTCGCCACCCATAGTTTGAATATTATATGTTCCCGAAGGTGATTCGGTAACGTTCATCTGATTTTTCAGATTTGAGTTGAGTTGGAGCGTGATATTTTGTGCGAATAAAGATGTGCACATCATCACGAAGAGGAGGGATAGTTGTTGTTTCATCGTTGAAAATTTTAAGAAATTTAAAACTTTCAACGCATCATTCTATCCTGTGGTAACCTGTTAATATTTAATAATCAAAAGAATGCCCTACTAATTAAATTGAAACCAATCGATCTCAAAGAGGTTATCATTATTTCCCAAAGATTCGAGCCAAAGTGCATGAATGCCAGCTTCGCTTTTAACGGGAAAGCTTAGGGTTTGCCAATCTTGATTGGATGCGATGGTCAAAGTTGCCAATTTTTTGTGCCAAGGTTTATCGGAATAGATATTGAGCTGACCTCCTTCTAAAGCTTTTATACGGATGGAGATTGAATTGACACCATTCCCAAAATCTAAATATTTAAAAATTGCAACATCTTTATTTTTGAATTTAGAAAGGATTTCATTGGATTCAGATTCTTTTTCAATGCGCACATTTCCTTGAAGCAAACAAGCAGAAGCGGCATCAATTTGGCTTTTTGCAGGCAAAGGTAAACCAGCACCTTGACTCGTCATTTCCACTTCAGGGATACTGCCATCTTCTAAAAAACTGATTCTTTCCACACATGATTTTCGCATGGTTCTGACGCCATGAGTTGAGCGATGGTAAAATACATACCACTGGTTATCAAACTGGGCAATGGAGCCGTGATTGTTCCAGTTGCCAGGATTGGCGCCATTGTTATCAATAATCACACCTCTATAAGTATAAGGGCCAAAAGGAGATGTACTGGTGGCATAACCTATACAGGTTGGTTTATCTTCTCTGCTGATATCGGCATACACTAAATAGTAGAGGCCATTTCTTTTAGTTAAATAAGCACCTTCATGAAAATAATGTTCTTTCTCAGTGATGATATCCGTTTGAAGGGTAGTGGTGTCAATAGCGGTCATGTTTGGCTGAAGTTTCGCCATTTTAAGGCCAAATTGTCCCCATAAATAGTAAGCTGTTCCATCATCGTCAATAAAAACTGAAGGATCTATTTGATTATGACCATTCAAATCGATTTTCTTACCGTTTGTAAAAGGACCTGTGGCGCTTTTGGAAGTAGCAACGCCTTCAGGAGCCTTGATGTCTGGTTGGCAATAATATAAATAATAGGTATCGCCTTTTTTAGAGGCATCTGGTGCGAATAGCACAGCATCATTGTAAGGTACTTGGTCATTTTCTCCTTTTGAAGCGAATACATTTTTAGTGATATTCCAATGTTGCATGTCTGTTGTCTGCATGATATCATACTTAGCAGAACAATAATAAAGCTCGCTTTCATCAGTTGAACCGTAAATATAAAGCGTACCATCATCAAAAACCTTTGCCGATGGATCAGCGATATACACTCCCGGAGGCGAGATGGGATTTTGGGCGTAGAGCACGAGAGTAGAAACTATAAAAAAGAGAAGCGCGTTCAAGCTTTTGAATTTTATTCTTTTGATCTGAATGCTATTTGGATTCCAATTCATATTTAATACCGACTAATTTATTTATCTATGGTTTGATACATAAGATTTCTTAAGGTAATGGCAGCCCTAGGGTCGTACTCCAATGCCTCGCTTATGACCAGATCGCAAACTATGATGTCACCCCAAGCATACTTTACCGCGAAAACAGGGTACCCAATCTTATTGTCATAAACATTCTTAAGATTACCAGACCAGTAGAAATGGGAATTTAAAAAGCGTCCCAAAGGAATGACTTTATCGTTTTCGATATTCAATTTATGGCTTGAAGAGGCCACATAAGCAGGGTTATTATTTCCTGTCATCCACCACTTCCAGTCCATAGCATCCAACCCATTAAAAATAGGTTTTTGCTTATCCCAATCTAACATCTCAACAAATTCACCAGTAGCATACTCTATCGCTTTTAAATCGCCAGCACCACTATCAAACATAAAATCCTTCATTGCAGGTTTGTCACTGGGTTGAAGATCTGTTGGTATTTTGATTACATCTTCTACATAATTATGAGCGTTTTCACCTTGCTGTAATAAAATTAATCGGCCTTCTTTCTTAAGATGTTTCCTTAATTGCTTCAATTCATAATCCGCTGCATTGGGTCCAAGAATGATAACGTCGGCTTTTGATTTCAATTTTGAAACGGATTTCAAAGATGAAACTTCTCCTAAAAATTGATTCACTTTTTCGTTACATCCTAAAGCAATGACTGACATTTTTTCAGCAGCTTCTGGTTTTTCCACTTTTTTCTTAAGTACCATGCTATAGCTGTTTTCTGAAATTATCTCATTTTCTTTGTTTTTAAGACGAAGCTTGAAAACCACCTCCTGATCCAAGTCATTTAATTTTGGCAGGCTAAACGTAAATGGGATTTTTTCAACCTCAAAATAGGGAATCTCCTTGATGGATTGATTAACTGTCAAGAGTTCTTTTCCTTCAGCGCTTTCTATTGAAAAGTGGAAGTTGGTTTTCCCTAAATCCCTGAATTTGGTGTCGTCATTTACGATGAATAGGTTTGTGGAAACGTCGTCGCCTTCGTAGAAAAAACGCTGTGGGGTTTCCAAGGCCACAAGAATAGGTTGGAATCCTTGTTTTACACCTTCATATATTGGAAAAGGCTTCCATTGATCAGGCGGTCTTGTAAATGCATGTTGTATCCAGGTTAGATTGCTGAACAACATAAAACCAGCCGTAGGTAATTGACTTCGGCTATATCTCAGTTTTTCGGTTTTCATTTTACCTTCTAAATAAATATGATCCTGAAAATAACTATGATCCTTACCTAATGTTCCAATATCCCCAACCCAGGTCTGCGCAGAATAACGACCCACATAACTAGGATGTACAGCCCCATCATCAATCATTGAATACGGAACAGCACATTCTTGGTTAACAAAAGGTTTGTCGTGACCTAAGGTCAATCCTCTCCTAGGTTTCGTGTAATCGTTTACAAATGAGGAAGACTCATACCAGCCCCAATAGGCGTGTACATCCTCTATGTCTGCATTATCATTATGGTCTGGATCTCCTGAGGTCTGGAACACCAATCTTGAAGGATCCATCTTTTTGACGGCATCAATAATATCCTTAAAAATTAATAGTTTTTCTTCATTTTCATGATCTCCCTGCAAGCCCTCATTAGAGATCACATAAAACAGGATACTTGGATGATTTCTATATTCTTTTATAGATTCCAGTTGTTCCTGTTTCCAATGCGCTAAGATGGCATCTGGTGGTGGTGGGGATTTAGTCATCAATGCCCAAGGTCTTACACCCTCACTGCTAACCCCAATACCTACTTCATCGGCAGCCGTGTACCACATGTGGTTCCATGGATTGCCGTGGGTTCTGGTAACAACCGTATTGCCGTCGTGCATCAGCTTCAAGAAATTTTTAGCTAAGACGCTATCGTTGGATTTATAACCATAAGGTGGCATATTCGCGCCACGGATCCAATAAGGCTTTCCGTTTAAATAGATCTGTTCTCCCCGAGCCTCAACCGTGCGATAGCCTATCTGACATTTGTAGCTGTCTATCACTTCCCCTTTTAAATTTTTCCAATTTGCTTCCAACTTATACAGATTAGGGTGGTCTGGAGTCCAGTGCTTCGGACTTAAATTTTCTTTTGAAATTGTCAGGGTTTTTGTTTCATTCGATGGAATATGGAATGCATCACGAAATTCTTCCTCCACTAACAATTGACCTGAAACTTTATCGGTTATTTTATAGCTCCAATAGCCAGCAATACTGTCCTTATTAGGATTTTCAATGCTGAATTGAATCTGGTGCCCAGTTAGCGTTGGATTGAAGAATACATCTTCAATCTTTCCACCTTTTTCTGAAACTGTTAAATGCACAGGCTGCCATATCCCGAGAAATTTAGCACGAGGGCCATTCCCAAATCCGCCGAATAATCCAGAATTTAAAGACATTAACATGTCCTTAGTAACTGGCACGGTTACAGCAACTGAAACAACGTCATCCCCATTTTCAGCTTTAACGCCCCTTTCAGTATAAACCATCAATTGGTTCAGACTTCCAGCTTTTAAGTGTGGTGTAAGTCTTGTTTCAAATGAACCGAACATACCGAGATGTCCACCTACAAAATTACCATTCAAATATACTCGAGACACTGTGGCTATACCTTCAAAATTGGCAAAAATTTCTTTGTCTACGATGTCACTTTCAGTCAGGTCAATCGTTTTTATATACCATCCTGCACGTAAATCTTCTGTGTTAAAAGGAAGAGCGGCAACTCTTTCTTCTTCGGCTTTTTCATATTCCAATGAAACATTGGGTAACCACCAAGAAATCTTGTTAAGCATTTGTGGCACCTTGACCTGAAAAACAGTCTCCTGATCATCAAATTCTTTAAAAATCTTTGCGGCCCATGTATCTATGTGCTCTGGAGCACTTTTAAAGGTGCCATCAGTTATAGTGATTGGTATAAAATCCCAAATACCATCAAGGGAAATTTTGGATGGCTTCTCTAGTTCATTGGGAGATATGGATATCGTCTGCGCGGTTGAATAAAGGCCAAATAGGCAGAATATAATGAGAAAGGAATATTTCATGCTAAAATTTTAGGATTATGCAAAGTGCAATTAGTAGGAAACTTATAACTCATAACAACTATAAATATGTAGTTATAAGTAGTATTTACGAATTTAAAAGTATTCCAAAATTGATGCTACTTCATCCTGTACTTACCTGCTGAATCTACAAAGGAGAGAGGCAAATTCGTTAAAATAGTTATTCTGTCGAAGTTATATATATCTAAAGCAAATGGGACGACATATTTTGAAGATGTTTTATCAATTGTTTTTGAAAAAGCTCTTGGATAGTTTTGACTTCGGCAGAATTATACAAATCCTTCCATTCCATCGGATCATTTTCCAAATCATAAAATTCCCCAGTAATGATATCTTCACTCGTATAATCATTAGCGTTTTCTTTGCGCTTGAATACTAAAATAAGCTTGTCTGTTTTGGTACGCCACATAAATGCTGCTTCGCCCTCACGCTCGTGAAGGCTTGAAAAACTGGAATCCCGTCCGTTTTCTGCAAGAAGATTTTCTCCTGGCAATTCTTTTTCAGTTTTTATACCAGCAAAATCTAAAAGCGTTGGCATAATGTCAATATTTTCAGTAGGTGTTGAATTAACGGTGTTTCGTTTAACCGATTCAGGTAACGCACTTCCAGCCAAGATCATTGGCACTCTAACGCTTGCATCGTATAAAGTGTACTTGTTGAATCGGTAATAGTGCTCGCCCAACATTTCGCCATGGTCAGAGGTGTAAACAATAATTGTGTTTTCCAGTAATCCTTTTTCTTCCAGAGACTTTAATACGCGTCCCATCATATCGTCTATCCAAGTCACGTTAGCATAATAGCGCATGGTCATCAATTTCCACTCTTCATTAGAGGCATTTTTCCAATAATCAACATACATTTCCCTTCTGTTTACACCTTTAGCGTGCACTGAATAATCATATTCTTCTGTTTGTTGAGAGAATTCTCGGCTACTGGTATTTTTTACATACTTTAAAGGCGGTTGTTTAGCGTATTCTATATTTTTTAAATCGTATAAATCTTCATAGCCTTCAGGTACATTATGACCCGCGTGAGGTTTCATATAAGATAAATAGAAAAATAAGGGCCTTTCATCCTCTCTTTCCTCAATATAATTGATGGCTTGTTTGGTTATCCATCCATCACGATGGTCTTCTTCTGGCAGTTTGCTTGTAAAGCCCAAATAGCCTATATTATTTTCTTCTCCTGGGCCCATGTCAGCTATTTCTGCATCATATCTCGCTTTGGCTTCAGGATTTCTTTCTGCCATACTAATCCCTCCTTTTTCTGGAATTTCAGAAGTGTAACGCGTTTCGAAGCCTCGAGTATCTGTTTTGAATTTCCCCCAATGGGTTTTTCCAAAGCCGGCCGTTTCATAGCCTGCATCCTTGAAATATTGTGCCATGGTTTTTCCGGGTTGCAACGAATCTGGCACACCGTCACTATTTCTGTAAACTCCGGTTTGATTAGGATATAGACCGAACATAATGGAATTTCTGCTTGGGACGCAAATTGGCGCTTGGCAGACGGCTTGATCAAAGTAAACGCCGGTTTTTGCTAAACTGTCTAAGGTTGGTGTAATGACCTGCGGATTGACCATTCCCAAAGCATCCCAACGGTGTTGGTCATCCATGATAAAGATAATATTTGGTCGTTTTTTAGAAACTTCTTTTTCAACCATTTTTTCCTCTTTACATCCCATTGCAAGAATGAGAAGTATTAGGATCAATGAATTTGGTTTGATTAGATTCATGGCGTGTGTTTTATTTTTTAATCTGTCTTGTTTTTATATCTAAAGGATCATCGGCAATGTCCCCTGTGGCTTTACGCCAATTTTCCAGAGCGGTTTTAAGTTCTTGTTGTTTCGATTTCAATTTTTCTGAACCTGCCAAATTATGCAGTTGTCCTGGGTCATTCTCCATATCGTACAATTCTTCAAAAGGTCTTCCAGATTCCAATTGTTTCAAAAGATTGTATTCTACTGGATGAGTTTCTTTTGCATCCAGAGTCGCTTGGTAACTATGATTTCCCCAGTCTTTATCTTCTCGTAAATCGGCAGGAAGTTCATAGTCTTTTTCATGGATGAGGTTTTGAATGTAATAGTATCTGCCGTCAAAAACCATCCGGCTTGGATACTGTTCTTTTCTAATGGGGCCGTGGGAATTGTGTTCTCCAAAAACATAAGATCGGTCAACTGTATTTTCAGTACTGTCCGTAAAAAGTGGTTTTAAGGAATGTCCTTGGACGGTTTCGGGAATTGAAATTTTCAAATAATCAAGTATCGTAGGCATAATATCAATATGAGAAATAAGTGCATCTGAAACTTTGTCTTTTAAAACATTTGGCCCAGAAGCAATAAAAGGGACATGAAGACCAGCATTATAAGGAGATGCTTTTGCTCTGTGATAGGGTTCGCCTTGGTCGCTGGTATAAATGATCAATGTGTTCTCAAGCAATCCTTTGCTTCGCAAGGTTTCAATGATAGCACCTGCACAAGCGTCTGCAAGCTGAACGGAGCCGTAATATTTGGCCAAGTCTTTTCGCATTGCTGGCGTATCTGCCAAATATTTAGGCACCTCTATAGCCGATGCATCAGGAAGATACTCAGGGAATTCATCTATATGATGGTCAAAATTGCGATGCGGTGGCGCTATATTGGCTTGAAAAAAGAAGGGTTTGTCGCCTGCATCTTCAATGAAATTTGAAATTGCCGTTTTGAATTGTTTTGGATCGTTTTGAACCGGATTTCGCGCATTATAAGGAAATTTCCAAGGCGGACTCATATGGAATTTTTGAGTGATGGCTGTAAAATAGCCATTCTCCTGTAAAACTTCTGGCAGGGTTTGAATGAATTCGTGAATGCCAACCTTATCGACTGTTTTTGAGTTGCGACCAAATTCTGAATCTGGATCGCTCAATTGAGGTGTGATGGTATTACGCCAATGCCCATTAGCATGCGGATACATTCCCGTCATGATTGAACTTCTACTTGGGGAGCACGAAGGCACAACAGCGAATGAGTTTGTGAAAAGAGTGCCCTCTTTTGCCAAATCGTCAATATTTGGTGTTGAAATGCCTTTAGTGCCTACTGCCGATAAATGGTAACCTTGGTCATCGGTCAATATCAAGACGATGTTTAAAGGTTTCTTTTCCTTTTTTGATTCTACTTGGGCTGTGAGTGTATTGCACTGAAAAAGCATTGATACAAACAAAATACGATAAATATAGGTGTGTATCATTTTGTCAATCTAAATGAAAAACTTCGGTTAGTGCTATTGAGACTGGACTCTGGTCTGAATTAGTTTCCATACAATCAGACATGAACGCCCACCATTTTTTGCACATGGCGGTATTTGCAATAGCATTCCATTGTTCTTCGGATTGAATTTCAGCATAACCAAAAAGAATTTCTGTCTCTGGATCCATGAAAATACTGTAGTTGGAAACGTCATGCGCTTGCAACACTGCTTTCAATTCATCCCAAATAGGATTGTGTCTTTGGATATAATCCTCTTTTTTATCAGCGAACACCTTCATTTTAAATGCCTTTCGAATCATGTCAGTCTGTGGATTGAATTAATTGATATCTGTAGGTAAACCTGGCGTTGGGTGCCACATCTCCTTGATCGTAAAATTTCATAATATCTCCGTCTGATTTCACATTGTCGAGCCACTTGAATTTTAGTTCCTTCGTTTTTGATAAATCGATTCTATTTTTAGGAATGGCGATTTCCAGCTTATTGGCCTTGATAACCCATTTGAGGTTGTCAACAGGTGTCCAATTCCAATCGCCATTATTTTTTTCTATACTTACTTCGTTGGTGTATTTGCTTTTAGTAATTCGATAATTAAAACCTTCCCAATTGGTCTTGGAATCAACATTCGAATCGATCAATAATGAAAAATCTTCAGGCCATTCGGTAGTTGGGAAATCGTCGTTCAACTCCATATAGAAAAATATAGTGTCTCGAGTTTCTGCAATTTTTGATTTTGTAAAATCATTCCTTCCAGAAGTATTAGTGTAAGATGCAATTCGTCCCCATCCTGCATTATTTCTTTCTTCAATATCGCCTTTATGATCAAAATACGTGTTTTGGACTGCATTCCAATCTGCAAAATTGCCGTCAATCGCGATGTTTTGGTAATTGGAATCAAAATCTAAAGCACGTGTGCCTTTAAATTTTCGAATATTATCTACCATTTGATAGTAATAATTATCCTTAAAGCCACCTTTCATGGGTTCAATATCTCTACTAAACTCTTCATTGTATTGATCCACAAAATAAGATTCATCCTTTTCTAAAGGCTTACCCATGATTTGTTTGGCTTTGTTATCATTAAAACGCATCGCTACCCATTCATTCCAACCGGTTATAAAGACAAATTCAGGATCTACGTCTAAAGCTCTTTTCCATTGTTCTGCGAAAAACAAGCCTTTGTCTGGTTGAATACTATCCGCAGAAGGTTGCTTGCCATCATGAAAACTTCTCCCAATATTGGAAACTGGATGTTGGGCGGATGCAACAGTAATTTGCTCTGGGATATCCTTAGACTCATGCCAACCATAATTTTGCGGATAATGGTCAATCCAAGGCCATTTATCCTTACCATCGCCAAACCATTCTTGCCCATTGGTCCA
>Ga0307930_1003126_pt1 | contig 12315 bp, 14 predicted proteins | sample OrgLakmetageno46_FD_203161 | JGI IMG/M metagenome (GOLD analysis project Ga0307930, IMG submission 203161) | Saline water microbial communities from Organic Lake, Antarctica - #46 | ecosystem: Environmental > Aquatic > Non-marine Saline and Alkaline > Saline | place: Antarctica: Organic Lake... | reverse complement strand
GACAGACGCGCTTCCTCGTGAGGACAGCAAGACATAAGGTTTACCGTGTCTTGTATAGGAGACACAGAGCACAGGAAGATCCGCCTATTGGGCGGATACATCAGCGCTATTGCTATACATGCGTGACGAAAATTGCGTGGTATTGATTGGATAATTTTACTACGTGACAAAATGTGCGTTTTCAACGTGCGTGACAGAACGTGATAGATAGATTGTTGTATACGTTGTTGTTGTGTTGTTGTGGCATCTTCGTTGACAACCGACAAGCTGCGCAGTCGCTGTAAAGGTCTTCGAATTTTTCGTGTATGCACCATATAACCTGCACAGTCATCCTATTGAACCTATCTGTAACATTTTTCACATGTGTTTTCCTTTGTATCAGTAAGCATCATGTCTGGCGAGGGACCTCCAAGTAATTGTTCACGGGATGATGACGCGAATGGTCATGAGGTCAGTGCTGACGACGGAAATTCGAATGCCAATAATACCTTACGGTAGGAAGTATTCTAGATACATTTCATGCAAAGATGGGACGCCTACCATCTCTTGAGGAATGTAATGATATTCGAGTTCAAAATGCTCAACGCGCAATTTCACCGAAGACCTTGCGTAATGCAATCTTAGAGTGGAACGCAAAAAATATTGGAACATCGTGTACGCTAGAAGCACTCATTCAAGAATATTATGCCAAGATGGGTTGCCTACCCACGCTAGCGCAGTGTAATGATGCTCGAATTCAAATCAAAATGGTCAGCGCATAATCGCGGCGTCAAGTTTGAATAATGCATTATCGAAATGGAATAAACAACATTCGAATATTAAGACATTAGGAGCACTGATTCATGAACTTTATGCTAAGATGGGTTGCTTGCCCACGCTAGCGCAGTGTACTGAAGTTCGATTGCAGAATGGACAGCGCTCAAGCACACCTTTAACATACGATAAAGAAATCCAGAAGTGGAACCGACAGCATATCAGTTCCCATTCCGAGTATGCTGAATCCATGACGAGTATCGGCGATGAAGAGAGCGACGATGTTGTTAGCGCTGAAGTTGAAAAACAGGTTCATGATTTGACACACAGCGCTGCAGAACGAGGTATTCGTAAAGAAGGCCATATAGAGCCTATAAGTGATGCTGTGAAAGAACGCGTGCAAAGGGATATTGACGAGTATTTGGAGTCTAAATCAAGAAAAATGAGTACTTGCGCACATTGCGATGAATTGTGTCGACGAAAGGGCACGCATGATGTGTCTTTGAACCGACATTCTTTGCAAACGTTTACACAGGACGAGCGATGTTCCAAGCGCGATTTGCGCTGATTATGGTATCTCAGAAGTAGATTCACGTTTGCAAACACTTCGTAATGTTGCCTTATCACCACGCGGAGTCCTTGAAGGCAAGCATTGCGGCAATTCCCAATTATGCTTTTGTAAATCGTGCTTCACATCCTTGAACAACACTCAATTAAATACGCCTCCAAAATTTTCAATTGCAAATGCTTTTGGTATTGGCGACGTTCCAGATTCTTTCAAGGATGCATCTTGGGCTGAAATCCGCATGGTCACATTGGCACCTATTAGTGGTGTTATCAAAATCATTGGTCGAGGTCGCAGTCAACGTTCTCTTCATTCTCATACGATGGCGCGCTTAATACATTCCTATACAGTTGAACTGGCCAATGAAAAACCAAACATCTTGTGACGGTCCGGCCTGTGTCAACAGGCCAACGAGAACAAAAAAAAAAGTCTCAAGACGGTCAGGCCTGGGAACTCTTTAGCCGCCGACAACATCGTACCCTGTCTGTTAGTTAGTAAATCAAGTCTCCCTTTGAACGGGCACAAAAAAAAACATTCTCAAAGAGTTCAGGAAACGCAAATGTATTCTCCAGTTTCATAAACGAGTGTTTTTATCAAGAAAATTCTAAATACATAACCAAAAATATTCCAACTACACCCATTACCTCGCCCAATACAATTACTTACATCGCTCAAATTAGCTCTACTCGAACTATACGTCAGTACCATGAAAGTTGCTTAGAAAACCAAGTAAGACGTCCATTAACATGTCAGTGGGCAAAGACTATGGCATAAATTGACCTCACAAACTTCTTCACACGCTCCTTAACAACTGCAACGCTGTCCCCGGTAGCCCGGTCGAAAGAACAGCACCGACCCCAATTACTGTCACTATCACCTACAGACATTCTTTCCTGATCACCCGAGGGGGACTGGATTTAGTAACTAATGGCTGAGTGCCATATAATCGGCGTCTGTAAAATTCCCAGGGCCCGACTGGAATCACACTCTAGTCTAGTCTAGTCTAGTTAATACTCTCCCAAAAACAAAGAAAGACAAGTACACAGCAGTCACAGAGGCACATAAAGAATACACTTGAGCTGCAAATGCGCTAGCGAATTCGCTCCAGAATCACACTCGGGTCCATATAACTTTCGCAAGCGCTCCTTTTGTCGTACTCGTTGCGAGCACTTCTTTCGATTTCTAATTCTCAGAATTTGGCGTCAGCCACTCCGGAGGAGCGTTAGTTTGACCATGGTAAAAATATTCAAAATCAACACAACATGCGATACTAAATTAGGCAGTATAATACCGGGATACCGCGGGATTCATACTACTGTAGCGTAGCGATGATACGAACATGAATGATAACGCGATGGTACATATCCATTAGTTGTGAATTATGTCCGTGTTTCGCTCGTAGAAAGAAACTTGTATAGTAGTTGAAACAATGATTGGCAAGGTTGCGGCAGTGCCGCATGACCCCCTCCGCACCATTCAGCGCAACGTGGCTGGAACATCGGACAGCTTTCACCGGTGGAGCGTGCGCAATTCAATCATCAGCCAGTTTGGCGACCAGACGCCTACTCAATTCCCGTCGCTGCGCTCCAAGGAGCCTCAGCGCTTTAAAAGTACCGGGTTCCCATGGCATTCAGACTATGCCGTTCCCCCTTTTGGGCCCATCCCCATGGGAGCCACAGACGGGACGGTGCCATTGCCAGGATCTCCTGCCGGCCGATTGAAAGAGCTGGAGCCAAGGAGCAGTGCTGAAAATGAGGGCAAGAATGGAGAAGACGGGAATTCCAAAGCAATGCAAGAGGGGATGAACAAACACGTATCATGGCAGGAAAGCGCGAGGTTTAGCACGAAGACTCATCTACCGGGCCGCAGCAGGAAGATTCCTGGCATGATCGACACCGGGCATTTACGCGCTGCGTCTGCCAAACTTACGCTCGATCGTACCACAAGCGGTAGCCGCCCTGATAGCCAGCAGCGCATCCTAGATTTCCCACCTTCGACCCTAGCTACAGCACCAACTTTCCACGGCCGTGCTATGGCGGATTCCCTCAGCGGCCGCTCGGCAATTGAAGCTGCCAACGCGCTGGCAAACGCCGACTACAAGGCGAAAGCGGCGGCAATGAAGCAGAAGCTTGACGCCAGCGCGAAGGAAACAAGCGCAAATATGCGTAAAAGTTTCCAGGCAATGCAAGAAGGGGGCGGTAATGGGGAAGAATTGCGCAATTCTGGGCGTTCTTCAACGAGTATTGCACCACCTGAGTCGAAGTTGAAGGTGAGAGTAAGTACGAGAACCTTTCGTGAACGTTTGCAGTGCTTAGAAGTTTACTTCGAGCAGCACATAGGATTTTAAACTACGTGATTTTCGCACATAAACTCTCATTCGATGCATCTATTGTTTTTGACTTTCTATCGTATTTGTTTGTTGCACTGTACAACAATGAACATCCCAGGAGCAAGACGACGAGCGAGCTCCGTCGCAGTGGTCTTGGGATTGGGCCTCCATGACTAGCAGCGCCGAGTGCACGGGCGCCACTGTCCCAACGCCATCGCTGCCGGTGCACGGTGTTCAAGGCAGCACGCGGCGCCATCAGCGGCCAGCTACGGTAGGCCTCGGTAGTATTGGGCCGACGGGCCGACGAGGCGCTCAGCAACATGAAGAACTTCTCGGACCTCCAGCGGCGTCGCATCCGTGGGCACCGGAGAAGTCACTCGCACAGGACAATACCAACAACACTGCTGCGAGTCGTTCATCGTCATCTTCATCTTCTTCGGAGACTATTTTGCGGCCAGGCTCCGCTCAGCTGCCTCAGACCTCGATGGAGCGCAACAATGTGCTAACCCAAGCCTTGGTGCAAGCCCACCAACGCGACGATCTTCCAAATCAATCAGCTACCTAAGGTAATTACAATGATGCATTCGCAAGAGAATTCATGCGGTTCAGAACTCCTGGTTGGTAGCGACATAGAATTTCTCTTTGCGACGAAAAAAATGCCATCTTCAGCGGTATTCGAACATCTTTCTGCAATCAATTCAAATTTCTTGGCTCATTCTCTGTATTCCATTGCCTTCTTACTTTGGTGTTCTATTTCTACAGATTGAAAAGGAGGACCGCGCTATTCTCATCGCTGACAAGGCCTTAAACCCTATGGGCAGGCCTCTGCTGCCACACCAGCGGGGCTATCTCGCGCCTCCTCCGCCTTCATCTGTGGCTACTGCTGATGAACTCTTTAAGTCCCGCCCTGCCTCAGCTGCTGCCGCTTCCATCTCTAAGAACCCTGCCGACCGAAAATATGACAGCATTAGTAGCCGCAGCGGCCTGAATACCAATAGCGTGGAATCGTCTCCTAAATGGGACAATGGAGCACTTGGCGTGCATCTTGGCGCTATCACGAGAAGCCCAATGAAGGCAGCAGCGTCGCTTCGCCCCATGACGCCTGCTGCTGCTCCTTCTGCACCTCTTGTCAGTAGGCCGGGCACTGCGACAGCGAATAGCCGGCCTGGCACCAGCAGCGGCTTGAAGAATCCTACGAGTAAGATGAGCGCAGAAGCGCAACTTCGAGACGACATGCAGCGGCGGCCAAGCACCTCGTCTTCGTCGTCTTCGTCGTCCAAAGTTAGGGCGCCATCGTCAACTTCAGAGGCAGCGGCAGCAGCTGAAGGCAGGAGCAACACTAGCAGCAACAGGCCTGGTACCAAAGGCAGTAGCAGTAGCAACCGCCTCGTCATCCTGTTGTCCCCTCAAGCTGAAAGACGTGTTGGCCCCAAGAGACACTCACAACCGCGTCTTCGACCCGACGGCTCCTCCGAGTGAGGTGGAAGCGCGCGCCACGGTGGCTGCCGTAGCCTACAGCGAAGCGAGGAACGGTGCCGAGGTAAAGAATTGCGCGAGAGATGACTTTGAGAAGCTGCCTTCATTTGTTCTCGCTGCTGTCTCTTGTGTCATGTCAGTTGGTCGAATAAATGGTATCGCCTGCTTTGCTTCCCTAAACACTCACGTGATGTTACTTCTCGTGCTTTTATATTTTTTGCTTTTTGACTCATACGTTGCAGGCGGCGCCGGTGTCATTGCAGTCGTCGAGCGCCAAGTACGGCGAATTGACGCAAATGTTCGACGCTCGCATGCACGCAAAGCAAGGAACCACCCGCAAAAACTTCGGAGTCGCGCCTCCCTGGCTTTCCAAGAAACTCCGCAACCGCCGCGCCTTCGTGGTGTCGTAAATACCTACGACAAGATGCGGGTGTTCTGGAGGCTTCATGTGGTCTTCGGAAAACCGCTCGTTGACGTCGAGCTAAGATCTAAGATACTCGAGCTGTATGGCTAAAGTGCCCGCATTTGCAAACAGGCAGCCCTTTTGACTTTTGATTACCTTTTAGTTCTTCTCCTAAATACAAAAGAGCAAACAAGCGCAGGCCCCTTCAAATTTCGATCTTCAATCCTCAATCGGAAGTGCCTTCATAATTTATTTTGTGACAAAGGAAGGGGTAAAGCTAAAGCCTGGCTTAAGCCGGCCTTACCGGGAACCGGGAATTGGGAATTGCTTATAAATGCCTGCATCTCTATGTCATTCACAGTGCTGCTGCCTCGCTGTTCGCTTTGTCAATTCACCACAATTAATTATGCGCATGCGAGGCGTCCGATTTCCGTGGCATGGGCGCATGTGTGTTATGTGGGCCAGGGAAACTTAGCGGATTGAGGCCCTTCGAAGAACAAAAAATGCCTCTTCTTCTCACGCAAATACCAAGAAAAAAAAGGATAAAGAGATAATGCAATCAAAATTCCGTTATTTAGTACTTTTTGCTTTGCGTCAAACGCGCGAGTTTCAAATGAGCTTCGAGCTGCGAGTCCACAACATCAGCATGGAAACATTTCAGCTCCAAGCGCGGTAGAGCTGCTGTTGTCCACTTCACATCTCCAGCTTCAGCTGTGCTTGCTTCTAAGATTACGCTAGCACCGCTGGTGCTGCCACTGTTTCCACTAAACCTGGAACCGGTAATGCTGCTGCTGCTGCTGCTGCTGCTGTTCGTATTGGCGGAAGTGGAAGTAGACGGCTTGGGCGCTCGGCAGCTGTTGCACGAGGAGCGGCTCGGAAAGTTGCGGTTTTTGCACTTGTGACACGTCCAACCGTCGGCTAAGCCGCGGCCCGAAGTTGACGAAGCCGAATTTGCCGTCGGCTTGATCCCGGCGGCCAGGTCCTCCGCAGCCTGCGCGGCACGCAGAGGAGTCAAACTGTTTTCGAGGCGGCTGCCAACAACCACGCAGCACCCAATCACATTGCGGCCTTTGGCCTTTATGAGAGCAGCTGTGATGGCGTCGCGATGGCGCGGAGGTAGTGGAGCTGTGGTGGAAGTCAAGATCACTTGTTGGCCAGAGTGGCGTGCCTGGGACTCTAAGGACTTGGCAAGGTGTACGGAGAGGTTTAAGAGTGACTCTGCAGCTGCACCATCGGCGCGGACAACTGCTTTGGCGGTACCTGAATAGAGTACAAAAAGGCACCAAACGAAGGCAAGGATGTATATAATGAGCAAGAGAGAGAAAGATAAAAAAGATAAACATTAGAGCGCATGTGTCTCGAGAGCAAAACTTGGTGCATTTATTTTTTGTAAAAGTCCACACTCTTATTTTGTCTTCACGCACCGTCGTCTGCGATGCATGAAAATTCCCATCCGAAGCGGTTGGAAGTGACTCCTCGGCACAGGGACCGGCGACAGGGTAAGCCCAGTAACGACGACGACGATGACATTATAGCACCATGGCGTGTAGTGTTGTTGGTGGGAGGAGGCGCGTAAGGGGGCATGCCGCAGACGGCACATGTATTGGGGTGTACGGCTGCAAACGCCACGTGTATTATGGTAAACCTAAGGCGAAGTAAGGTCAGGGAGGGCGAGGTAGCCGCGCCCCACGAAGATTGTGATGGTGCTGCATGAGGGGCTAAAGGTGGAACTGCTGGAAGAGGTGCTGAATTAGATGATGAGGATAAAGAAGAAGTTTGCATGGTAGTTGAAAGCTGAGGGCTCGTCGTTGACACAGTCTGCACGGTACGAGGAGGTGTCGAAGTTAGCGGCAGCACAGGAGCCGTGGTAGATGAGCCAATGAAGGAAGCGAGAGGAGGCGCAGATGGCAACGCCCGCCAATCCACCTACGGTGTATGTTATGCGATACAGGATGTGAGCGCGAAGTGACGCACCAGAATATTACAGACGTTCGAGTAAAACAGCGCAAAACAGGCAAATACACGAGCGAGGCATGAGCATAAATGAGGTTCAGAACGACTGTACTCATGGGCTATCAACATTTTAAAATATTGCAAGAACGCACACCTGCATAGCGTCGCATTGTGCTAGAGCAGCAGGTGCCACTACTGGTGGTAGGGCTATCAAGCGGAGGATGGCGGACGGCAACAAAGTAAACGTTAGCACGGACGATCGCTTCAGATCGGAAAGGTCTAAGCGTGCTCCCTGTATTGCAATGAGGGAGCCTGGGAAGAGGCCTGGAAGTGAAGCTGAGGTCACGGACGTGGCAAATGGAATCAGAAGGTCAAATTTTCGCGGTTCGTGGAAGAAGCGACAGCGAAGAATCAGTTCTTTGTCGTGCAAGGGTGAGTATAGTGGCTTAGTTGACGACATTGAGAACTGCAAAGATGACTCAGTGGATGATGCTGAGAAAGACAACGAAGACGACGACGACGATGAGGACGACAACAAACTTGATTCTTGAGAAGGCGCTCGAGCAGCTGAAGAATATCGCACGCCTTTTTGAAGGATAGTAGCAAGCATGGGTGGCGCATTGGTAACACCGAGCATAGGAGCAAGCGAGAGTGGTTCGAGAGGTGGCACACGGAGACGAAGGGATTGCTGGCTAGAGGTGGGACCATCATCGTGCTCTGGAGTGATGACTTCTACATTGTTGTTGTGCGATGTATTGTTCGTACTACAACCGCAGCACTGCACAAGATGAGTGACAAGGAAGGTGTGGCCGCCATGGTGCACTATGAATCCACCCGGAGCAACCTCGCTAGCTGCCTCCCTGTAGTGGCGACTGTGATGTTGTTGACCGCTGGTATGTTTGCTGCCTTGCGCTTCTAAGTGCAAAATTTCGGTGACGACTCGAAAATTGGCGAGCCTTAGCACTGTCAGTGCATTTGCAACGGTTTTCTCATTGCTACTGCTGCTGTTGCTTGGTAGTTCGCTGAGAAGCTCCGAAAAGGGAACGCCTCCGCGCCTTATAACATCATTAAGATCTTCCACGCCGTCATTTGGTGACGATGACGACGATGACGAAGTTTGACGAGATACTCGTGAAGTAAGTACCACGCTAATTGTTCCCGTCCCATCGTCAAAGCACAGCAGTGGTGATGCCTGACCAACATGAGGACGGCATCGACCTATCAGGTGAGCTCCTTGCCATGTGGCGTCATCATTGAAGTCGTTAGGATAGTCTCTGCTCTCATCCTGAGAAGGTGCTTCAGTACTCATATTTCTTCCAGCGACATCGCTAAACTCCTCACAGCTTCTTGTGTTGCCATCATTGTCACTGCCATTGTCGTCGTCATCGTCATCCTGTTGCTCCCTCTCCTGGGCATTGCTTGTGGCGTGAAAGCGTAAGATCCAACATTGGCCTGCAAGCGCATTTGATTTACCAGTGGCAACATTACTATTCTCCCCTTCTCGACCAGCGGCGCGTGCATCGGCTCTAGAGGCCGTAACACAGTTGTGCCGCTTGACTAATGTCTTGATGTGTTGTTGCCAGCCACCACGCCTCGATTTTAAGTGTTTGCATAAATCAGCCACCGAAGGTACCAGAGGCCATTGGCTCATACTATCACAGCACTTACCCGACACTTGCTCAGCTATTGTACCACTGACATGACTGGAAGAGCCACCTACACCCGAAACAACATGGCACGCTGAATCATGTTTGAGGAACTCCAGAGGTAGCGTAGTATGGTGCACCTATGACAGCAGAAAGATACATGCATCAACGGAGAAGGGAAAAGTTAAACATATTCTTAATACGAGGCAGTAGCGCACAATGTGCTTCCAAGCTCATGCTACAATTGTAACGGAGGGAATATTTCTTACGGGGGATGGCACAGCTTTGGAGGCCACAGCTGCTCTTCGAACAGCTACTGCTGCCTGCCGAGCCCATGCAGTGCCCCCCAGAGCGGCGCGTTTGTCATCTTCGATACATTGAAGGGAAGAGGTAAGCATTGAATGCAGAAAAGAAGTAAAGAGAAGAAAACAAACCGGGTGAGACAAATGGCATGGAAAATATAGGTTAGGAGCACTGCCAACATAGACCAAACAACATGGTGGAAGCTATACGATGATCATTGGATACGGTATGTACATTAATGTAAACGTACCGAGGTTGCGTTCCACCAGACGTGCCCAGGCCAGCGTAGCACAGCATTCAATACCACTGCGGCTACTGTAAGCTTTCCCCAGCGATCTCGCAGCAGAAGTCGTCCACGCAGGTGTCCCTATACCAGCACTAGCACTAGATGAAGAAGCTCGCCCTGTCTCTTCCTTTGTTACTGGTCCAGTAGTAGGAGCACCACTGGCACCAACGAGCAAAGGAGTGATTTCAGTGGCAGCGCACGCAGCGAAGCCCCGCAATTTGCCCCACATGTACACCGGGTGCACGTGGCGAAGCTGCAAGGTTGTGCCTGCGGTGAGCCAGGCCACCCACGCGGGAGTTGACGAAGGCGAAGATGGCGAAGAAGAAGATGCAGAATCAGGAGGAGGTGTACTACTAGAAGTCACTGCTGCTCCTGCATCTGAAAGAAGAGGCCAATGCTGCAAAAAGAGCAGAGTGCCACCATGGTCCAATTTGATGATCAGATGCTTTGCGCTGGCCCCCACACTTCGCTCGTCAAGGCTCGTGAGCGCAAACGCTCCTGTGATTACTCCCGTGTAGTGCACGACACTTTCGTCGAGCTTAGGCGAAGGTCTCCCTTGTAGAGGTGGTGTAGTTTTGCAAACATCTCCAGAAACAGATGTCTCATCGTGCAACAAATGACTTCCGGATGCTAGTCGAATCACAACAGTTTCAGTGCGTGCAACTGCTACCCAGTCTCGAGACTCATCTTGTAGGGGCACTTCTGATCCTCCCGAACTCACTTCTCGAGCTTCCGTCGTTCCAAACGCAATGAACCGCTCAACCCCACCCAATCCAGTGCTGCCGTCACTGGATGCAATTTCAAGCTTGCTATGCCTAACGTGTACAGCACTCACGACTACAGTGTCGCCGCAGCTCATGAATCGCCGCCATACGAGAGTGCTGCCTGACAGCATTAGCGTAACCCGTGGGAGTGGCTCTGATGATGCTGAATCCTGCACTACTTCAGGCGCACATTCAGCAGCATCTTCTAGTATCAAGAAACAAACTGGTGGAGCGTCAGGTGTCTGAATAACGGGGCTCAGCGCAACCACTCGACCTTTCAGCAAGGTTAACTTTCGCCGACTCATTGAGGTACCATGTCGGTCGCGTTTGCGAGATCTTGAGGATGCCAAGAGGTCACGCACGGACTCCATTGGCTCGCTGATTGGCAGCGACACCCCTTGAAAGGACGGAGGCCCTCGCAATAAAGCCAAGGCAGCAGGGCACAGGGTCACCTTGTTAGTGTTGTCGAGGACTTTAACTGCGGCTGAAAGGATGCATCGGTTACCACCGCTGCCGGAATGTAGGAGCTTCCAACGACTACCTGAAACCTGCACGATTCGATCTAGAGCCTGAGAAGGCGGAGGAAGTCCTTCTAAAGCTACTTCAGTGCCGTCTTCATCTTCGAGCCATAGGCGTTTTCCGTCCGCTGAGGCACGCAAGAAGGCCACTAGGGTCCGTTCCAGATCTAGCCCATCGTTTCTTGTTGGAAGTTTAGCACCTGCTGTGACCCTAGCCCGAGCAGCAACGATCGCTAGACTACATTGACTGCAACATCTTGTGTTGGGACCGCAGGCACCAGAATTCATGCTGAAGACAATGCGATTGACCCTAGGTAGATCATACCCATTTCAGGCTATAATTTACCGCTTCCATTTTTGAAATGAACGGATGCTTGAAGGGCTCCCTCCAGACGACGACACGACTACATTCTCCCTGTAGCCGCCCGCGCCTCAGTAGTTTTGACTCCCTGTGCTAATGAATCTACCTCGGTGCTTGATTGACTAATGGATTTCAAAGAAAAATACGAAAAGGAGAAGAGATTCAAGCCCGTTGCGCGCCTATCCTCCCTATATCTAATCTCACTTGCAGGCAGCTCGCCTGTGGGCACAGGGGGCGAAGGTCAGGTACAATTGAAGGTTATACTGGCAACTTAGCTCGCTTCAGCGGTCAAGTGACAAGAGGCCGTAGATGTAATCGGCATCTCTTTCACAGCTGTCAGCATCCTTCGCAGTTGCCAGCAGTTGACTCAGGAATAAGTAGCAGCTAAAGATAGTGGGTGTTAGGGAAAAGAAAAACTGAGAGCCGCCCTGAGATCTGAACTCACGTACTTCTCTGAGGTATATATCTCTGTCTTTGAAAACGTGGTGCAGGTTCCTTGGATTTGATTCAATTCCAAGCGGCTGACTCAGATAGCTTGCTCTACAGTAACGATCGCCGGAATCCCCTGCTCTTGAGTTCCCACTTCCTTCCTTCGCGGGGTTTGTGCCTCATCACTTGCACTCTGGCAATAGCACACTTGGACGTCCAGCGCTGATTGGCCTTGGGAAAAACCATATGTCCACTTCAACGCCAAAGAACGCCCACCCCACCAAGGCCTCTTCCTTGTAAAGAAATTTAAGTTAATTTTCTCTGTTGCACTCCCGCCGTTCTTATATCCTCACACCCCACAAACCCCCGACCCCCCCCCATCCTTCTCCAACCCCAACCCCCATCCCCGGTTATATGTTTCATTTCACACCCATTTCTGTGTCGGAAATCCTTCAGTCAGCCAATCGCATTAGAACCATATAAAGAGGGCAAACTACAGTGTTGAGTTGGCTCCCTCACTCGCCTAGTC
>Ga0307930_1003124_pt1 | contig 12318 bp, 17 predicted proteins | sample OrgLakmetageno46_FD_203161 | JGI IMG/M metagenome (GOLD analysis project Ga0307930, IMG submission 203161) | Saline water microbial communities from Organic Lake, Antarctica - #46 | ecosystem: Environmental > Aquatic > Non-marine Saline and Alkaline > Saline | place: Antarctica: Organic Lake... | reverse complement strand
TTGAAAGAGATTGAGCAGATAAAAGCAAGTTTTACTTGCATGATGATAGACGGAATGATGAAAGACATTGATGATTTACGTGAACAGTTAGACGCATGGGCAGAGAAATACGCTGATTTAAAAATTGAATCAGACGCTAATAAATGGGCGCACGATAATATGCAAGAGCAGTTAGCTCATGCGAAGGCTGATGGTATTCGGGAGGCAATGCAGTACGCAACATCAAATCATACTAAAGGCGTTAGAGCAGCACTGCGTAAATATATTGAGCTACTAGAGGGTAAAGGCTAATGAAAGACTCATTCACCAAAGAATTGATAGAACTAGCGGCACAAGCCGCAACAATCGCGCAGTTGAATCTAGTTATTAAGGCTAGAGATATACAAATTTCAGAGCTTGAAAAGCAGTTATCTAGTGCAAATAAAAAATTAGCAACTAACAAAGAGAACGACAGGATTGCTGAGTACCACAGGCAGTGGGAAAAAGAAGAAAAACTAGAGGATAAAAACTAATGAATAAAACAGAACTTATGATCAACATGGCGAGCAACATAGACGCCTTAGTCGAGGATTTTAGAGAGCTGTCTGATAACCCCACTACCAATGACATACATCAGCACGTTGTTGATGACCTCAACGCTGAGTTAGCCGATGCGAAACAACTAATTGCAGACAATGGGTTCTCTAATACTCGCCTAGAAAACCAAATAGTAAAAAATATCAATCGGGAGTTAGAAGATGCCTGCCAACAGCACCAAGATGAACTTTTTGATGTGCTTCGCCACAACACAGAACTGTATGCCCAATGTGTTACCTACGAGCAGACGATACTTCGTCTTAAAGACCAAATCAAAGACCTCACAGGAGCCAAAGCCACATGAGCCAGAACAATTACGCCAAGCACAAGCCAACTGTCGTCCTACTCGCACAGCCAAACCAAGAAGTTCAAGCCCTGCAGGATGCCGATGGAAAACCCAGAGTATTTGCAAAATTCACTAAGGCGGCCAAGTTCGTCTCAAACAATATCGACACACGGCTACATCCCTTCATCGAGTATGTAAACGAATCACCCCAACTGGGCGCAGGTGACAGAGAAGAAACAAGTAACAAACGGTGCCTCAAGTGCAAAGGATTTTTACGTCCTAGCCACGAAGTAGGCAAAATGAATACACCCATGAACACCACGGTAGAAGTAGAAGAATTCATCTGCCCGAAGTGCGATTTAGGAGAATAGAATGACATATTTAGTTAGACGCAAAACCCTATGCTTCGAGTTAGCCACCATCGAACTAGAAGCGGAATCACAAGCAGAAGCACTTAGGCTGGCTTGCGAAGGCTATGGAGATGAAGGAATCGAAGATTACGATTACGACATCGGCATTGACCCACAGCCAAACCCCACATTTGAGTTAGCAAAAGGTTACGAAGATAGCTTATACCCCCAACTGGTAATCAACGCCGATAAGTTCTTCTTGGTTAGAAACCAGAACGACTTACGTGGAGCCGCAAATAAATTTGAAGTCAATCAGTACGAATTCACCCAAGACTTTGCTAACCGTTCGAGCGATTACCTGTTCATTGACCCCAGTTCCGCACTGACTGAACGCTTAAAAAGCACATTCACGCTTTAGGAGCGAGCCATGATTGAAGTCCAAAAGCTAGTTAAAACGCTGCAAGGGTATGAAGGTACGACCAAGTTTACCAACAACTTGTGGTCGGTAATTCACACCCAGATTAACGCTATCGAAAAGCTAAAAACCAATTTTGATAGCACCGTGTTTCTTAATCATCTTGCACACAACGATGACACCATAAAAATAAACGGGCCAACAATGGCTATCTACTACCTACAAAGGATATACAAGCTATGACAGTTGCTAATTTTGCCAGCGCACTCGCACGGCGGGACGCTGAAACCAATCGTGTAAAAGCATTGGATAACGATATTTACTTCCCCGTGGCTCAGGTCACGCTCAACAGTATCGTTGATGATGCGATCAACGATAACAAACGCAGTGCAATCATACGCACCGACACCAACGAGATATTAGGTATTCACAGCAAAAAGTACAAGCTGACCCCTAATGAAATTGTGTTCGACGCGCTTGATAGAGCGTTACAAAATTCAGATCGCCTTGACCTTAACGGAATGACGATTGATGACAAATGTGCCGAAGCAGGCTCACGAACGGTGCGCACCTACACGCTGCCTGAGCATAACGTTGAACCGACCAAAGACGATGTAACTGAAATGCGTTTTACGGTCACCAATAGCTATGATGGCTCGACCAATTTGAACGTCAAGGTCGGTGGGTATCGACTACTGTGCTTAAACGGAATGGTATCGGGCAGCGCATTTGGTGAGTATCGAAATCGCCACACCAGTTTGTTCAGTGCCGAGGAAATGAGCGCATACTTAAATGCGGCCGTTGAAAACTTCCTACTGATGGGAGAGCGCTGGAAAACGATGGTAAAAACCCCTGTATCTGATGCCGAAGCGGCCGCGTTCTTGGTTAAATTCACAGGCGGTACTCGTCTAACACAAACGCTAATGACGTACTACGTCCAAGAAAAGCAAAAGCTAGGAGCTAACCAGTGGGCGCTGTTCAATGCCCTCACTTACTGGTCGACGCACGAGCAAGTCAAAAAGACGAGCTTAGCCAACCGCCCAATCGTCGTTGTCGAACGCGAGAAAAAAGTAGGAATTGCTATAAACAGCCCATTATTCCTAAAGGTGGCGTAATGCCCATCATCGACACCCTCAGTAATATCGAGTTTGCCGTTGGACAACGTGACACCACCTCGTGTCATATTGCCCAAAGCATGAACCTGATAATTGGGTACACGATATACCAGTTAGAAACCGCCGGTGATGGCGTTGACATTGAGGTTGCCCAAGCGGTTATCTCGTTATCCAACTTTGTCCATCATTACCATAAAATAAAATTAACAGGAGAAACAAATGTACAGTCTACAAAAAAGTAATCCCCTGCGCGAAAAAATACTCTATAAAATGCACAGCGGCGGCAAAGTCGGAACTTGGCGCATTGTTGTAGAGTCAAAGCCCGATCAGTCTGCCACAATGGGCGTTTACTCGGCCAAAGTAATCGGTGGACTTGAAGTAGAAACCATAACCTACATCGAAGAAGGTAAAAACGTAGGCAAAGCAAACGAAACAACACCTTGGATGCAAGCCAACAATGAAATGCAATCCAAAATCAACAAAAAGTTAGATAGCGGTTACGTTGAGACCCTACCAACAAGTGAGGCCAAAGTACGAAACACGCTGGGCTTTGAGTTACCGATGTTGGCAATGCCTATTGGTAAATGCAAGCCAGTGTACCCAATAATGGTCCAACCGAAATTAGATGGACACCGCATGCTAGCCGCAAGTAAAGACGGCAAAGTAATACTCTACTCAAGACAAGGTAAACCCTTATATTTGCCTGAACTTGAGGAACAACTAAAACATGCCTTAGATGTGGGAATATGGGATGGTGTCACGTTAGACGGTGAAGTTTATGCTCACGGTATGACACTGCAAACCATCTCGTCGTATGTGAAAAAGTACCAGTTCGACCATGAAACCAATCTGGGGACGCGCTCACTTAACTACTGCATGTATGACAGGATAGACCCAAGTATGCAGTTCGAAGACCGCTATAAAGAGCTAGACAAGTTAGAAGGATTTCTGGCAATAAAGTATCCACAAACAGACACATTCGGTGCTTGTGTACTGACACCAACAACAGTAGTACGCGACCATGTAGACTATGACATCGCGCATGAAAGACACACAAGTTCTCAGTTTGAAGGCAGCATCGCTCGTGATCCTAAAAGCTACTACGAAGAAGGTAAACGTTCCAAAGGGTTAATGAAACGCAAAGATGAAATCGATAACGAGTTCGAAATAATCGGTGTCACCACTGGCAAGCCAAATGTGCGACTGAAAACCTTAGTTGGCATCTACAAGTGCATCACCACCGACGGTAAAGAATTTGAAGTACTCGCGCCAGGCGATGCACAGGAAAAGCATGAGCACGCGCTGCATGGTGAGAATAACATAGGCAAAATGCTGACTGTTTTCTTCTTTAGTTACACACCCGAAGGCGCACCGTTCCACATCACTAAGAGTCGCATCAGAGAGGACATCTAGCCACATAGGCGTATTTAGTTGACAGTGTGCTATTTACTAAAATTAGTAATACTGATAACTTAGTACGCCTTTAATTACCATTACTAATAATAAGGCTACTGGATGGATTTTATAGACGATGCCAATGAAAAAGAACAATGCATCTTAGATAAAAGAATAGCAGCAATAAGGCAACGGTCAGAAGTACGAAAACCATTCACAGGCAAGTGTTACTTCTGCTACGAACCCTTAGAACAGCGGCTATTCTGCGACAACGACTGTAGTTTAGATTTTGAACGTCTGGAGAATCAGAAACTACAAAGAGGTTAATATGAGACTCCATTTTATTGAAGCCCCAAAAGACGGAAAGTTACGCAAGCAGATAGGTAATGCTAATGGCATAGATATGTCATACCCCCAAGCCTATTTCCTGTCGAGTTACGAACATAACATAGAAAAATCCCAAGACGGTTTACTCACCTATAAAGAACTGCTGAAAGACCAAGGACTGCAAGGTAGAGCCTTGATGAAAGGGTTATTTCCTCACGAATTGTCGTGTGAATCCCGAGCAGGACTTATCAAAAATGAAGGCACGACCAATTTACTCATATTAGATGTTGATGGCCTCGCAATAGAGGGTATCAGAAAGACAGAAGGACACATGACTGGCCGTGACGTCGAAGCCGTTGCAGAGCAGGTCGTTCGGATGTTACCGGAAGAATTACACAGCGTCAGTTATGTGGCCGTTGCATCCAGTTCCTTTGGCATAAGCAAGACCAATATATCAATTCACATTCACATGTTTTTAGAGGACGCAGTGGATGTCAAAGTATTAACCAGTTGGCTACGTGCGCTTAACTTCTCACAGCCACTAATACTAGAACGTTTACGCCTCACCAAGCAAAAATACAAAATTAAATCAGTAATAGACCCGTGCCTCGCTCAGCAAAATCGGATCGTTTATATCTGCCCTGCTTTCTTTGGCCCTAAAATGCCTAACCCGTTCGCTGATGACACGCAACGTTATGTCGCTGTCACCAAAGACAAAGCCCTATTAGATTTGTCCCCATTGCTAGAGTCGATGGATGAAGCCAGTGAAATGCTGAGTCAAATCGAGCGCACTACCACAGTCGCTTTGCAGAAAAAGTATGGCATCCAAACCAAAGCACGCAAAACCAAACGTATTCACAGTGACGGGCGCGATTACCATGTTGTGTCTGACCCGTTCCCAACGGCGATGCGCTACCACTCAGATACCGACAGGTTAGTGGCCTATAATAGACCTGGCGATACAAGTGGCCCTTACTTTGTGCTAAAAGCCAACCCTGAAATAATATGGTCGCTTAAACCCGATGATAGACCTGAGCTGTTCAAACAGGTCGATTATGAAGCCTATCAAGCCCATTTACAGCGATTTGGTGCAGGTTTCAATAAGGAAGTCAGCCACGGCAAAGTACGCAAGGTACGACGTCACATGTTCATCGATATGATGTCAGATAAATATCACGTTATGACGCACGACTATGAAAACGACATCGTGCTAGAACTGGTGCCTAAATCTCGCGAGACTGCTGAGCAATTTATGCAGTACAAAGGGCAAGTTGTTCCTGAGCCTGTGCCAACTTGGTACATCGGTTTCAACCCTCTAAATGAGAAAAGCCTGTATGAAGATGATGATAAAACCGTCGTTAATCAATTCATACCGACAACCTATATGCTCGCTGAGGATAAACACGAGTTAGACGGCGCAATAGGTTACGGCCAAGCAAGTCAGTTACAATATTACTGCCCGACTATTTACCAGATTATCTACCATATGTTAGGTAATGCTGATGAAGAGTATGAGCACTTTATGAACTGGTTTATTGCCATCTTCCAAAAGCGTATGAAAACCAAGACAGGTTGGCTAACGCACGGGACACAGGGCACAGGTAAAGGTTTATTCTTTAATAAAATTGTCTCTAAGTTGATCCACGGTCACCATACACGCCAGGTTAAGTTGCAACAGCTTGTTGACGACCAGTTCAACGGTTGGATGGAATATTGCCTGTTCATCATGGTAGACGAGTTCAACCTCGCTAACGCGGGTAAAAATACCACAGCAGCGGCCAACGATATTAAAAACTGGGTTACTGAACCAAGCTTCTCGATGCGTAAAATGCAACGTGAGCAAACGAGCCGTCCCCAGTACATGAACTTCTTCCTAGCGACTAACGATGTTGGTGCGCTGTCAATGGAAGATAAACGGCGTTTCAATGTCGCGCCTCGCCAGCAGATAATGCTCGATGACCGATTCCCTGAAATACACGACGAAGAACGTTTTGACGACTTAATTGACAGCGAAATGGACGAGTTTAGTGCGTTCTTACGCGGCTTTAAAGTCTCTGTACCAAAAGTGCGAACTATCCTGCGCAACAAAGCCAAGATAGACGCCAGTGAAGCAGGCATGAATGCCGCTGAGAAGTTCTTCAAAGTCATCAAGATGGGTGATTTTGAAGCTCTAGCAGACATACTAGATGTCAGTAAGCAATCTCTTGGTGCCGACATAAGCAAGATGTCAGAACTAATGAATATCCAACGACTACTTCGCATTGTTCTTCACACTGTTAACACAGACACACCCACGGACATACTCGTTGATGACTTGCGCCGTGTTTACCAATTCTTAGCAGAGAAAACCATCAGTAAAAATGCCTTCGCGCAGATGCTATCAAAAGCTGAAATACCTCAGATACGACGAGCGAACCCGTTAGGTGTAGAAAAACGTATGCCGAGCAGACCTCGATGTATTGCGATCAACTGGTTTATGAAAGATGAAATAACCCTGACAGACCTGATCCATCACAACCCCGTTAATGCCGAAGTAGAACGCGATGTGCCGCCTGCTGGCTTAATCAAAGACACAATGTAGGAGAGACTAATGAGTGATTTTGCAAACATGCTCACCAAGCGAGCCAAAGAAACAAATAGAGTGTCTGTTCAAGGCGTAAGTGAAGGGTCCAAAGCCGTCGATAAGGCCGAGAGCAAAGAGGAAATGGCAAGCATGTTCGCCAAGCACAAAGCCGCGACTGCCAAAACCAGAGACACCCTAAACAGCGAAGTTATTGCCAGTGCGCCCAAGCAACAGTTCTTGGATATTACGACACCCGCCAATGGCTTGATCAAAGCGTGGTCGATGTCACGTTTACATAACTATGAAACATGCCCCCACACACTCAAGCAGCGCAGTATTGATAAGATTAAGACACCTGACAGCCCTCAAGCCGCTCGCGGTACTCAGATACATGATATGTGTGAGCAGTGGGTCAAACGTGGATCGGATGACCTTAAAGGTGACCGCGGAACCAACATGGATTACTTTCGTTCAGACTTTGAAAAGCTAAGAAGCGACTACGACAAAGACAAAGTCGAATTAGAAGGTGATTGGGGCTATCGCCGTGATTGGTCGCCGTGTGGATTCTTCGCACCTGATGTCTGGGGTCGTGCCAAATTAGATGCGTTCGTCATGGAATCACCGACGTCATGTAAAATTATTGACTATAAGACCGGCCGAAAATACATGAACGAGATCAAGCATGGTGAGCAAGGACTCAGCTATGCCCTCGCTACTTTCCATCGTTATCCTGACGTTGAACATTTCTGCGTTGAGTTTTGGTATTTAGACCAGGGCGAAAAAATGATACGCAACTTTCGACGTTCTGACTTAGCAGTATTACTGGTAAGACTAAATAACCGCGCTGTTAAATTAACCTCAGATACCGAGCTGACCGCGACACCAAGCGAGAAAGCCTGTAAGTGGTGCGACTTTGGCTCTAACACCAACAAAGCAGGCAAGCCCTACGGGATTTCCGTGTGTGAATTTGACTACTACAAAGGATACGAAATCCTATGAGAAATTCTAAATACAAATTAATGGCGCATCAAAAAGACTTTAGTGACCAGTGGTTGAACACACCACGCATACTCAATTTCAGTGGATGTGGGACGGGTAAAACGCTATCTGTAATTCACACGATTAAAGCGCATTTACCTGACGCACGAGTTCTAGTTCTTGCGCCCTTATCTATTTTGCGCCCTGCATGGGGTGGCGATTTAGATAAGTTCTGGCCCGAGGCTGAATACGCTATTGCCTATGCCAAAGACAGAGAAAAAAAGTTCGCTGAAAGAGCGCAGTTTACGATCACAAACCACGACGCCATAAAAATCATCGTTGCTAACAACTGGCACCTAGACTTCGACGTACTGGTAGTTGATGAAGCTGATGCGTTTAGAAATCGAACCACTCAGCGAACCAAAGCCCTGTTATCGGCGGCACACGCATTCGACATGCTCACACTAATGACCGGCACACCAACACCTAAATCTGTAACCGATGTATGGTCGTTGGCTTACGCGATAGATAAGGGTGAACGCTTAGGCAAAAACTTCTTTGGCTTTCGCTCACAAGTGCAAAATGCGTCACCGATATATGGTTGCCCCAACCCTAAAGCGATGAAATGGGAAGATAACGAGGACGCAGTTGAGCAGACAACGATGATGCTATGTGATGTCACTCACCGAGTAGAGCTGGACGATGTAGTTGAATTACCAGAAACGATCACTCGCACCTACCCTATCCAAATGCCGCCCAAACTGCAAAGACTGTACGACGAGTTCAACAAGGAATCCATGATGATGCTGGACTCTGGACAACTCATTGATGCTATTCACGCGGGTGCTAGACGCCAAAAGTTATTGCAATTATGCAGTGGTGCAGTCTATGACGGGCAAGGTGGCTCAGTTGACATTCACCCTGACCGTCAAAAGCTGGTTTTAGACCTCGTAGAAGAGGCCAAACAGTCACTTGTAGCCTTTAACTGGCATCACCAAGTTGATGGTCTAGTTAAAGAAGCTAAAGCCCGCAAACTGACATATGGCGTTATCAACAGCAAAACGTCAGTCCCTAACCGTGAAAAGTTAGTGGCTCAATTCCAACAGGGCAAGCTACAAGTTCTATTCTGCCATCCACAATCGGCAGGACATGGCCTCACCCTTACCCAAGCGAACCGCGTAATTTGGGCCTCACCCACTGACCGTGCAGATTTGTTTGAACAGTTCAACCACCGTATGCGCCGTAAAGGTATCACGCACAAGTCAGAGATTATTCTGATAGCAGCAGAAGGAACTTCGGAAGAAGTTGCATACGACAACATGATGGTTAAAAAGCATCGACAAGATGACCTATTAACCGTCTTCGCAAAACTATCTAAAGCCGCATAATGCGGACAGGTAGCCTTTAAAAATACAACTCTTGGGAGAGAGAAAATGAACAAGTTAAACCACACAGTAATAACTTTCGACATGGCCGCTTTTGACGAAGTAGTTAAAGATTTACGTAACGCTCGACGCGCTTTGCTAGATGAAAGCAATGATGCAACTGTCGTTCAAAAGCAGCTAACCACCGCGCAAAAAGCGATGGAAAAAGCAGTGCGTGATAACAACATCGACGAGTACAACACCCAGTCTGGTGAAGTTCGCAAGCTGATGAAAAAGTTAGGTGACGGACCAAAAGTTCACCAAGATAAATTCGACAGTGCGCTTAATTCACTTGTCGATTTAACCGCGCCATTTGTCGAAGGCGACGAAACCGAAGCTGGCAGCAAAATCGAAGCACCAGCCCTAAAAGTAGCATAACCACAGAGGTAATAATGACGACACCCGCGCCAAGTAAAAAATACACCGATCTAGTCATCGACTTGGAAACCCTATCTACACGGTGGAACGCCACTGTGTTATCGATAGGTTACCAATTCTTCTCACCACTAACGTTCGAATTTGGACCTAAAAAAGAGATACTAGTTGAGTACGCAGGGCTTACACAGCAAAACCACCACGTCTGTAATGGCACTAAAAAATGGTGGTCAAAGCAAGGCGAAGATGCAAAACGAGTGCTAACAGAGCCTAACAGGGTAGCACTGGGCGAAGCCCTTAACATCCTGACAGCCGATGTTGTGCAAAGCTCAAACACAGACTCATTAGAAGTCTGGGGCAATGGGTCGTCGTTCGATATTACCATCATGGATTTCGCATTCAGGACGCACTTAGGGCGCGAAGCTCCTTGGCGTTTCTATAATGTCCGTGACGTCAGAACACTTGTAAAAACAGGGCAGCTATTTGGCATTGAATTTAAAGCAAACAACAGCTTCGTAGGCGTTAAGCACAATGCCGCCGATGATGCGGAGCATGAAGCAAAATACATCACCGATATTATAACGTCGCTTAACAGCATCGCGTATACATCACCGTTGATTACCACAAAGACAAAAATGAAGGAGTCGCATAATGAAAGAGTTAATGAGTGAACTGTTTCAGATCAAAAAGGAATTGGCACTGATAAAGGCCAATTCCATAAAACCCCTTGATGATCGCAAACGGGAACTTGAAATCGAGCTACTAAACTACCTCGAAAATCAAGGCACCGATAGCGCACGTATCAATGGGTTGGGTACCATATCCAAGACCGAAGCAGTCATGCCACAGGCCGAAGATTGGAGTAAATTATATGAGCATATACAAGACACAGGCTCATTCCACTTACTAAACCGTGCGCTCAATGCAGCAGCGTACAGAGAAACACTGGAATCAGGCGTAGAAGTGCCAGGTATAGTGCCTTTCAACAAGGTAACGTTATCTGTCAGAAAAGACACAGCGAAAGCCGCGTAATTCTAATGTAAAATATTATTAGTAGTACTGTTGACTTATCACCAGTATCAGCTAATATACGGGTAACACTTCGGTGTTTCTCTCCCTAGATTTACCACTCGCAAGAGTGGTTTTTCGCCCTCTGGGACTTGCGATGGCAAGTACTCCATCTAATGTGCAATAACCAATGTTAAAAAAACGATTAAAGGATAATCAAATGACTAAGAAAGAAGCAGTAAAAGGTACAGCAGTAGCACTCGACGGTAAGACCACTCTCGCAACTCGTGAGGAACGTAACGGTCAAGGCTCCTCCAATGTAACATCAGATGACTTGGCAATCCCGCGCATCAAGCTGTTACAGGCAATCAACGAAGAAGTACAAGTGGGTAATCCTGCGCACGTTGAGGGCGCACAAGCCGGTCTTATTATGAACAGCGTTAGTAAGGAATTAACAAGCTCGTTGTTTGTTATCAACCTTAACTTCACTAAAGAGTTTGTTGCTTGGCGTAAACGTAAGCAAGGCGGCGGCATCCAAGGCAGTTATAGCTCAGAAGCCGAAGCGCGTGTTGGTTTGCAAGAAGCCGGTGAAAATGAAGAGAACTTCGACATCGTTGAGAATCCATGCCACCTATTGTTCGTTATCAACGAGCTGGGCCAGCATGTAGCCACAGCGTTACTCGACATGCCATCCACTAAACGTAAAGTATCTAAAGCATGGAACACCCTGATTTTAGATTCAGAGAAAGCGGGTCAGCCTCGTTTTTCCACCGTTTGGGAATTGGCGTCAGTAGTCGAGAAGAATGCCGAAGGGACACACTTCAACTACGGACTAACCAAAGTTGGCACCGCGCCAGATGCGATATACGACTTAGCAACTGCTGAGTACGACGCATTCTTTGGTGAAAAGAAAGAAGCCGCATAAGCTAAGTACCTAATAAAAGCCCTGTTCTAGCAGGGCTTTTTATTATTCGGAGTTAAGTTATGGACGAAATATGTAAAACGTGTAAAGGCCCATGTCTGCCGTTCGATGTTCATTGCGAAGATTGCGCGCCACTTTCTCTACGCGTAAATAAAGAGGATAAATACATAGTAAAAGACACATTAAATTTACTATCGTATAACTACAAACTAGAACACCGTGACGGCGATCAATTTATACACTTTATAGTAACAATCCCACTAAGCGACCACGATGCTCTGTCACAAATAGTGACAGAACGAACTGGTAAGCCAACTGGCTAAGAGGCTCATCATGATAGAAAGCCAGTACACTAGCAATGTTAATCAACGTGTTCCAGAAAAATATAAATGCTGGAAAATAAACGATGACTATCAAGGTGGTGTTCCTGACTCGTTCTACATGAACCCTGACAGCTACAAACGCAATTTATGGATCGAGTATAAGTTCATAAAATCACTACCCAAACGAGGGTCAACAATAATCGTTCCTAACCTAAGTTCACTGCAAATCCAGTGGCTAGCTAATCTCAAAAGCGCTGGCGA
>Ga0307930_1003123_pt1 | contig 12319 bp, 8 predicted proteins | sample OrgLakmetageno46_FD_203161 | JGI IMG/M metagenome (GOLD analysis project Ga0307930, IMG submission 203161) | Saline water microbial communities from Organic Lake, Antarctica - #46 | ecosystem: Environmental > Aquatic > Non-marine Saline and Alkaline > Saline | place: Antarctica: Organic Lake... | reverse complement strand
CTTCAACTCCTCTGCTCAAAACATAGGGATAAATAGTATAGGAGCAACACCAGACAATTCTGCTTTGTTGGACTTAAGTTCAACCGATAAAGGGTTTTTAATAACGCGAGTAGATACTGCTAGTATAGCCGCACCAGCATTTGGTCTAATGACTTTGGCACCAATTGATTCATGCCTATATATGTTCAGCGGTGCATCTTGGATGAGTTTGGGTGGTGTTGGGAATAATTGCGGCAGTGCCTCAGGTGGAACTGGCGGTACTGGTGGGTCCTCTTTTAATTGTGGAGATCCTTTAACTGATACACGTGATAGTGAAACTTATGGAACTGTAGAAATAGGAAACCAATGTTGGATGAGTGAGAATCTGAATTATACACCTAGTTCTGGTAACTCTTGGTGTTATAATAACGCTCCTGCACAATGTAACACTTATGGTAGATTATACGATTGGAACACCGCATCAAATACCACTTCAAGTAGCACTAATCCAAGTGGCGTGCAAGGTGTTTGTCCAACAGGTTGGCACCTTCCGAGTGATGCAGAATGGAAAGAACTAGAAATGGAATTGGGCATGTCTCAAACTGAAGCAGATGGCACAGGTTTTAGAGGCACGAATGAGGGGAACCAATTAAAAACTTCAAGTTGGGGGGGTATTAACTCCAGCGGTTTTACAGCTCTCCCAGGTGGGCTCCGGAATACTACTGGGTCGTTCAGCTTTGAAAGCTCGTTCGGTTACTGGTGGTCGGCTACGGAGAGTGGCGCCGATGCGTGGTGGCGGCTTCTCGGTAGCAGTCAGAGCGCTGTCCACCGCAATGCCAACGGCAAGGGAGGCGGGCACTCTGTTAGGTGTGTTAGGAATTGACTATTTGGCTATTGATTTACGTCAAATTTTTCAAATATTTTCGTGCTAATTGTCATCTTTCAGTAATGTTACATACCGTCCGTCAGCTGACGGACGGTAAAATTTTTATTATGAAAATCGTTTTAATATTCATTCCTTGTAAGTATGCTAATATGAAGAGGTTTAGGGATAAAAAAACTAAAAGTGAAATTGTAAAAATTATTATGATTGAATAAATATTTCTCAAAATTTATACAATTTATAAAAACCGTCTGTTTCCGTCCAGACACTAGTGCTGTAACTCATAAATAACGGTGCTTCAATTTTGCTTTATTTTTTTCTTTAGACAAGGCAAAATTTTCAAGCATAGCCATAGTTAAGGTTTAAAATTTTAACGAAGTATAAAGAAAAAATAGGAGTGAAATAAGTATTGGAATTTATGGGTTACAGCACTAGATAGAATTCGATGAATCATTGTGAAAAGTAAAACAACTATTAGGCCTGTCATCTCGTCTCACTATAACTATTAAATTAATTTTAATAACTAGATACTTAAAAATTATGAAATCAATATTCATTTTAGTCGCTCTAATATTTTGTGTTTTTACACTGCAAGCGCAAAATCCATGTAATGTCAACTTTTCTATTGGAAACGATTCTACATTGCTGTGTGGGCAGACCTATACCCTTCAAGCCAATCAAGGATTAGACAGTTATGCATGGAGCACGGGGTCTTCACAATCATCAATTACTGTTTCTACCTCTGGAACATATACTTGTGTTGCAAGTGATTTGGGACCAGATTTAGTTGTAAATGGAGATTTCTCTTCAGGTAACGCAGGTTTCACTACAAATTACACTCTTGGAACTGGGGGGTCATATGGTTTACTATCTTCCGCAGGAACATATGCAATCAATACTTCACCAAGTAACGTACACAATAATTTTAGTTTTTGTACAGACCATACTACTACTGGAACTGGAAATATGATGATTGTGAATGGAGCAAATACCCCAGGAGTTAATGTTTGGTGCCAAACCATAAGTGTCACACCAAATACAAATTACCAATTTAGTACTTGGGTAGCCAATGTGATAAACAGCACTAATGTTGCTCAACTGCAATTTACAATCAATGGTGCAAATTTAGGATCACCATTTTCTACCGCATCAATTGCATGTACTTGGAATCAATTTTTTGAGGTTTGGAATTCTGGGACTAACACAACAATAGATATTTGTATTACCAATTTGAATAGTTCTGGTGGAGGTAACGATTTTTCATTAGACGATATTAGTTTTCGCCCTGTTTGTACCTATACAGATCAAGTAACGGTAACTATTCCACCAAACCCAATTGTTCAAGTAGATCCTACACAAACGATTTGTGAAGGAGATAACGTTGATATATCAGCTAGCTCTGTGTCTCCAAACATGACCTATACATGGACACCAGGAACACAAACAGGAGCTACAATTAATGTTTCACCAACCGTCACAACAACATATAATGTTGTGGGAGAAGATGCAAATGGTTGTATTGCTAATACAGAAACAATAGTTGTGACTGTGAATCCATTACCAGTAATCACTTTTGAAGGAGAACCAGAAATTTGCGAAGGTACAGCAGGATTGATTAAGGCGATTTCTTCTATTTCTCAAACTGATTTTTTATGGACTAATAACAATTTGACAATCGCTACAATTACTGTGGCACCAGATACAACCACAACTTATGAAGTAACTGCAACAAGTCCTTTAGGTTGTATATCGACTGCTGAATTTGTATTAACTGTACTTGACAAATTAGAAATTGAAATAGATGGAGATACTGTTTTTTGTGAAGGAGATCAAAATAGTTTAGAAGCAAACGCTAACTTACCTGGAACAGACTTTTTATGGCTTCCAAGAAATGAAACAGGAGCTGTTTTAAATACTACGATTTCTGACACAGGTTGGGTTTATCTTGAGGGAACTCATCCAGTTTGTGGAGTTCAAGAAGATTCTATTCAATTAGTTCTGGGCGAAAAACCAATTGTATCTCTACAAGATAGCATCAATGTTTGTCTAGGTGATGAGGCAAACTTAGTCGCTGAATCTACAATTCCAAATTCTGAGTTTACTTGGATGCCTGGTAATTTAATTGGGGCCAGTCAAATGGTTTCACCTATTGAGTCAAGTTACTATTATGTGCAAGCTAATGCTGCAGGATGTTTATCAGATTTGGATTCTATTTTTATTTCAATAAATCCTATTTGTGATGTTGAAGTTCCAAATGTTTTTACGCCAAACTCAGATGGAATCAACGATTTCTTTATGTTGATAGATTATCAAGGAATTGAAACGCTGGAATGCGTGATTGTTAACCGTTGGGGAAATGTAGTTCGTGAGTTCGATAGGCCTGACTTCAAATGGGATGGATCAAATGAAAGAGATGTTAAAGTAACAAGTGGAACTTACTTTTATATCATCAAAGCCAAAACAATTACAGGGGAAGATGTTGAAAAATCAGGGTTCGTGCAATTAATTACGAATTGAGAATTATCAATTACGAATTATTGAAGAGCATTTAATTTCAAGTTTCACTTTTTATCTTTAGTTATGGTTCTACCACGATTTTAATGGCTTATTTAAAACTCTTATCTAAGTAACTAATTTTTAAATATACTTTTGAAGTATATAAAACACAAAATAAATTAGAAGATGAAGTGATAACAATCCATCTTTTTTATAAGAAAATAATTAAGATTCAAAATATATTAATTATTTCTCTTCGTCTCTAAAAAGATCCTTCCATCAGCAAAATCATAGATTTTACCGATGCGCAGGATGACACTTCAGTAGGGTGTTGGGGTGAAAAAAGGGGAATAAAAAAGATGATGCACTGCATCATCTTTTTTATTCCCCTTTTTTCAAAATACCACACCAATGAAATGTCATCCTGAAGTAAAAATTTATTTATCAACTTGTTATAAAGAAATTTTCACGAAGGAACTTTTTTGTATTAAAATTTTACGCTTTTGTATTTTGGTTTCTCATGGAGAATTTAATATCCATTAAAATCAGGGTAGAACCATCATTGGGAGTTGTCAATTCGTAATTAACTATTTCATGATGAGTCAATTGATTATTCGTAAACAAGAAGATTGGTAAGAATTCTAATAAATTGGATAGATTGCGTTAACAATTTAATTGAAACCCCACCTGAGCCTTCCGAAAATTCATAATTCATCACTAACCGACGTTAACAATTAACCATTGATAATTAATCATTAGGAGTTGTCAATTCGTAATTCGTAATTAAAAAATCCGTAATTGTCTATTCGTTTCTGCGAATCAAAAGTTTTGTTGGGAAATAGGAAGTAATAAATCCTAAAACGCTTACAGAACCAATAATCATAAATGCATCAGACCAAGTGGTGAGCATTGGAAAACTTTCTCCGGGTGCACTTGGCATTGGAATTACATTCAGATAGATTTGTGCAAAAGTTACTGTATAACCAAGTGTTAAGCCCAGTAGGACACCGCGACCAACAATCATTAATCCTTCAAAGAAGAAAATATTAAAAATGGTGCGTTTACTGGCTCCGAAACTATAAAGAGTAGAAATATCTGACTTTTTCTCAACAAAGAGCATAGTAATAGAAGCAATCAAATTAAAGGAAGCCAAAATGAAAATGAAGACCAAAATAAAGTAAACAATCAAACGCTCGGATTGACTCGTTTTGAAAATCAGTTCGTTCTTCTCAAAGTTTGTTTTCACTTCAAAATCCTTTCCTACAACAGCTTGAATATTTTCTTTAACGCTGTTTAAATTATAACTGTCATTTACATCAACATACAATGCCGTGATATCGTCTCCATATTCTAATAATTCATTGGCAAGGGAATATGGAATAACTGCTTTTTCAGCGTTTACCTCACGGTTGTAATTCATTCGGCCAGAAACACTCACCATACGAACATTCAATGGGTTTTTACCAGGTCGTAACTTCCCTTCACGTAAGGGAACATTAAAAGTGATTTGCTCTTGAATGTGATCAGACATTGGAATATATCCACCCAGTTTATCTAGTAAATAAGCACCAAATATTGCTTGTGGTTTATTATTTATATACAATGTTGGCTCACCATCCACCAGGTGCTCATTCATTTTTGACATCGTTAAAAAACTAGAATCAACACCAACCATTTGTGCATGAACCCATTTGTCCTCATGTTTTAAAATGATGACTTCTTCAATAGCACGGGATGTATTTTGAACACCTTCAACCGCTTCGACTTTCTCCATGTCTAGAAAGCCTTGATTAAATGTTTTTGCTTTTGCAGAACGAATACTGATCGAAGGATCAAAATCGCTGTACAGTTTAATAACCATTTGCTCAATTCCATTAAATGCGGAAAGTAAAATCACCAATGCAGCTGTTGAGATAGCAATCCCCACTACACTAATCATAGTGATGAGGTTAATTACATTTCTAGATTTCTTCGCTTTGAAGTACCTTCGCGCTATGAACCGAGCAACATTCATGGCTTATTATTTTAGCAATTCATCAATTTTTTCAGCGTAATCCAAAGAATCATCAATGAAAAATTCTAAATCAGGAATATGGCGCATGTCTTTTAACCTTCTGCCTACATCACCTCGGATTTTACCTTTATTGGTTTGAATATTCAATAATACCTCTTCCTTTGGTGGACCAGCAAAAATGCTTAAATAAACACGAGCCAAACTCAAATCCGGAGTTACACGCACTACAGTTGCTGTAACCATAGCTCCCATGCACAATTCACGGGCATTCTGTTGGAAAACTTTAGAAACTTCCTCCTGAATGACTTTCTCAATTTTATTTTGTCTTATCGAACCCATGGGGCAAAAGTAGTGATAATCGCAAAGAGTTGAAAGGTGTTTATTTTATTAAATATAGACAAGCTTTACAAAGTAAAGATGAATGGGGTTTTAAAATAATTTTCATGAAAACTAAAATTTAACATCTAATTGTAAAAATGTAAAGTATATTTGTCATTAAATACAGTAAGCTTTACAAATTATTGGTTCTACCCTGATATTAATGGAAGACAATCATTTTAAAGTTATAAATTAGATTTGGTTTTAATACAAAAAAGATCCTCCGAAGAATTGCTGCTACAACAAGTTGTGGCAGCAATTTTCGAAGGATGACAGCTGTTAGGTAGGGTGTTTTGAAAAAAGAGGAGTAAAAAAAGTTGATGCGCAGCATCAACTTTTTTTACTCCTCTTTTTTCACTTCTAATCCCCAATACAATGTCATCCTTTAATCAATAAAAATCTATGATTTTTGATGATTAGAGGATCTTGTTGGAGAACGAAGTCTAATAATAATTTATTGAAAAATTCAGATTTTAAAAATCAGTCTGCATCAGCTAAATTTTAAATAATACGTATTTTCAGGAAGTGTTTTTTTCTCTTTTAAAATAATGTAATTATAAGTTTTATATATACCCATTAAATTCGTGGTAGAACCATTATTTTTTAAACCTTTCCTACAATTCCTTCGGAAACATTGATAATATGATCACCAACTTTCTCTAATGACGCAAAGATATCATTGTAGATAATTCCACCTTTCATATGGATTTCATCGTCTTTTGTAAGTGCATCAAGGTATTCAGTTCTAATTTCATCACGCTTTTGATTGATAAGCCCTTCTATTTCGATTGCCTTTGTAAGATCTACATCAGAGGAGTGTTTTTTCAAGTTTTCACTCATTTCAACAAACGCATCGTCAACTAAATCAAAAAGTTCTGCAAGACGTGCGCGTTGATGAGGAGTAAACCATATTTTAGCCTCAGACTTGCGTTCTAATCCTTTTGAAATTTGGTAGAAAATATCCCCTATACGTTCTAGGTCATTCACTATACTGTTCATTCCTCGAATACGAATCGCAGTCTCAACACTCAATTCACCCTCAGAAATCTTACTTAAGTAATTGGCTACTTCAATCTCTACCCTATCCGTTATTTCCTCATATTTCCCAATACGATCGATTAATTTAGTTTGTTTTTTTCTGCTCTTCTCGAATAAAAGTTCACGAGAGAAGTGAGACATTCTACTGGTTAATTCACCAAATTTAGCAATCTCTTTTTTCGCCTCAAGTAGAGATAAATCAGGCGTAGACATGTATCCTGCTCCAATATAGTCCAAGTGGAATTCTTCATCATACCCACCCTTAGATTTAACTGTTCTTTCTGCGATACGCACTAAATTAGGAACGAACCAAATTAAAATTAAAACGTTGGACAAGTTAAATACTGTGTGAAAAATAGCGATGCCTGTATTTGCATATTCTTTCGGATTTTCAAATGGATTTCCAGCACCAATTGAAATCATAAAATACTCAATTCCTTGCAGAATGAAAGGGAATAGCAAAATTGCCCATGTTACACCAATCACATTAAATAAAGAGTGAATACGTGCCGAACGTTTAGCGTGAACATTTCCGATTGTAGAAGCCAATTCCGCAGTAATAGTGGTTCCAATATTTTCACCTAAAATCATGGCTGCTGCAACTTCAAAAGGAATAATTCCACCAGCAACAAGGGTCATGGTAAGTGCCATAGCAGCTGACGAAGATTGAACAATAACAGTTACCATTGTACCTAAGAGAACGAATAAAAGCGTACTAACTACAGGGATATCTTTAAAATCAATGAAAAATTGAACTAACGATGAATCTGGACCTAACTCTGGAACTGCGTCTTTTAAAAAACCAAGACCCATAAACAATAATGAGAATCCAATAATAGCGCTTGACCAAGCTTTGATTTTTTGTTTGCCGAAAAACATCATTGGTGCTCCAATTGCAATTAAAACAAGTGCATAAGAACCTATACTCACTTTAAAACCAAAAATATTGATTAACCAACCAGTGATTGTGGTTCCAATATTTGCCCCCATCATAACACCAGCTGACTGAACCAATGTCATCAATCCCGCATTTACAAACGAAACAGTCATGACTGTGGTAACAGATGAAGATTGAACAATAGAAGTAATTCCAAACCCTGTCAGCACTCCTTTTACTCTATTAGAAGTAATTGAACCTAGTAAATATCTCAATTTGGACCCAGCTGCTTGCTGCAATCCTTCACTCATGATTTTCATACCATAAATGAACATTCCAAGTGCACCAATCAGCACCAAAAATCTAAATATTCCCCAACCTCTTTCCGTATTTGCGCTGTTTTTATCTGACCAGAATGTATTTTCTCCGTTAGAAATTCCAATCATGTAAACATAGGTTTCCTCTCCTTCTAAATTGTCAAATGAATACGAAGTTTCATGTAAATCAATACTATCAATCACAGTCCAATCCGTATTACTGTACCCTTTTTCGAAACGTTTCGCGCCAATTTTGGTATTGTACTTTATTGAGACAGTATAACCTTGTTCTTTTAAATCTTGAAAAGCTTCGTAATTCAAATTCCAAGAAGTAGAGAAACCTTCCATTTCGGATTTTGAAGAAATATTTTCAATAGAACCAGAATTAATATTTGTTATTAATTCTTGCGAATCAGCATCTATAGTGTTATCACTTTGTGCATTCAAATTGAATGTGAAAAATAATAGGATTAAAAACGCAAACGATAAAAAGAGTTTATTCTTCATTAAAAATAATTATAGTCAGTGACAAAAATAAGCGGCTAACCAATAGCTTCAACTGGTTCAATGTTAAGGAAACATTAACTTTAATTATCTGGCATTTAAATTAAAGAAAAAATGGGTTTTAACTAGTGTCTGGTCGAAAACAGACTATTTTTATTCCCGATTTTATCGGGATGAGAGGTATTTATTTATTAAATCATAATAATTTTTTAAGGTTTTCCCCGATTTCTCGGGACAGGCTATGCGCTTGCTTTGCTGCGGTTTGGTTTTATTTCTTTAGGAGATGTGTCACATTGAGCCTGTCGAAATGCCGCATCAGCCGACGAGAAAAAAAGTAAAATATACTCAAAAGAATCAATTTTAATTTTGTGCTGTTTCCGACCAGATACTAACTAATGATAAATATTGGATTAAGACATGTCCTCATACCTTTTACACTGACAGAGTTCAATACCAAATGGACATGTATCATAGTCGTAATCACAAAATTCAATTATAGTCACTTTTGCATTTGAATAAGTAGTGTCTTCATCAAGTGCCTCGAGTAACATAATGTATTTAGCACGTATATCAACCTTGTCAGGGAAGTCTAGGAAAAAATTATAATTATCTAAAACACACAGCAGGTGCGTATAAACCACTTTCACTTGATCGTCTGTTAACTTTTCTTCTGGTGGGAAATAACATTTTTCGAAACCAATAATTCTAGACAAGGGAAATGTTTTTGCGTCAGATGGACTTTCCTGCTCTGTTTCACAGACCTCTCCCTCCCCTAAGATATCAAGGTGACTTCTAATGGCGATCTGATTGGACACTGCCAAGTCCATATCTTCGATCAATTGTTCTAAATATCGATTCATTTACAGAGGTGTTTATACACACAATGTAATCATAAATATTTAATACTTTCCTACCATCGAACAATTTTTCACTAAATATGTAATAGTATTTCAATATCGAATCACAAAGTGCTCATTTTGCTGGTGTGTGCGCCTGAGAAGTATTCCCATTTTAAAAAGATCTATAGTTAAATGATATTTAAATCCATCTATCAAATTGCTCCACGCAAAAAACATATCTTTTGACCAACGAATATCATCCAAAATCAGGATTGTTTCATCATGAATATATGGTGAAAGCAGCTCTAATTGTTTAAATAAACTTTCACTTTTGTGATCGCCATCGATAAATATCAAATCAAAAGGAGGGCGATCTCCTAGGCTTTCTAGAAAATTAATGAAATTATTATTTACAAAATTAACTTTAATGTTTTGTGAAGCAGGGAAAGATCTTCTGGCAATTTCAAAAGTGTTTTCACACCCTTCAACAGTAGTTATTTGAATATTCTCAGCGGCAGCGGCAAGCATATAGGTTCCTAGTCCTAGTGATGTTCCCAACTCCAAAACTTCTTTGGGTTGATAATGTGCAACTAAACGATAAAGTAATTTTGCATACTTATCACTACTCCCTGAAACTTTTGCGATTTGTGAAATAGCACGTTGCTGATCCATTTTTTTTGAACCGGCTCCCAAGTCATTAATTTCAATTGTATTTTTGTCGCTTAAAAAGGACTTTTTAAGATTTTTATAAACCTGATATTCAAATTTTGGAATTGATAAGGTTAAACAACGGTCATTGAAATCATACACAAAAGGAGAGTGGATTCCATGTCTGTTTTTAGCAATTAAACAATATTTTATATATTCACGAATTAAATAAATCATAAACACCAGGTTTCTGCGTTAAAAGTACGTAAACTTAACATTCAAACTTAATGGATTTAAAAAACAATATGTCAATAATTGATGAGCATAAAAAATTAGTTTTTAAAAAACAACCTGAAATAAACCTCATTAGTCCATGCAGATTAAATGACGGAATCATACGTCATTCAGATTTTGAGAAAAATAGATATAAAATAAAGTTCAATAATGGTGTGCACAAGATTCATTTTTTTATTCCTTCATCTGGCACAGGATCGCGAATGTTTAAATTTCTATTTGAATTTTTAGCTGAGCCGAATGAAGAAACCCGGAGTAAAACAGAACGTTTTTTAAATTCCATTGAATCATTTGCTTTCTTTGAATTATTGCCTTACGCATTAAAGAAAAAAGTACGAGAATACGATATTAGTTTGGACGACTTCGTTTCCTATTTATTGAAACCTGAAGGTTTAGGATTAGGAATTATACCAAAAGGTTTGGTTCCTTTTCACCGTTCGAGAAGTTTTATTTTGAATGCTTTCCAAGAGCAGTTACTGCAAGGTTTGAGAATAAAAGAAGAATGTATTAATTTTCATTTTACGATCAATAAAGTCCACGAAGATGAAATAAAATCGGCGCTAGATTCTATTCGTCAGTTGACAGGAAGACAATGTAACATCGAATGGAGTGAGCAAGATCCTTCAACAAATTCAATTGCCTTCGATAAAGATCAAAATGTAGTATTGGATGAAACGGGTGAGGTTTTAACACGTCCTTCTGGGCATGGAGCTTTACTCAGTAATCTAAACACAATAGAAAGTGATATTATCTTCATTAAGAATATTGACAACATACAACATGAAGCGCACGCACAGACTTCAGTGGAAAATTTCAAATATTTAGGAGGAATGTTGGATTTGGTCAAAACAGAATTAAAAGAAGCTATTGAAAGTGACCATCCACGAACGCAATTAGCTGCACTGAATTTTCAATATCATTTTACGAATCCAAGTCTAGACTTTGAAAAATTGACAGCTAAAGAATTACATGACTTAATCTATCGTCCAATTCGTATTTGCGGAATGGTGCGCAACGAAGGTCAACCAGGAGGTGGTCCATTTTGGGTTGAAGAGAATGGAAAACAATCAAAACAAATTGTAGAGAAATCTCAAATTGGAAAAGATGGAAATCAGTACAGATTGATGGTTCAAAGTCAATATTTCAATCCCGTTTTAATGGCTATTTCAACAAAAGATATTGATGGAACGAAATTGAATTTACATGATTTCGCAGATCCAGAAAAATATTTTATTGTAGAAAAGACATATCAAGAAAAAGAAATCAGATTTATAGAACGCCCTGGATTATGGAATGGAAGTATGTCAGACTGGTTAAGTATTTTTGTTGAAGTTCCAACAGAAGCATTTACGCCAGTGAAGACGGTTTTAGATTTATTGAACACATCTCATATTGAACAAGTGTAGAATATTTGAATTCGTTCTTCACTTTTCGTAATTTAGTGGTGAAGAATATGAAACGCTACATTTATTATATTGTCCATTTCCTACTTTTAGTAGGTTTGCTTAGTCTTGAAAAAGAAGACAAAACAATATATAATGGCCCAAATCGAGTTTCTTTTGGTGTAAAAATAGGACTTCTTCCTACAGGAGGCCTGACACAATATTCTCTTTTTTATTTTAAAGACAATCGCTTGGTTGGAAATCAACCTATTGCTCTAAACCACCTCATTAAAATAGGAACTGGTGAATGGCCTATGCCTAGATCTAATATTTTTAATAATATTTTCAAAAATAATGGGGTCAAAAATGATACGCTTTCTGATGGAACAGTAATAGACTATACTGCCGCGTTTGATTCACTTTGGAAAATTCGATTTGAGGCACATCCTTTCCAACATGATTTGGGAAACGGTTGGAGTCAAGGTGAAATAAAACCTTCTTTCAAACAACAAGCTTATATCTATAACCGCTATGGCGTAAGGGGTTATGATCAAGACTATTTTGTGGATTCAAGCTTTTTTAAATTACTTAGAGATGTCGTTGATCCTACTTGGATTAATCATTATAAATCATTGCGTTGAGTTTTATATTCATGGGTAGCAGAAATATT
>Ga0307930_1003113_pt1 | contig 12338 bp, 11 predicted proteins | sample OrgLakmetageno46_FD_203161 | JGI IMG/M metagenome (GOLD analysis project Ga0307930, IMG submission 203161) | Saline water microbial communities from Organic Lake, Antarctica - #46 | ecosystem: Environmental > Aquatic > Non-marine Saline and Alkaline > Saline | place: Antarctica: Organic Lake... | reverse complement strand
TCGCGGAGTGGCAGTGAATAGAAAAGCCCCCCCCTCAAAAATGCAAACAACAACATGCAAGCAGGCCGCTTGTGGCCTAGCGGTCCCTCCCTATCAAAGAGCTAAACCCATATATCTTCCATCAAACACCACGAACGCTAGTCGTGGTCGTCCTCCAGCGTTTTTCGAAACCCTCGCAAGGCCCTCCACCTTGAGAGCAAGTCGACTGCGTATACCCCGAAGAGTTCAGGTTCCGCGCTTCCGTGGGACTCTCGTTTGATCAAAGGCAGGCACAATGGAGGATTGATTTATATTGGCAGCAGCTACAAGCATTGTCAGCACGAAGGGCTGAAATTGGAGGGTGAACATCCAGAAATATTGAGCAATTCAGCATCGCCAGTGCAAATACCAATGTGCACTAGAAGAGGGGCTAATCAGTTAATGAGATGCACATAACTGAGTGGCCATGGAAGTGATGTTGGCGGTCAAAAATGGCTCAATCTTCCGTGCCCTGAGAATTCTCCTCAGAAGTAGAGTTACCACTGGGCGAGGCAGAGTTCAAATTTTAGATATGAGGTTTATCGCCGATATATAGTAGCCAGTAGCCAGTAGCCAGCCAGCCAGCGACCACCTGCCCGTTGAATCAGTGGCCTGGTTTATGAAAGTTTACCGTAGTTCCAGTTGGGTATGAAGTATTCCAACGAGCATTCGAGTACAGGAGTGGGTAATTATTTGGCGCATTCACAGCCAACTCAGGAAGCTTCGTAACATGCAGTATATGTATGTAAAAGATGACACACCTCTTTTCTGGCTTTCTGACACAGGATCCGAAGGGTTTTTCTCAAAGTAGGCACTTCAAATGTCAATTCGACAGCTATATAAGATAGCACCCAAGTCGTACCCCTTGAGAATCGACCAAGGACTAGTTAGCGAGATGACTACGAACTGCAGTAGAGCGCATTTGAGGCTTTCGAATAGTGGAGCCAATGAGTACATCTGAACAGCGTTGTTGTCCGTTGAAGTGGACATTATGCTTTCTCCACAGCCAATCGGATCTGAGCACGAGAACCGGGATTGGGACCTACAACACCTTTAACACCACAAGGCGTTGTTGAACCTTCCCCGCTCTCTCGCTCAGGTGAGTCGAGCTCGAACGCCACGGCAGAAAGCGCAGAAGAAATCTTCAGTGAAGGAGCAAAGAATATTTTTTTAAGAGCAACGAGAGTAGAGAGGCTGCGCAAAGAGTTCGTGATCGTGTTTTCTGTTGGACCGGGCAGGTTACAGGGGTGAATATTCCTCATCTGGTGTATCCCGAATCCCGAGAGTCCGAGAGTATCTTCGCATTTGACTCCTGAAGACCGGGATTGAGTATCTTGGCACCGGGACACCGGACACTGGGCACTGGGCAACTGTCTGACAGCTGAAAGAACGGCATCGTGTTAGCTCTTCAAGGCATTTTGTCCATTGTAGGGCCGAACCAGCGCGATCATTGGTATATTCAGATATGGCTGTCGATTTGGAAACTATTTTTACCCCTATGTTGGCCCTAGTCATCATCATTGTCGGCTTGGGTCTAGGAGCTGACAGTCAGGTCGAAGACTTCAAACGAGCCCTTCAAAATCCTCGAGCTATTGGAGTTGGCTTTTTGAGCCAGTACGGTTTCATGCCCTTGTTAGCTTTTATCTTCGTACGAACTTCTCCGGTATCAGAATACCAGAAAATTGGTATCATTTTGACGGGCGCGAGTCCTGGTGGAACGACAAGCAATCTATTTACCCTCTGGGCTCGCGGCAACGTACCGTTGTCGATTACAATGTCTTTTTGTTCCACACTCGCTGCTTTCTTCATGTTACCTCTCATGATACTCATTTATATTGAGAGTCTTTCCAGCGCCACCGTTGACATTCCGTGGGGTCAGATTTTTGCGTCGCTTATCTTGATCGCTTTACCAACCACAATTGGACTCTACATACGGAAAAAAAATACAACGTGGAAGCCTTGCGGACGCTTTGCTTGGGAATGGATGAAGATAGCCACAAGCGTGTTTGGAATGGTTTTTGTTTTTGGAGCTCTCGCCGTTGCGCTCATACTCCACTACGAAAAGCTACGAGACGCTGAGACGATTTTCTGGGTTTTAGCTTTCGCCATGGAGGTATGTGCCAGAGGAATAGGTTGATAGGTCGATGATGATGCAAGACTGTGAAAGATTAATAGTTGTTGATTTCGGAGTTGAGTTGCACGAATACTCTCTAATTGGGTTTAATTTTGTGTCGCATATATTTGAAAGCCGCTCGGCGCACTTTTCGGATACTCCGCTGCCAAGTTGATGAACCTGTCTTCTCGAGATGCCCGGACAATAGCCTTGGAATGCGGAGTCCAAAATTTTGCTTTTACGATGGTCATGATTACGCTATCCTTCGGGACGGGAGATGATGCGGACGACGCCTTGTTATTTCCCGTTATGTATGGGATCGCCTGTGAGTCCCTTTTTGTTGATATAATGATGACCTTTCTTCAAAATGTATGCTAAGCTGTAACCTTTTTGCCTGTTCTTTTGCTTCTCAGACATCATCAATTCTTCATGGCTCGTGGCATTCTTTCGCTTCTATCTCGCTCGGGGCGATGAAGATGGCGACGATGAAAGTGGTGAGGGCCAAATTAGTAAGGACTTGTTCAAAGATATATCGATGGGAAAATATCCCCGAGAAGGCTCAGTTACGGCAAATAAATTGCTCGCAGCCCGTGGGATTCAACTTATTGCAACAAATGTAACGACGGAGGAACTACACAACATCAAGAGATCCTCAGCGTAACAAACGAGAAACTGTGTTCAATGCAGCGTGAAGCGTCTTCAAATGAGAAATTCTCTGAGAGCGGCTGCTGATCTGCTGAAAGAAATCAACAACGAGCCTTGTCGAAAATCACAACATTATCCGTGGTGTCTGCGCGCAAGAGAGTCTCTGGTACAGGCCCCGAACGTCCAGATCAAACAGTTGAGAGACGACGAAGTAGCTTGCAGTAAGAAATGAGACCCATATCCAAGCAATCAATTAGCCAAGGAAGAGTGCGCAAATCCCACCCCACAAGTAGGAAAAGTCAGTGGCATTAAACCTCACTTTACCGCGCCCATTTTTATGCAGCCCTATGTACTGGTATATATATCCGGATTTAACGACACCAGCCAACGGAATCCAGTCCAAAAACAGGAAATCGGAATACAATGCCCTCAGCCAAAACAAAGGAAGACAAGTACAGAGCAGTAACAGAGGCACATAAAAAGTGCCCTTGAGCTGCATATGCGCTAGAAAAGATTAGCTTTAGATAAGTAATCCTCTAACTAACCCCACATCCAAGACTCGACATTGCACCTGAGCGCTGAGCGACACCTGCTCATGAAAGAAATAAGCACCTGTTATAATAAGGGGAAACCCGATGTGGCTCTTACTGCTTCCTGTTTGTGATCGAAGAAACTCCCCTGTTAAGAATAGGAAATTTTGTCTTGTCTAGTCTAGTTAATACTCTCCCAAAAACAAAGAAAGGCAAGTACGCAGCAGTCACAGGGCATATCAGGAATATACTTGAGCTGCATATGCGCTAAGAAATCCGATGTGGCTCTTACTGCTTCCTGTTTGTGATCGAAGAAACTCCCCTGTTAAGAATAGGAAATTTTGTCTTGTCTAGTCTAGTTAATACTCTCCCAAAAACAAAGAAAGGCAAGTACACAGCAGTCACAGGGCATATCAGGAATACACTTGAGCTGCATATGCGCTAAGAAATCCGATGTGGCTCTTACTGCTTCCTGTTTGTGATCGAAGAAATTCCCCTGTAAAGAATCGGAAATTTTGTGATCTGCTGTAATAGTAGGTTTTTTTTTTTTTTAGGCCGAGGACTTCTGAGGGCACTCGAAGCCAGCTTCACGGAATTTGTTGCGTATTTTATGACACGAGCCCCGAGGGGCCGGGATTAGAAGGCTAGCAGGCAAGAACAAAATTGAAAGGATCTGATACTAGAAGAAACACACATGCCAGAGTAACCACGGAAATCATGATAATGGTCCAAAGTGAAGAAATGTTTCTGGCTCGTTGAACTCGAAATCGAAGTTTTGCTCAGAAGAAATGTTCCTGGCTCATTGAACTCGAACCCGAAGTAAGACAAACCCATATCTTATGTGACACAGTAGCCAATGCTGCGGGCATGTAGGAGAAATATAGGTCTGCGAAGGTCGGTTTCTACTGGGCAGAAGTGCACGCGCGTGTGTTGCGCGCAATTCAAAATGGTGAAGAGAAAAGGTTGTACATAGCAGGATAAATTATTTTTACAGCCCCCTCTGAAGTGGAAACTCTTAATGAAATCAATTTTGAACCAGAATTAAGTCGATTCTGTGTCTGTTTCTTTATTGAAGAGGGCACGCCGTTGCTCTATCTCTTGCTGGTTTGCTTAGAATCTGCATAACTAGTGAAGCTTATCTGAGAACCCAACCAATAATATCCGTAAAAGACCCAATTGGAATAATGCATATGCAACAGTCTAGAGCTTGATCTCTTTTTGTGTTTACAAGGGAATCTTGTACTGAAGTATATACTTATTTCTAAGTCTTCACTACAATACTGCAATAGTAGTCAACAGTCGTCTGTAATTACGTAATTACACGAAAACAATGCATACATACTACAGATACTGTACTGTAGTACACTATGAGTTCAAATTAAGTATTTTTTTCCTACAAGTGTACGTGTCCTTAGCTTATGCGGTAACGCGCCGAACTTTTTGCCAGGAGGTCGTGGGTTTCGAACCCTCATGGCACGAGTTTTTTTCCTTGACTCTTTTCATTTCGTTATTCGTTGCTATAGTAGAATTATATCCCTCTAAGCTCCGACTTCTTGAATAGATTTCTTTGATGCTTTCGTTTTGTTGTGCTTCGCTGAGTAGTGCAGTTATTTTATCTTAATTGCGAATGATTCAATTCTGTCAGAAAAAAATCGGCACAGTCCGACAGCACAGTAACAAAGACATGGTCTGATACTTCACACTCATTTGTTACTGTGCCATAGGGGAAATATCGAAGTACGTCTGTGGCTTTTATGGGCTTGAGCTTAACTTAGCCGTTAAGACTTGCTCTCAAGGTGACATTTTCAATGGAGCCTTTTCGGTGTCTTTTGCAGGGGAGCAGAAGTCATTGCGAGATGAGCGGCGGTATAAAGAACAGACAGAACGAAGGCTGACGCTTCGCCATACGAGAAATCTTAACTGCTCCAAGAATTACCGAATGAATCAGGTTGAAGAGGTGCACTAAGAAGCCAGCAATCTCGGTACTTATTCGAAGGCGAGATGTCAGGCGGCACCTTCTTGAGTACAACGCACGCGTAGTTCACAGCGCATCTGCCCAAAAATGTGTGCATCTGCGGCTGTCGTTCGATGCTCCATTTATCTTTGTCAGTGAGACCTAAGGGCTAGATTAAGTAGCTAACTGACAGCGAAGGCCGTCACAAGAAAGAAAGTGTAGATTTATACCCGAATTTAATCTATTAGCGTAGAAGTCCTCGAAGATACAAGAAGTTCAAGTACAGTAAGTCTACAGTTGTGAATGAACCCAAATACTTATATCCGAATAGACGCGAGCTATAGATGCATTCTTTTATGATAGAAAATGGATGGCAGCCAGGCTCTGACTCTTCAGATGGCTCATCTTATACCATAGGAGCACTTTCTTTAGAAAGAATTATTCAGAGGCCACACAGCCGCCAGCCTAGTCAGCCATCTTTTGTGCGTAAAGTAAACGAACTCTCCTCAATGCCGAGACGACCATCAGGCGGTGCGAAGAACATTGATATTTACGTTGTGTTAGTTTGGCGCTAGGATTCGTTTCTAAAGTTGTTTGAAACCACCTGATGGCCGATTTGTGTGGCTCGACCTGCCGGCGCTGGAGTTGCCTCTGCCTGAATGGTTAGGATAAGTTACCGACTGGCGAATTATTACACCTAAGATTAGCAACAGCTAAACTTAAAAGCAAGTCAACCACAGCTCCTGAAACGGTGGACTCTGTAAATCAGGAAATAGTGCTTGTTGTACCTACAGATCTGTATCTGGCACGCGACACGAGCCAGCACCGAGCATCTCACCATAGAGAATTTCTGTCGAAGGGCCGTATAGTCCCGTCCTTCGGGGCCAGATAAAAATTGTTTTCGTACCCCCATATGTACCTTTGTGTTTTAATCACCTTAAGGTACCGGCCTGATCTGATAAGGTGTGCACTCCTAGCTAGTCCATTTTGCACTTCTTGAGGACAAAGAATACAAACAACTTGAGGCCTGCAGCATCGAAAGGAATGTGAAGTTTGACTGGCTGGTCAAATTGCCCTCTTGCATCGAGCAATTTAGTAACTAATAGGCAGGGTGTTATCTAGTTGACGTCTGTAGAGTTTCCGAGGCCAGACTGAAAGTCAGGCTCGGGGTAATGTTTCTGATCCACGAGGGAGAAGCTAAATTTAGTTGCTACAGAAAGCAGAGCACGGTAACTTTCAGTAAGCAATTTCATACATTCGCACTGGGGGTTGCCCGCAATTATCATGCTCCATGAAAGGGGAGATAAGGGCTTCTTCGTAAGTCAAATAAATATTAGCGGAACGATAGTGAAGTGGTGAATTTATCTGCCCCCCATCCTAAGCCCCTGTACTAAGTAACTTCAATATATGCTAAAAAAGTAAGTACAAACGGAAATAGATCGCGGCCTGTTCCCCAATAGCGCTTTTTGTGTGAATAAGGCCGGATGGACATGGCAACGACATTCTTTACATTCCCGTTGGCCGGGTGTGGGGTGCGAAATGGAGACAATTCGGATTTTGGTCCTACTTTAGTACTATTGAGGGTGAAACGAGTTGCGACATGTTTTGGAGAAATATATCACCGAAGGGCACCATCTTATTCTCTATAGGTTCAGCAACTAGGTAATTCAACTTGACGTTATGGATGCTCGAAATTCTGGGGTCTCTGTACATGTGTACAACAAGCGCCCTGTACATGTGTACAACAAGCGCCCTGTATTGTGTATACACAGGGGGACATGTACAGGGGTTGTTATCAATCTTTTTTCATGCATGGGCCATTCGAAAGTCGTGCATAGATTTAAGTATCAGTGTCTTATCTCCCAGGTCTCCTCTTTCTCAGTTCTGTAAGCGGCAAGTATCAAGTCGTTGTAGAGTGTGCAGTCCAGTTTCCTCGAAAGGGCAATTAAGCGGAAATCTTCTCCTTAATTTAGACGCGGCTTGTTCTGCGGCTCTCCTTCAAGGATAGAGGAATTCTTAAAAGGATGTTCTCTCTATAGGGGCGGTAAGGCGTACTACTGTTGACTTCCTTTGTGCAAGCCTTCTAATTCGGCCCAAGGTTTCATCAAACGGTTTCAGTTCAGCTCGTCGCCCTGATTTGGCACACGGAGAATATCAAATGACCACTTCAACGGACAACAACGCCAATAGTTTTTGTTCAGCAATGGCTCGGCCGGCGTATGGCTTATGGCTTATGGCTAACGATGGCTACGCACGTGCATCAGATGCTAAGCTTAATACGTCATAGCAGGCTCAACTACATGCATTCGTAAACCTAGAAGTGGCTACAGCAGAAAAGGCTACATTTTAAAACTTTCTCAGAATGCGAAGTCCCTGAACTGAATCTACATGGATATCGAAATTCCTGCTCCGAGACAGACTTTAAACTGTGTTTTCCAGGGCGGGCTAACCTTCGAGCGTGCATACCAGGGCAGTGTCCTGGTACAAGGCTCACTTGGAGAAAGCGATGTCGATCACCCACCTAAGACCAAGGCTACTAAAGAAGCTCCTCCTAGCGAGCCCTCAAATGAGGAACCTGCTGTAGAAGCGACTAGCGCCCACGTATCAGACGATGCTCTCAAGCAAGAAGCAAAGCACGCAGCAGCAAAAGCAGACGGCGCACCCGGCGTTGCCACCAGACAAGAGGAGGAAGAGGACGACGAAGAAGAAGAAGGCAGAACTTTGAGCGACGCTGCTCTCGCGGAGCTTTTGGCTTCTTATACGCCGCCACCGCCGCTGCACCCCCAAGTGGGAGAAGCGCGGGCGCTGGTTGCCGAGCGGCGCGAGCCACAGGTGCTTCACTTGCGGCTAGATGCCTCGGCGGTGCGTGGCAAAGCCAACATTGTGGGCACGCTGCGAAGCCATGCTGACCCGTCAGAGGTGCATACAGTAGATTAGCAAAATGAGGGTGAAGCCCAGCTAACCTTGCCCATTGACGACACCACTGCATATGCCTCTCTGTTGATTTTTAATTGCCGCATACTTCAGACAAGGAACTAGTTGGAAGGTTCCAGTCTAAAGATGTTGTCGATTTCTATCTGTTGTACTCATATTATTCCTGAGTTTTGTCCTTTGTCTGTCTCCTGTGCGGTGGGTATGATTTTCTGCGCTCAAATATAATACAAAACAGGTGAAGCCTCGAGTTCGAGAAATGTTTGGAGCAGGTGCTAACTGGGAAAATTTCGTCAAGCTTGAGTTTTGGGACCCTCGAGCGCCGACAAACCCTATTCACGAGGAGGAAGAGGAGGAGGGCAACGAAAGCGTTGGCAGTAATAGTGACAGTGACAACGACAGTGACGACAACGGCAGTGCCCATGACCACAGCGTTGAGGGAGGTTCGCATGTAGCAAGGTCGGCAGACTCATCAAAAGGTGCCCACGACAAGAAGGCAGGCAGTGCGCCGCCCCGCCGTTTGCTCGCATCACCGGCAGAGGTTGAACTCGGGCGTTGGCGGCCAGTTGCCGACCTCGAGGCCATGTGCGCTGCGGAAGAAAAGCACCTGGGGCTGGACCAGTACTTGGGGATCCACAGTGGGCGCTACAGGGATCATTTGTTTGGTCCGTTGATGGGTGCTACGCGGCGAGCCGTCTTGCTTGGTTGCTCCCTGCCGCCGCCTTCCCCGCACAACCACCACCATCACCACCACCACCAATTGCCGAGCCTGCACCACCCAGCTCCTGGAAATTTGAAGAGAGGTCAAAGCAGCCGCCACAGTGGTGGTGGAAGCAGCAGTGGTAGTGGTGGCCACAGCAGTAGCGGTTTCACTGGTAGTAGCAGCAGCAGTCATAGTGGGAAAGTGGCCTGCACCTTGCGTTTGCGTCTACTGTACCGGGAGCTGCCTCCAGACCCGCCTCCTCCACCCAAACCCATCCAGCCTTTACGGTTTGTACGTCAGAAACACCACGACCATGACAACGACGACCAAGATGCTGAGACAGCTGCCTCTAGTAGCAGTAGCAGTAGCACCAAAGCTGCTACCGTGTCGCCTCCCAAGTCCTCATCCTCAGGAGGGTCATTAGCAGCTGCTGCTGCGTTCAAGCTCCCACGGCCCGTCACCGAATTCGGCGGAGGAGGTGGGCTTACAGGGTTGGGATCGTCGAAATTACGGGCGGCGGCGACGCTCTTGTTGGTGGGGCTGGGACCCTCGGTCTCAGACCACAGCCAGGAAGAAGCGCTAGAAGCGAAAATCGAAGCTAAAGCTCGCCAAGAAGCCAGCGACGCGCTAGCCGAAGCCCAGCGCTTAAAATCAAAAGCCGAAAAGCAGCACCGCCAAGAGCGCCAGCGCGCCGCGAAGATCGCTGCCAACGAACTGCGCAAGAAGAGAGCCGCAGCCAATTTGAAACAGTTGAGAGCGGAACAAGAGGCCGCCGCAGAGGCAGCGCGTGTGGAATGGGAAGAGCGCGGTGGGGCTGTTCCACCTTCCAAGAAAGAAGCCGCGCTCAAGCGACGCTCGGTGTTTAGAAAAGAATTAGCGGAGCACCACCACCGGGTGCGAGAGAAACTGGGGGCTCGGGCTCTGGCGCAGGCTGTGATCGCAGGGGAGCGCGCCCAGGCCCGTGAGATCGAGGAAGCCGAAGCACGGCGCCGTTGGCGAAAGCTGAACGGCGACGACGACTCGGATGACGAAGATGACAATGAGGGTGGCAAGGGCGGTAAAAAGGGCCGAGGCAGAGGTGGTGGCCGTAAATCAACAGCCAAAACGAAAAAGGCTGCCAAGAAAAAAGCCTCCTCGTCTTCGTCTTCGTCTTCTTCGTCGCAGGATGATGACGACGACGGTGATGATGGAGGAACACAACACCAGGAGCTCAACATTGGCGGAGCTGACTCTGCCAAGGGCGCCATTCTCACAGCTGCCGAAGACGCAGAGGTTCAAGCAGCGGCTGCGGCCGCAGCGGCAGCAGCAGCCCGCGAAGAAGAAGTCGCCCGCTTAAAAGCGCTGGAGAATGACCCGGAAGCAGCTGCGGAAGCGCTGGCAGCGCTTTCTTCCCTTGGGGGCAGTTCTACAGGGAGACACGCGGCGGACTCGGCGTGGCGCACAGCCCATGGCTCCAATCGCCACACCACTATGGTAGCCCCCGCCGTGGGGAGAGAACCTTCCCGAAATGCCATCACCTTGGAGGAACTGAATGAAGGGTTTGAGCAAGGGATGCTCTCGGAAGTGCACGTGTTCGAATGGCCAGCAATTTTGCTGCCGCCAGCTCCTCCGCGGCTCCGCACGGGCAAATCGAAAGAACTGCAGTGGGCTCTGAAGCCAGACGCTGCGGTGGCGGTGAGTTGACTTGAGGACGGTGACTGACGAATGAGGAGTAGTAGTTGCAAAGATGTAGTAGTTATAGTGGCATATTTTCCTTCTGTTACTTGAGGCAGTGTACATAAGTTTACGATGCATTCAATGCAATGGTCATCCTCATTTTTGTCATCATGTTTTTCTCCCTTTCGTTTGAATGTGCACTCCACCCACATCTAGCTGTTGAAGAAAGACTTGTCAAAAGAGTCTTACTTGCTCGTAACAGCGAACGAGAAATCCAAGCGCTTAGCGGGCCGCTACAGGCGGGAGTGGCTGTTGTCCGGGTCCCAACTGATTGCGTGGGTGAACGAAGAGCAAGAACGACTCTCCAAGGTGGGCGCGTATTTTTTCGTTCTTGTGGGCAAGAAAGGGGCAGAGAAAAGATAGTGACAGAGAGAGAGAGAGAGAGAGAGAATGAGAACTGATGGTGGGAATTAGAATGACCCTTTTCTACCTCCTTGTCCCTTTGCCCTTTTCCTTCTCCATCGACCCTGTTCTGGCTTCAACCAACCGAATTACTTGACAGCGCCTTTGTTCTTTCCTGCGGTGCTTATATGTGTGCCCTGTTGGGTCTCTCTGCGCGTGTGTCACAGGCGTCACCCGAGCTCCGGACCATCGCCGAAGCGAACCGCGGCAAGTACCCCACCCCTGTACTGGCCCTTAGCGGCCTCCTGCCAGGCACCCATGACACCCACCAATGGGCTGCGGCCGCCGAAGTGGATTTGGACCACGGTTTTCATTACAGCGAAAGCATTCTTCGCGTGCTGCACGCGCGCCGGGCCGACCAAGCTGCGGTGCCGCGCCGTTACGCCATTGTAGAGCATCCGCCACCGCCCATGCCGCCGCAATCTTCGGCATCTCGATAGGCACATGTGACATTTAAGGTTTTACGCGCGACTCCGCGACTTAAATGCGCTCTGAACTGGATTTAATTGGTTTGTACTCCCTACTTCTAAAGAGGAGGCGCAGGTCCCGAGTACCCAGGTTCCGTGTGTTTTCGCTATCCTCACTCCGACTGCGAGGGATTTATGGAGGGATTCGTTTTATATGTGCCCTAGCTTCCAGTTTCTAGTATAGATAAGAGAGAAACAAGCAGAAATTTACAAGTTGAATGAACGCGAACACGAATTCGACCTAATATCTAATACCTAATATCTGAGACCTAATAAATGTAGGCCTACCGCATTGCGCTTTGGCCAAAACAATCAACGAAGTTGGGGGCCAACTTTTTTCAACTTTGTTTCGTGAAAAAAATAAACTGGGCCAACCAACAAGAACTAGAAAAAAAATAAAACAAAACCAGGGTTCCACGCTCGATATTGCCGAGTACCGAGTAAGGTGCCGAACGGACCGAGCAGCCGAATATTGCTCGCTGCTCGGTCCAGTTCGACATCATTTCACGCGCGCCTGTTCGATTCGGTTGTTCGGTTCGGCGTATCAGCCGGGGGTGCTGCTCGGCTTTGGTGCTCGACTACGATTTTTTTGTAAAAATTTACCAATTTCGTGTGGGTTTTGGAAATTTGTATGGAGACGCCTTTTCCCCGCTTGGGGGTGGTGTCCTGCTCGCGTTGTTCGCGTGCTCGACACTTTGCTCGGCACATCTGCTAGGCGGTTTGCTCGATTCGGCTGCTCGCAAGACAGTTACCTCTATAGGCCTATTCGGTTCGACTGCTCGTTCGACTACGTTGGCTACCCCTCCCTGTATTCGGTTCGGTATTCGACATCGAAATCGTGCCGAGCGTGGAACACTGG
>Ga0307930_1003112_pt1 | contig 12339 bp, 8 predicted proteins | sample OrgLakmetageno46_FD_203161 | JGI IMG/M metagenome (GOLD analysis project Ga0307930, IMG submission 203161) | Saline water microbial communities from Organic Lake, Antarctica - #46 | ecosystem: Environmental > Aquatic > Non-marine Saline and Alkaline > Saline | place: Antarctica: Organic Lake... | reverse complement strand
TCACTCCGACACCAACGAGGAAAGGCAGGTCATCTCGTCAGGTGCTTGGTTCATACAGCCAGCCAGCCTCTCATGATCATGAGCCTGTGGTTGTGCAGCGTTCTATCGAAATTGAAGGACCACCGAACGTGCATAATGCAGCTCGAATCATGTCATTCACTCCGACACCAACGAGGAAAGGCAGGTCATCGCGTCAGGTGCTTGGTTCATACAGCCAGCCAGCCTCTCATGATCATGAGCCTGTGGTTGCGCAGCGTTCTATCGAAATTGAAGGACCACCGAATGTGCATAATGCAGCTCGAACCATGTCATTCACTCCGACACCAACGAGGAAAGGCAGGTCATCTCGTCAGGTGCTTGGTTCATACAGCCAGCCAGCCTCTCATGATCATGAGCCTGTGGTTGTGCAGCGTTCTATCGAAATTGAAGGACCACCGAATGTGCATAATGCAGCTCGAATCATGTCATTCACTCCGACACCAACGAGGAAAGGCAGGTCATCTCGTCAGGTGCTTGGTTCATACAGCCAGCCAGCCTCTCATGATCATGAGCCTGTGGTTGCGCAGCGTTCTATCGAAATTGAAGGACCACCGAATGTGCAGGATTCAACCAGATCAAAGTCATTCACTCCGACACCAACGAAGAAAGGCAAGTCATCTCGTCAGGTGCTTGGTTCATACAGCCAGCCAGCCTCTCATGATCATGAGCCTGTGGTTGCGCAGCGTTCTATCGAAATTGAAGGACCACCGAATGTGCAGGATTCAACCAGATCAAAGTCATTCACTCCGACACCAACGAGGAAAGGCAGGTCATCTCGTCAGGTGCTTGGTTCATACAGCCAGCCAGCCTCTCATGATCATGAGCCTGTGGTTGCGCAGCGTTCTATCGAAATTGAAGGACCACCGAATGTGCAGGATTCAACCAGATCAAAGTCATTCACTCCGACACCAACGAGGAAAGGCAGGTCATCGCGTCAGGTGCTGGCTACACATAGCGTTTCAACACCTCAGAATCAGGAGTCTATCACCATTCAAAGGAGCATAGTTGTAGAAGCGTCGGTGTCGGCAAGTCAGGAGGAGGCAGTGTCATTTACTCCTCAAGCAAGATCTGAATACAATTCATCTCACGTTGAGCTTGAGCGTACAAATACTCCATTGAGTGAACCAGATGAACACGTGGATTGCGATCCGACGTCTGACACTTCTATATTGCGTCAAAGACGAGATGAAATGGAGGTGCAGTTACAAGCGCAACTTATTGAGATACAGGCTAAGTTGGAGCGGCTCGATTCTGAAGAGGTAAAGCTTGTTCAACGACTCGAAGAAGAAAAAGAAGAGAACCAAATAGAAGAGGACGTTTCACTCTCTGGAAGTAACAACAAGAAATGTGCTGCCTCGCTCAATGTCGCCGAAGCACTGATGGCGTCCCGTGTGAGTGAAGCAGCATTTCTCGCAGCTGCAGGTCGGGCCGCAGCAGCATCGGATGCACTGGCAGTTGCTCAAGACGCTGCTGTACAGCGGCAAGAGCAACGTAAGCGCTGTGCAGTCTACAAGGTTGATACGTCGGCAGCCGTGTTCGGGCAGTGCGTGTGCGGAAAACCGAAAAGTGACCATTCAGAAGCTGCTCTCAAACATAAGAAACAAACTGCTCCACATCCTGTACGTTTATATCTTATACATGGACTTGATGTATTATGCCTTCTGCCTCATTGAAATTTTTGGACACAACAAAACAGGAGGAATTGACGACACCTGAAGCAGATGTAGAGACCATAGCAGCGCTAAGAACACGAGCCAGTGCACTTGAAGCAGAAGCAAAATCAGCGGAAGCTTCCAGCAAGACTGCTGCTGCAGCTCTGCATCGCGCTCGAGTGAGTGATTTCTTCACTGTGATTTGATTGTTCGTCCATTTACTTGCGCCCAGAGATTGAACAATTTTTTCTATTGCTTTTTGATATTTATTGTAGGCGGTTGCGAAAGGCGCAACTGGTGAAAAGACCAAAAAAGATGCAGTTATCAATGCCGTGGCGCAATGCCAAGATAATGTTGACTTGCTTCAGTTTCGCATGTCAATACTGGATGCACAAGAGGAACAGCTTGATTTGGATGAAGCTCTGATCATGAAAGATGAGATTGAGAACACCAACGATACTAACAACGAGGACGCTGCAACCACTGAAGATAATAACGAAGGTTACAAAGATGAATATGAGGGTACAGCGGAGCAGAATGAAGTGGTTTTGGTCCGAACATCATTAGCTTCGAATGTCGAGGCTGGTGCTACAAAGGTGAACCCAGCTAGTATGGCTGGATTCCGAGTTGGTTACCGTTTCCGCCTCGGTAACGCCTGTTCAGGCTATGAAGAGCGAATCATTACGGGTTTTGGCAGCCTTCTCTTTGAAGCTCCACTGGAGCAGTCGCACGGTGCTGGCACTGAGTTGTTGATGATGGCACTGTCTCCAGCCGAGCGTGCAGCTCTGAAGAAAGCTGAAAGAGAAAGTACACAGCGAGAAGCAAGGCAGAGCATTAATGACGCTAAAGCGAAGCTTTCGGAACAACGAGAAGCCTTAGGAAAAGAGCTTGATATTGCAGTCGCCGATCTCGAGGATAAATCACAGCAGCTGCCCGAGGAGGCAGAGGCAGTGCAGCCTCCTCTTTCTGTTGTTTTACCGTCAATGAACCGCTTAGAAGCTTGTCGCGAGGAGAAAACAGAACTCTTGTCAGAAGCAGCGGACATACGCTTGCAGTTGGCGAAAATGCAAGATGAAGGTGAGGAGGAGACGAGTTTGGATGGATTTGAAGTAATACGCCAAAGCGCTGGCTTATCATCGTCGGCACAAGAAGATAGCGACGAGACAAATGTGCAACAGGCTAAGATCGCGCCTATTGCTGATGACGATCAATTGGCACAAGCGCAGTCAACACCGCCAACAACATCCGAATTCACTGATTCCCCACAAGCAGCTCAACTGTCATTCGATCAGGCCTCGCCTTTTACTACAGTGATGGACTCAGCCCTATCAACCCCGACTCCTCCTCCAATTACGCCTCATTCGTTAGCACAAGAGCTCTCAACACCGACTACTGTACGCACGCCTAGTTCATCCGTAAGCTCAGCAGCAGCTGCCTCATCATCATGGCGACGCGCAACGCGGGTAGTTCGCAGTGCTAATCGATTTCAGAACCAGAGGAAGCACACGTACGAAGGCATAGTAATTCAGAAGGATGTCGTGATTCCACCGCGACCGAGCAGCGCATCTCCACTCCAGTCATCCACGTTCCGCGCAACAACACCGCTCAAGAGACGAAGTCGACAGCGGTACACTGCAAATACCGACGGTCTTCCCTTTTCTCCTTCATCTCCGTCTCCTCCATCTCCATCATCTCCTATACCTAATTCTAGGCGAAGAGATGAGAGCTGGATGTCGTCACCACTACGCGAGCACCAAAGTCCTACATCGCCTCGAACTCCAGGCAGTAATGCTAGGGCAGTGGTATGGGTGTATTCTGGTAATAACGCCATAGCGCTGGAGCCAATGTCATCCTCACCTGGCATGCACGCCCTTTCTCAAGCTGCTATGGCCATGGCTTCGTTGCATGATAAACCTGTCAATACGGAAGAGGAAGCTTATGCATCGGTGGCAAGGCGCGTGAGGATGAAGAGGCCTCCAACGTCTCATCCAGCATGGGTTGGCCTTTTAGCACATGTATTGGCGCAACCGTGGTGCCATGTTTTCAGCCAAACCTTAGGCCCCGCCCTCACAGCTGTCGCCATCGCTGAGGCTTTCTTAGACGACTCTGGCTCTTCTTCTTCTTCTTTGGGTCTTCCATTGAGTAGTCACAGAGCACTTGCAGGAGCTCTTTGCAATCACCAAAGTTTAGCCGCAAAATGTTGGGCGCTGTCTTGGGTGATGGATGCATGTGAAGCTTTCTGTGCGCATGCCATTCGCACCTCACCCGCAGCAGTTGCAGCCGCCGCTGAAGCTGCAAAGGCGTCACAGTCATCTGATTCACAGCGTGAGATGGTTGCGTGGAAGAGGCGCGCCATAAACCGTAAATATACGGAAAAGAAAGCGGAGGACTCGTCGACTGTCTTCTTGGGAGTCCCGAAATTGGGACGCCTCGCTTTACGGGCCTTACTTTTACCGGGCTTACCTGCTTTTCTCCTGTCTGTGGCTCATGAAACCTGGAGTGTGCTGCGCGCAAGTCTGTCTACCTATGGCAGTGCCGCGCTCCAGCACTTACCTGCGGGGCCGCTGCTGCACTGGGCGTGGGCACATGTGCCTCCGGACAGCGGCCTTCGCTTAAAGCCCCTCTTTCTGCGCACTCGCCTGATGGCGAGGTGGCTTGCCTGGGCCATGCCGGTGCTGCGGGGGAGCTGGCGTTACATGTGCAAAGCCGTGCACAAAGTGAAGACAGAGCGGCGCCAGGCGCACGAACGCGCTGCTATTGCTGCTGCGGTAATGTACTCTCATATATATAGTGTACTGAGTTGAGAGAGATTTCTTTCGCGAAGATTTTGTTGCTCCTGGAAAAATGTGTGCATGTGATGCATTCATTTTGCTTTATTGTCTTCTTGTTTTCTATTATTCTTGCGGCTGAATTTCTATTAGGTGCGGCAGCTGCAGAGCGGAGGAGGTTACCGGCGGCGATCCGAAGTTGCCACGCGAGTGGCGTTGTCCCTTCAGGTTGGAGTATAAAAGAGTGATAGACAGAATATTGTAGTAGAGTACAGAGACAAGTACGCACCTGAAAGGTTGCGTTGTTGTCATGCTAGAGCTCTCCTTCAGCTCACAAATTCCTCCCGCTTTCTTTTTATGATATCTTCTCATACTGCGATCGTTTTGTGCATGGTCCTTTTGTGTTTACTTGTGAATGTACGTCCAAATTTTAGGCCCACTTTCGCCGGAAACGCACCGTTGAACTCTTAGTGCGCCCGCGTCGAGCCAAGATAGAGCAAGCCATGATGAATGCAGCCCTCTTCCTGCAAGCTGCGCACCGAGGCGCACATGTGCGGAGAGTAAAGCCTCTTGTGTCGTCATCCTCCTTCTCAGTGCATCGCTTTTTGCTTCGACCGGACTCTCGATTCGTGCGAAATTGGAAGGTAACTGCGAGATAATTTTTGTTCTCAAGTCATCGATATGGTCTTGATCTAACTATTGCATTTTTTACTTGCTTACTCTCTTACTGCACGCACTCAAACAGCGATCTCTCGTCGCAGTGCTGGTGCTGGAAGCGTCGTCTCTGGCTTTACTGCACTCTAGTGGTAGCACCACCACCAGCAGAGGTCCTCAAAGAGGAAGACGCTGTACCGTACCCTTGGAGCCAACAGTGTTTACCTCAAAACTGTTGCATCAAGCCGCTGCCTGGCGTCCTGAGAGCTGCTACTCTTCTTTACGTGCTACCACTCAACAAAATACCAGTGATGATGAGATAGTGGATACGACTGATTCTCTACGTGGCTCGAATGAAGGTGTCCGTAACAAGGATGTAAAAAGAAGAAAAAGGATATTGTGGTTGCAAAAATGGCGGCCGCGGTCACTCTTCGTCACTTTTCGTCGTGCTTTCAATGCACTGACTCGCTATGCCCTTCAACATAAATCAAACGCTTTAGTGAATAATGGTGATAATGATGTCAAAGGCCTCACAGGCGCTACATTTGTTTCAATGGGTTCACGGAATAAAAGAGGGAGCTCAGCAGCGTCACCTTATGAGGATGATTTAGAATCAATGGTGCATGAATTACAGGAAGGCGAAGCATCGCACGTGAAAAAAACAGCACCAATGCAACCGTTGTGCCCTGCTGGCACTCATCAGGTAGAGCCATCATGGTCTGCTTGGGCTCAGGGGCTCAATCATCGACGCCATTCGTCAGAGGATAATGATGGTGATGCTGTTGCGCTCTATGCCTGCGCTCCCTGCCCTTTGAACCACGTGTGCCCTTACAATGACAATGACTTCGGAACACCACTCATGTGCCCACCCGACAGCCACCCGTCGATGAATGCCGAAAGCTGTGACTTGAATTGCCGTGAAGGCTACATGTGGACAGGCAACAGCTGCACTGTTGTTAACAATGCTGCTGCCTTTAGTGTGCCGCAGTTGTCCTTGTTTCAAAACCGAGGTCAAAGAGGATCTAGGAATCCAAAAAAACGAAAACAACGCCAGAAGTGGATCAGCAATGTTCTTGACGTAGTGCATCATCCGTGGCGAGGTGTCGTCGCTTCTTCTTCTTCTTCGTCTGAAGCACCACATGGAGCCAACGTGCCTCCTCCTCAGGTCACCCTCTTTGGTACTGAAGGAGATCATGATTATCTTTCTGAAGAAGCGCTAGGAGCTTCCACCATTCTCCATGACCCAGAATCTGAGTCTCTTTATTGCCACTTGTTTGGCGACACATGGGAACTGGCGGCTCACATCCTCGCGACCTTGACCCAATTTGGTAAGAGAGGAAGAAATAGCTCCTAGTCATGTGGAAAAATGCTGTGCCAACCATCTCTTGTGGCTGTATGAAGTTTGGATGTTTGTTTTATTTGTACAGCTTTGTTGCTCGCCTCATATTCTTTGTTTGATTTTTCCCCTTATAACTCGAACACCTTTATTCTCTGTTGTTGCGCGGGTGTGGCCCGTAGGTCTGGTGACCGTTACATGTGTAGACTTCATTGTGGTCTTCTTCACCGGTCGCCTGCACCCGCTTACTCAAGTATTGGAGCCAGAGCCTCCTAGGGCCAGATGGTTTATTCCTGGCATGGCTTTTCAGGTTCGATAAGTGTAGCACTGAGCCGTCCTAGCCCCTTCATGAGAGGGGTGATAAGAGGGATTGGTGACCTGCACGGTCAATACTTTTCTAAGTTTACTTAGGGCCGACCTGGCTCAGTAGAAATAATTTCGTTGTGTTTGCCTCTGCTCAAGCAAATTCACTTTCTTTTCTCTACTTCTGTATTTTTACTTTTTCGCCTATACTTCTACTTTTTCGATTTCACGCGTGCTCATCTCGTCTACATGTGCAGTTGGCCATCAACCCATACTTGGAGCTCGCCCTGGCTTCGTTCTTCGCAATGACTCAGTGGGCTCGTATGGCGCTCGGCCCGCTGGACCACCTACTGAGGCTCACGGCTTGGGCAATGATTTGGGTAGTTCAGCACATCGGAAGACGCTGAAGAGAACGATGCTTGAAGGCCCTGAATTATGGAGATAGAGCGAGAAAAGATAGCACGTATCAACGCCTAAGAATTACACTCAAGAACCTCAAGAAATTTAGGAATTCAACAATCAACCAAGCAAATCCGGATATTTCGAAATAAAGAATTCTGAGAGTAGTAACCGCACATGAGCTGAGAGTTGATGCCAGAACGCTGGAAATTAAAGAGGGGCCTGGCTAGGGCGGCTACTTGGAAGAGGAAGAAATTGGTAGTCATATGTCAGATGCCCCCTGCCCTCTTCGCTCTTCGAATGAACTTCACGCGACTCCGCTCCTGCGCATGGGCTTGCGCGCGCTCATCTGCCTGTCGTACTGGCCCCCATATCACTGGGTTTGTTATGTACTGCTACTACGCACCTACAATATTATAATTTATAACAACATGGGAATTCGGAATCCGTAGTCTGCTAGTATAGTATAGCTCCCTCTGGAGCTCCGGAGAGCCGTTCTGTAAAAGCATCTGGGACTCTTCGAAATGGATCAAACGAATAGTTGATATCTTGGGAGGTGGAGTCAAAATGTTATGACCTGTGTTCTGTGTGTTGTCTTAAGTAAGATAAGCCTTAGTTGCGACGTAGCTACTAAAGTAGCTACTGTAGCACTCGAATCATAAAAATATGTGTTCTGGGTTCTTGGTGGCGTCTTACGCTTTTTCATCAACACGTCAATCCGTCAATCAACGAAATTCAAAAAAAAGGTGAACGCGCGGTTATAACAACTGGGCAAAGCAAGCTAGTAATTCCACTTCGAAAGGAAAGCATGTTCGCCTCGCATCTCACCTTTCATGGCGTGAACATCGCAGTGACAGGTAAGGCAGCAGAAGGCGTAGCTGGCGATCCTTTCGCTGACAGCGAAGATGAAGCCAATGGGAACCGTGCCTCGCTGGTGAAGGAAATCGCATTCGACGATGACGGCAATTTGGTGGGTCTTGTATAGATTACTAAGTCAATCTATGCAAATGGGTTTTGTCTCGGTAGTTTTAGGTGGACCAACGGGGGCATATAAAATTGCGAACTGGGTCAACTGTCTCTAACCTAAATCATCCGTGCTTGACTCGTATGATACAGGTGTTGCACCTAGAAGACCTGAAGGAAGGCCGCATCGTTCTATCCGCTCCGAAGTTCAATGCAGGCGTATCAGGAAGCAAGGCTACTCCTAAAGCGCTGGCAGAGGTGCGTGTAAATGGCATCTGCTTTCACGATGTGTGGCGTGGGTATGGCTGTTGGGTTGAGAAGAGGTCAACACGAGCTAGGGATGAGTTGATGGCTGCGCACTTAATCTAGCCTATGCGAGCTGAGTACACGCATTCTTTTCGTTGAATGTGGCGTGCCATTGATCTATTGTTGAAAATCGTGTTTGCTACTCTTTACAGCCCAAAATCGAGCCTAGCACGGTCGTCGAAGCGTCGAGTCAGGTTTCATCAGAAGAATCCCACCCACCAGCAACGGTGACCATGGCTACCAAAGTTTCCCCTGATGAGGACGCTCGAAAGCCCGACTCACTGAAACGCTCCCGAGGAGGTGAGAGCCATAACGACGACAAGGATTCCACCGACGCCATTGCTTACACGCCCGATAGTGCTGCCTCCTCATCATCGAATGTTGCGGAGTGGAGCAGCGTGGACGATGGCCAACAACGGAAGAACCGACACCGCATGCCTTGGGATGACGACGATGACGATGACCCTTCACCCGATGACAATGACAAGGAGAATGCTGCTGTAGGTGCTGCCTCTGGTCGTGTCGAAACGAAGCGCGGGCGCATTACCTCACCATCACCTGCGAACGGAGGGGGGGTGCGACGAGTGAGTGCTAACAATGCACCGCCATCGCCGACCTCTTGGTTGCCCTCTCCCGACGCCAGCCCCAACCACAAGGTTGCTTCGTTGTCACCATCTTCCCTGGCTAGTGCTTCCTCTCTGAGTGGGCCGCGGCCAGCAGCACGATGGGGGCACAGCGCAACTAGCATTGGCAACGGCCGTATGGTGGTATACGGTGGACAGGTGGGCTTCGTCTCTCGCTAGTGTTTGCTTTTGCTTCTCTCCTTCTAATCGTCGCTTTGGCCTTCTTTCTTCTTCTTCGTGTTCGAACTGCAGGCGGACGAGAACGACGACGGCGGCGGCGAAGAAACGCTCGGCAGTTTGTTCTTGTTGGACACGGCAACCTCCTCGGGGGGCGGAATTCGCTGGGAAGAACCCGTAAGTTGATGGAGTAGCCGCTTTCCTCCCTTTTCCTATTGCTTTAGTCGAAGAGCCGCTGATTCAAACTAATCCATCATATGTAAATGCATACGAAGTAAGTCGCGTGTGCGCGCGCCTTCCTGTTTCTATGGTCGTCAATGTGCTCCGAGTGCCTAATTACACCTCAATAAAACAGGTCAACTGCGAGTCGGTGCCGCGGGCCTGGCACACGGCTTCTTATTTGCCGACCAAGAACCTCCTCGTAACCTTCGGGGGTGAGCGCACGCAGCCCCGCGCTAACGGCAGCAACGGTCCTCCGGAGGTATACTAGAGCTAAATCCTTGGTGTGAAGCAGAGCATGTGAAGCTCATATTTTGTACTCCTTACTTTGGCCTTCACTTCATTTTTTTCTCGTTCTCTTTTTGTTTCTTCTCCTCCTATACTAGCTATAGTATGTCTCGATCCGTTGAAATGACCCACTAACCCACTAACCCCCCCCCCCCGACACCAGGTGCTGGATGACATCATGGTGCTCGACACGGAAATCTTCCTCTGGTACAAGCCCGCAGCCTCGGGGTTGCCTCCTGCGCCTCGTGCAGGGCACTCTGCGGCTCTGCTAGGCTTTGCGAGTGAGAACAACAAGGACCTCCTCGGTAGCTTTGGCGCTGAGCTGGTGGTGTTTGGGGGCACGCGCGGGCGCAAGTGGGAAGGCTCGCTACATGTGCTCAACTGCGACCGGTGGGAGTGGAGCCGGCCCAAGGTAGGGGTGTCTGATGTAGCACTGATGATGAATGCATGCTGTATGCTGTAGGAAGTATGGCTTAGGAGCAATGAAATGAGAAGACAGGGTACGGGGGAGGCAAAGATCGTTAGCCATTTCTCTTGAATGTAAATGAAACATCACGTGTAAACATGGCAAGATCTTTCAAGCGATCAATGCGTAACTTAAACACTTCACCAACCACAGGTCGCAGGCCGGGCCCCGTCTCCTCGTTCGTACCACAGCGCCAGTAGCGTACAGGGAGGAAAGCTCATGGTGGTGTTTGGCGGCAACGACGGCGATCAGTGCTTCAACGAGGTGGGGGAATAAGTTCCTGATCACATGCATCATGTATCGTGTCGTAGTGTGCTAATATGACATTGTTCACATGGCTTTAGATAACTCTTTTATCTATAAATTATGAACTATATTTGTGTGACCTCCTATGCCACCCACCCCAGGTGCATGTGCTCTCATTAAGCGCTTCAGCAACCGAAGGCACTGGTGCTCTTGGAGTTGCAAGTGGAATTGGCGCTCTGCACTGGGCCTGGTCTCAGCCTTTCTGCGTTGGTGAAGGCCCCTGTGCTCGCACGGGGCATGCTTCCTGCTGTTTGAGCGATGGAAAGACGCTCTTGATTCACGGCGGATGGGACCCCACACACGACGGCGAGAGCCCGCAGTATTTCAAGGTGAAGCTTATTTCATAAAATGGTTTGAGGGTGAAGTCACGACTCTGCTACTAGTATGTACTTTGCGCCCTATTCCTTCTTTGGATGTTTACTGTGCACTAAACCTCCCTAATATGCTATGCTTCTGCAGGACGCCTTTCTGCTCGACACGGTGACATGGGTGTGGACTTCGATCGACCTCTCCGCCTTGCTCCTCGAACAAGAAAGCAGTCATCTTAAAGAGCTCATGAGTGATGGTGCAGCAGCATCGTCGACGGACTTGTTGCGCAACGGCCTCACCGGCCATACCCTTGAGTTGGTGGTCAGCAGCGGCAGTGCCGACAGCAGCTGTAAGCTGGCCCTTTTCGGTGGTCAGGTTGACGGCGGCTCGCGGCAAGGAAAGGTGGCTCTTGTGGGCAATCCCTTGAACAAGAAGAAGCAGAAGAAATCGTCGACTACGCCTAATTCGTCCTCCTCAAAGCCTACATCCTCTTCCACATCTAGGCCTACCCCGTCTTCAAAATCTGCTTCAATGGCTGCTGAGTCCGTCTCATCGGCTGCTGAACCAACTTCTCCAGCACCTGCCCCTCTTCTTCCTGTAGCTGCTCCTCCTATGGTCGACCTCAAGGTTGGTGACGTGGTTGAAGTGGCGGCGCGTACAGGGCCCGGCCAAAACAAACCCGGCGGCGTGGGGCGAGTCATGGCAGTGCACAGTGAAGGTGGTGACGATGATCAAGGAGGGCGCACCTACGACATCAAGTACGTGCTCGGAGGGCGCGAAAAAAATGTTGCCGAGAGCCTCCTATCACCACCGAAGGCCTAAGTTGAAATGAGTACAATTTTGACACAGGCCCCAAGGGGCCAGAATCAGAGGTCTAGTCTAGTCTCGTAAATACTCCACCAATAACTAAGAAAATAAGCGCGCGGTAGTCGCAGAGTCAAAAAATGAAAGTACTTGTGCTGCATATGCGCCAACAAATTCACTCCAGAAGGCCAATTAAAGCCACAACTCCAACTGGCGCCTTTCCTCCGAGCAAGTCGGCGTGACTGAGTCTAGGTTCGGTTTCCCGCGGGAGATTCCGCGGAATTCCTGCGGAAAGGGAAATTTTTGCCAATCAGACGTGATTTCCGCGACGGGGATTTCGCAGTGCCCTAATGACTACGGCACGGAAATCCCGCGGAAATTCCACGTGAAGTGAAATTTTTAGCCATCGCGCGGGAATTCCGCGGAGACGGATATCTCAGCCGTGCTGGACTGAGTGCTCAACAACCAGAAGTCAGAGGGCTCACAGCTCACACTCACAGGTGGAAATATAGAGCTTATTCTTATTCTAGGAGATCTTAATTCGCAAAAAAAAAAATCACTTACCGCCGAAGTGCTGAGGGTGCGAGTAAGCAATGCGTGCAAAAAAAAAACCTGTACTGACCGTTTATTTCCAAAAATGGGCGAATGCCGGGAGGTGCTGGGCGGCGGACCAGCACCTCCTTCGAAGCTATAAACGCTTCGAGTGCAACCGGGATCTCAAACTTAG
>Ga0307930_1003111_pt1 | contig 12342 bp, 8 predicted proteins | sample OrgLakmetageno46_FD_203161 | JGI IMG/M metagenome (GOLD analysis project Ga0307930, IMG submission 203161) | Saline water microbial communities from Organic Lake, Antarctica - #46 | ecosystem: Environmental > Aquatic > Non-marine Saline and Alkaline > Saline | place: Antarctica: Organic Lake... | reverse complement strand
TAGACAATAGCTACTATTCCAACGCCAGGTCTTTGATGTCGCATTGTTGTCCTCTAATTCCTCAATGCTCTCGTCTGGACTTAAGGGAGGCCAATCGAACAGTTCATTCACTTGGAGCGAAACAGGGAACGCTTCTGGTAGGTTTTGGATTCTTCGTAAAGAGTTGCCGTGATCGTTGAAGAGAAAGCAAAACAGTTCCGCAGATTACATACAAACCGCTCAACTACCTCCTATTGCGAAAGCTCAATTGCGCGTGCAATATATTTTTTTAAATGGCAGTTTATTTTGCGAACCTTGGGCACCAACCCCCGAAGGCTTCCTGCTTACTGCGCTGAGCTATCAGCCACGCGGTGAGCCAGCTCTTCCGGGCTTGAACACCATCTTCCAGCTCCATTATACCATCAAGTAGGCGACGATAAAGTGAACAAAGAAGCTAGTTTCTTCGGAGTACTAATGGTCAATAAAGCTGCGCTGACATCGTTGGCCATGATTGCTGAGGTTCGGAGAAAATATCAAGATCACGGCGCCACTCCCCCCCCCAAAAAAAAGAAGTAATGGATGAGCACAAGCAGCTTGCCACAAAAGCCGCACGGATTTTACCAGATACTCTATTAGGCTCATTGTTGAGGTAAATAGCGGCTTAGCATGCTCCTCGTGCCTCCGCATTCGCAGTCTTGATCGTGGGAGTAGCCTTGACTGCAACAACGTACTACAACAGCATTGCTTTGTCGGCGGTTGCTACCACTGCATATAACGGCCACAGAGCACGCAGTATTGTTGTAGTTAAAATTAGCTTTCGCTAAGATGCAAGGCAAAAATTGAGGTACCTTTCGCCGGGTAATTAGACTTTTGGCCCTCGAGCCGCTGATTGAGCTCCGGGACAGGACCATAAATCACCGAAAGCGTACAAGCCTCTGAGCCTAAATAATCGACGTCCAACCAGCATACCAACTAAAAATCAGCACCATTAGCCATCAAAGCTACAATCAGATATTGCATTTGTGATGGTCGAGGTCGATTTATTGAAAATAGCCGCAAATTGTCCGAACTTCGGCTGTGAATGCGCGCAGCATGGTTGCAGTTGGTGTCGTACCTAGGGTCTTTGAAGGGCGAAAAGCTCAAAACAAGCGGCGAAAGTTATTCATGTATATGCCTTAAAATTGATCACGCATTTGTATGCACCAGAATCTACGCCACGTGCCCTAGGCTAGCACCTAAAGGATAAAGAGACCGCAAATGAAGTGCAAGGGATTATGAACTAAATTGAGATGGCTCGCGGCGCATGATCTCTGTGGGCACTTCTGACACGCTCAATTGACGATCAAGGTGAATACCTAAGTCTTTTGGAACCGCCGGTCGCAGAGATTTGGGGTCCTCGAGCTGACACGCGTGCTTTGTGGAAATTTGAGAGAGCCACAGTGAACTACCGTTAACACAAAATACAAAATCTTGAGCCTATAGAGACGGATGAATTTCGGCGGTAGACCGAGCCATCCGAGGTGATCTCTGCTTTCAAGATTGACATTTGTAAAAGCGATGCGGCGGGAAACTCAAAGAGCCATCTCTTGTGAAGGCGACGCCTCTAAAACTACCATTCAGATGACTAGACGAGGCTTTTGAACAAAACCAGGGAAGCAATTTTTGTTCTAATCAAAAATGTGTTCCGCCCAACATCCCCTGTAGGCTCTGTCCGGGGGGTCTAAATGAGAAGTTCAATCGCAAGGGGTCAGGGGTGGTCGAATGGCTTGACATTAGTAACCAAGAACCAAGAAAACCCACGAGGTTGCTGGGTTTTTCTTCAGCGCATTTATTATTTACCGGATCTTCTCCTTTGCCAAAGTGGGTAAAACATGGAAAACCCGCGGTTTTCTTGGTTACTGCGTTGACATGGCGCTGCTTCATCGCAATGGCCTTTCCACAATGAAGGGGGATGGAGCTATCAACGGCCATTTCCTTTATGGGCGAGAACTATGAGCTGCCCCTGGATTGGCTTCCCCATTTCGAGTCGAGGTATAACTTCTGCGTAAGAAAGCACCTTAAAGCCATGGGCACTGGCTATCGCCTCAAGATAAGGCCTCGTGTGAGCAAATCGGCCTGACTTCTGCAAGAGGAAGCCAGCATGGTCATCGCTGCCAGGGGCCAAGAGTTCCGTCGTGAACGCGAAGATCCCCTTGGATTGAGCTAGCACCGCGGCCACTGAGTTGAAGAGGTTTTCTAAATCACCCATGTAGACAAGGACATCGGCCGCAGCCACTAGCGACACGGGTCCAATTTGAGTAAGCGCTTCGGTGACGTCTTCAACCATTAAGCGGTCGTAGATTTTTCGAGCTTCTGCTTTTGCGACCATCTGTGCGCTCAGGTCAACTCCTACGAGAGTCGTCGTCAGGTCCCGAAGGAGGGGCCCTAAGAGGCCAGTGCCACATCCTGCGTCTACGGCTACGGCCACGTGGCCACCTCTGGCCTTCAGCGCTTCTTCTATGGCCCGGGCCAGAGCCGCGGGTGCGGTGTAGCTCAAACCCTGCAAGCTCGTCTCGAAAGTGTCTGCATAGCTGTCGAAGAGCGCGGAGACGTACTCTCGAGGCGCTGCCTTGGTTTGAGGATCGCTCGCAAGTGCTGCCATGGCGTGATTGGCCAACGCGTGCGAAGGCTCCACCGAGAGCACGTGCTGATAGGCGTCAACGGCGAGTTCTGCGCAAGTCATCTTGGAGCCACACAGCCCCGAGTTGTGGTCATCCCCGAGGCGCTGCAGGACCGAACCGAGCGCGTAGTTCAGAGACACGAATGCCGCTTCGTCAAAACTACCACCATCGCGAGCTGCGAGGTAGCCAGCAGCGGCGGCAGCATACTGGCCGTTGGCGTGGTGGATGCTCGCTAGATTCGACTGAGCCTCGTAGTGTCGCGGGTCGAGATCGATAGAGCGCTGGTATTCGCTGGTTGCGCCATCTAAATCCTTGGCATCCTGTAAAAGCACGCCAAGGTTGAAGTGAGCGTCTGCATGTGAAGGGTTGAGTTCAATGGCCTCGCGGTAAGCAGACAGTGCCTCCGCCGGTCTGCCTAAATCATTGAGGACGCTTCCCAAGTTACAAGCAGCATCGGCAGCAAGCTCTGAGGCCCGACCATCGCCATCAATAACTAGGCGGTAAAGGCGGGCGGCGTTCAGAAGATCTAAATCACTAGAGGCGCTTTGATATTCTTCGTTCGCTGCGTCAAAGGCTGGAGTCGTAGAGTAAGCCCAGGTGCCCGATACTGTCCAGGCGACCAGCACACCAATGCAAAAGGCAAACTTCATTGTATCTCAACCAGAACCGTAATGAAGTTAACTGTTCAAAAAGGGCTTGCCACTGCGAGCTTAAACAGTGAAGCCACTTGCCAAAAATATACCTTTCGCAAATTGTGAGCACCACGCTCTACTGCACCCAAGCTTAATTATATTGCAGCAGTGTAATGTTTATGATTACACATTGCTCTATAGGAGCACAAAACAACAGATGTAGCAACTTTAAAGAACTGGCTAGGAACTGCTCAAGCAATTGTGAACTTTCCAGCACTTCGGCCAAGGATGTTATTGCCTCTTGAGCCAACTCAGTGAATCATAGGCGGCGATGATACACCTCAAGCCTATCTCTAGAGCTATTGCTACTTACTACATACAATAGACGAGACAGTAGGTATCTAGCTAGCTCTACAGTAGTGGAGGGGAATTCCCGGTTTTATAAATTGGCCTTGGGAATTCCCAAGATTCCCGGGAATTCCCATGGATTCCCGGGAATTCCCGGTAGTTTTGGGAATCCAAGCCCGTCGCAGGAGCTCAGGAGAGGACTCCCCCAAGCGGGGAATTAAGGTCCACCGCTAGATCTTTCACCTAGACATCAGTTGCGTGTGCGAAGTATGGCAATACAGAAAAGAAAACCGCTCTCCTATACACTTCATACCGGCCCCGAATGGCCGCTTTAAGCGCCCGTTCTCTTCTGGTTTTGAAGCCGCAAGTAAGGATTTTTTAGTGGCGCAATGAAGAGGCCCCTCCCTGTAAATAAAACAATACCCCCCTGTAAGTTAAATATACCCCCCCTGTATGGGAATTCCGAGGAATTCCCAGAAAACGCCATTTTAGAAATGGGAATTCCCGAGGAATTCCCATCGATTCCCGACCTCGGGAATTCCCGGTTTGGGAATTCCCCCCCACTACTCTACAGTACTAGCTCTAGCTAGGGGGTACGTACAGGGATACAGGGTCGTCTGTCTGTCAAACGGTCAAGCCTGAAGCCCTGAAGCGCTGAAGCTGAAGCCTGCCTGAATTTGCACACGGTTTGTGTGTGGACCGACCGTAGAACGACTATTCCCGCCACAAGCGAGACAAGACATCCATTACCTGGCTCCTAGATTGGTTTCCACTGCCGTGCTCACTCTTGTCATCGCATCTAGCAGTACAGATACTGCATTTTGTTCTTATTTGGAACAGATACAAGCCTTGTCGAGACTATTGCAGCTCTGTCCGCAAGATGGAGTGCTTCGGGTTTTCGTGCTGGTGAGTGCCTTGCACAGCTACCACACATAAACATAAATGAATTGGCATCACGAACTCAATGTCTCGTCAATCTGTAGTCTTCCAGGCCCAGCGGCCATCGCGCGTGGACACATGGCTGCAGATGACATGACAAGGTACGGCATGCACTATTGGCTTGGCCATTTGCGACTGCCGACAATCTATTTCAAGTGTCCAGGAGACGAGATGCTCACTTTATTTTATTTTTACGTGCGTCTCTTTACGCACTCGCAGCACGCCTGAAGAAGAGTATTACTTTCGAAGGGGGAATGAGGCCCAGGACAAGGGCAACTGGAAAGAAGCTGTCGACTATTTCACCAAGGCGGTGGAATCGAACGACCGCAATGCCAATAACCTCTACCACCTCGCTTACTGTCTTCAAGAGGTACTGATGAAGTTTCAATTTCCAGAACACTTTTCGTGTAATTCTTGGTCATATTCAAGGGAGCTTTGTGGCAGCTTCTTGTTCGTCACAGTTTCTTGTTTGTTTCGTGTCTGCAGGCTGCGCCCGAGTCAGGAGGGGATGAATCCAACCACCAGGCCAAGCTCTATTACCGTAAGGTGCTTGCCATCGATCCGTTACATCACGAGGCCTGGTATAACCTCGGCTACGTGCAAGAAGAGCTGGAGGAGTTTTCAGCGGCCATTGTCAGTTTCAACAAAGCGCTTGAGGTGACGTTCAAGCTCTGTCCTTCCCCCGTGCCTTGGTCTATTGAACTATTTCCAGTGATTCTCCATTCATGCCCAATAAGCCGCTTTTTGCTGAGCTTACATCAATGATGTCGTAGCCGAGAGCTTCGAGCACTTCCTCTTCCGCTAATATTAGTCTTATTCGTCTTTCAATGAAGTCACCTGTCCACATAAAATTTGTGGTTATGACCGCCTCAATGGTTTTCCACATAGCGTCGACGCTCGCAGCTTTCAAAAATGATATCTTCCCATGTAGATGCAAGGCAGAAATCCCGCCTACTCATTCATTGCTGTCTCGAAGTTGACTTCAAAGGCGTTGGTGTTCTTTTCCTTCGCCCAGGTGTCACCCCAGGACAAGGACGCGCTTGTGAATCTTGGCAATTGCCATATGAGCCTCAACAACTTCGAGAAGAGCGTGGCAGCCTACCACGATGCCCTCGCTCTCGATCCTTCCTGCGTCATGTCGCACTACAATGTAGCATCCGCGCACCACGCAGCCGCCACCACTGCCACTGATGAAGCCACCGCCACCGAGCACTACGCTGCAGCGAAGAACGAGTTCTTGGAAGCGATTCGTTTGAATGGCGACTACGCTGACGCGTACTTCAACCTCGGGATTTGCCACCAAGACGAGCAAGCTTTCGACCAGGCCCGAGCCATGTACACCAAAGCCCTCGAGTTACAACCAGGCATGACTGAGGCCATCGAAGCCCTCAACGAGCTCAACAAAACAACCGGCTACAGCTGATGATGAAGCGCTCACTGCTGGCGATCAGTTGGCAACTGCTTTGGTGTGTCCGTGCTTTTGTGCTTCGAAGAGCTTGCGCTGTGTGCCAGGTGCACTGCTAATTGATAACCGATATACTGCTTGCTGTGGGGTGCTATGTGCGTTTAATCAAATTAATATGCCTCGATTCTGCCATACTGCCTGCTCTCAACTCCCAAAGTAAAGTCCATAGAGATACTAGGAACCATGCGTTTATTAGACCTCCGCTCTCCTTTCCTCTACGCACTTATGGTTTTCGAAATGAAGTCCGCTTTCGAGAACTCCAAATCCATATTTTCGCGATTGGCTGATTTAATTCCCCATTTTCGTTGGGAAAAAACCTTAACATAAAGGGCATAATGGCTATTATATTTAGCTCTTTAGCACACATTCTACATTCTACTTTCTGTTTTTAATCGCTATGTCGCATACGTGTTTGCGCACGTGCCGAGAACGGGTTTTGCTCGGCTGCCTCTGACCTCCTACGGGAAACTCAAAGCGAAGACAGCGCGAAGGCGCTATTTGCTGTTGCCACATGCACGAGTTACTGCCCCACTGTCGCTCTGTAAACCAGAAAGCTAGAAACGGCACTGCAGTGCGGGTGGCCCACGGTCGCCGTCAACGAAAGGTGTCAGAACCTTCTGGACAAGGGACAGATTGAATGAGAAGAATGAATGAGAAAGATAGCCAGCTCACGATGAAGCAGGCGGGTCTGCGGATATGCTATGAAGTCCGCACATGTATCATCTCGGCAAGCGAAATTTTTCCTCGAACCGGCTGACGAGCTTCTCCAAAGCCCACCCTTCCTGACTTTGCCCTTCGTCGTGAGAACGAGCTCTTGGGATGTGCAGGCACAGCCATTGCAGGTCTTGTTTTTGACGCGCTTGTGCAGGGCTCCCTTCGACGGGCAAGTGCCAATGCACCGATGCCTCCCGCGCCTCCCTCTGCGCTTCACGCGAGTACAGGGGCAAAGGATCGATGTCAACCACCAGAGGCGCGTCTCGCTCTTGAGGCACGAACTCAAACCGTCGCAAATGATTGGTTTGCCACCGGAAATAAGTCTTCGGGTCTTCCAGCATCCAAGCGCGGTGATCTCGCGCGTGATCGTTGGTGACGACAGCCACTCGCGGATCCGTATCGCTAACCACCGTCAAGTACATCCAATAAATGTCGTCCTCAGTCCATCGGTGCTGAGGCGCGTACAGTATCCCCTCCCTTTCCCAGGCCTGCCTAATTTCCCTGTCTCTTGGCGTCACTGCCCTGTAATTGGACCCGTTGCTCCTGGCCACGTCCGAGCCCGCAATGTGGTTGGGAATGGTGGTGCTCGACAGGTACTTGCGCGGAAGCACGACAAGCGGCAAGTGCCCTTCGGCTCGCAGCACCCGAACCACCTCTGCGATCTAAGGCAAACAGGTCGAGCAACATCATAAGGCATTGACAATTGCGAAGAAATACATGTGAGAAAGAGCGCACAAGCATTCTACCTGTTCGAAGGAGAAGCCGCCTTGAACATGGTTTTGGCCTTGATAGGCAACGTTTGCTCCGTCGATCGCAGCCGTAAACCGAAGTCCTTTGCGTGTCTTGAGCCACAACGCAAATTCAGCAAGGTCGTGGCGCTCGTTTGGGGTCACCTCTCCGCCTCGGCGATTGCCAGTATTTCGCATCAATTGCTTTCGCATTTGCCGTTTCTCGGAGCTCTCAAGCCCGATCAGCCGAGCTCCGCTCCCGCACACCGGGCACGCGCCGTTGTGGCTTAAAGAGACAGGCCTGCACCTCACTTGGTGCTCAAGGGCGATATCCATTGACGGCAATAGCCATGAAAGTACACTGGCGCCGAGGCTCGCCTTCTTCTTCTCCTTCGCGGTAGCTTCATCAATTACTCGCTGCAATTCGAGAGCAGTGGCTGGCGTGACGGCGCGGCCGAAGCATCGTGAGAACACCTCATCAACAGCGGCCCATTGGAGTTCATGGTCATCAACATCGCAAGCAAGTACCGCTTTCACTAGTTGCACCGCAAGGGCATCAGTAGGAGCCACGTGCTCTTGCTCCATGCGCAGCATCAGACGAATAGCCACAGCAGGTGCGGTCGCGGCGAAGGCACTTATTAGTGGAGCAAAACTCCGAAGCCGCGGCTGCACCCCAGTAGCTACCATCTGATCTAAAACGCGCAATGCGGCGGCCGTGTCACCAGAGGATGCTTCAGCGCGTAGAAGGCTCGCGAAGGAGGCTTCGTTCGGCGTTATTTTGGCTGCGGTCATGTCAACATAGGCAGCACGCACGACTTCAGGTTTTCCGCTCGCATATGAAAGCACCTCGTTCCACACATTTCGATGATGTGGACCTGAATTGCGAAACGAAACGTAGAGGCGCATGGCTTCATCCGCTGGCGCTCTCCGTAGCGCCCGCATTGTCTCCCGAGTGCTTTTTCGTGTCCTTTTGACGTCAACATTACTCATTAGGCGGCTACAAATGCGTGATGGGTGGACTGGGATTCTAGATGCCCCGAAAGACGAACGGAGTGGACTCCAAAGAATCATGGGTCCCAGCAATTTTAGTCTAGCCTAGGTACTGTACAACTTATTGCTATTGACGAGCTAACAAAATGCTAACTCTGAGAACATAAGGATTTTATAAATGAATAGAGGTGGAAATAGCCTGGAGGTTAGCTACCATTTTCCGCGAAAGCATTAGGAATTCTAAGCTGGATATAATTAAAAGTTAGTATGCGTGTTTTTAACTTAGCTATCAGCGGGCATGCTGAACTGTCAATCGGAAACGGCGCTACATGTCATGAGGCCTACATTCTTTTGTTTTGAATCAATCATCGGCGAACTTTTAGCGATCTACACTTGAGTGCTGTTACCTACCCTGTAAAGCTCGACTGCTGTTACCTACCCTGTAAAGCTCAGAGTTGTCGACGAGTCGACGACCTGTCGAGCAACCAACGGATCATGAAGTCAAATTTCCTTCGTGAAGAAGAGAGTTGGAGAATTTGCAAGCTTAGCCTCTACAAACTCTAAAGAGAGGTTATAGCTCACCCTGCCATAGCGAGCTTTTGTGTAGCCTTAGTTTCGCGCATTTAATTATCTTGATTGCACCATGACGAAGGAAATCGAGAATGCAGTCCCTAATCCCGAAGCTTCGTCCCCGAAGAAAGAGGGAAAGAAGAAAGACGAAAAGGAGAAGGAGCCCGAGGAAATGAGCCCTGAGGATAAGTTGTTGCTAGAAGGCCTAGAACTGGCGGTGACGCGCACGAAAGATACCGATCCAGGCATTGTGTCCACGGCACTTGAACACTTGGCCACAGAAATTAAGAATGCTACTGCATCAATGACATCGGTGCCGAAACCGCTCAAGTTTCTAAGGCCACATTACGACCACCTGAAAGTGAGAGGCCGCAGTGAAATAGACTTCGACTCTATTATAATTCTACGTCAAACGATTTAGTCCGTCAAATTTTTCAGTCATGTGCACACCATAACGTGCTCCTTGCTACTTTTCCATTCACAAACCGCCTGTACCATATCGCCCTTGTTTAGTGCGGCCTGCTCACTCTTCAAATCATGTTTGTGTTAAACGCGTGTTCTACAGTCGGTGTTCGCATCGATGGCTGCAACACCGCAGAAGGCCCACTTAGCTGACATTCTTTCGGTCCTTGCCATGACCATGGGCGCTCCTGGCGAGCGGGAAAGCCTTAAATTCAAACTCAGCGGCAACACTGACGATCTCGCCTCCTGGGGCGGGGAGTATGTGCGGGCCCTCACGGGAGAGGTTGGCCAAGAGTACAACAGCCGAGCTGTGGCGGACACTGAAGTCGAAGCGAAGAGCAACGATGACTTGCTGTCACTGGTGCGTGAGATTTTGCCTTTCCACCTTTCGAACAAGGGCGAAGCGGAGGCGGTCGACCTTCTGGTAGAAGTGCAACAGCTGGCACTGCTGACTGAATCCACCACCAAAGTCGACGAAAACAATTACGCCCAGGTGTGCCTCTACCTTCTCCGGTCCGCAGACTTCATGGCCGATCCCGAGGATTTGACTGAGATTTTAACCACGGCTTACAAGCTGTACTCGGTGCACGGATCACCCGTCGATGCTTTGCGAGTAGCTGTGCGCATGAACGATGGAGAGCGGGTCGCTGCAACGATGAAAGGGTGCCAAGATCTGACCACCAAGCAACAGTGCGCTTTCATTCTGGCACGACACCGGTTCTGGTATGACGACGACGATGAGGAGCTGAACGCTCTGTGCGGCAATTCGAAGCTTTCGGAGTGCTTTCTGAACCTCGCGCGAGACGTGGATGTGCTCGAGCCCAAGACCCCAGAGGACATCTACAAGAGCCACCTAGCTGAGACAGCTGCTTTTGTGCGGAACAGGCGAGACGCCACGAAGACGGTGGACAGTGCCTCGACGAACTTGGCGAACACCTTAGTGAACGCGTTTGTGAACGCTGGCTTCGGGAAGGACAAGCTGATGACGCCGGACGACACACAGTGGCTCTACAAGAACAAGGAGCACGGCATGCTGAGCGCTGCGGCGTCCCTGGGCATGATTTACCTGTGGGACATGGAGGAAGGCCTTGCGGCGATCGACAAGTACTTGTACACCAAGGAAGAGCACATCAAGGCAGGGGCCGTTCTCGCCATTGGTGTGCTTGGGAGTGGCATTCGCACCGAGTTCGACCAGCCCATCGCACTGCTGCCAGACCACCTCGACGACCCAAGTCCCTTGGTGAAAGGAACTGCATGCGCAGCGTTCGGGATTGCTTATGCAGGCAGTAGCCGAGAGGACGTGATGGAGTACTTGCTTCCGGTGATTCACGAAGAGGGCGCTGACATGAACCGAGTGGCGCTCGCAGCCTTGTCGCTGGGTCACGTGTTTGTGGGAAGCTGCAACGAAGAAGTCGGCAGTGCTCTGGTGCAGCGGTTGATGGAAGCCTCTGATGAGGAGCTCAACCACCCAATGGCACGCTTCTTGCCCCTCGGCCTCGGCCTCTTGTTTTTCGGGAAGTTGGAACGCGCGGATGGTATGATCGAGGCCGTGAAGACGGTCGAGCACAAGATGGGCAAGTACGCGGCTGTGGTGCTGGAGTCTTGCGCGTACGCAGCCAGTGGCAACGTGCTCAAGATTCAGCAAATGCTCGGGGTCTGCGCGGAGCACCTCAGCGAGGGAGCCGAGCACCAGGCAGCCGCGGTGCTTGGGATCGCTCTGGTAGCCATGGGGGAGGACGTGGGGAGTGAAATGGCGCTGCGAGCGATGGATCACCTCTTGCACTACTGCGAGCTGCCCATCAAGCGAGCGGTGCCGCTGGCTCTTGCCCTTTTGAACGTGAGCAACCCTGACTACGCCTTCGTGGACAAAATGAGCCGCCTCTCTCATGACAGCGACCCGGAAGTGGCCCAAGCCGCTATTCTAGGCCTCGGTGTCCTGGGAGCAGGGAGCAACAATTCGCGCGTTGCCGGCCTCTTGCGCACCCTCGCAGAGCAGTCCCGGGACCGGAACCACACTTTCGTGGTTCGCATTGCGCAGGGCTTATTACACATGGGGAAAGGACTGATGGGCCTGAACCCTTTCCACAGCGACCGTCTGCTGTTGAGTGGAGTGGGCATGGCTGGCCTCTTGACAGTGCTGCACGCGGCCTTGGACCTCAACAAGACCATCTTGGACAAGGCCCACTACCTCCTCTACTACCTCGCTGGCGCCATGAACCCTCGGATGGTGATGACCTTGGCTGAGACGAGCCTCGAGCAACTGCCGGTGACTGTGCGGGTAGGGAAAGCAGTGGAGGCCGTTGGTCAGGCAGGCCGCCCCAAGGGTATCTCGGGCTTTCAAACCCACACCTCACCGGTGCCTCTGGCGGTTCCAGACCGCGCTGAGCTTGCGGGCGACGAGTGGCTCCTTGCGAGCAAGCACCTCGAAGGGATCGTCATCTTGAAAAAGAACCCAGACTTCAAAGAGGAAGAAGCTTGAGAGCGCCATGTCGTTTTTCGACTGTCTTGTAACTGGTCAGTTGACAGGTGAGCATGGCGCGCGGCGCGAGGCAGTGTGCGTTACGAGAGCCACACAGAAAGAACAAGGGCACTGGAGTTGACTTAGCGCTGTTTCTTCTTTGCTCTTTGTTGACCGCCAACCAACTCCTTTTACAGCTGCATGCGCGTCGGGTTTAATGTTAATGCTTAATGTTGAATGCGCTTTTAAATTCTGATTTATGGCAGATAGAAGCTCGAACTCGAACTAATACAAACCCAAATGGCACAGAAGCCAATGCTGCGGGCAGAAGTGGGAATGCGCGTGCGTTGCGCAAACAAAGCAAGTGCGGAATGATTCAGGAGGGAGAGGGGCATTG
>Ga0307930_1003109_pt1 | contig 12345 bp, 19 predicted proteins | sample OrgLakmetageno46_FD_203161 | JGI IMG/M metagenome (GOLD analysis project Ga0307930, IMG submission 203161) | Saline water microbial communities from Organic Lake, Antarctica - #46 | ecosystem: Environmental > Aquatic > Non-marine Saline and Alkaline > Saline | place: Antarctica: Organic Lake... | reverse complement strand
ATTGGATGGGCCTCAATCGGGATGTCCGATCATGTCACGTGTACAGAAAATCCCATCACATAGTCACAAACCATTTGTTGTACATTTTCAGCACCTGCTCCTCTTTCAGCGCGCAGCTTTCTTTCTACTCACCGGTACTTACCGGTTGTTCTGCGCTACTTGAGTATTTGATAATTCATACCCTACGAAGTTTGTAAGTTAAGTAGAAAACCCAAAAGAAACTGGGTGCGTTGCGAAGAAGCATCTGTCTCTTCGAAGCATCACCAGTTCACCAGGATACCAAGGGATGGCTACGTTGAACATCCCACCTGGGCTCAAAGCTTCCGAATCCACCACTGACCAATCTTTTGAGGAGTTACCTGCTGCCTATCGAAAGGCAGTTCATGCACAGTGCGGCCTTGAAGATGCGGCGGAGCTTAGTGGCTTGGCCTTGGTATGATACATCACCAATTGTGCACACACAGTAGCCCTTCACCGGGGATAATTTCAAATCGACCACGCATTCACCCCTTGAATTAATTTGTTGCCATCTTTTGCTCTCCTGGATTATATCTGGCTATATAGCTTGGTGCAGCGCAGTCCGCTCTCAAATTGCACTCAAAATCCGCGATGTCACCCTTAACGCGCCCTGCCCGCCGGGGTTCTGCCCATGCGTATCCAGCTCCTCCAATGTCACGCCAACGCGCAGGTACTGGAGGCGGGCTTGTCCGGGCCCTTCGTCGCCTCGTGGTAGGCTCCTCGGACGCAACTGCTGGAGATTCGGCCGCTGGAGACAAAGATGCTGAGGATGCAGATGACGATATCCGCGAGGGGCAGCTTTCCTCCTCAGCCACCTCTACAGAAAGCCACAGCCGCGCTTCGTCGGATCTTTTGCTGCGAGACAGTGGAGACGATTCTTCGCTCGGAATTTCCTCGTCTGGCGGAGCGCCGAGCCGCGACATCACGGATGACGAGCAGGAAGACTCAGATTCGGAAAACGAAGCTCTGCGGTCGGCGCGAGCTGGCAGTCGGCGCCGACGCACGCGCCGGGTGAGGGCATCAAAGCGAGAGAATAATAGACGAGATTAATGAGGGGTCTTAAAAGGCCTCCGGTTTGATCGGCGCTTTATTATTGTGATGCAGTTGTTGCTATGGTTGTCATTACTACGACAGTGTGGATGCCTCGAGATTCAACTTCCTTTTCCACGTATCACTTTTCACCACTTCTAAATTGCGCTCTCAATCTTCTCTTCTTCTTTTCGTCGACTGGAACTGCATTAAAGCGCCACTCGAAAGCAAAACAAGAGTTTGGAAGCGACTTCATTAAACCTCTGAGTGGAACACCTCCTCGTCAATTCGCGCTTGATTCGAGCTCCAAATTTGAATGCGCCAAGACCTCAAGCTGTGAGCAGGAGCCAGACAATTTCATTATTGGAGGGACAAATGGCTTATCTCCCCAGCTCTTAGGAGCTATCTGGGCCGATCTTGATAACGTAAGATTATATTTTCACGATTCATGACGTTTCTTTTGAAGCCCTTGCCCTTTTCATTCGGCATTATCCTCGGTATTTTTCGGTCATTTTCGCCCTCGTGCTCCCCGTGTGTGTTTTCTCGTGTGCATGACTGCAAATAATGCCTTACAATTCCATTTTTGTAGGTCAATTCTTCGTCTTTTCACATCGCAGCTATGCAGTGCGAGCCGTACGGAACGACTCACTGTAATTCATTCAATGATGCTGCGGCTACCGCAGCAGCAGCAGCGGCAGCAGCAGCGTCAGTGCCCTCTTCTTCTTCTTCTTCTTCTTCTTCTTCTTCTTCTTCTTCTTCAGAAAGTGCTCACCAAGGGAATACGAATCAATTTGACGTAACGCTCGATACCTTTTCCCGTGGTGCTGATGCGAAAGTTCCATCTATGGAGTTCGTGGAGTTCGTGGCACCGATTCATGCACCTCGAACGCTGCCTCTTGTGAACCCTTCAGGAGGAGCAGCAGCAGCGGCGGAAGTTCCTCATGCAGAAGACGAAAAAGTTTCATTCTGCGGTGCTATTACTAGCCACACTGCTTCTCGTGTGGTACCCATTCAATCGGCATATTTCTCGTCGCCATTTCCGCCCGTCATTACTTCGAAGACCTCTTCCTTCCAAGCACCACTTTTAAGTTGTGACCTCCCTCTCTTTTTGCCCAGCGATCAAGCAGGAGAAAAATCAAGTATTCCAATTGCGATAACGCCTATCGCTGGCAGTTCAGTTCTACTGAAGTTGGTCACCCCGGAGGTTTCAAAATGGAATAAGCAGCCGGAAATGCAGTCAAGTCCAATGACCGAGAGCACACACCAGCTTGGCCTATTGAAGGATGCACCTTATCAGGAGCCCCTCTCTGCACCTCTCCTTGATACGTCATCACCTGGTGAGCGCAACCGCTTTCAGCTGGCTGAGGAGGAAGAGAAAGGTTTCGATTGGCAAAGTGAAGGAGCACAATGGGCAGTGACCGATGTTGAAGCATTGACGGAAGGACCTGACTGGGCGCCGTGGCATGAAGAAGCGTGCTTGGAGGAGGAATTTACGGCAGAAGTTGGAGCAACCAATCATGGCTTGAAGGAAAATGGCGGTAAAGAAGTCGACGAGGATGGAATTCCTGGAGGTGAATGGGCTACAGTTAAGTTTCAAGAGACCTTCGTGCCCTTGTTTGCCATGGACACTTTCGCTCCTGAACCCTCAGATCATGCTCTCATGGAGCCATCACTTTTCGCAGCAACAGCGGCAGATATTTCCGCTTCGTTGTTTGCGCCTGCCGAGGTGCCCCCCAATAAAGAGCGCTTGCCGCCATTGCAGCAACGAAAGAAACCGCTCAGCAACGTGAATACGGAACTGCGTCGGGATTCTGCGCCAGAGGCTTGGCCCGAATTATTCTCAGCGTTTCCTATGGGTGCTGCCGGCGAATCTCAAACAGATACTATTTTGACATCTCCCAATCTTTTCACATTCGGTAAGGACACGGCTACCAGCGCATCTTCAGCGCGACCTCAAAAGAAGGGCTACAAGCATCATGGCACGGGCATGTGTGAGCCAAATAATGGAAACTCAATCAGGAGCAGTATGGATAGTGATCCTTCCGGCATCAGCGCTAACGGCGGGACATCTCCAGTACCCGTCGTTCAGCCCCGCACTCTTCGGCCTCTGTTAACAACCTCAAAACGCACAGCAGGTGAAGAAATGGGACCTTCAAATGCAAACACAAAAACTACCCCCGCAGCAGCACCAGCACAAGCATCAGCAGGAAGCATGCCAAAAGATTCGAAGCAAACGGCTGCGTTTAAAGGTGCCGCATTTGAATTGCGCGACTCGATGCCACCGTTCAAGCGTCAGCCTGTAGGAAAGACGGGCGTGCGGTTTGTGATAGAGCACAACTTCGTGACAGCATCGGGCACTTGGTACAACGGATTCAGTTTGCAGTTCCCGAAAATATTCGGCCTCGGAGCAGAAAAATGTAAGAGATGCACGAGCGTTGAGAAGACACCAAGAAAGTGCACAAGACCACATCTTTTTTCATTTGTAGAACGTATCTTTTCTTACATGCCACGCATGTAATTTTATTGAGAGATAGGGATATGTGGTGGCAACTCTATTAGATGGCCAGCTCATACCACCACCATTTCCTATTTTCGATAACTTCAGGCAAAGACATGACAAAACTGGTTCGTCGGCGGAATGAAAAACTGCGCACATACGCTGCATCGCGCACTACTTTAACGCCTGCTGAATTTGAGACATGGCTCGCCGCTCTTGAAAAGGCACCAATTTCTTCATGAAATATAGAGCCACTGAAAGAGTACTTCAAGAGCCAGTGTTCATACCAACTACTGAGATAACGATGCTCTTACACAAGAATGAAAAAGACACTTCAAGTCTCAGGCTTATATTTCAGGCACAAGCGCGCGCGGCACTCACCACGTTACCAATTTGTACAGCGTGTTCAAGACAAAATATATGTTCCTCGCACGAGAAGTATGGACTTTCTCTCCGACAAAGAGGTTTTAAAAAGAAGGTCTTATAGCTGATTGAAATCGATTGCAGCAAAGAAAAATCGGGCACTGAAATCAAAAGTTCCATTTTGGTGTGCTCGTTTTGGCCCAACAGAGCGAAATAAGCGACTATGACCTCGCTCTTCTATATCAAGATTAAATGAATTCATAGTAGGCCTCTGCAACAAAAAAACTACAGCGGTAAAGGCCCCCGGTCCGCAGCATATTTTAAAGCGAGAACTTTATTGAAGAGCAAAAGACCTAGGTTACATATACATATCTAGGCAATAATAGCTTCCTATATATCTAAGAAACTAACTAAGGAGATTCAAGAGGGAACTGCGGACACCAGGAAGTTCCAGCTGGTAGGGAAGTCCCCTTCGCCCCTCCTTTTGCTCCCCGTAACCCTGGCTTAGTCCCAGTCTAGTCTAGGATAAATAAACCTAAAGTTATTGCTGGTCTGGATCACCAAATTACGCAAGCATGACCAGGAGGTCGCAGAAACCACCGAAGTAGTATACAGTTTGTTCAAGCCGAACAGTTGCAACTGGCAATAGCATACTTGGACATCGCGTGCATCTGCTTTCAGAGTTTATTTCTTTACTCCTCGACGTCGGTGATAGGCATATCCAGCGCCTCAGCTTTTACAGTGTGTACTACCGCAGGATCCATTGTTTGTCCGTTATTTTCTTTCCTGGACTCTTCGAGAACCTTGGAGTCTTTCGTATCAAAACTTGTCATGTTAAGAGGGTTCACTGGCGACAGGTGCTCTTTTTCATCGCTAGCGCCGTTGTTCTGGCCCCTCGACACGTCAAGTGGAGCGACTTTGTTGTTGCGCACGCTGCCTGAAAGACTATTGCCACGGATGAGACGAGCCGGCGAAGTCACCATGTCTAATTGCCCAGAGTCTGAAATTTCACTGATGGCTCGGGCTAAGTTGAGCCGTTGCAAATTGGGTGCGCCGCTATCGTCGGCTAAGGACTCCAAGTGGTGAACCTCTGCGTACACTTCGCGCTTCCCAAGCTCTCGCACCTGTCAAACCAAATCATCAACGGGGAACAAAATAGGCAAAGTGTCATTACTCATGAACACTTTGTCGATGAATAGAGGGCCAAATGGCGATTATCAGTTGTCGTGCCCATAGGACTCAAAGTTCTTCAGATTCATTCTCCCGTTGACGCCAAGTCTTGTGAGCAGTACAGGTAAGTAGGATTGAATTATTGAATGAACTCACTTGATTCTTGCGCGCCTGCTCGAGGGCCAGCTCATCTTCAGCAATGCTTTCAAACATGTGTTCGCTTTCCTTGAGGGTAAGCACACCTTGTTTCACTAAGCGATAAACATACCTATGTATGCACAAGTAAGCATTCATGACATAAGGTACATCTGCGTAGGAAGGCAAAGTGAAAAGAGGAAATGGTGCTGATGCATCTGGGACTACTCTGCTTTAAGCTGCGTAATCAAAGCAACATAAGCAGCAATACCATGATAAGTAGCAGCAAATATTAATTTATACTCACTCATGCTCAATCTCGAGGAGATGCTCCGCGACGAGCTTGGTTTTGATGATGTTCACCACTCCATCGTTCACCAGCTGCTTGAGCACTTCTTGAGACTTCCAGACTTCTTTCGCTGACTCGTAGCATATCATCAACTCTTCAGGGGTGTCAGGCGTTGGGTCATCGCCGAAAAATTCAGCGAGGGTACGTTGCGCGTGCTCGTGGCTGCGGGCAAAGGCTGAGCACGCAAAGTAGCACATCTCCAGGTTGTGGAAATGTAAGTGGTACCTGGCACATGTAAAGAAAAAGTAGCACAGGAGTACTTCAAACAAAGATCGACTACAAGGATAAGCTTGACTAGCTTATTCAAGAAAGAATGTCTTTATAATAGCTACATGGGGTATATTATCTCGTAAGGAGCATTTATCATCAGTGTGAAGCGGAAAGTGCTTACTTGACTTCGTTGTCAATAGTGACCCAATCGGGAAGGCACACGTCGATAGAGGCGAGGAAAGTCTCAGCGAGCTTTGACGCTTGAGCACTCCAACTCACCTAGTAGATGTAACGAATAGCAGGTCACAAGAAACAGATAATGTGGAGGTTATGATGGGAAAAGGTTTGAACAGGAGACTATTCTTGATACTGATGTTTGCTCAAATCACAGCTCTTATGCAATTTATCTTCTAAATCTACCGAAAGCTCCCGCATAATAATGCCAAAGTCGTGTAATGGTTTGTCTGGGTGGTCCAGGGCACAGTCTATAGAGTTCAACAGCAGCATCGCCGCAGGCGAAGTCTTGGGCACAAAGCCGGACTCAATTTGCTCCCAGTACTCAGAGCGCACAATACGATAAAACGTTTCTCGAATTGCGCACGTAACTTCAGGGTCAGGTAATTTGTTTTCACGATTCAATGCTTCGTGTTGGGCTTCCAGATTTTCGAAACTGAAATCAAAGCCTGACGCGTCAGCGTGCGCATGCATGCCCGTGAATGCATCGACGTCGTGTGAGCGGCTAGCACCGCTGCCGCCTCCGCTGAGTTCACCATCGCTAAACCTTATTTCGTTTGTAAAAGCGGGCTTTACGAAGGTTAAACCTTTATCTAAGTCCACCTTGTTATGTAACGAATCGTTAGTGTTCGATTCTACATGAAGCACGGAGTTAGTGGTACTTAAGTTCTTTGCATCTGATGTTGGCTTGTTGAAGATTTGACCATTGGAACTTTCGGACACTGTTTCGTTGGCTACCGACTCATCCTTCTCCTCTGCCTTTGACTTGTCCATCTGTGAAAAATTCAAGAAAGCAAAATTAAGAAAGCAAAGTAAGCTTACAGAAAGGCATCAGATCATAAATAGTGGACACGACGTGAATTTTATTTGGCCACAATCAAAGTTGAGCAAAAGCTGTGTGATACACTGCCAATATTCTTCCGACTTGTTTACTAAAAAGAAAGCCAAGCAATAATGTGGGTTCATATACTCCTCATTACCTTGTGAAGCCTTGTAAGATGCTCCAAGGCATCGGCTGCGTCGTGATCGTGGGCAAGGCACGCATGCTCGTACTGTTCAATGCTATTTTGCTCGACGCGATGGTATACCTACGTGAAATAAAATGACGATCATGCGCAGAAAATATGGATAATCTACTTCTCGCAGGAGCATTGATATGGAGACTATTACAGCAGGTCAAGACAGAATCAGCCGCTGAATGCACAGGTGTACGAATACCTTCTCCAGCATGGCTTCTTTGACTGTAGGAATGCCGAGCATGCCCCACTTCGCAAGTAGAGGTCCACAAGTAGTTCCTTGCACGATGAGGGTCAAAAGCGCTAAACCCGCCACCACAAAGAGTAATTGTTTACCCGCTCGTTGGTCCCCACCGGACTGCAGCACCAACTGAGCCAATGCTAAGCCCACAGCACCGCGTAAGCCTGCCCACACCACAAATGCTGCATCTTTCGGGTTTGTACCTCCGCCCATTCTCGTCAACAAGGGATAGAAAAGTAAGATCATCAGTGACCGGATGCCAGTCATGACCATGTAAAAGAGTAGGACGTAGCCATAGTCCGAGGCTGTGAAATCGACTTCAGCTGAAATCCCACCGTCTTCGTGGCTAGTGATGCTGCGATGCGTGATCACGCCTGCCAAGAAGAAGAGCACTGAGTTGCCGAAGTACTCTATAGCATGCCACACATTCTCCAATGAGTGGTGATCGTTGACTACCGGCCAACACTTGTCAGCAAGCACGCAAGCCGAGGTCACGCAACAGAGTACACCGCTCACAAAGCACTCAGATTCACCTAGAAAGAAACTCAAGTAAGCCGTGAACAGTGTGATCGACGTCTGAACGATGATGTCAGTCTCAACGTGACGGCGAGTAGCCAGGGCCATCCAGCGGTACGATATATACCCCAGGAAGTAGCCTAAAATCGGACCCGCAATGCTCATGCGGCAGAAGAATTTCACCATGGAACCGAAGTCATTGTAGAGGTAGCCTTTGTTTTTATTATACATGGCCCAAAACAAGTTGAACAAAACCATGGCGGTGCCATCGTTCATCAGAGCTTCTCCAGTGATTTGCATGGTCAAGCGCTGACTGGCACCCACTTCTTTGAGCATCGACACCACTGCCACCGGATCTGTTGCCGCCAAAATGCTCCCAAAACATAGGCAAAAGAACGGGTCCCAATCGTAAGGAAGAATGTACATGGCTGCTAGACCCGTAAGTCCGGTGCCAAGAAACACACCAGGGCACGCAAGCAAGAGGCATTGCGAGAAGCACTGCCGAAAGGAATGAATGTTTAAAGTCATGGCATCTCCAAAGAGCAGAGCAGGCAAGAACGCATAGAGAAGGACGTGCCCGTCAATGTTGGCCCACATGTCTGTGGAGGTTTTGAGACTGCCGTATGTTTCCGGGTCTAGGTTTCCGGCATATACGAGATCCAACAACGCGTCGAACGCCATACCCAAGAGCATCACCATGACTGTGTAGGGTACGAATGGTGCGTAGCGGCTCAGCAAGTGCAGAGTCAAAGTGCCAAAGAATATAGCAAAGAACGGGAAGAGTAAGGCCTTGTAAGTGTTGTGATGTAGCTCCACGCCCACCTGCCGCAAAGAGCAAATACAATAATGGAGGATGAGCGAACCAGCTTGGATAATCTATACTGGACTTACTAAGTGAACAGACTTCATCTTAATAGCTAGATGTGGAGTGATTTCAAGGTTGTTGACGAATCATCCGTGATGTCAAAGACTCTATGATGAATGTTCTTTCCTCGAACGCCCTCTTACTTCGTAAGTTTGCGCGTCTCTCAGCAGTTCCAGTTGGTCGTCGGACAACTTGACAACGTCTTCAAACACAAACCACGTCACCACTTGGCTGCAAGGTGGCGTCGTCATCGACCCAGGGTACGTGTAAAACTTGGACTCGAAGCTCGTTGGCAAGAGTGCTGTCAAGTTGAACTCCCTCACGCGGCCTGAATCACCAGGCATCACTGCTTGAGAAGCGATCGCCGATAGCAGTGGCTCATATTTAGCATTGGCACTTCCACGACCACCCGCCAATAAAGTACTGAGAATCACTAATTTCGTTCCACTGTGATGAAGCCGAAGACAGAATAGGAAGACTGAGAAGGAACATGTCTTGGCAACTGAGATTGTGTACATGTGGTTCTCTTAGCGCGAGCGAAGAACGTATAGATCTACATACATTGGTACTAATAAGGAGTTTTATTGTAGAGGTGCATCGAGAGCAAAGAATTTCCACGAACCTGTCAGCGTCGTCACGGTCGTGGCTCACTGAATGACGCTTGTTGGCAAACACCATCTGAAGCTCAGCGGCTTGTGGGTTGTCGCACACCCGATGCTCCGACCCTTTTGAAGTGTCCCAGCCCCAGTGGAAATGTAAATCCACCAAATAATATTCATCTGGATCTTCATTATCGTCAGTACTCAGTCCTCGTAACGTCTTGGGCCAGTTCCCAAAATTAGCGGTTGCACCGCAATCGATGGCGTTGCCTCCACAGACAGTCACGGCCACAGTGTGGGCATCGTTCGTGATGATTAAGCCTTTGCGAGGCCGGTGAAAGCCGGCATTAAGATTAATGGTAGGCAAACTTGAAGACTCTACTGTGGCAGGGTCAAAGTTGATTGGGCTCTCGCCTGGGTATGTGCCGACGTGTGTGTCATGAGAGCATTCATTGACCTGAGGAGAAAGAATAAATAGCGAGTGAGAGGGAGTCAAAAACAGATTAACGCCACTCAAGAGCTACGCATTTGCAGTCAAATACTCTACAATGAGGCATCGGCTTGGCTCAGGAAATTGATGTGAATTAGGTTGGTAAACTGATGAAAAGATGCTCAGAAGAGCAAACACTCACGACATCTTTGCTATATTCGATGGTCTCTCCGTCATCGTCATCGTCGTCGTAACTTGTGCTCAGTCGCCGATCACTACTTGAGGAGGATGTATCAAGCGAGCCGTAATCGTTCCAATGCGCCTGGTCAGCATACCTGACGAACAAGGCATGGGAAGGTTGAGCTTGTTAGGAAAGTAGTTGAGAAGAATATCGTAGAATCGTGAAGTTGGGTTAGATGCTAGCGTGAGGATGGCGTGGGCGGGTTGGCGTGGGCAGAGAAGTGAAAGTGTCAGCGTCAAATAAGCTAGATGCGATCTCTTGCTCATGTCTTATTCCCCGAAAATGCAAATTGCGAAAGCCGAGGGTGGTATATTTACGAACGTCCAGTGTTGAATGGTGGTTGTGTCAAGAGTTCGCTCTGTGGTCGTTAATGCCCGGCCGACTGGACATGTCGCTGAGAATTCAGATCCACTATCGTCTTGATCGTCTGTGTCGTCGCATGAAGCCGCACACGTGGCGGAGGCCGCTGCGGACCGGTAAATGGTGCGGGCACTGCCGACGGGCTGGATGTCCCGCCAGTTGTCCACGAGCTTCGTGTGGCCCTCCGCACATGTAGCTGAAGATTCGGATACTTCGGGCTGCAAGAGAAACAATGCTACCACTAGTTTGATAAATTGCTGATTCGCCATTGTGTCGGCGTGCGTATACTGAGGCGGCTTATGACCTCCGCGGTCGTTAACACCTTGCGGTACAAAAGCAAAGAACTGGTCTGCTGATCTGCTGATGATCGGCCGTTCAATTATGGTCCGGAACGGCGCTGAATTTATCTGACGTTTGAGGTTCTTGCCGAAGTCCGCCCGGCAAGAAATCGGGGTTTTCGGAGGATGGGCTATTGACTATTGACGAGGTCCCCAAGTGGGCGGAATTTGGGAAATTAATTAAGGCCAACAAATACACGAGAACCGCAGCACAACATGAACTAGCTAGTGGGTGAAGTTATGAACTCCTTTGCAATGGCGATGGCACTGGCTTGAACTCCAATGCACTCCCGAAGAGCAATGAAGTCCAGAAGGCTTCAAAGAGCTACAGATACACTCACGCGCGTACACTTCTGCCCGCAGCATTGGCTTCTGTGTCATTTGGGTTTGTATTAGTTCGAGTTCGAGTTCCATTCGCATTCGAACATTCGAAGTTTCCATACCGTAGGGGATGTGCTCGCAGCATTTGCCGTGTGGAATTGTGCTATACATAAGTTGGCGGGTGCTTTCGATGGGCCCAATCCCGACGAAATTGTTATGCGACTAGCTTCCCTGGTTCTGCAGAATGCGCGTCCCCACTTCTGCCCGCAGCGCAGCTCCTGTGTCATTTGAGACTGGCCCCGAGGGGCCGGAATTAGAAGGCTGATAGGTAGAGAAATAAGGAAAGCAGCGCAAACAAACGAAGCTAGTCGCACGCCCCTCTGTGCTCTGAGAGTACAGCTCAATGAAGACTATCCGCCCGCAGAAGAGGGGGTTATAACGAAGTCTCGCAGGCGATCCGGAAGACGATTCGCCCATCCCTGAGCAATCGCGTAAATCTTTTATTTGCGTTGTTATTTGGGTTTGTGTTTGTTCGAGTTCGAATTGGCAGAATAAATCGATTCTTTTGTGGCAACGCCTGCCCTTTCTTGCTTGTGCAGTCCATTGATGTACCTTGCTGTCTAGCGATTCTTGTCCTTCTTCCGCGCCCTCTCGTGCACACCTTCGTGTGTGTTTAGACTTCATTTAACTCCACTACTGTGGTCAATTGTGTCCGTTTGTGCAAAGTTACCCGATAGTAGCACTTATAGAGCTATCCCTTTATACTAGGTTATGTGTGGCCTCTTGATGCTTTTAAACCTCCAATGTGGGATTATCCACGAGCCTCGTCTGCCATGTGGGAGTTCTTGACATCAGCAGCTAGTTTCATTGTCGGATACTTCGTAGGGCTGGTCACGTTTCGTGTTCTGCATTTTCCAAAGCCGAGCGTCATGGTAGCTGCTGACTGGCTGAATATCACATTTTCGGCCGATTAAATGCCAACAGATGATATGGGGTAGGGTTTTGGAGAACGCGCTGTATGTGGGTCGCTTCACTTGTCAAGGACAGGCCGAAGTGGAGACATTAGGCTTACTCGTTTCCCAGGCCCATAGTTGCCTGATAGCTGGTGGACACCTCGAGAGCAAATGATTACAATGAATTCATTTAAAAGGGCACTCAGCTTAGTAGGATGTCCTGAGGTTTATACTTGTCCGTTGCTACATCGCTACATGCCACAGGGGTCTTACTTTGTATTTTGGGATTGTTAGGTGGACTGGACTAGACGTACTTCTGAGCATTTGAGACAATAACTTAATTTTTGGGGCCCTTGTTTCGCAGTAATTATGTTGCTGAGTGCGCCAAAGCGTACTATGCCAGCAAGCAGTGAGGTGCGGAGCGACAACCTCAACCGCACAGCTGAAGAAGCGGCGCGGG
>Ga0307930_1003108_pt1 | contig 12351 bp, 10 predicted proteins | sample OrgLakmetageno46_FD_203161 | JGI IMG/M metagenome (GOLD analysis project Ga0307930, IMG submission 203161) | Saline water microbial communities from Organic Lake, Antarctica - #46 | ecosystem: Environmental > Aquatic > Non-marine Saline and Alkaline > Saline | place: Antarctica: Organic Lake... | reverse complement strand
CAACTCCGTTGAGCGTGGCGCGGCGGCGCGCGCGCCGCTGCAGTGTGATTATGATGGCATGTACCATATTAGGGTACTTGTATCGAGCTGATGATTATTTTTTTCTTGGCAACAATCTAATCTGGCCTCACCATGGCCACATCTTCGTTGATGGGCTCCAAGGGAGGCTCCGTGATTATCACACACCACAGGCGCGAGTTTGACACTGTTGGTGGCCCAGGGACTCGTGTGCGGAGTCAATGGACCGAGTGAGTGTTGTGCCCTTCGTGATAATCTTCAAAGATCGCATGACGAATTAAATCGAAGCCGTGCGAGAGTTGTTTGCTCACCTATCCTTCCGATGAGCATTTGACTTTTCGTCAAAATCAATATTTCTACAAGGACATTAATTTATTTAGAGTACTGTCTAAGTTCTTCGAATATTGTCGTTGCTTGCGCCCTTCTATTTGTGCGTTCATTGTATTGTATAGATATTGCTTTGTGACCAAGGGCTTCGGTCTGGGGTCGCAAGAGTTGGAAGTATGGCGCCGCTTTAGTGACTTTGCTGCTCTGCATGGTAATCGAAATATATACAAATCAGCGTATTTTCTAGCACTTTAGATCGTGTCTGCGAAGAACCTGGGTGGGCGAAAGGTAGCGTATGGCTGCACAGTGAATGCTTGCCCTTCTCCGAATGTATCTAATTTCTACGTTGTCCTTGCTTATCTCGAATCCTTTAAGCCGTTCAATCTCTCGAGCAGTGCGCGCGCCTATGTGTGCACATAATAGCCTCTAAACTCCTGTCCTGCCTTCAACAAACAAACAGCCATCTTGGTGGCGGCTATTCCCGGCGCGATCTTGCCAACGCTCCCCGAGAAAGTGACCTCCAACCTGCAGCGCACTGCTGCAGCGCAGGCCGACTACCTCCAAAAGCGCGCTCTGGTATTTACAAAGTCTTGTGTTTGTGGTCCTCTCCACTGCGTTCTCTCAGCTATTGGTTTTGTGTCTGAAGGTTCTTTTGCGTGTATGCGTTCACGTATCTTGAAGCGTCCTTCCTCATCTTCGTCTTTTTAAATTTGACCATGACCCTAACCCTGTACATTCTTCAGGCTCTGAACGCCTACCTCGTGGCTTTGCTCTCCAATGGCGCCGCATTGTGCGAGAAAACCCCTGTGCTCAACCTGCTGCGAGCATTCCTGTCGGGCACCAAGCTCGCGTGGCAAGAGGTGCGAAAAAGAAGAGAACAGATTTGGAAGAAAAAAAAACACGGAAGAAAAAAAACGACTGTTCATTCTGACATAGTTACGCTTCCGTCTTAGAGCAATTCGCATGTGCTCGCATTTTGTGCTGGTGATCTCCTCAGGCCAAAGCCTACGCTCAGAACTTGCCCGAGCTGAAGGGCAAAGGTGCAGGCGGCGAAGGCAGCGACGCCGCGGCAGCCCCCGACGAGTCTTCTTCTTCTCCTTCCGCAGAACCAGCTGGAGGAGGGAGCGGTGGCGCCAAGAAAAGCAGCGCGTGGGGCTTCAAAATGCCGGCCTTCGCGGTGCCGTCGATGATGTCGTCGAGCAGCAAAAACGAAGAAGTGAAAGCGTGCGCGGTGATGACGGACGACGACGCGGCCCTGGACAAAATCGGCCAAGAAACCAAGGACTGGCTGGCCGCAGTGGTCGACGCGGACAAGAAAGCGCGGGCACTCGCGAAGGTGTGGCCCCGTTCTTTGCTTTTGTTTGTCAAAGTGTGAGGGGGCAGGGGGGGGGGTAGGATCGTTTCTTACAGGCGCATTCACGAAGTCATGAACGCTGCCAAAACCTTTTCGTCTTCCTATCTTTTCTCGCGCCCATTTACTTCCATTCCTCCCTGTACAGGTGGACGGCGTGGTGCTGTGGGGTCCCCTGGCCGCGCAAGCTGCCTCGATGGCCACCAAAGTAAGTGGAAGAACTAAAGGGGGGAAGGGGGGGAGGGGTTATAGGGTAAGGACTTCGAGGGAGTACGAGTAAGGACGAGCTTGTCTTAAGCAGTGCGGTGGTTGCGGGGCACGCTTTTGTGCTAATAGCTCCCGTCTGTTGCTTCTCTCGGCTGTTGCTGCCGCTGTAGTACCTGAGGCGTTTGTTGTTGTTTCGGCTCATTTGCTTGTCGTGGTTGACGTGTCCATAGATGGGCGGTACCACGGTGCTGGCCGCCGGAATCGACTCACCGGTGGCCGCGGCACAGCAAGCTGTGGCGGCGTTCCTCGAAGACAACAAGAGCGCGAGCAAGGAGGCTAAGTTGCAAGCTGCGGCCGAAGCCGAGGCACAGGGGGACGCAGCAAAAGCCGCGGCTCTCCGCGCGGAAGTGGCATCTAGCAAGGTAGGTTGGGGAAGGTGGTTGTATGGATACAGCTGGGCATATGTGCATGCCCTGAGCGTATTTGATGTACCTCGATTGTGAGCTCATGTTATTATGTTAAGGCACTTGTACATGATGTTATGCCCTGTATTTTCCTCGAGTAAGTTCTATTTCAACACCAATTTTTCGTCCGGATGTTCTGCTTCTTGTTCTCGGGTGATGAAATCACCATCACCACAATGATAACCTAACGATGGCACGTATGCACTTGCGCTGCCATATTCACAAGGTGGATGCCGACTCCCAGTGGCTCCTCGCCCCCTTGGTGGTGTTGCTGGCGCACCAGGCGCGCACGGCTGCACCCGACGCCAAAGCCCACTACGAGCGGCGCAACCTGTATGTAACAGTAGCAGTACCACTATGTTTCTTCTAATAATGTTGCTGTGGTTGTTGGAAAGCTTGGTTCTGAAGCACTGTATGACTGCGAGAATTCACTCTAGAGATTATACGAGTATGATGCATTTCGTTTTCAACGCAATTTGTTGGAGAAATCAGCGACGAATGTGTCTTCATTTTCCAGTTGCCTCTTTTATTGTCTCAAACTCTTATTTGCCGCGGCGCGTGTTCGTTTTCATTCCTTTGTGCGTGCACGCACACAATGTCTGGCAGGTGTGCGGCGTCACTGGTCAAGCACGTCAAGACCCTGCACGCCACCAAGGCTGCCCTGGCGGTGCGGGCCAAAGTGCGGAAGGACTGGGTGAACGCTGTGAAGTTGCACGCTACCAAGAAGGACAAGGTGAGAGTTTGAGGAAGGAGGAGCGTGCGAAATTGAGAGCTTGGTAGGGTCTCAGAGAAAGTGGGTCCTCCTGGAGATTTATGATGACGTCGACGATGGTGATGCTACATGTGAAAAAATGATATTTTCATCTTTTTCTCATTTTGCTTCATTTTTTCCCTCAAAAGATTTTGCGCATCTATCATGACCTCTTTCTTCTTTTTTGTGTCATTGTTCCAAGGCCAACGCCGCTGCCGACAACCCCAAGGTGACCGCAGAAGCCAAAGCGGCATTCGAAGCCGAAGAAGCGGCCGCAGGCGAAGCCAAAGTTGAAGCTGCCGCTGCGCTGGATGCCGCCACCAAGCGCTTCATGCGAGACTACGAACTGAATCAAAAGAACAAGGTACTAGTAGCGCGCGTGCGCTTATCCCTGTATGCTAACATCTGAACTCACCTTCACCCTTCTTTTTTTTTTAAATAATGTGTCAATCCCATTTCTCTTTCTCGCTTCTAGGTGGCTCTTTTCAAGGACTTCTTGGACCTTTGGACCAAAATTCACCGCTCGCACGCCAAAAACGCCAAGGCCGAGTGGACTAGCGTGCAGGAGCAGATCATGGCCGAGTGCCAAGGCGCCAGCGCCCGCCCTGACCTCTCCCTGGAAGAACAGCGCGCCCTTTTTGTGCCGCCGCCACCCTCGACCCTCGCCAATTCTTTCTCAGAAGGCACCAGCGGCACTAGCAGCAGCGATGGGCCCACCATCAACAGTGGCAGTGACTCCATGCTGCCCCCTGCCCCCACTAGTGACGACCAAGCTGCGGGCGCTGCTGCATCGGCCTCTCGGGATTCGGTGCTGGCTCGGATGGAAGCCCTCAAAGCCGCGAAAGCCAGGGCGGATCCTGCAGCGGCGGGCAACGAAGTCAGCCCACAAGTGACGGACCAAGACGCTGCTAGCGGCGGCGCTGCTGCTGCTCCTCCTGCGGCTGCTCCTGCGGCAACAGCTGGTAGCGGAGGCGACGCTAACCCATTTGGCGCGGCAGCTGCGAAGGAAGCCGACGCTGCGGCGAAGGCAAAAGCAGACGAGCAGAAGGCGCAAGAACTGGCAGCCCAGCAGGAGGCCGAAGCCAAGGCAGCTGCCGATGCCGCCGCAGCGTCGGCCGATGCGTTTGCGAAAGCGGCAGCGGCTGACGAAGAAGCCGAAGCAGAAAAGCGCCGCGCTCTTGCGCGGGAACAAGAAGTTGCGACGGCGGCAAGTGCAGCGGCTGAGGCCAAGGCTGCGGAAGAGAATGCAGCTGCAGAGGCCAAGGCTGCGGAAGAGAAGGCTGCTGCAGAGGCCAAGGCTGCGGAAGAGAAGGCAGCGGCTGAGGCCAAGGCTGCGGACGATAAAGCAGCAACTGAGACAAAGGCTGCGGAAGAGAAGGCAGCAGCTGAGGCCAAGGCTGCGGAAGATAAAGCAGCAACTGAGGCCAAGGCTGCGGAAGAGAAGGCAGCGGCTGAGGCCAAGGCTGCGGAAGAGAAGGCAGCGGCTGAGAAGACAGCAGCTGAGGCCAAGGCTGCAGATGAGAAGGCAGCGGCTGAGGCCAAGGCTGCGGAAGAGAAGGCTGCTGCAGAGGCCAAGGCTGCGGAAGAGAAAGCAGCAACTGAGGCAAAGGCTGCGGAAGAGAAGGCTGCAGCTGAGGCAAAGGCTGCTGAAGAGAAAGCTGCGGCTGAGTCAAAGGCTGCCGAAGAGAAGGCAGCAGCTGAGAAGGCAGCAGCTGACAGTGGCGACGATGAAGATGGAGCCGTTTGAGGCGCTTTCGCTTCAAAGCATCGGAACGCCCTGCCGAAACAAATGCCTGTATTTGTGCTCGTAATCAAAGCACTTCTAGAAAGCCCGTTGCCATCAGATGTCCTCGGGTCATCGCGCAACCGCCCAAATTTCTAAAGGTGGACAGCGACCTACACCTCGCCTATGTTCGGCGTTTGGGTATGCTTCACTTTTGGGTTATCCAGTTACCTTCCGTGGTACTTTTTTTGGCTGTAACATAAATTTTACGAAAGTTATGGTACTTTTTTAACTACTAGTTACCGCAACGCCGTAACCTCATCGTAGTAGCATCGCAGGCAATAGTAGGAAGACTTAAGACCTGAAGACCTAAGACTAAGACCTAAAGTAGAACTGGGCAGCGCGTATATGGCATATCGACATATCGAAATATCGCATAACTTCGATCGCAAAGTCGCTGCGGCAGCGCGGAAGCTGCTTCGGTTCCGTGTTGAACTTGTGCAGCTAACTTACAGGAGGCAGGAGGCAGCAGGCAGCGGAGGCAGCTATGAGTAAGAGTAGCCATATCAGACATCAGCTTTTGTTTTTGTTTACTTTTGGCTACATTCTTCATTAAATTGGCTATTAGAAAAGTAGAGAAGCAAAAACCAGAATAAAAATCACATCTGATAGTGTGCTTTCTGCCCTTGTCTTTCTTTGCACCGGGGGTGTATATTCTAATCTAACCTAAAACCAGAACGAGTTGAAATTGAAATTGGAATTGAAATACCCGCTGCTATAATCAAGGCGGATTCCAAGCAACACTAAATGAATAAACCGAATGCAAATGCACAAATCTGCAGCAAGAGGGAGGGCGGCAGCAGCAGGTGCGAGAGAGGAGGGGAGGCAGCCAATTGTATTGATGATTGCCCTCCTTAGTGCCACTGGTGCAGATGCACTCAAGCTCGAGATGAAGTTGTGGTGGGTGCGTTAAGAATTGAGGCAGATGGCAGATCTGCTGTCTCAAGGGCTTCGCTCATCCATTCATTCATCCATTCGCATTTCGAAAGAATCGAAGGAATGGAAAAGAAGAACTCGAAGAATGACAAAAGAAAACGAAGAGAAGTGTTCAATGAAAGGGCAGCTCCTTCCACTGCTTTAGTTTGTCGACAATGAAGAAGAAGAAGCAGCTGTCTCCGCCGCAGGTGCAGCAGGTGCAGCCGGTGCCTCAGCAAAACGAATGTCGAGGGCGCGCTGGTACGTGAGCAACCCCGCGTCTTGCATGGGGAGCACCCAGGCTGCTTCGCCCGACTCGTTGTGGTGCGAGTGCCACCAGCCCGGAGGCGTCACGAACACCGCACCTGTGACCCATGGCGACTTGATGCCATTTTTCACGGTACCCGTGGCCTGATCAAGAAGCAAACACACAAATACACGCACAGATGAACGCACGCTTGTTTGTATCAAAAACCCATGGGAATTCATAGTACGAATCAAACGTGAAGCCCTCTTGGATCCATTCCCTAGCTAGAAACCCATTCACAGGTACTGTACGCTCACCTCGTCGAGTTCAGGGCCCATGAGGGTGTAGACCGCTCCCCCCTCGGGGGCGTACACGCACAGGTCCAGGGCCACCGACTGGTGCCGGTGCGGGCGCTGCACGTCGTGAGCCGGCAACACGTTGAGCAAGGACCACAGCACTGGGGTCAAGGTCAAGGTGCCGCTGCCGTCGTACGCGCGACCAGCTGATGCTGCTGCTGCCAAGGCTTCGTCCGCCTTGTTCTCTTCCACTTCCACCTTTGATGCCTGATCCTTCTCGGGGAAATGAGCCCCACCGGCACCCGTGCGGCCCGCGGCTCCCGCTGCGGCAGCTTCCGTGCTGACGTAATCGGTGACTGCGTTCCCGAGCAGAATGCCCATGCGATTCTTGTGCTTGGCGCCTGCAGTAGTGGGATTTTAGTGTTAAAAAAAGAAGAAATAAGAAGACACAAGAAAAAAGAAAAGTATAAGCTTAAATGTTGGTTCAAGGCAACACAACGAGTCCCCAATTCTTGAAGGCTCCTCTTTTAAACAGGTAAAAATATTCTTACATACGTATACAAATGTACACACATGCACACCCACCCATACCGGGTTCGTGGGAGATGGCGGTGACTTCTTTGAGCATGGCTTCGCGTCGAATCACGGTGGGGGCAAAGGTGGAGCGGTCAGGGGACACCCCCAAGTACGCCAGCAGTGGGCCGTCGTGGACCCAGTACAACTGCGAGTCGTGGGCAGCGTCTGCAGTGTGCTTCACCTGCATAGGAAAGGTAGGGGGGGGGGGGGGTCAAGGTATAAAGAACATAGTAAAGCTCGACGTTGATTTTTAGAGAAGTAGTTCCGTAGTCTTCCACATCACTTGAATTTTCTGGATTCTTCAAAGAAAGTTGGGTTTCCACGGGGCCCTAACATTCAAATTTACCTCTCCTTGGCACTTGGGCAGAACCACCATGTCGCCTGCCGCCCACGGAATCACGCCGTGCTCGTCGCAAGTCGACGCGCCTTTGCCTGCAATCACGTAAAACGCCTGGGAGGTGGCCGCCACCGCGGGAGTGGCCAAGGACTCGCCGGCACGCAGCCGGGCAAAGCTCACGAGCAAATTGGGGCTCGTGGCCGAATATGGAGTGTTGAGGTGGCTGCGGAGGTCGAATTCCACGATGCGAGTCGGGCCGTCACTGGGGCCGCCCATGGCCATGGGCGCTGGCACGGGGGAGACCTCAGGGTTCGCGGCCTTGGTGTACTCGAAAATTCGCCCCCCGCTCGTGAGCGCTGCTTCGCGAGAAGAGTCGAGGACGTCGTGGGAAGGCACGCCGCAGAGGGTAGGTGGCCGCAGGGTAGCATCTCCGGGGGTGAACTAGTGATGAGAGCGGCGATGAAAAAGAAAAGGAAAAAAATAGAGCGACATAATTATCAGGTGAAAAAACTGCAAGCAGTGAAATTGCGAGATCGAATCATTTCTATTCAAACAAAGCCTACAAGAAGACGACTCGCACGATGAACCTACAAAAGTTGTCATGGATGTATGATAGAAAACAGTTTAGTTCTAAGAGCAACACACACCTCAGAGCGAGACATCTTAAGTGGGCGGCCAGACTCGTCTTGACGTTGAGCTTCGTCCTATTAAGAGCAGAAAATCGGACATAGTCCCAAATGTGAACAACAGTGGGCAAAGAGTCGTGGATGGAAGAGAGTATTCTGGACGCCAAATTCCTCCTCTACAAAAATGCCTCCCTTCAAAAACAGCGATCCTACAATACTCACAGCGACCGAAGTGTATGAGGGCACGCGATTGTTCATTGTAGAAGTCATCTTCGCCCACAGTGCTTGCTATAAGTCTGCAGATGCTTCGACTGTTCCGACAACTTTTCGAGATCACCCATGCGTGCGTGGCAGCACACCGCAGCATCATCCCGAAAACGAAGAAGAAAAAATATCGTTCGTAAACCTACGTTCACAAGAGCCTCTTCATCATCATCACATCTAACCGAAGGACTCTGGGACGTAGGTTTACGAATTTTTAGGAGTGCATCACATCTTCTGCAATCGTACAGTAGTTGATCACAATGGATGGGCTGTCCCGTTGATTGTTGATGATTGTTGCTGCACAGTTGTAGTCTTGTAGACTTTGCCACAGACATCCGCCTCATGTGAGCTAACGGCGAAGCATTCATGAATTCACAACTCTACAAGCACGCGATGGTCATCTAGATGACTTGTCCTATCTTTAAAATACCTACTCTAGCGAGGCAGCATTTGTGAATTCATGCAAACACCTAGTTTAGTAAGTGCTGCTGCATGTACGAATTCAGTTTTCAAGTTTTAAAGCTAACTAGGTAGCTAGCCGTTTATGGCACAAGCCGCGTAGCAATTACTGGGCCTTAGCTTTTAATTTCTGTTGACCTCAAGACACTTTCTAGTGGTCGCAGACTACTGAAGGAGCTCCAGCTTTACGCTATCAATCATCATGTCGCTAGCAGTTAGATGGGTGGTAATGACACTATGTCTATGGACAAGTCCATTTGCAACCAACTCCCTTCGCTTGTCAGCCTTGGCAGAACCGCATCACGATAGACATTCGCACAATGGGACGCACCACCACCGCCACCCAAAGCAATTCGATGATCTTGAACACCTTTCGAAGTTCCGAGAACAGGCGATTGAGGCTCACATCGGAATATTCATGATCGGCACCTCCAAGAGCGCTGGATCATACTACAGGCGCAATGCACAAGCTGCCCACGACACGTGGGCTCGACCTTTTCCGCTTGTCTTCAGCGTGCAGGGAGACAGTCCGAATAGCCGGTTCGCTCACCGCTCGTGCAACTTGCAGTGGATTGATACGGGAATCAACGCTTCGCATGGAAATGAGACACAAACAATGAATACGCAGCAATCGTCGTCGTCATTTTCAGAAGTCAACATGAAGAATGAGCCTTGGCCTCGAGACCCTCTTCTGGGACGAATGTTGGTAGGCCGTTGCCACCGTGAAGTAGGTGTGCTTTTGGTACCAGCGTGTGATGACTCCTACTACGGCCACATGGGTCCTTGCTGCAAGCTTGACGCTGCGTTGGTGTTTGCGACAGCACCAGAAGCTGCGGTTCATGTGTTTGGTGGGAAGCCTTTGAAGCACATGATGTTTATGGACGACGATAACTACCTGAGGCTGGATGCGTTTCTACCTTGGCTCAAGTCTCTGGATGAAGCCTCTGCGGAGCCGTTAGTGTGCGCTGCTGGTTCTGTTCCGAATCTCAATCTAGTTAAAAAGATGGAGACCTGTAAGAATTGCGGCGGACGATGGGTTGGAAGGGGTGCAGAGCACAAATACCGAGCTGATAAATGCAAAGAAGTTGCCCCTGGCATGCCTACCATGACCCAGCAGCTTGTCTTCAATGCTGTGGCGCTTCGTAGGGTGCGTGATGCCGCAGCTCGTGGGGGCAACCGAGTCATTTGCTCGAATGGAAAAGGAGGATTACCACTTGGCTTTTCAGTGACGCACGACGTTGGTTTTGGTGTATTCGCATGGCAACATGCTTTGCATCTTTGCAGCATACCTGGAGTGAAAGCAACGGCACAGTGGACGGAGGTCCTCAAGATGCCTCCTGATGCTCTCATGATTCTCCACGGTGCCAAAGAACGCGGTAGAGCAGTAGGATGCGACCAAGAGCGCTTTGGTGGACAGGTATTGCTATAATCTGACGAATAATTCCCCCAAGCTGCGAGTTTTCGTATTCTCCACTTACTAATTTTTTAATTGCAACCGTATAGATGTTCGATGAAGTAGGCAACAAGTTTGCTGCCTCGGCAAGAGTGGAGGGGCCTGAACGTGTGGCTGCACTTTGGCAGTCGCCAGGTGATGATGACGCCGTGCATGGAGCGCACAGTGGCCGCGGTGCTTGGGCGAGTGCTGCTGCTTGTCGTGGCATCAACCACAGCCTCAGCGCGGATTGGTAAATTGTGATACACCGTGCCGAGTATGTGCTATGCTAGTTCATTGTATACTCTCACGGGCACTTGATGTTGATGCGCAGGTTCTCCCAATACGATGCACACTCGTATTTCAAAAGTAAAAAGGCTATGAACATCAAAAGTACATACCTTACAGATGAAGGTTAGTAACCTGCAGAACGGTAAAATTATTGTTTGCATGCGTATGTTACAAGTCTTATTCGGTCATGTTGCTCTAGGAAAACTGCCGCTGCGCATGCCCCTGTATGGATACGACCGCACTGCCCACTCCAAAAGAAGCCAGGAGACAAAGGGCAGTACCTGGGCTCCTTTTCTGCCGTCAGACTGTGCCTAACTCAGCTAATAGCTAATTGCCTCTTAAAATGTTTTCGGGGGAGTGCCCAAGGTATTCTGTAGTTGAATTCCTGTGTGCTAGCCACCTAGTTCCGGCCCTCCGGGGCCTGTATCAAAGTGGAGCTTTTTAATTATATGGAAAATGGGGTTAAATGGGGTTGATGTGTCCCGGCCGGCTCTGATTCCTCCTCCACTTGATCTGGAACTTAGTTGTATCGAATAACAACGGTGTGCTCTCTTTAATGCAGAAACCGACGCAAAAACGACTACAGTCCGGTTTCAAAATTATTTCATGAACGGCCATGTTCTTAAGTCGCTTCTGCGTCTGTTTCTGCATTGAAGAGAGTACACCGCTGTTATTCGTTGCAACTAACTTTCAGGTCAAGTAAAGTAGGAATCAGAGTCGGCCGGGACACATCAACCCCATTTTGCATATACTTAATAAGCTCCATTTCCACTTTAGAAAGGGATGGAAGTATCAAGCTTCGTGCCCTCTACACACTATCCTCTTTACGATTCTGACTTGCGCGCAACGCACGCACGTACATCTTTCCCGCAGCATTGGCTTCTGTGTTATTTGGCTTTGTATTAGTTCGAGTTAGTTGTGACGAATTCTTCTTTCTTTCTTTCTTTCTTCAGAGAGAAGCAAATAGATCCCAGCGATAGAGGCTTACAGGCATCGGATTTCCGTTGAGGTGTCCTTGAGGACACGTGCTGCTGCTGCTGCTGCGTGCTGTGCGTTTCCGATATCTTATATATTATAGATTAGAGCTCTTCTTGTAGCTGCGAAAGCAGTAATGTGTGCCTGATTAGCTTCTTAGGTTTAGTTTGCGCTGCTTTGCTTTTCTTCACTACCTGTTAGCCTTCTAATTCCGGCTCCTCGGGGCCTGCCTAAAAAAAACGGCTGTCTGTCAGTTACTAAATTTAGTCCCATGGAAGGGGGTTCAGGAAATTCGGCACGGAGATAATCAGATAACAGATGAGCACCAAGAAGCGAAAGAGGGGCGGATCGAAAGCGGCATAAGCATTCTTCCTCTGCATTTGAATCACAAGTCACTTCCCTCTAATTCGATGCGCTCGTCTTCTTATCTTATGTGATGATATATCGCCATTGCCTACAGTAGGATCCAGCTTCGCATTAGTGTCCAGTGGAGTTCAATTGCAGACTCCAGTGTAATTCAAATGCCCGACACTGCGGTCAGGCCCTTAAGGATTGCTTAGGTGGACGCATCAGGAGTAGGTGGCAAATGGCTAGTAAAGCTTCTAGATTTCGATTCAATCCCGGAGATGCTGAGTAATCAAGTATAGATCGAAAATTCCCATGCAGCGCACAGGCAGTGGCCCAAAGCCCAACAATAAAGATGTATTCCTCTAGGAGTATTTGGGTCATTTGAGTGTCGTATTTCGAATGAGGAAGATGACTCGAAATGCGTGCAGCAGAGGAATTCTGAGTTCTCCAAATGGTTAGACACGATTGACTCCACTGAAAGTCTGGAGATGGAGAGGCAACATCAGAGACGCTTGGTGCATTTTTAAGGTCGTAGTGCAGTCCTGCATGAACTGCATACCGTGAAATGTAATTAGAGTTGAAAGCTTCGTGAGTTCGTGTAGCCTACGAAGAGTTCGGCTCTCGGAGCGTTTGAGACGAAAGCTTCGCAACCTTCACACTTGTAAAATTTAGAGCTGAGAACTC